>Ga0187893_10014524_pt1 | contig 10721 bp, 9 predicted proteins | sample MA1701074metaG_FD_139574 | JGI IMG/M metagenome (GOLD analysis project Ga0187893, IMG submission 139574) | White microbial mat communities from a basaltic lava cave in the Kipuka Kanohina Cave System on the Island of Hawaii, USA - MA170107-4 metaG ...
CGCATCAGATCCGGGAGCTTCTTCGCCCCCCGGATCTCGCCGGCACGCTCGTCGCGGAGCGCCCAGCCGCGGTCTCCCGCGATTCCGAGCGCGCCGACGGAGGCGGCGCGCAGCGACTCACCGATCATCGATTTCACGGGATAGCGCCACACCTCGCGGACGGTTCCGACGGTCACCATGTAGAGGTTCCTGGCACGCCGCGGGTGCCCCGGCAACCGATTGCGGCGGCTCGTCGCGGCCGGTAGTGCTCGCCGCCGATGCCGATCCGGGCCGTCATCTTCGATCTGGGGGGCGTGGTCGTGGGCTCGCCGCTGCATGCCATCGCCGACTACGAGCGCGACCTGCGCATTGCTGAAGGCTCCGTGAACCGGGTCGTGGTGTCGAGCGGGTCCGCGGGCGCGTGGTCGCGGCTGGAGCGCGGCGAGCTCGAGCTCGAGCCGTTCTATCCCGCCTTCGAGTCGGACTGCGCGGCGGCCGGCTTCTCGATCGATGCCCGCGCCATGATGGGTCGCATCGCGGCGGCCACCGCGCCACGGCCGGTCATGCTGGAGGCGATCCGCCGCCTGCGCGCCGCGGCGCTCAAGGTCGCCGCGCTCACCAACAACTGGATCGCCGAGGACGAGGGGACACGCACGCTGGCGCCGCATTTCGACGTGTTCGTCGAGTCGGCCGTGGTCGGGATGCGCAAGCCCGATCCGCGCATCTTCGAGCTCGCCTGCCACGAGCTGGGCGTGGTGCCGGCGCACACGGCGTTCCTCGACGACATCGGCCTCAATCTCAAGGCCGCGCGCACGCTCGGCATGACCACGCTCAAGGTCGACGACCCCGTGGTCGCGCTCGATCAGCTGAGCGCGCTCGTGGGGTTCGCGTTGCGGTGATCGTCGCGCCCCGGTCGGGGTGCGCTCACGCGGGCTGCGTCCCGGCAGCGGGCGGAAAACGGAATGGCCCGGCCGCCAAACCGCTCGATAGACGATCGCGCAGACGCGGTCGGGGAGCCTCCACCCACCGTGGCGTCGCCAGCGCGTCGCTGATCCACGCATGCGCCATCGCGGCGAGGACGCGGCGCGACGTCCCCTCCGTCGCGAGCGTCGGACCCCAGTGCAGCTCGAGCCGCAGGTCGCGTTCGCGCAGCACGCGCAGGAGAGACGCACCGAAGGTCATGTCGTCGACGAACGCGGCGGACGGGTTCGGGTGGCCGAGGGGAGTGGGATAGCGGATGGCGACCGGCAGGACGCGGGCGCGCGCGTCGATCGCCGCCTGGAAGAGCGCGCCGAAGAACGGACGGACGTGGTGGCCTCCGGTCGTCGTCGCCTCGGGAAACGCCACCACCCGCTCGCCAGCGCGCAGCGCGGACGCGACGGCGTTCTTCACGCGGTGGGCGTCACGGAAGCTGCCGCGCACGATGAAGATCGCGTCGAAGCCTCGCATGATCGTCCCGGCCACCGGCCAGGAGCGCGTTTCGGCCTTGGCGACGAAGCGCACGTCGAGGTGTGCGCCCACCGCGTAGACGTCCAGCCACGACACGTGGTTCGCGACCACGAGCAACGGCTCGTCCGCCGCCGGCGGCGTGCCGAACGCGCGGATGCGCGCGCCGAGCGCGCGCAGCGTGCGTCCCGCCTGCCGGCGGGCGAGTTGCCGGCGCGCCGGCGGATCGAGACGCGGGGTGACGGCGGTGGCGGCCAACCAGAGCGCCGTCATCTCCCGCCCGACGCGTGCGACGCGGGTGGCGAGCATGGCGCTCACGCGGCCCGCAGAAGGCGTTGCGCGTAGCGTTGCGCGAGTCGCTTGACGGGAAGAACGACCAAGAGATCGGCGGTGCGGAAATCGCCGTCCCACGCCGGCTCCGCGCAGACGTAGGCACCCATGCGAAGGTAGGCGCGGAGCAGCGTGGGGACCGGAGCTTCGGCGCCGCCGCCCGTCAGTACGGCGAACGGCCGATGCGGCGCCGCGCGGAGTAGCGCGGGACTGCCATGCTCGCGCAGGATGCGCGCGCAGAGACGGGCGGCCGGGCCGATCGCCTCTCCCACGGGGATGCTCGCGCAACCCATGACGTGCTGGTGCGCGCCGGCGCGCACGTAGGCGGCGATCCCGGCCAGGAGCGTCGAGAGCGCGACGCCGGTCCGATAGCGGACGTCGATGCAGGTGCGGCCCATCTCGACCAGGCCAGGAAGCTCGGCGAGCCGACCGAGCGAAAACTCGCTCGCGGAGTAGAAGCCGCCTTGGCCGGCCCGCGCCGCCGGCAGCAGTCGCGCGGTGCCGACGACGGTGCCGGTGTCCCGTTCGCGCAGCAGGAGGTGATCGCAGCGGTCGTCGAACGGATCGACGTCCAGCCCGTCGCTCGCCGCGCTCAGTCGAGCTCCCATCTCGTCGGCGAACACCCGGTGCCGCAGACGCTGTGCGGCCCGCACCTCGTCGGGATGCCGCGCGATTCCGATGAGCAAGCGCGGCCCCCGCTGCCTCCACGTCCCACCATCACCACGATTTCTCATGCCTCGAGTCTGTGGGACGTCTGCGTCGTCGTCCAGGCGTTCCGATGACGGCGCGGTGATTTGTCGGTAAGCTAGCCGTGAAGCAAGCCGCGACGTCCCGAGCGCCTGCGTGGGCGTCACGCCGCGATAACTGCGCGATCACGGAACCGACGCGGCGCGCGGCGATGTGCGCGGTGCTCGGTCAGGCCGGGCAGGCGTGGACGCGCAGCCGTCCGCGGCGGCCTTCGAAGCGGACGCGGAGGACGGCGGTGGTGGCGTCGTAGGTCCACGCGTCGGGGGGCAGCGCGCGGTCGTTCCACTCGACGGCACAGGGGACGAACGGACGCTCGAGCGTCGCAAGCGAGGCCTGCAGATCGTAGGTGCGCCCGCGGTGCCCCCGGACGGACAGCTCCCAGCCACCGTCGCGCTCGCTGGACCGCAGGCGCTCGCGATCGGAGAACATCCGCGCGTCGGTCTCGCCGCGCGGGAAGGCGAGGAGTGCGAGCCGGTCCTGCCGGTCGCGCAGCCGGACCACGCCGAGCACCGGATCGCCGTAGTCGGCGAGCGTGTCGACGTCGGGAGGCAGGAGGGGTAGCACGGCGCCCGCGCGCACGAGCAGCGGCAGCTCGTCGATCGGTGCCGGAACGCTGACGGTGCGTCCCCCGATCAGGACGTCGGCCGGCCCCATCACGAACGCGCCGGACGCGGAGTCGTAGTGCCCGGCGCGCCAGAGCTCGACCCAATTCCCGGCCGGAAGGTAGACGTCGCGCGCCACGGTTCCGGGGCTGAGGACCGGCGCTGCGAGGACATCGGGGCCGAACAGGAACTGATCGTCGCGTGCGACCGCTTCCGGGTCGCTGGGGTGGGTGAGGGCCAGGTGCCGCATGATCGGCAGCCCGCTCTTGCGGTACTCGTCTGCCGCGGCGGCGAGATACGGGTAGAGCTGGGTGCGCAGCTTCGCGTAGCGCTTCCAGTTGGCGATCTGATCGTCGTCGTAGATCTGCGGCCGGACCTTGGGTGGCAGCGCGAAGCCGTTGTGCTGCGTCCGCATGACGCCGGAGACGGCACCGAACTGCACCCAGCGCACCAGCATCTCCGGCGTGAGCGCCCGCTCGCCGAGGGCGAAGAAGCCGCCGATGTCGCTTCCCCAGATCGCGATGCCGGAGAACCCCATGCCGAGCCCGCCCCACACCGCGGAGGTGAGGCCGTCGAACCCCCAGTCGGTCGACGGATCGCCGTTCCACACGACCTGTGCGCAGGGCGCGGCGCCTGTCCAGCCCGAGCGCTGGAAGCGCACGATCGGACGCTTCGCCTTCCGCGCGAGGCTCCACGCCCCGCAATGGTAGGCGACGGGATAGGTGTTGTGATGACCGCTTCCGGTACGCCCATCGGCGTCGACGGCGTCGAGTGGCGTGTACTCGCCGAAGTCTTCCATCCAGCCGTCGTGGCCGTCCTCGACGGCCTCGGCGAGCAGCTTCCCGTAGGCCCGGCGGCCCGCACGGGTCGTCATGTCGTACTGGCCGACGCGGAAGATCGTGCTTCCCGTGTAGTCGTAGACATACGGTGAGCCGTCGGCATGTCGCGTGAGAGCGTCCGCGTCGACGGCCTCGCCGAAGCGCGGCTCGAACGATTCGCAGATCATCGGGTTGAAGTACGTGGTGATGGCGGCACCCGTGTCGTGCAACGCTTGCACCAGGGCGCGCTCGTTGTCCCGGTTGTCCACGTGGTCGCCGCAGGGCAGATAGTGGGTGTACGTCTGGATCACCGAGACCGGCGCGTCGGCGTCGCGGAGCTTGGCCATCTGCGCCAGCCGGTTCTCGAGCGATCCTCCGAGCTGGATCCATGGCCCGAGCACCCAGGGCGCGGCCGGCGCGGGCTGACGGCCGGTGCGCTTGGTGAAACGCCGGAGCGCGTCGGCGGGCGTAGGACCGGCGAATACGCGGAACGTGAGCGTCTCGGGCGGCGGGAGCGGAGTCCAGCCTTCGGGGGCCCCGGTCACTTCCACGCTCCAGCGGTCGGGCGCGTCGGTTGCGAGACGGAAGTAGCTCACCTCGGGATTGTCGACGAGCACGCCGAGGCCGCGGCTCGAGAGGAGCCAGGGCACCGGATAGTAGGTGGCGTCGTCGCGGGCGCGGAATCCCGGCTCGGGAACGAACGCCGCAACGAGGGGGCGCTCCTCCGGTTGGTAGGGACCGTCGGCGACGTAGTGCTCGACCACGTTGCCGCGTTGGTCGAGCGCGTTCGCACGCTCTCCGAAGCCGAAGAACCGCTCCCCCAGCTCGGAATCGAATCCGATGCCCAGCGCCTCGATGTCGTCCTTGGGGTCGCCGAGAACGCGGGCGGCGACGCTGATGACTCCTTCGCCATCGCCGGCGACCTCGACTTCGAGACGGCGCCCGAATGGATCGTTGGTCTCGACGACGGCGACGAGGTGCCCGCGCTTGTGCCGTATCGACTCCGCGCGCGTAGCGTGGACCCACCCTGCAGCCGTCCGAAATCCGAGCGGCCCGGCGGAGATCGGATCCGCCGCATGCGACTCCGACAGCACGGGGGCTCCGGAGTCGTCCTCGAACGCGAGCCCCCAGGGTTCGCCTGTGACGCGGATCCGCAGGCTGCCGCTGCGAAGCTCGGCCGGCGCGCCGTACGCCTCGCCTCCGATCACGAGGACGAGCGCTGCGAACACGGCTCCGGCGGTCGCACGCATGGCCGACCGCTACCAGGACGGCTCCAGCGATGCCAGGTCCATCGCACCGTTCCTCTTCTTCCGCGCAGAGGTGGTAGGAGTGCCGCATGGCTTCGAGCCCGTACCGCTTCTACGGCACCGACTTCTCGTACTTCTCCGCCAAGCCGCGCCCGGCGCTGCGCTACAAGCGGGTGCCGTACGAGGAGATCCTCCCCACGCCGGACGCCTATCGCGACGTGATCCGCCCGCGGACGGGTCTGTCGCAGATTCCCGTGCTGCTCACGCCGGACGACGAGGTCATCCAGGACTCGAGCGTCATCCTCGACGAGCTGGAGCGCCGCTTTCCCGATCCGCCGCTGTACCCCGCGACGCCGGTGCAGCGGCTGCTCGGGTATGCCGTCGAGCTCTATACGGACGAGTTCTTGCTGCTGCCGGGAGTGCACTACCGTTGGAACTTCCCGGAGAGCGCCGCCAAGGCGCTCGCCGACTTCGTGGCGTCGTCCGGCGACGTCGCGGGGGCCGGCAAGCTCGCCGAGAGCGTGCAGTTCTTCACGAAGGTCGTCGGCGTGCTCCCGGAGACCATCCCGCACATCGAAGCGCACACGCTGGCACTGGTGGCGGCGCTCGAGGCGCACTTCGCCGTGCACGGCTACGTGCTCGGCGGGCGGCCGTCGCTCGCCGACTGCGCGCTCACCGGACCCTTCTACGCCCACTGGTACCTCGACGCGGTGCCCGGCCGCCTGCTCCGCGAGCGGGCGCGGCGCGTCTGTCACTGGATCGAGCGCATGAACCACCCGGACTCGCGGCACGCGGGATCCTGGGTCGCCGGCGACGCGATCCCGCCGACCTTCCGTGCGGTCGTGGAGCTGGCGGGTCGAGACGCCGTCCCGTTCGTGCTCGACGTGGCGCGCGCGTTCGAGGACTGGGCGGATCAGCACGGACCCACGGACGGTTTCCTGCCGCGCGTGGTGGGGACGCATCGCACGAGGCTCGGCGGCGTCGAGATCGAGCGTATCACCACGCCGTACACCCTCTGGATGGTGCAACGCGTGAGCGACGCGTACCGCCAGCTCGCCGCGGCCGACCGTGCCGCGGTCGACCGGGCGTTCGCCGGCACGGGCTACGGCGCGGTGTTCGTGTACCAGGCGCGCTGGCGCGTGCGGCGCAATCCCTGCCGGCTCGTGCTCGAGCGCGCCTAGTCCGCGCTCACCGGGCGCAGTCGACGCGATAGATGTTGCCGAGCTGCTCGGTGCCGAGCAGGTAGCCGTTCCCTTCCGTGGTGTACGTGACGGCTTCGGCCTGTGGCTGCGTGGCGCCCGGGACGGCGATCGGCTTCGTGGCGAGTATGGCCCCGATCGATTGCTCCGGCGTTCCCCGATACTCCCACACCTGGGTGTAGGTGCGGAGCAGCACGCGCGAGCCGGACGGGTGTACGTTGCCACCCGTCGTGAGACCGCCGAATCCCGACGGGGCGAAGAGGCCGTGGAGGCGCACGGCGCGGGCGACCGGGGCGGTGCCGAGGCCGTCGATCCGGTAGACCGCGCCGAGCGAATCGATCTCCTTCGTGACGACGAAGAACCGGGCGTCGTGCGGGTCGACCAGGAGCACCTCCGCGTTGTGGGGGTGGTCGGCGTACGAGAACGCCAACGCGCGTCCGGTGAGCCCGCGGTCCTCGAGGGTCTCCGGCTCGGGGATCTCGTAGACGACGAGGCGCTCCCGGCGCTCGAGGTTGTCGCCGATGTCCGCGAGGTAGATGCAGCTCTGCGATCGTGCGCGCAGGCACGGTCCGAGCGCGATGTCCTCGCAGTCGACGTTGGTGCCGTCTCCGAGGGGGAAGCGGCCCACCAGGCTGCCGTCGCCGCGCAGCGCGAACAGCTCGAAGGGGTTGTCGGAGTCGTTGTGCGCCCAATAGACGTTCGGATGCCGGCGGCTGGCCGCCAGTCCGGACATCTCCGCGACCCCCTCGGGCGGACGCCCGACGCGCACGGGGCGCCGGGCGTACTCCTCGCAGGGCTCCGCCGCCGGTGCGAAACCGGACGTCGTGACGGTCAGCAGCCACGCGACGAGTACCGCGCGCGCGCTCGGGACGCTAGGCATCCACGGCGCCGTAGCCGGCGGTCAGCCGGAGTCCGGGCCGGCCGGACAACGGCTCGACGTACTCGAACGTGCGCGTGTACCCGGTGAAGCGAATGCGCCAGACCCCATCGCGCTTCACGTACTCGTCGCTGTAGAACGCCGCGCCCTGAATGATGAGGCCGCGCTCCGGGTCGAGCACGAAGTCTTCGAGCGCCCAAGTGCCGCGCGCGGTGTCGACGGACTCGAGCTGGATCTCCGGGTGGTGGACGCGATGGCTCGAAAGGAAGCTCGGCCGATCCATGGCGTCGGTGAGGAAGCGCAGAATCGCATCGCGTCCCGCGAAGGCATACTTGCCGTCCCCGTAGGACGTACGGGCGTCTTCGGTGAAGCACTCCGCCATCTCCGCCCAGCGCTTCTGGTCGAGGCAGCGCATGTACTTGTACTTGAGGCGCTTGATGGCCTCGATCTCACGCAGGTCGTCCATGGCGCGAGAGCATGCCACACACGCGCGGCGGACGGGAGCGGGGACGCAGGACGTCAGGACGAGGGCGTATCGCCCGCGGTCGTGTGCAGGAGGTACGTGCCGACGTCGTCGCCGCCGAGCGCGAACCTGCCGGAATCGCGCCGTCGATTCGGTCCGAAGGAATAGAGGAACGCGCTCTCGCGGCCGTCGTCGTCACATGCGTGGCGCACCCAGTAGGCTTGGTTCCACGGGTCGAGGAAGTGCCGGCGCCGCTCGCGCTCGCCGTCCGTCGCGGCGTGCGCGGCGAAACGGCCCTGGCGGAGCTCGGGGATGCCGCCGTCGTGTACGAAGCCGAAGAGACGTGCGTGGGTGTCGCAGTGCGTGGGAGCAGCCCCGCGGATGCCCGCGACGGCAACGAAGTCCTGCGCCAAGCGTGCCGTCTCGTCGCGCGCCTGTGCGATGACGGCGGGATCGCCGCGCCGTCCCACCGCCGCCCGCGTGGCGACGAGGGACAACGCACAGACCAGCACGACCGCGACCCCCGCGCGCACGATGGCGACGGTCCATCCGACGGGGCGCGCGAACGCGGCTACCAGCAGCAGCATGCCGAGCAGCCACTCGACCAGCTCGCCCGTGAAGGGAAGCGGATAGAGGAGATGGAGGGCCAGGGCGCCAGCGAACGCTGGGGCAAGGGCGAGTGGTAGGGCCACGATGCCCGCCCCGAGCACCAGCGCCATCGTGAGCTCGCGCACGTCTTGGCTCGCCAAGTTGTGGAGGTTCGTCTCCTGCTGCGCGTTGTTGGCGAGGAAGAACTCCGGCGCGCGGAGGCCCGTCAGGCGCTGCCCCCACGAGATCTCCTCGCCGGCGGCGAAGGCGCAGAAGAGGGCGACCCCGAGAGCCCCCGCGGCGGCCCGTGCTGACGGCGCGCGGAACGCGCGCCGTCCCCAGAGCGCGCCGGCGAGGAGGAACGCCACGAACGTTCCCCATTCGATGGGGCCGTCCTCCTGCACCAGCGCGTAGTAGAGATCGGGCCCGACCATGGCCGATCCACACTAGCGGCAGCCGCGGTGGTGGCGATGCCCGGAGTCCGAATCGCTGTCCGAATCGCCGCCATGGTGGTCGTGCCGGTGGCGGTGACGATGGCCGTGGTAGCTCCTCGGGTACGCCGGGTAGCCGTGAAGGTACCCCGGTTCGACGAACGCCGGAGGCAGCCCCAGCCAGAGGTCGAGCCGCGGGCCTCCGTGATGGCCGTGGTCTGCTTGTGCCCCGGGCACCGCCCAGACCGTCGACGCGGACAGGAATGCCAGCAGCAGAGCGGGCCAGTGTCTCCGGGACGCCTGCATTGGGACCTCCTCGCGCGTTCGAGCCCGCGCAGCGGCTCCAACCCGCATGGAGGTGCGGAGTTGCGCGGGATCGAGGAGCGAGGCCTACCGGTCGAGCACGTCGAGCTTCTCCTGGGCCGCGAATTCCTTGCGGAGCGCGGCATAGGCCTCGGCGGTGAACGGGACGAAGGCGTCGTCGCCGCGCCGCCGCCAGTAGAGCAGGTCGCCGCCGGCGCGCGCGGGATCGAAGTGCGTCTTCTTCAGGTTCCGCACCAGGATCTTCTCGGTCTGCGTGTACTCGAACTCGTCCACGATGCGCACGAAGTCGGGGAACCACTTCTTGTCCATGCCGCCGTGCTCCACCTGCCCGGCACAGAACGCGAAGACGCCGCGGGGATCGAACCGCGCGCCCGGACGCAGCTTGAGGGCCACCATGACCAGCTCGTCGGAGACCGCGCACGGCACGCCGAAGGCGGCGGCGAGCACGATGTCCGGGTGCTCCTGGACGAGGCGCGCCACCTGGAGGGCGGAGAAGTTCTCGCCGTCCTTGCGGATCCAGTCGTCGGTGCGGCCGTCGAAGAAGAGGTAGCGCTTGCCGTCGCGCTCGATCATGTGGCCGAGGTCACCCGAGTGGTAGACGCCCTCGCGATACTTCGAGCTGTTCGCCGACGGGTTGTCGAAGTAGCCCTGAAAGAGCCCGGTGTCGGCGGCGACGCGGCAGATCTCGCCGACCGCGTCGGCGTAGTTGGTGATCTTGCCGTCGGCGTCGAGGGTCGCGAGCGGGCACTCCTCGCCGCGCTCGTTGAGGATCTTGACCGCTGGATCGCTCACCTCGCCGACGCAGCCGCGCGGGTCGCCCTTGCGGCGGAAGGTGCTGATCGCAGCCTCGGTCGAGCCGTAGAGCTCGAGCATGTCCTCGAGGCCGAGCCAGTCGGTGAAGCGCTCGATGTCGGGCGCCGCGGCGCCGTTGCCGAGCGCGTACTTGAGCTGGTTCTTGGGGTTGTTGGTCACCTCGGCGCGGATGCGCGCCAGGTCGCCGCCGTACTGCTTCTCGATCGAGCTCAGGACGTAGTGCACCGGCTCGCCGACGTAGTTCCAGAAGGTGACGCCGTGCTCGAAGAGGTCGGGCAGGAAGCGGCTCGCGCTGAAGCGCTCGCGGATCGCGAGGCTGCCGCAGACGTGCAGCATCGGCTGGTAGCAAAGGTAGAGCGCGTTCGAGTGGAAGAGCGGCATGCAGGCGTAGCCGACGTCGTCGGGGCCGAGGCCGAGGTTCTGCGACACCGCCATGCCGATCAGAAGCATCTTGGCGTGGTTGTTGACGATGCCCTTGGGGAGCCCGGTCGTGCCGCTGGAGTAAGGGAGCGCCGCGAGCGTCTCGTCGGGCCCGGCGGCGGGCCGCGGCGGTCCGGGCGCGGCGGGGCGGACGAGGGCCGCGAACGGCTCGGCGCCGGGGACGCCCTCGCGGGTCCAGAAGACGCGCCGGAGCGCGGCGGGGAGCGCGCCCGGCTCGAGCGCGCGGAGCTGCGGGCCGTCGCTCACGAGAAACGCGGCGCCCGAGTCCTCGAGCTGGTGACGGACCTCGCGCGAGCGGTAGTGCGGGTTCATCGGCGTCGGCACCGCGCCCGCGCGCGTGGCGGCGTGATAGGCGACGCAGAACTCCCAGGAGTTGGGGAGGAGGAGCGCGACGACCTCGCCGGGCCGGAGTCCCG
>Ga0187893_10014527_pt1 | contig 10720 bp, 9 predicted proteins | sample MA1701074metaG_FD_139574 | JGI IMG/M metagenome (GOLD analysis project Ga0187893, IMG submission 139574) | White microbial mat communities from a basaltic lava cave in the Kipuka Kanohina Cave System on the Island of Hawaii, USA - MA170107-4 metaG ...
CGACGTGCACGGGAAGCCGGTGGCGAACCTGCGCGACTACCTGAAGCACCTCCGCGAGGCGCTGCCCGAGGCGTACCTGAGCGGGCCGGACTTCAAGACGTACCGCACGAACCTCGAGGCGAAGCTCGCGGGCCAGGAAGTGCACGAAGAGGGGTTGCCCTTCTACGGATGATCCGCATCGATCCCACACCGAATCCGAACGCGCTCAAGGTGTCGGTCGGCGCGGCGCTGACGGCCAAGCCGGTGACGTTCGCCAGCGCGGCGTCGGCCGCGGGTCACCCGCTCGCCAGCGCGCTCTTCGCGATCCCGGGCGTCGCGAGCGTGTTCATCTTCAACAACTACGTGACGATCACGAAGTCGCCGGAGGCGGACTGGGGCGGGATCGAGGCGCAGATCGAGGCGGCGTTCGCGAAGGTGCAGGGCGCATGAACTGGGACGCGATCGCCGACCGGTCGATCCGCGACGAGCCGCCGGCGCGTGACGAGTCGCTGGCGGTCCTGCGCGCCGGGGACGCCGAGTTCCTCCACGTCCTGTCCGCGGCGTACCGCGTCCGCCGCCGCTTCCACGGCAATCGCGTGAAGATCCACGTCCTGCTCAACGCGATGAGCGGACTGTGTCCGGAGGACTGCGGCTTCTGCTCGCAGTCGATCGTCGCGACGGGGCCGGTGGAGAAGTACCGGCTCGTTTCGGCGGACGCGATGGTGGACGCGGCGCGGAAGGCCAAGGAAGCGAAGGCGTGGAAGTTCTGCATCGTGACCGCGACGCGCGGACCGAACGAGAAGCAGATGGACACGATCTGCGACGCGGTGCGGCGGATCAAGGCGGAAGTCGGCATCCGCGTCTGCACGTCGCTCGGCCTCCTCGAGCCGGGCCAGGCGGAGCGGCTGAAGGCGGCGGGCGTCGACCGCTTCAACCACAATCTGGAGACGAGCGAGGCGCACTACCCGCAGGTGTGCTCGACGCACTCGTTCGAGGACCGCGTGCGCACGGTCGAGGCGGCGCGGGCCGCGGGGCTCGAGGCGTGCAGCGGCGGCATCGTGGGGATGGGGGAGCGCGACGAGGACATCGTCGAGATGGCGTTCAACGCGCGGCGCATCGGGGCGACGTCGATCCCGGTCAACTTCCTCGACCCGCGGCCGGGGACGCCGTTCTCGAAGCTCGCGCCCCCGTCGCCCCAGAAGTGCCTGCTCGTGCTCTCGCTCTTCCGGTTCGTGAACCCGTCGCGCGACATCCGGGTGGCGGGCGGGCGGGAGAAGAACCTGCGGTCGATGCAGGCGCTGGCGCTCTGGCCGTGCAACTCGATCTTCACGTCCGGATACCTGACGACGCCCGGCAACGCGCCGTCCGAGGATCACCGGATGATCGCGGACGCGGGGTTCGAGGTCGTGGAGGAGTAGGGGGCGGCTACTTCGGCAGGGCCCGCCAGGCGGCGCCGAGCATCGCCCATTTCTCGCCGTCCCAGAAGAAGAGATGGTACTTGGTGCCGGCGTCCTCGCCGGGCTTGCAGAACTCGACCTCGTAGAACGTGACGCCCGCGCGGAGGAGCGACGCCGCGAGCTTCTGGGCGCCGCCCGGGAACTCCTTGTACGCGACGCTGTCCTTCTCGTACCTGGCGATCTCCTCGGTGGTGGCGCCGTGAACCGTGCACTCGGAGCGGTCCGCGGGCACCTTGAAGGCGGGTGCGACCTTGTCGTCCGGCGCCTCGAGCATCGGCTTGAAGCCGGCGAGAAGCTTGTCGACCATGTCCTTCGCGGCGTCGTCCCTGATCGCCTTCTTGAGCCGCGCCTCGTCGCAGACCAGCGCGCGCGTCATCGCGGCGGCCGTCTTGGCGTCCGACTCGATCCTGCCCTGGATGGCGACGAGGTAGGCCTTGAGGTTGTCCGGCTTGTTCTCGAACTTGAAGTCCTGGGCCGCGGCGGCGGCGGCCATCGACAGCAGCGCGAGCACGGTTTTCATCGTCCCTCCTGGTTGAGCTCTGTTGCGCACGGGAGGGAGAGTGTTTAACCGCAATCGGCGCCGAAGTCAATCCCGCAGCACGTCCATCGCGCCCGCCGCCTCGAACGCCTTGTTGAGGCCGATGGAGGGTTCACCGACCACGAGCGTCGCGCGGAACACCTCCATCGTGTTCGACGTGGAGGGGAAGACGCGCACGCCGTAGCGCGGGATCATCCGGTCGTGGACGACCTCGACCTCCTTCTGGACGACGCGTCCGCCGTCCCTCTTGAGCGGGCAGACCCTGCGTCTGTCGGTCTTCAGTTCGTAGTCGGCGGCGGTGTTGATCGTGAAGCCGATCGTGATGTCCGTCGCGCCGCGGACGGAGTCCGGGAGCTTGTGCGTGCGGTCCTCCTTGGACGCGGCGCGGAAGACCTCCTGGCGTCCCGCGGCCGTGCTCACGTGGCAGATGACCTGCCCGCTGTCCACTTCGATGACCGCCCGGATCTTCGCCTCGATGATCGGCAGGTCGCTGTGGATCGGGATCGTCACCTCCGACGACATCGCCTTGCCGTCCTTGGGGACGCCCTCGTCCTTCTTGCTGATCACGTCCTTCTCGATGCCGGTGCGCGTCGTCTCGCTGGTGTTCACCTGCATGACGGGCGCGACGAAGCGCAGGATCGAGGTGCGCACCTCCTCCTCCGACCACGTCTTCGAGGTGGGCTCGTATCTCGACTTGTAGCTGATCGTGTAGTTGCTCGCGAGCTCGCCGCTGAACTCGAGCTGGCGCTTCTCCGAGCGCTCGTACTTGGGCAGTCCGGGAATGCTGAGGATCCTGTCCTTCCGCGCGTGCCACTGGCCGTTGATGATGACGTAGCCGTCCTTGATGAGGCGCTCCTTGAGCTGGCGCGCGGGCCACTGCTTGTCGCTCCACGTGACCATCGGCCCCTCCGCGACCGGGTCCGGCGTCTTCGCGGCGGCGCCGAATTCGGCGAGCGCGAGTTCCGCACGCGCGAACGCGTTGCCGGGGTCGTCCTTCAGGACCAGGTGGCACCCGAGCGCCTTCAGACCGCCCAGGTTCTGCTCCTTGCACCAGGCGGCGAAGGACGACATCTCCATCGACCCGCCGCCGCGCGCCTTCTGCAGGCGCTGCTCCGCCTCGCCGCGGATGCCCTTGCCCTTCCCGACCTCGCGCACCTGGTCGCGCGGGAAGGTCATCGTGCTCGTGCCCCCGGCGATGCGCCGCTCGATGCGTACGTCGGCGGCGGTCTCCTCCAACACCTGGCACTCGATGGTCCGCCCGTCATGCAGGAAGAGCTTGTCGGGCGGAAGGTCGGTGAACGCATTCTGCTCGAGCTCGGGAAGCGCGTTCGCGATCAGCTTGACCTCGGCGTGCGCGGCCTCGACGAGCGGGGCGTTGGAGAGCTCGTGCAGCCACGCGGCGTCCGTCGACGTGCCCTTTCCGCCCGCCGCCACCAGCGTGGACGCGCGGACACGGTCGGCCGGGGTCATCACGCGATCGAGGTAGTAGGGCGGGAGCGTGAAGACGCGGGCCTTGACGCGCAGGATCACCTCCTGCGGGATCGAGTCGCCCCGGGGCGCGGTGAGCGGATCCTGGTCCGGCGGTTTCGTGTCGCTGGTCTTCGGGGGCGTCGGGAGCTCCGAGGGCTCCGGCTTCTCCTTCGAGGCGATGTTGAGCGGTCCGCCGCCGCCGCCCGCCGGACGGTTCTTCGCGTTTGTCTCCGCGTAGGGATCCAGCTTGTACCTGTCGATGTCGTCGGGACGCCGCCCGGTGCCGATGAACATGACGCCGACGAAAATGACGATCACGATCGCGATGGCGGCGCCCGCCGCGGCCAGCACCATCGTGCGGTTGGGGCCCGACAGCGAGAACCCGCCGCTCACGTTCGAGCGCACCTCGCCCTTCTGCGGCGTGCCCGGGACGCGCAGCGCCTGCTGGCACGACGGGCACTTCACCAGGCTGGCGGGCGGCGTGTCGCTCGAGACGAAGAACACCCAGCCGCAGGAGCATGTGAGCTGAAGCCGTGCCATCGTCCTTCTCCTCCCTACTTATTTATCGCTTAGACGCGGGGGAGGGCGTCAAAATCGTCCGCAATGCTCCTGGGCGCGCACATGTCGATCGCGGGCGGGCTCCACCTGGCGTGCGAGCGCGCGAAGGATCTCGGGTGCGCCGCGATGCAGATCTTCACGCGCAACCAGCAGCAGTGGAAGGCGAAGGCGCTCGCGGACGCCGACGTCGCCTCCTTCCGGGCGGCCGTCGCGGCGTGCGGGATCCGCTCCGCGTTCGCGCACGACAGCTATCTCGTGAACCTCTGCTCCGCCGATGCGGCCATCCGCCGCAAGTCGGTCGCGGCGTTCGTCGACGAGCTGGAGCGGTGCGACCGTCTGGGGCTGGCGTTTCTCGTGTCGCACCCGGGATCGCCGGGCGACGCCGGCGACGACGAAGGCGTGCGCGCGATGGTGACGTCGCTGGACGAGGTGCTCGCCGGGTCGCGGGGCGCGAAGGCGGGCGTCGTGCTGGAGACGAGCGCGGGGCAGGGGGCGTGCGTCGGTCGCACGTTCGAGCAGCTGAAGGCGATGGTGGACGGCGTGCGCGAGCCGGAGCGCCTGGGCGTCTGCTTCGACACGTGCCACGTGTTCGCGGCGGGCTACGACCTGCGTTCGGCGGGCGCGTACGACGCCACGATGGAGGCGTTCGATCGCGCGATCGGCACGTCGCGCATTCGCGCGTTCCACGTCAACGACTCGAAGAAGGGGCTGGGCTGCCGCGTGGACCGGCACGAGAGCATCGGTCGCGGGGAGATCGGTCGCGAGGCGTTCCGATGCCTGATGCGCGACGCGCGCTTCGCGGAGGTGCCGAAGGTGCTTGAGACGCCGAAGGACGGGGACATGGACCGGGTGAACCTCCGGCTGCTGCGCCGGCTGGCGGTTGACGGCCGCCGCCGGGCGACGGTATAAGGACGGGCCGCGGGATGGGGACGATGCTGGCGGTGATGAAGGGCGCGCCCGCGCCCGGGGCGAAGATCGCCGAGGTGGAGATCCCGTCGATCGGCCCGGGCGACGTGCTCGTCAAGGTGCGCGCGACGTCGATCTGCGGGACCGACCTGCACATCTACAACTGGGACGCGTGGGCGCAGTCGGTCATCAAGACGCCGCTCGTCTTCGGCCACGAGTTCCACGGCGAGGTCGTCGAGGTCGGGAGCGACGTGAAGGCGCTGAAGGCGGGCGACCTCGTGTCGGTCGAGAGCCACGTGCCGTGCGGTCGCTGCTACCAGTGCACGCACGACATGATGCACATCTGCGACGAGCTCAAGATCATCGGCGTGCATCGCGCGGGCTGTTTCGCGCAGTACGTGGCGGTGCCGGCGATCTGCGCGTGGAAGAATTCGCCGGGAACGCCGCCGGAAGTGGCCAGCCTCATGGAGCCGATGGGCAATTCGGTGCACGTGGTGTCGGAGGCGAACGTCGCGGGAAAGACGGTCGCCGTGTTCGGGTGCGGACCGGCGGGCCTCTTCGCGACGGGCGTGGCGCGCGCGAAGGGAGCCGCGGCGATTCACGCGATCGACATCAACCGCAACCGGCTGGAGCTGGCCAAGGCGATGGGCGCGGACGAGCTCCTGAACGGAGCGGACCCGGACCTCGTTTCGAAGCTGACGAAGTTGAGCGGCGGATACGGCCTGGACGTGGCGCTGGAGATGTCGGGCAGCCAGAAGGCGATCGTCAACGCGCTGCGGTCGCTGAAGAAGGGGGGCACGATGGTGGCCTTCGGGCTGCCGTCGCGGCCGGGGGAACTGGACCTGGCCAACGACGTGATCATGACGGGGCGGCGGATCCTCGGGATCGTCGGCCGCCGCATGTTCGCCGACTGGGTCGAGATGCAGAAGCTGTTGGACGGCGGGAAGTTCGACCCGCGTCCGGCGATCACGCACACGTTCAAGCTGGCCGAATTCGACCGCGCCGTCGCCACGATCGGCCAGGAAAACGTGAAGTGCGGAAAGGTCGTTCTGCTGCCCTAAGAGGGCCCTGCGCCGGATTAGAGTTTTCTAATCCTCACCTCATCGGCGCCTAACCGCCTGCATCGTCTTATGAGGTGGGTAGTGCGGAGTTTGCCTCCTCTAGTGCGTGGAGGCGGCGGGCTCCTACCACAATACCCTCTCTAGCTAACCTCCGGTCCTGCGGGCGGCTTGGCCGCCCCAGGGCCGCGAGGGAGTCCGCGGGGCGCCTCGATCAAGCCCGCTTCCCCGCGGAAGTCGGCATGATCTTCGTGATGGCGAAGCGTCGGGCAGTACTTCGCAGCGAGGTCTTTCGTGGCTTTGTGCCTTCGCGGCCGTGTGCCTCGCCGTTAGCCAAGCTAGTCCATTTTCGAGCAGCCCACGCTCGAGGGCGACGGTGGGAACGTGGTGACGCCGTCGAAGAGCGGCGAGGCTGTGCCGGCGACGGCGGAACTCGATTCGGTCGTCCCCTGCACGACCGTGAACGTCGCCACGTAGCCGCTCGGCAGCTGGTACCGCCAGATCGTGTTATCGGCGTTGATGATGTAGAGCATCTTCCCTGCGTTCAGGCTCTCCGGGAACGCCATGAACGCGTACCGGTTGCGGTCGTGGACGGAGTCGTAGAAGTCCGGGCCGTCCGTGTCGTTCGCGAGCGTCACGGCGCCGCTGCCCGTGTCCTCGCTCGCGAACGCCCGGTAGATGTAGCCCGCTTTCGCGCTGCCGATCACGACCGTCGATGCGAACGTCACGTTGCCGTAGAGCGTGCTCTGCGAGGCTCCGTCCGCGCCCGCCACGGACGGTTCGATGAGCTTCAGAACGGTCGAGGCGTCGGTCGTGTCGGGGGAGAAGGTCGTGTTGCCGGCCGTGATCGGGACCATGCCGTAGAGCGCCCAGATGTCGCCGGTCCAGTAGTCGTTGACGAGGTTGCCGTCGCGGTCGTGCCCGCGCATGTCGGCCTGCGCCGTGGCGAGCGTCTTGAGCGACGCGCTCGCGCTGCGCTCGTTCGACGCGCGCTGGGCGGCAAGCAAGCCCGGGATGGCGATCGCCGCCAGGATGGCGATGATCGCGATGACGATCATCAGCTCGATGAGCGTGAAACCGCGGGCTCGCACATCATCATCGTAGCACGCCGCGGCTGAGCCGGAGACTCCGAAAGCGAATCGCAGCGCGCGGAACACCCAACTCCCGGCGCGGCGGCCGCAACCACCGGGTCGCCCCGTGATGACAACCGCAAAGTGATGACAACCGCAAAGAGCCCAAACCCTCTGCGTCTGCGGTACTGGGAGCCCTTTCGAGTGGTGGGCCGCGGACCATTCCTGTAGGATGCGGCACCTCGCGCGGCGCGTCCGCGTGTTACATCAGCAGCCATGCACAAGGTCATCCGGTTCCTGGGCTCGCTCTGGCTGACGTTCCCGCTCCTGGCGCTCCTGGCCTGCGTCCTGGCGGCGGGCGGCGGACTCATCTCGTCCATCGAGTTCATTGACGTGACGATCGGCGCGCTCCGGCTGGACGTGTACGGGTCGCCGTGGTTCGGCGGCCTGATGGCGCTGCTGATGCTGAACCTGGTCGTCTGCACGGTCACGCGGAAGCCCTGGCGCTACTGGCAGTGGGGATTCCTCGTCACGCACACGGGCATCCTGACGCTCATGATCGGCGCGTGCATCACCTACTACTTCAAGGTGTACGGGCAGATGCCGCTCATGGAGGGGCAGGAGGCGAACCGCTTCAACGTCGAGCACGAGAAGGACCTGCTCGTCTGGATCGACGAGGATCCGCGGCAGAAGGAGCCCGCCGCGACGCTGCCGCTCAACTACAATTTCTACAAGCCCGGCCGGCCCGACCAGGTATTTCCGACCGAGCCGGGTATCTTCGTGCGCGTCGAGGAACGGCTCCCGCACGTGCACCACCGCGACAGCTACGATCCGACGGGCAAGGGCGACGAGACCGCGCTGGAGATGGAGCTGAGCGAGGACGGCACGGTCAGCGACCGCTTCTTCCTGCCGCTCAACCAGGGATTCTCGCTCGACCTGCTCCAGATGCGGCTGATGCCCCTGCTCGACGCGGCGTTCGACAACCTCGTCGCGCCCGCGGGAAACCACGGGACGCTCCGCTTCCGGATCGACGGCCAGGAGCTGGAAGTCGACATCGAGAAGGAACTCAACCAGCCGCGGACGATCGCGGGCCGGCAGGTGATCGCGCGCGAGTACATCGAGGATCCGCACGGCGCGGACGTCGGTCCGATCGCGGTCTTCGACCTCACGCAGGACGGGAAGACCGAAACCTACTACGTGTCCGCGCTCCGTCCCGACCGGTCGCCGATGCGCAAGAGCGACGGGCAGCACGCGGCGGAGATCGGCGTCCGGCTGGCGGTGAACCTGCGGTCGAGCGCGCTCTGGTTCGTGAAGACGGAGACGGCGCTGCGCTGCCTGGCGCTGAGCGCGAACGGGAGCAAGCGCGAGCTGCCCGTGAAGATCGGCGAGCCGCTGCGCTACCCGTTCATGCAGGTGCCGCTCGACGTGCGCCCGCTGCGGCTGGTGGAGAGCGCGGAGCGCGTGCCCATGCCGACGAAGCCGCGCAAGGACGACCAGATGCGCCCCGCGGTCCGCGTGAAGGTGTCGCGCGGGCAGACGGCCGTGCGGACCTGGGTGAAGTTCGAGCCCGATCCCCGGAGCTTCACGACGGTCGACCTCGGCGGCGAGCGCGTGATGCTCGCGTTCCGGCCGAGACAGCGCAAGCTCGACTTCTCCGTGCGGCTGGAGCGTCTCAAGGTCCCTCTGCGGCCGGGCACGCAGCAGCCCGCGAAGTACGAGAGCGACATCACGATCTTCGATCCGCGCGTGGACGGCGGCATCCCCTGCACGACGGGCGTGAACTACCCGGCGACGCACCGCGGATTCGTCTTCTACCAGGCGTCCGTCAGCAAGACGCAGGAGGGCGGGCGGTTCGACGTGAGCGTCTTCCAGGTCGCGTGGGACCCGGGGAAGCGCATCCTCTACCTCGGCGGGATCATGGCGATCTCGGGGACGCTCTTCATGATGTTTCTGAAGCCGTTCCTCGGCCGGCTCATGAAACGCGCGAAGGACGCGAAGGATCTCCCGTTCGGCGACGCCGAGATCATCGTCGCGCTCACCCTGTTGTCGATCGGCACGCTCACGGGCTCCGCGATGATGTTCGCGCGATCGACGTGGTCGGGGGTCGCGCTCGGATTCTTCGTGGCGGGCATCGACGTCATCGCGGCCGTCGTCGGCTGCTTCATGGCGTGGGGCCGGACGCCCGCGCGCGGCGTGCAGCTCGGACAGGCGCTCGCCACCACGTGGTGCCTGAACACGGCGGCGCTCGTGCTCTTCATGTGGGTGAAAGTGCTCGGATGATCCGACTCGGCGACTGCGAGCTCCACGTCGTGAGCGACGGCTTCTTCAAGCTCGACGGCGGCGCGATGTTCGGCATCGTGCCGAAGGTCGTGTGGGAGCGCAGCGTGGAGGCGGACGCGAAGAACCGCATCCGGCTCGCGCTTTCGACGATGCTCATCCGCACCGGACGGAAGAACATCCTGGTCGACACCGGCATCGGCACGAAGCACGAGCCGAAGTTCGCCGAGATGTACGCGATCGAGCACCCGCCGACCGTGCCGGAGAGCCTTCGGAAGGTCGGACTCACGCCCGCGGAGATCGACGCCGTCGTGATCTCGCACCTGCACTTCGATCACGCGGGCGGAGCGACGGTGCGCGAGGGCGGCGCGCTCGTGCCGGCGTTTCCGCGCGCGACCTATTACATCCAGCGCGGCATGTGGGACGAGGCGCAGCTTCCGAACGCGCGCACACGCGGGAGCTATCTCGACGAGGATTTCCTGCCGCTGGAGCGGGCCGGCCGGGTGAAGCTGATCGACGGCGACGTCGAGATCGAGAAGGGCGTGACGTGCCGGCGGACGGGCGGCCACGTGAGGCACCACCAGTCGGTGTTCGTCGAGAGCGGCGGCCGCACGGCCGTCTACTGGGCGGACCTGATCCCGACGACCGCGCACGTCAAGCCCGCGTGGACGATGGGATACGACCTCTTTCCGCACGAGGTGGCCGACCTCAAGCAGAAGTTCCTCGCGCAGGCGGCGCGCGAGGAGTGGGTGAACTTCTTCGAGCACGATGCGAAGGTCGCGATGGCGTACGTGCGCGACGGTTACAGGGTGGAACCCGTGGAGCGGGTGGCGGTATAGTGAGGTGACGATGCTGACGCTCGTGGCGGCGATCCTCCTGCAGGTGGACACGACCCCGGCCGCGGGGATCGCGGTCCTTCATCGCGGCCGGCCGAAGCCGCTCGACTCGTTCGCGCGCGAGTTCATGCACGAGATCAGCGGCTCGGCGAAGTTCCGCGGGTACAAGGACCTCGACGGGAAGTACGTGGAGGTCTTCAAGGACGGCAGTGCGGTGGTCGCGGTGCTCTCCCTCATGGCGCGGCCGTCGGACGAGGTGCGCGCGCTGCGGTTCATCCGCATCGACCACCTCGAGCTCAAGCGGGAGCTCGGCCTCGAGCAGAAGCGGCTGTACTTCAGCCTGGCGGACCTCGAGCCCCTGCGCGGCAAGCTGTTCGCGCAGGAGAAGTCGATCTCGCGCGACGAAGCCACGGTCGCCGAGCGCGCGGTGCTGCAGATTCTCGACAAGCAGTTCCTCGTGGACGCGGTCGTCCACCAGCGGCTGATGGAGGTCCTTCCGGTTCCGTTCGGGCCCCGCAACAACTGGATGACGCCCTCGGACGTGCGCGGATGGATGGCCGGGGGCGCGCCC
>Ga0187893_10014528_pt1 | contig 10720 bp, 7 predicted proteins | sample MA1701074metaG_FD_139574 | JGI IMG/M metagenome (GOLD analysis project Ga0187893, IMG submission 139574) | White microbial mat communities from a basaltic lava cave in the Kipuka Kanohina Cave System on the Island of Hawaii, USA - MA170107-4 metaG ...
GCATCGCTAAGCAACTGACCCTCGACCATGACCTCACCTCTACCGGTATGTTCCTAGGGAGCCCGAGCTATATGGCCCCGGAACAATCCGATGAGAGCGACATCGACGGCCGTGCAGATATCTACAGTCTCGGCATCATTCTCTTTGAAATGTTGACGGCCAGCAAACCGTACCGCGCGGAATCGGTTCTGGATTTACTAGTGCTCCACAAGCAGGGGCCTTTACCGCAGTTGCCCTCTAGTTTGTCCGCCTTGCAGCCCTTACTGAATCTGATGCTGGCGAAGAAGCGCAAAGACCGTTTCCGGGACGCTGACAGCCTGTTGCACTACATCGCGCATCTAGAGACCAAGATGAAGTCACCGAGTCTTGATCCGCCGCCGCTGGAAAATAGCGCACCAGCGGTCGAGACCATGCACTCAGAGCTCACCACCACGAAGCGACATCACACCGCGCATCGAGCCACAGTGGGCGCGCGACGCAGCTTGTACTTTTTGTGGGTGTTATTGGCGCTGTCTTTGGGGGGGAATGCGGCCTTGTATTACTACGACTACACGTCGAACGAGCGCCCCCTAGCGCTGCGTCAAGCCCCGGCTCAAGCGAGCTTTCAACCCCCACCGGTGCCTGCTGAGCCCCCAACTGCGGTCCCTCGCGGCAAACCACCTTCGGCCCAGAAAAGTGTTGACAATGAGGAGGTCATCAGCGCCTTACAGTGGTTAGCCAGAAACAGCATCGAGGAATACCGCTTAACGCACCCGCCGAAAGACAATGCCTATTACTATTACTCCCGCGCGCTAGAGATAGACCCCACCAACCCAGTGGCAAAGCAAGGCTTACTGCTGGTTGCGGAACGTTTTGCTTTCCTCGCCGAACGCAAAATCGCCGAAAACGACTATAATGCGGCTCAGAGGTACATCTCTGTCGGTCTGCAGATCGATCCCAGTAACCGCATCTTGCGGGAGCTTAATGCGCTGGTCGCTTCTGGACGTCGTAGTTTTTTCGATACGATTAGAGACTTTTTTCGGCGTCGTTGAGTGCGCTGCTCGGTCTTAGTTTGATTAGGTGCGACCCTCAGGGTGCTTCGATTCCCATAACAAAAAAGAACAGCCAGTTGTGCTATAAATGACGTCGTGGTCGCTGCCGACCATAGAAACTACGCCAGAACGCAAAAAGGAGGATCCCGTGCTCCAATTTATGGACCATGTCAAGAATTGCCTTACCGTGCGCCGCCTGTTGAAAAATCACACGGCACCCCAAGTACAGAATCTTTATTGGTATGACATGCGCTTAGTGGATGCGATCGCTTGGCGGGGTATCGTGAAAGTCCTGCTACGCCAAATGTTCGGATGGAAACAAGACGAAATCGCGGGCAATTATGATCTGGTGAATCTTTACTACGCCGATCCGATCGGTGACGGCCTGAACGAATCGGGGGCCACGGTGTGGAACTATCGCGGTCTCGACAGTCAGCCATGGTTTGACCAACCGGACCCCGTTAAACAAGCGCTGGAGGCCAACGCCGGCATCATCATCGCCGAATACCAAAACATCGCAAGCCGCATTGGGACCCATCCCGACAACGCTTCCTTAACCGATCGTGGGAAATGGACGGGGATGTTTCTGTATGCAGCTAAAGGAGTCAGGAACGATGAGCTGTGCCAGTTGTGTCCCGAAACCACCCGTATTATCGAGAGCCTCCCTTTATGCACCAATTTCGGATTTGTTATGTTCTCAGGGCTTGAGCCCCATACCCATATTACCCCGCACTCAGGTTCCACGAATTTGCGTTTACGCCACCACTTGGGTATCGATGTGCCCGAACCGGATAAAGCGAAACTCCGGGTCGGGAGGGAGTGGCGAGGGTGGGCGCAAGGCAAAAGCATGGCTTTTGACGACTCCTTCGAACACGAGGTAGTGCATGAAGGTGACCAGGAACGTGTCGTGTTGGTGGTCGATGTCTGGCATCCCAGTTTAGCGACGGGTGATATCGAGGTCTTGAGCCATCCCGTGTTCCAGCGCTTCGGTAAGCGGCCAGCGTAATGTCTGTGTGATCGCTCCTGAATCAAGGGTAGACACACGATTGTGCGGTATTGCTGGAATTCTGTCCCCCGACAAACGGGGCGTTATAACCCGAATGACGGAGACGCTGTCTCACCGTGGCCCTGACTCCATGGGCTATTTCAACGACGGAGCGATTGCCTTAGGCCATACACGCTTGAGCATCATCGATCTCGAAGGCGGCAAACAGCCCATATCCAACGAAACCGATTCCATTTTTCTTATCTGCAACGGCGAGATCTACAATAGCCCCGAGCTGCGCGATACCCTCATCGGACGCGGGCACACGTTTAAGACCAGGACCGATGTCGAAGTAATTCTGCATCTATACGAGGAATATGGCCGCGACTGCGTCAAACACTTGCGAGGTATGTTCGCCTTTGCGATCTGGGATCAGGAAAAAAAGCTGCTCCTGCTCGGACGTGACCACCTGGGCCAAAAGCCCATGTTCTTCTACCAGAACGGAGACGATGTCCTGTTCGCGTCGGAGGTCAAGTCGATCCTCGCGTCCGGAATTCTAGCGCCGCAACTCGACCTGGAAGCACTGTGGCACTACGTATCCCTGCGCTTTATTCCCGACCAATGCACCTTGTTTAAAGGGGTGCGTAAGCTACCTGCAGGGACAACCCTGCTTCGTCACCACGGCAACGCCGATGTGGCAAAGTACTGGGACCTTGATTTCCGGAACAAGCTGCCCAATGACGAGACGGCGATCGAAGAGGGCTTGAATCAGTTGCTGCTAGAGACCGTGCGTATGCATTTGTTGAGCGACGTACGCGTCGGTGCTTTCTTAAGCGGCGGTATTGATTCCAGCACGGTCACGGCCATGATGGCGACAATCACGGGCGAAACCCTGCCGAGCTTTTCAATCGGGGTCAAAGAGCAGGGATTTGACGAACTGCCTTACGCCAGAATGGTGGTGAACAAATACGGCCTCGAGGCGCGTGAACGGGTGGTCGAGGCAGATCTCATTCACCTTGTCCCCTCGATGATCTACCACTTGGACGAGCCCTCTGACCCTTTCGGCGTAGGTGTTTACTTGGTCTCACAGCTCGCGGCCGAACACGTTAAGGTTGTGCTGACAGGCGACGGCGGCGATGAAAATTTCGCGGGTTACGACCGCTTTGCGGGGCAAAGACTAACGGATTTTTACTGCCTGCTTCCGGAGTGGTTTCGCAAACGGTTTATGAAAAGACTGATCGCGCTCATACCGGAATCTTACGGTTATAAGAGCCTGGCCCAGAAAACCAACTGGATAAACCAGATGTCGTTCTTCACGCACGGCGAGCGCTACGCCGAAAGCATGAGCTTCCTGCGCTTCACACAAGAGGCGAAGAAGCGATTGTTCACTGCAGAAGCGCGCTCCAAGATCGACGATCACGATTCGATCTCTAAGATCCTCGTGCATTTCAACGCCGATAACGTGCAGGATCTGCTTGATCGGATGCTCTACACGGATTTGATGACGCGCATACCGGACCATCTGCTCGCCATAGTCGATCGCATGTCCATGGCGCATTCGCTGGAGACGCGGCCACCGCTGATCGACTACAAAGTAGTCGAATACGCCGCCTCGATCCCGGCGCATCTCAAGCTCAAGGGAAGAAACCTCAAATACCTGCTCAAGAAGGTGGCATCTCGATACTTACCCCGTGAGCTTATCTATCGCGAAAAGCAGGGCTTTGGATTTCCGTTGGGTCAGTGGATGCGCACCGATCTGAGAGTGTTTTTGCAACGGCTGTTCGACGAATCGCGTTTTGTAGGGCTCGGCATTTTTGACCGTGCCTTCGTGCAGGGCTTGCTCGATGCGCACCTCAGCGGCAAGAGCAATCATGACTTCCGGTTGTGGATCCTCATTAATCTCGAGCTTTGGCACAGACTTTACTTCGAAGGCGACACCCAGGAATCATTGCGCGCGTCGATTGACAAGCTCATGCATTAACCCAGCAATTCTAGACCATCACTATCGGAGCAGAGTATGTCGCAGGAACTTTCCCCAGAGCTAACAAAGATCCAAGAAACAGTAGTCGGGATGTATTCCGAGCACCCCTGGCCTCTCAATAGAAACGCGCAAGAAGAAATGGGGTGGCGATTAAAATGCCTTGGGATCCTTCCTGAAGACTATCGCGGCAAACGCGTCCTGGATATGGGATGCGGAACAGGAGAATACGCGCTTTGGTATGCCATGAATGGTGCCGACAGGGTCACCGGAATTGATCTTTCTAACGGGTCGCTCGAGCTCGCTCGGCAACGCAAGGCGGAGGGAACGTTTGAAAACGCCGAGTTCTTAGAGATGGATATTCTCAACTGCGGGCTGCCGGATAATTACTTTGATTACAGCTACTCGGTGGGTGTGCTCCACCACACGGGCGATCCCTTTTCCGGTTTTCAACATCTGGTGCGAGTAACAAAACCTGGCGGCATCGTAGTCGTGAGCTTGTATAACACCTATAGTCGCCGTGTCTTACGCTTGAAGCAAACGCTCTGCAAGTGGCTCGGCGGTGATAATATCGATAAGCGTGTCGAATGGGGAGAGAAGCTGTTTCGCGGCACGCTTAGAAAATTGGACAAGCGCTACCACGGGCAGAACACAAAGGCCATTGCGTACGATATATTCGGTTTTCCCCATGAGAGTCTACATAGTGCCGCAGAGGTATTGGGATGGTTTGATAGAACCAACGTCGAGTATAAAGGCGCCTTTGCCCCGCTTCGACTTCAGGATTATTTTTACGCCTTTGCTCAGCCAGAATACGCCGCTTTTCGATCTACCTTCGCCGGTTTCCCGCTCATGCGATTGGTCGCCGACGCAATGTTTCGCGCTGCGGGCTTGGTTGCGGGAGACGCCAAGACCGTGCGCCAGTTCCCAAGGCCTTCTCGGTTCGAGACCCACCTAGTGCAGTCGATGTGGATTCCGTTCGGACTGAGGTTCAACTGTTTTACCATATCCGGGATTAAACGATGACCCGTACTATTTCGGAAACTGCCAAAATCTACTACTGGGCACTTCGATAGATCGCTTAAAGTGATTGACCAATGTCCTCACCTCCCTGTGAGGGCGGGCACTCCGAATTAATCGAAGTGCCCTACTTAGATCGATCCTTCGGGGTCCTTTGGAGTAATTTCTCCAGCGCTGAAATATCCGCCCTGGGCATGGGTCGGCCGTCCACCGCGCTTAGCGGGGCTTGGCGCAGGCCTTTCAACGGGAACACGATGACCTCAAACGGGATCTCGCCGGCGAAAAAGCTATGGGCGGGATAGCGTTGCGATCGCTTGGGATCGATGCGCAACTGTCGGTCTGCACTGCGATAGGCGATCCCGTACTCCGCAAAGGCGAGACCAAGCTCTTTCGCGGTGTCGGTGAAAACGTGCAAGCACACGCCGCAACTTTCGGTTGCGGTACCGCTGAGCACGGGGCCCACGAGCCGTGGTTGAAACGCGACGAGAAGGCGCATGGCTTCGAGTGCGGCTTGCCTCAAGCGCGCGAGCTTGGCCTCTTGATCGGAGCCCTGAAACAGACGTTGGTATCCGGCTAACGCGCGCTCGATCTCACGGTTCTCCGGCCAGCGGCGGGGATCTTTTACTCCCAACTGCTGGGCGGCCTTGTGCTTGGCCAAGGCAAAGCTCGTGATGCCATCGACCGCCATCAGTCGCGCGGCCTGCTGCACCAGGTGCATACGCAATCTCCCCCGTAATTGCCCGGTCACTTGAGCCAACGTGTAGTTTCTAAAACAGTTGTTCCGTGATACTGCTGCCAACGCTCTCAGATAGGCCTTCCTCGATTTCGAGGTCCTCTGGTCGGCTAAAACGCTCCGGCTCTTCCCCTTCGCGGAACGTCTCGAAGACTGCGGGCTCACCGTATTCGGCCAACAACCCGGTAGCAGGGTCGATGCGCACAGTGACCAGTCCTGAAGGTTGAGGCAGGACGGCTTCAGGCCTGTCCTTAAGCGCCACCCGCATGAAATCGATCCACATGGGCAGCGCCGCTTTAGCGCCGGTTTCCCCTCGTCCCAAAGGCTGGTTGTCGTCATAGCCTACCCAAGCGGTAGCCGCGATCTCGTTGTTAAACCCAGAGAACCAAGCGTCCTTAAGCTCGTCGGTAGTGCCGGTCTTGCCGGACAGATCGCCGCGGTTCAACACGGAAGCTGCTCTCGCGGTTCCAAAGCGGATGACATCTTGCATCATGGAATACATCATCCAAGCATTCTCGGAGTCGATCACGCGTGGCGCGCGCGGAGCTTCATCTGCCACGGCCGCTTCGTGAGCGTTGGGCCTGCTATCGCTAAACGCAACCGGGCGCACATAGGGGGCCTGCTGCTCGCAAACCCAGCAGGCCTGGGGGGGATTCGCTTGCCACACGATGCTGCCGTCTTCGGCAAGGACCCGGTCGATGAAATGGGGTTCGACCCGGAAACCGCCATTGGCCAACACCGCATACCCCCGGATCATTTCCAGCGGCGTGAAGGATGCGCTCCCCAACGCCAGCGAGAGTACGCGTGGTAAACGCTCGCGCTCGAAGCCGAAACGCGTCAGATAAGCTATGGCCCGATCGATACCGGTACCCTGCAGCAAACGTATGGCCACGATGTTGCGCGAGTGAGTCAGAGCATCCCGCAGACGGGTCGGTCCGTAGAACTCTCCACTGTAGTTTTCCGGACGCCAAGGTTCCTGGCCGCCGACTGATGTAAACACCAGTGGCTCATCGACAATGATACTGGCAGGTGTGTAGCCCGCGGCCAAGGCCGCTGAGTAAATAAATGGTTTAAAGCTGGAGCCGGGTTGGCGCGCACCTTGGGTGGCGCGATTGAATTTGCTCAATTGAAAGTCGAATCCACCGGTCAGTGCCAGAATGGCCCCGTCTTTGGGAGACAAGGCGAGCAGACTCCCTTCCACCTGTGGTATGGCGGACAGCTGCCAGGCGCTGTCTTTGGGCTGATGAACCCGCACCAAATCCCCGCGCTTAACGATATCCGAGGCGCGGGTGGGGACAGGGCCGCGGCTGTCTGCATCGATAAATCGGCGCGCCCAGCTCAGACCTTCCCAGGGAATGCTAAGCTTGCCTTTAGTTTGCGTGTAGACCTGGATGAACTTCTCCCCCACATGGGTGACCAAGGCCGGCAGTAAACCGCCTGCAGGATGGAATTCCTCCAGCAGCATCGCCCAAGCCTTGGGGTCATCATCCACGTGGTCGAAATGATGCTCCGGCCCCCGGTAGCCGTGGCGCCGATCATAGGCGAGCAGGCCCGTACCCAGGGCCTCATTGGCCGCTCGCTGCAAGGCGCCGTCTAGTGTCGTCAGCACCCGGTATCCCGCGCCATAAGCATCCTCCCCGTAGCGTTCTATCATGAAGTTGCGCACCATCTCCGCGAGGTAAGGGGCTGGTACTTCGACCGTCGGGCCATGCAAGCGCGCGGTATCAGCTGCGGCGAGGGCCAACTCCAACTCGCCGTCGTCGATATATCCTAGGGTATGCATGCGACGCAGCACATAGTTACGGCGGTCCAGCGCGCGCGACGGACTGGTGACAGGATTTAGCACCGACGGCGCCTTAGGCAATCCCGCGATCATGGCCGTTTGGGCCAGATCGAGCTGGTCGAGCTCAGTGCCGTAATACACCTGTGCCGCTGCCGACACGCCGTAAGCGCGGTGACCAAAGTAGATCTTGTTTAAGTAGAGCTCGAAGATGGCCTGTTTCGACAACTCGCGCTCGATTTTAAACGCCAATAGGATTTCGTTTAGCTTGCGCTGATAGGTTTTTTCCCGGCTGAGGAAAAAGTTACGCGCCACCTGCATAGTGATCGTGCTTCCCCCTTGTGTCTTTTCTCCCGTAGTCAGCAGATGGAAACCGGCGCGGAGGATCCCCTGCCAATCCACACCCGGATGTTGAAAAAAGCGATCGTCTTCCGCGGCCAGAAACGCCTGGACCATGCGCTTGGGTACGTGTCCCACGAGGACCGGATCGCGCCGTTTTTCGCCAAACTCCGCGATCAGCTCGTTGTCTTTCGAGTACACCCGCAGCGGTACCTGTAGTCGGTGCGCTTTTAACGCTTCTGTGGAAGGAAGCTGCGGCAGCAGCTTCCACGCCAGCATGCCCACCCCGATGACGGTAAGCACAAAACCGGCGAGTAGCGAGTTAAACAAGAATCGCAACATAAGACGGGACCTAAACGATGTTCGTTGAAACGGCGGCAGTCAGGTCAAGTATCATCTTCACGTGGCGGGTACGCAACGTTCCGGCGCGCGAAAAACCCCTTACGCGACATTTTGTTCCTTCCGATACCGAAGGGCAATAGCAAGCTTAACTCGACCAACTTTCTGTGGGTACCGTGCCATTCCGGTTACAAGTGCCCGTTTTTCGAGGTTGCAATGTGTGCGGGGGTCATCTATTTGTTTTTTAAAAATGGGTCGTCTATAACCAGTACAGGCGCCAACGCTTATCGAAGGAAACACATAATGTTATCGCTTGGGCGTAAGCAAGTTCCCGTGCTCGGCATCGATATTAGCTCGGCCTCAGTCAAAGTGCTGGAACTGTCGCGTTACGTGGGACGCTACCGCGTAGAGAGCTACGCAGCGGAGCCTATGCCCCCCAATTCGGTGGTGGAAAGGAACATCGCTGACGTCACACTCGTTGGCGAAGCAGTGGCTCGAGCGGTAAAGAAATCGCAGACCCGGCTCAAAACCGCGGCGTGCGCGGTGGCTGGCTCCGCTGTGATCACCAAGATGATCGTGATGGATACCGGTTTGTCGGAAGACGATATGGAAAGCCAGATCCGGCTCGAAGCCGATCAATACATCCCCTATCCACTGGACGAAGTGAATATGGATTTCGAGGTGCAGGGGCCAAGCGAGAAAGATCCGGGGCGGGTCGATGTCATGCTCGCGGCCTCGCGCAGCGATAACGTCGAGCTGCGGGTCGCCGCCTTGGCGGCGGCGGGCTTGACGGCCAAAGTGGTGGATGCCGAGGTTTTCGCGTTGGAGAACGCCGTCTCCTTGCTTAAGCACAACGGGAGCGCAAGCACGATCGTGGCACTGGTCGATGTGGGCTCCTCGCTCACCACCATGAGTGTATTCCAGGACTTCAAAACCGTTTACACCCGGGAGACAGCTTTTGGAGGCCGTCATCTCACCGAGGAAATCCAGCGCCGTTACAACTTGAGCTACGAGGAGGCAGGCCTCGCCAAACGCCAAGGAGGGCTGCCCGGCAACTACGAACCCGAGGTGCTGGAGCCGTTTAAGCAAATCATGGCGCAAGAGATCAAACGCGCCTTGCAGTTTTTCTACTCATCCAGTCAGGTGGGGGAGGTCGATGCAGTGATCCTCGCGGGTGGCTGCGCCTCGATCAACGGGATAGCGACGCTGATCGAGCAAGAGATTGGCAAAAAAGTCACGATTGCCAATCCCTTCGCCCACATGTCCATCGCCGATAGGGTGAAGAAGGAGCCGCTCCTGAACGATGCCCCGGCGATGATGATCGCGTGTGGTCTTGCCTTGCGGAGTTTCGACTAATGGCTCGCAAAATCAACCTCCTGCCGTGGCGCGCCGAGCGCCGCAAACAGCAACGCAACGAGTTTTTTACCCTCATGGGAATAACTGGCGCTGCGACCCTGCTGTTGGTGTTCATGGTTCGAGTGTATTACCAACAGCTTACTTCGCACCAGGAGGCGCGCAACGATTTTCTCAAGGTAGAGATTTCTAAGCTGGATGAAAAGATAAAGGAGATCGAAAGCCTGGAAAAAGAAAAGGAGCGCTTGTTGGCGCGCATGAAAACCATAGAGCAGCTTCAGACTTCAAGGCCCGTCCTCGTGCACCTGTTCGACGAACTGGTCGGGGCTTTGCCGGAGGGGGTGTATCTAACCGAAATCGCCCAGCAGGGAGATGCCGTCACCTTGAAGGGAGCGGCACGCTCAAACGCCAGGGTATCGAACTTCATGCGCAACCTTGAAGCTTCCGGTTGGTTGCGCGACCCGGCGCTGGAGATCATCGAGAGCAAAGAGGTGGACAAGCGCCGGATCAGCAGTTTCTCTCTCACCGTCAAGCAGAAAAAGCAAGAAGGGGAAGAGGAACAGAACGAGGAAGCAACTTAAATGAAGTGGTCGGATATCAACAGCGTCAACCTTGACAATATCGGCTCGGCGCCTTGGCCGTTCAAGTCCGTCGCGATCGGGTTCGTGTGTGCGGGTTTGGCCTTCGGCGGCTGGAAGTATCTGGTCCAAGAAAAGCGCGAGACCTTGGAACGGGTGACAGCCGAGGAGACGCAGCTCAAGCAGACTTTTGAAACCAAACAGGCCAAGGTGGTGAATTTGGATCGCTTGAAAAGACAGCTTGCGGAAATCAAAGAGACCTTCGGTGAGATGCTGCGGCGTTTACCCGACAAGGCCGAGGTGGCGGCTTTGCTGGTGGATATATCCCAGCAAGGTCTGGGCGCGGGTTTGGAATTCGAGCTGTTCAAGCCCGGGCAAGAAAAACCCTCGGAATTCTACGCGGAGCTGCCGATAGAGATCCGGGTGGCGGGTGGCTACCACGCCTTCGGACAATTCGTAAGCGGGGTTTCGGATCTGCCGCGTATCGTCACCCAGCATGACATCCGGATCAAGTTCAAAGGAGAAAAGAAAGGCTTGGGGCAAGACTTGGTTATGGAAAGTGTTGCCAAAACCTACCGCTATCTGGA
>Ga0187893_10014529_pt1 | contig 10720 bp, 9 predicted proteins | sample MA1701074metaG_FD_139574 | JGI IMG/M metagenome (GOLD analysis project Ga0187893, IMG submission 139574) | White microbial mat communities from a basaltic lava cave in the Kipuka Kanohina Cave System on the Island of Hawaii, USA - MA170107-4 metaG ...
GTGACGCGCGCCATCCGGCGCATGCCGCGCACGGAGCCGGGCAGAAGGCGGGTGAGGTCGCGGGTGCGGAAACGGATCACCGGCATGCCGATCTTGGTAAGCGAGGTGAGTACGAGCTCGCCGGTCTGATCGTCAGGCAATACTGCTCCGGTATTCGCATCGACGATCTCCGGATAGAAGTGGTCCTCCCAGACCGTGAGTCCATCGCGACTGTCGATGTATTCCGCGGCGACTCCAGGGCCGATCACTTCGGAAAGTCCGTAGTGGTCGAGCGCGGCCAGCCCCAGTCGGCCTTCGATCTCGGCGCGCATGCTCTCGGTCCACGGTTCGGCCCCGAAGATACCCGCGCGCGCGGTGCACTGCGCCGGGTCCAGGCCCTGGCGCGCGAACTCATCCGCGATCACCAGCGCGTAGGACGGCGTGCACATCAGTATGCCGGGCTTGAAGTCGCGCATCAGCTGTACCTGGCGCTCGGTCATACCACCGCTTGCCGGGATCACAGTGGCGCCCAGCGCCTCCGCACCGTAGTGCGCGCCCAGCCCGCCGGTGAACAGGCCATATCCATAGGCGATATGCACGATGTCATTGGGCGTCCCGCCCGCAGCCCGCAGCGAGCGCGCCATCACGGTCGCCCAGGTATCGATGTCCTCTCGAGTGTAGCCGACGACGGTGGGCTTGCCCGTGGTGCCGCTGGAGGCGTGAATGCGCACGATGTCACCCATCGGCACGGCAAACATCCCGAAAGGATAGTTGGCGCGCAGATCGGCCTTGGTGGTGAACGGAAAATTCGCCAGATCGCCCAGATCTTTCAGCTCGCCGGGGTGTATGCCGGCCGTGTCGAAGGCCTTGCGGTAGTGCGGCACCTTTTCGTAGGCGTGCTGCAGGCTCCAGCGCAGCCGCTTCAACTGCAACGCGCGCAGTTCATCGACACTTGCTCTCTCGATGGGTTCGATCCGGTCCTTTGCCCCCATTCTTTCTCCCTGTTATCCGGGCATCGCCGGGGAAACTTTGCGTAACCTTGCAAAAACCTCAACGCAGAGGCGCAGAGGACGCAGAGATCGCCGAGGAAAGCGTATCAATTATTAGTGATCTTTGGTCGAGGCTGGTATCGGAATCATAAACTGTATTGGCACCATTCCAGGTGAGAACCCCGTCCGCGCATCTGCGTTGTTTTGCGCTCTCTGCGCCTCTGCGTTGAGGTTTATCGGGGTTCAAGCCTGTAGCAATTCGCGCACATGCTGCGCGATTGCCATCGAGGCGGTAAGGCCTGGCGATTCGATGCCGTAGAGATTTACCAGTCCGGGCACGCCGTGGTCCTTCGGTCCGTGGATGACGAAGTCGGCGGCGGGCGCGCCTTCGCCCGAAACCTTGGGACGGATGCCGGTGTAACCGGGCTGCAGCTGACCGTCCTTCAACCCCGGGTAATAGTTGCGAATGGCACGGTAGAACAGCGGTTCGCGGGAGGGGTCGAAACTGTAGTCCACTCTATCGACCCAGGTGACGTCCGGCCCGAAGCGCACCTGCCCGGCGAGATCCACCGTGACATGTACGCCAAGGTGGGCGCTGGTCGCTACCGGATACACCAGGCGCCCGAACGGGGGCTTGCCCGACAGTGTGTAGTAGTGGGCCTTGGCAAAAAATTGCGGTGGAATGCTTTGCGCGGGGAGGCCCCGGATCGTGCGCGCGACGTCCTGCGCAAACAGGCCGGCCGAGTTCACCACTGCTGTGCAGGCGATCGTCATCGGTTCCTGGCCGCCGACATTGAGAACGATGCCCTCGCCGGTGACTTCACCGGACCGAACCGGGCTCTTGAACACGACCGCCGCGCCGTGATTCTGGGCGTCGCCCTGGTACGCCAGCATCAGTGCATGGCTGTCCACGATTCCGGTGGACGGTGACAGAAATCCGGCAACGCATTCAACCTCCGGCTCGAGTTCGCGCAGCTGGGCCGGCGACAGCCAGCACAGGTCGGTCACGCCGTTGGCTTCAGCCTTGGCCACGTACCCCCTGAGCGCCCCGATTTCCTCGGTGCTGGCTGCGACCACGATCTTGCCGATTTTTCTGTGCGGAACGCCGCGTTCCTTGCAGTAGCTGTAGAGCAGCTTTTTTCCCGCGGTGCAAAAGCGTGCCTTGAACGAGTCTTTTGCGTAGTACAACCCGGCGTGAATCACTTCCGAATTGCGCGAACTGCTGTGCGTTCCGATCGCATCGGCGTTTTCGATTACGATCACTTCGCGTCCATGGAGCGCGAGTTCGCGTGCAACTGCAAGGCCGACGATCCCGGCACCGATCACCGCGCAGTCAACGCGTTCTGTCATGTTTGCAACAGGCGTGGATATACTGGGGTGGTAATGTTAACCGATCGCACTTATTCAGCCGTATGGCCGACTTCTGGACTACCGACTGGTTGTTTCGCAACGAGATGTTTGCGCCGCTGCGCGAAGTGGCCGCTGGCCTCCCGGCGATCGGCTGGCCGGATCTCGATGTGCTCAACGCGCTGGCCAATGATCACGGCAGGCGTGTGGTCAACGCACAAGGCACGCACGTGCGCTTCGTTCCCCAGGCGCCAAAGTCCCGGATACTTGAAGAGGGATTTGAGCCGCGTGCTTTTCTCACGGGCGAGGTGCAGGTGCGTGTCCTGGACTGGCACGACCTGTTCAATGCACTGGCATGGTTGGCCTATCCTACGACCAAGGCTGTCATCAATGCCCGCCACTACGAGTGCATGACGTCGGCGGACAAGGGCAACCGTCCGGCGCAGCGCGATGCGCTGACTCTGTTCGACGAGGATGGGGTGGCGGTCGTTTCCAGCGACGCGGAACTGCTCGAACTGGTGCGCGGTTTTCGTTGGAAGGAATTGTTCTGGTACCGGCGCGACGCGGTGAGGGAAAGAATGCGCTACTTTGTATTCGGCCACGCTCTCTTTTGCAAGGCATTGCAGCCCTTCGTCGGTCTGACCGGAAAAGCCGTGCTGCTGCTGGTGCCCGGAGCATTTGTCGAGCTGGATCAGCCGGCGCAACTTGCGGAACTCGATAAGCTGCTCGCAATGCACATCTGGAACCGCGAACGGTTTCTTCACGGCAGAGAGTTGTCCCCACTTCCGGTGTTAGGTGTGCCGGGCTGGTGGAAAGCGAACGAGCGGGAGGACTTCTACGACGACACGGCGTATTTCCGGCCCGGGCGCCGTCAGGCTACTGCCGTATCCTCCAAATAGGACACCACGCGATTGCGGCCCTTCTGCTTGGCGCGGTACATGGCCTTGTCGGCTTTTTCCAGGGTCACTTCGAGATTGCCGCCGTCCTCCGGATAGCTCGCGATCCCCAGACTTACGGTGACATTCGTGTCGCCGTCGCGCACATTGAAACGCGACAACTCGACCGCCTTGCGAATGCGCTCGGCCATTTCCAGCGCGCCCTTGTTATTGGTCTCCGGCAGCAGCACGATGAATTCGTCGCCACCAAACCGCGCCATGACATCCGACCCGCGCAACTGTTCGCGAATACAGCGCACGAGGTGTTGCAGGAGGCGGTTGCCGGCCTCGTGGCCATGCGAGTCGTTGATCTGCTTGAGATTGTCCGAATCGATCATCACAACCGACAGCGCGTGACCGTACCGGACGGCCTGCTTGAAGGAACGCTGCAGCAAAGCCGAAAACGCACGCATGTTGTAAAGACCGGTGAGTTCGTCGGTGTCCGATACCTGCTTGATCTTGTCTACCGCGTACCGGATATCGGCTGCAAGCATGGTGGTGATGTAGGCCACCAGGATCACCGGCGTCGACATCGCCAGGATCTCTCCCCAATAGCGAAACGAGAGCAGCGTCTTGGCCGAAGGATCGTAGGCAAAATACATGAAACAGCCGATGATCGCGGTGACTTCTATGGCGGTCACCAGTTTGCCGAAAATCAGTGCGCTGGCAATGATTGGCAGGAGGTAAAGGTTGAACAACGGGCTGTGGATATTGCCCGTGTACTGGACCACCCAGGTTATGAAGACGATCATCACCCAGGTTTCGAACAACAGCTTGGGCCGCGACTCCTCCTTGTAGAACTGGACGTAATGCAGCCCAAGAATGAAGGCCGCAAAGAAGAACAGCGCCATGTTCAGCGCTATGCCACCCTCGTCTGGCGGGGCGCCTGCGAGCAGGTAGACCAGGACTAGCGCGAGCAGCAGCCACTCGATTTCGGCTATGGTCCGCGAAAAGCCCTTAAGCTCGTCCTGTTCAATCGTGAGACCGATATTGGTTCTTGTTAGCATGAGGCCGGATCGAGGTTAATGGACGGTCAAGTGGGGCCGCAAAACTGCGGTAAGACTAAACGGTTTCGGCGGCGAGTTCCATAGTTAGCGCGCGACTTCCAGGGAGTCGTCGGTTCGCATCGACCAAAAGGAGGCATGAAAAATGATGCGTTCACCTATCGCAGGCCCGGGCCTCGAGGCGTTTCTGCGATTTGTAAGCGTCGTGGCGTTTGCGGTGTCGGGTCTGCCCGCGACCGCCGAGCAGGTCTATTTTCCAGGTGTCCAGTGGGCGAGCCGTGCGCCTGAAGAGGCGGGGATCGACCCTGCCGCCCTGGAAGCGGCGGTCCGTTACGCGCAACAAAACGAGGTTCCATGGGAGCGCGACGTCTTCAGGCAGATTCAGAAAGATGTCGCGTCTGAACCCTACCCGGCGATTCTCGGCGAAACCAAGGAGCGCGGCGGTCCCGCGGGCATGGTCGTGCGCAATGGGTACCTGATTGCTCAGTGGGGCGACATCGACCGCGTTGACATGAGCTTCAGCGTGGCGAAAAGTTACCTGTCAACGGTCGCAGGATTGGCATTCGATTCCGGCCTGATAGCCGACGTGCACGATCGAGTGGCCGACTACGTTCAGGACGGTGGTTTTGACGACAGTCACAACCGCAAGATCACCTGGCACATGCTGCTCAACCAAACCAGCGAATGGGAGGGGACTCTCTGGGACAAGCCAGACGTCGCGGACCGTCGCAGGGGCTATGACCGCAAATTGCAGGCCCCCGGCACGTTCTGGGAGTACAACGACGTGCGCGTGAACCGGCTGGCGCTCGCGCTGCTGCGCTTGTACGAGCGGCCGCTACCAGAGGTGCTCAGGGAAAAAGTGATGGACCCGATTGGGGCATCGGGTACCTGGGTCTGGCTCGGTTACCGCAATTCCTATGTAGATGTGCGTGGCAAGCGCGTGCAGTCCGTGAGCGGCGGCAGTCATTGGGGTGGCGGATTCTGGGCAAGTACCCGGGACCATGCCCGCTTCGGTTACTTGCTGTTGCGCCGCGGCGAGTGGAATGGCCGGCGCATCCTTTCGGAGGACTGGGTGAACAGGGCAATCCAGCCCACCGATATCGCCCCGCAGTACGGGTACATGTGGTGGCTTTCACGCAACAAGCGGGGAATATTTCCCAGTGCACCCGAGTCGAGTTTCTTCGCACTGGGTTCTGGCGGAAACGTGATCTGGATCGCTCCAGAGTTCGACCTGGTGGTGGTCACTCGATGGCTGGATGTTGCGAAAGTCGATGGATTCATCAGCCGGGTAAGTGCCGCTGTGCAGTCCGGCAAGAAAAACCAAAATCCGGCCAGGCAATGAGATCTGACCCCGGCAAGTGGCCACAACCCCGGTTGACTTATGGATGCCCAGTCTCTACACTAAGTTTACAGATTAGATTTAGTCTAATTCCTGTGCCGGAGCCAGGACAGCCGGAGCCGGTTTGGCAATTGCGATCGATTCGAACCACTACATGGAGACAACGATGAAAGCACTGAAGGGTTCCAAGACCGAGAAGAATTTGAAAGATGCCTTTTCCGGAGAGTCCCAGGCAAACCGCCGATACCTGTACTTTGCGGCGAAGGCCGACGTGGAAGGTCAAAACGATGTTGCCGCGATTTTCCGCTCCACCGCGGAAGGTGAAACCGGTCACGCGCACGGCCATCTCGAGTACCTGGAAACCGTAGGCGACCCCGCAACCGGGCTGCCGATCGGCAAGTCGCGCGAGAATCTCAAGGCGGCTATTGCCGGCGAGACCCACGAGTACACCGATATGTATCCCGGCATGGCCAAGGGCGCCCGCGACGAAGGATTCGACGAGATCGCCGACTGGTTTGAAACCCTTGCTAAGGCAGAGCGTTCCCACGCCAACCGTTTCCAGAAGGCCCTGGACGCCCTGACAGACTAAGTCGTCCGGTAATTGACGAGGCGAGGCGTACGCGCGGTCACGCCTCGAACCTTGCTCCTGGGACCGATTTTTTCCTTTTCACTCTTCACACATTCCCCGCCCTCATGACTGTTCGCGAAGGCAGCCTGGAAGCGCCCACCAGACATCCCATCGACTGGAAGTCGCCGGACTTCTACAACGAAGAAAAGGTGCTCGAGGAAATGCACCGTGTCTTCGACATCTGTCACGGCTGCCGCCGCTGCGTGAATCTGTGCACCACCTTTCCGACGCTGTTCGACCTTATCGACGAGGGCAAGACGGGCGAACTCGACGGGGTGTCGAATGCGGACCTATGGAAGATCGTCGACAAGTGCTACCTCTGCGACATGTGCTACATGACGAAGTGTCCGTACGTGCCGCCGCATCCCTGGAATCTGGATTTCCCGCATCTGATGCTGCGCGCCAAGGCGATCAAGTTCACAAAGGGCGAGGCCCGGTTTCGCGACAAACTGCTTACAAGCACGGACACTGTCGGCAAGTTGGCTTCGATTCCGGTCGTCGTTCACGTCGTGAATGCGGTGAACAAGACCAAGGTCGCGCGCAAGATGATGGAGTCGGTGTTGGGGGTGCACAAGGATCGGGTACTACCGGAGTACAGCAGTTCGACCTTCCGAAGGCATGCGAAGGGCGATTCATCCTTCCCCGTCAGGGATGGTAAGAACGCTCCTGGCAAAGTGGCGATCTTCTCGACTTGTTACGTGAACTATAACGAGCCCGGAATCGGCCACGACTTGCTCAGCATTCTCGCCCATAACGAGGTGCCGACCGTCGTCGTAGAGAAAGAGGCCTGTTGCGGGATGCCCAAGCTCGAGCTGGGTGATCTAGACACGGTACAGAAGCTGAAGGAAACCAATATTCCGGTTCTGGCGAAGCTCGCCAAGGAGGGCTACGCGATCCTGACCGCGGTGCCGTCGTGCACCCTGATGTTCAAGCAGGAACTGCCACTCATGTTCCCCGACGATGCCGACGTCAAGGCGGTACAGGAAGCGATGTTCGATCCGTTCGAATACCTGGTTCTGCGAAACAAGGATGGACTGCTAAAGACCGATTTCAAGAAGCCGCTGGGCAAGGTGTCGTATCACGTCCCGTGCCATCTGCGGGTGCAGAACATGGGTCAGAAGACCCGCGAATTGTTCGAACTCTTGCCGCACACGGAAGTGAACACCGTCGAACGCTGCGCCGGACATGACGGTACCTGGGGCGTGAAGAAAGAGTACTTCGACGATTCGATGAAGATCGGCAAACCGGTGTTTCGCCAAATGGCGGCCATCGAGCCGGATTACATCAGTTCGGATTGCGCGATTGCCGGGCGCCACATCAAGCAAGGAATCGCCGATGGCGGCCTGGAAAAGGGCAAAACGGAAAAGAGTCATCCCCTGACTCTGATCCGCATCGCCTACGGCCTGTAGATCCCTGGAGTCGGAGATGGCTGTAATTACCGCCGAAAGCCTGATGTCACTCGAGCAGTACTCGAAGGCGCGCAAGGATTATCGCGCCAAGGTACTGGCGCACAAGAAGAACCGGACGGTTCGCCTGGGCGAACATATCACCCTGGTGTTCGAGGACGAACTTACCATGCGCTACCAGATCCAGGAAATGTTGCGGGTCGAGCGAATATTTGACGAAGAGGGCATTCGCGACGAACTCGATGCTTACAATCCGCTGGTGCCTGACGGTAGCAATTGGAAGGCCACCATGCTGATCGAGTATCCCAATGTCGAGGAGCGCAAGCGCTCACTGGCAAGATTGATCGGTATCGAGGACCGCGTCTGGATCGGAATTCCAGATGCCCCGCGGGTGTACGCGATTGCCGATGAGGACCTGGAACGCGAGAACGAGGAGAAAACCTCGGCGGTGCACTTTCTGCGATTCGAACTATCGCCGCCGATGAAGCAGGCACTGAAGAACGGGGCCGGACTTTCCGTCGGCGTGGACCATCGTAACTATCAGGCATCGGTTGACGGGGTCGCCGCCGGGGTGAGGCGTTCTCTGCTGAACGACCTGGTTTTTTAAGTTCGGCATTACAGCAGTTACAATGACGGCAGCCTGCCCGGCTGCCGTTTTGTTAAACCGCCCGTTTCGAGGAATGCCATGCTGGTAGCGCCCATGATCGGCATGCTTGAGGATCGCCTGAGGCGTCTCCGTCTGCCGCTGAGCCTTACGCTCTGGAACGGCAAGATAATCCAGTCCGGTGACCGTCCGGAACTGCGACTGACAGTGCGCTCGCCGAGTGGGCTGCTGTCGTTGATCAAACCCAGTCTGGGCAAGATCGCGCGCAGTTACGTTGAGGGCGATCTCGACCTCGAAGGCGACATTCGCAAATCGGTGCGCATTGGCGAGCAACTGGTTGCCGGCGACGCCGGAACCTACCGCCGGCGCGCCAATTTCTGGAAATGGTGGCGGCACACCCGCCCCGCGGACCGCAAGGCGATCCAGCACCATTATGACGTCGGCAACGAGTTCTATGGTCTCTGGCTCGACAAGAATCGGGTTTACTCCTGCGCTTATTTTCGGAAATCCGATGACTCGCTCGACCTTGCGCAGGAACAGAAACTCGAACACATCTGCCGCAAGCTCGACCTGCAGCCCGGGGAGCGTTTTCTCGATATCGGCTGCGGCTGGGGAGGCTTGATCCTGTGGGCGTCCCAACACTATGGTGTGAACGCGCTGGGCGTCACACTCTCGGACGAGCAACACGCGTACGCGACCGAGCGCATCCGCGCACTGGGACTCGAAAGCCGCTGCCAAGTGCGAGTGATGGACTATCGCGATGTGCCGGAAGACCAGCCCTACGACAAGATCGCGAGTGTCGGCATGTTCGAGCACGTGGGCAAACGGCATTTGCCCGCGTACTTCGGAAAGATCTACCGGCTTTTGAAGCCGGGTGGGATGGTCATGAACCACGGCATCACAACCAATTCTCTCGAGGATGCGGAACTTGGCAGTGGGATTGGCGATTTCGTCGACCAATACGTATTTCCGGGCGGCGAGCTGGTGCATGTCTCGCGGGTTCTGGGCGAAATGTCGCAGCAGGGATTGGAAGCATGGGATGCGGAATGCCTGCGGCCGCATTATGCGAAGACGTTGTGGGCCTGGGTGAACAGATTGGAAGCGAACAAGGAAGAGGCGCGCAGAATCGTGGGCGAGAAACGGTACCGCACCTGGCGCATTTACATGGCCGGGTCGGCGCACGCTTTTGACCGCGGCTGGATTTCGATCTTCCAGATTCTCGGAACCAAGGCACTTGCCAACGGTTCGGTACCACATCCGCTTACCCGCGAGCACGTATACAAATAGAAGGACATCAGGCTGCAACAATTGAATCGGATTGGTTCATGGGCGCGGGCCGCGTTTGCGACGCTTACGATGCTTCCACTCGTGTTGTACTGCGGCGGAGGAGTGCTAGGCGCGCAGCGCGGCATGCCCGAGGACATCGGTGGCGTGCCGGAGGAGAAGGCATTCAAGGAAGACGCGCTGACTCTTCCCCCTTATCCGGAAGACGCCGCCCTGATTGAATTCCGGCCTCGAGGCTTTTCGAAGAACCGGTTCTACGTCGATCGCGACTCCGTGTCGCTGGGATCGGATTGGGTGGTGCGCTATACGGTGGTCATAAAGTCCCCATCCGGGGTGGCCAATGTCAGCTATGAAGGGCTGCGCTGCAAGACCTCCGAGTACAAGGTGTACGCGTACGGCACCCGCAATGGAACATGGACGAGTCCACGGGAACGCCAGTGGAAAAACGTGGGCAACACCTCAGCCAGTTTTCGCTACTCGCTATGGGTCGATTATCTGTGCGACAACGAGGCGGTCGGGGGACGAAACGCGAAAGACCTGATCGCCCGGCTCAAGGGCGATCCGCTGAACAATTTCGATCTGAAGGAGAGGTAGCAGGCCTGCGCTCAGGTTAGCCTTCACTACAACCTCGCTTGCTGATTACCGCAGGACCAAGTTGTAGTTCCGGCACGCTCTGCGAGCTTAACCTGACCGCGTTCCGCGCTCAGGTTAGCCTTCACTGCAATCTTGTGCTGCTAGAGCAGCACGATTGTGGCTCCCACATCACGCGGCTTTGCCGCATGAGTGTCCGCCGTAACTGATTCCTGCTCTGATGAAATCAGAGCAGGACTAAGTTATAGCTCCGGCACGCTCTGCGAACTTAACCTGACCGCGTTCCGCGCTCAGGTTAGCCTTCACTGCAACCTCGCTTGCTGATTACAGCAAGACGAGGTTGTCTCGGTGGATGAGTTCGGGCTCGTCGACGTAACCCAGCCGCGCTTCGATTTCCTGGCTGGGCGCTTTGAGGATGCGGCGCGTTTCCGCCGAGCTGTAATTGACCAGCCCGCGGGCGATTTCGGTGCCTTGCGCATCGAGGCAGCTCACTAATTCCCCGCGCTCGAATTCTCCGGAGAGTTCGAAAACACCGATCGGCAACAGGCTCTTGCCGTCCGCCTTCAGTGCCCGCACCGCGCCGTCGTCGAGTTTGAGCCTGCCGCGCACCTGCA
>Ga0187893_10014530_pt1 | contig 10720 bp, 9 predicted proteins | sample MA1701074metaG_FD_139574 | JGI IMG/M metagenome (GOLD analysis project Ga0187893, IMG submission 139574) | White microbial mat communities from a basaltic lava cave in the Kipuka Kanohina Cave System on the Island of Hawaii, USA - MA170107-4 metaG ...
ACCCTATCGATTCGATCAAAGACGCTCCGCAAGTACTGGAAGCGGTAACCCGAGCTGCGCTCTCGTTCTTGGCAGAACTGAATTCGCTCCCAGCAGACCCTGCCGATCGGAACGAAACGGCGGACGCTCAATTTAGCGGCGATCTACCGGAAGAGGGAAGGGGCGTTGTGGAAACCATCGGACGCCTAGCCTCCTCGCTCGAGCAAGGGGCCACTCGAACCACTGGCCGCAACTTCTACGCGTTTGTTACGGGTGGAGTGACTCCAGCCTCGTTGGCAGCCGATTGGCTCGTCTCCTTACACGACCAGAATGTCGCTGGGCGGGTCACATCGACCTACGGCACCCTCGCCGAGCAGAATACGATTCGTTGGCTACTCAAACTGGTCGGACTCCCATCATCTTGGGGAGGTACATTCGTACCTAGTGCATCCATAGCCAACCTGTCGGGCCTCGCGTGTGCTCTCAGGTGGATCGCGGAGAAACGGCAGATTCCAATCGAATCGGCCGGCATTGCCGCTTTGGGCGAGGTGCATGTGTTGGCTACGGAGCGCGTGCATCCCAGTTCACTGAAGGCCCTCCGCATTCTCGGATTGGGAAGCGATTTTGTCCACGTCTTTCCCTTGAGAGATGACGGGGGTATGGATGTCGACGGCATGGACGCCCTGCTCGACGAGTTCGGGGACTCGTGTATCCTTGTGGCCTGCGCCGGCGAAGCCAACTCCGGTAGCTTTGACCCGATCGGCGACTTCGTCGCGCTAGCAGATAATCACTCCTGCTGGCTTCATGTCGACGCCGCGTTCGGTCTACTCGGACGCCTTTCGCCGACGGTAGCACCATATATGAAGGGCCTCGAGCGGGTACACTCGATCGCGACAGATGCCCACAAGTGGTTCAACACTCCTTACGACACCGGTATAGCCCTCGTGAAGGACATGTCACTACTTGGGCGTGTTTTCCAACTCGGCCGAGCGCCATATATTAGCGATCTCTCAGAGCCCTCCCTCTCCTATGTGAATTTCAGTGCAGAAGGATCTCGCCGAATGCGGTGCTTGCCTCTATGGGCGGGGCTTGAGGCGTATGGAGCACATGGATACCGGAACCTCGTTGAGCGGCATTTGTCCCTGGCGCGCTTCTTCGCTGACGCGCTCCGCGACAGCGGTGAATTCGAGGTCTTGAATGAGGTTCAGACCCCGATCGTATGCTTTCGTCATGCCCCAGTTGACGCACCAGAAGCATCCTTGGCGACAATCAATGCGGAGATTGTGAGACGGCTATCTATCGAGGGACGCTTCTCCCTCGGCATGTCTAATTTCCAGGACAAGCCCTGCGTGCGTGCCGCCTTCTTCAATTGGAGGATCGACGAGGCAATCGTTGCGGACCTTTTCCGTCACCTGTTGCATGTCGCGACAGCTTCGACTACGAGACGACAATGGCCAATCAGTCCGGAATGATCGAAAGGATCCGGTGGGTAGTTGCTGGTATTCGCGCCGCGGCTGACGAGAACGCCCGCGTCATTAATTTGACGCCAAGCGAGACACGAATATCTCCGCTCGCTCGCCTGCCCCTCGGCTCCGACTTTTACAACCGCTACTTCTTCAACGACCGAGCCGATCCAGACTTCTGGGAGTTCCGCGGGGGCCAGCAGATCGCAGGCTTCGAGCGCGATGTTGCCATCGCAGCACTGTGCCGACTGGCGAGATGTCAATTTGCAAACGTTCGACCGCTGTCCGGACTGAGTGCGATGGCTCTCGTCGTGTCTGCTTTAGCGGGGAACAAAGGCCAGCATGTCCTCTGTCTGGCCCGAAGTAGCGGTGGCCATTTCGCTACCGCGTCTTTACTCCGACGTTATGGATACACGCCAAGGCCTCTTACGATCGAGCATGGCCGGTTGTGCCTAACGGACACTGAAGGTATCCTGCGAAGGGGTGAAACGTCTCTGGTCTATCTAGATGTCCAGAACACCCTACTCCAGCCGCAAATTGCCCTCATGGTCGATCAAGTTCGGTCGGTCAATCCCGAGGTTCTCATACATTTCGACGCGAGCCATACGCTTGGACTTATACTCGGTAACGTCCACTCGAATCCGCTCGAGTGTGGTGCTGACAGCTTCGGTGGCTCCACTCACAAGACCTTTCCCGGCCCGCAAAAGGGCGTGGTGTTCACGGACAGCTCCGAAATCGAGGAGCGCCTGACGTCCGCTCAATTCGACCTCATAAGTAGCCATCACTTTGCCGAAACCATCTCGCTCGGACTGGCCGCCTTGGAGTTCGAAGTGTTCGGAGCAGAATATGCGTCTCGCGTGCTGGAGAATTCCGTCATTCTCGCCGCGGGTCTCCACGACCGCGGATTCGATGTCATAGGCGTCCCACCGCGCTTCACTGACAACCACCAGGTTTGGGTACATATTGGCACTGCTGCCGAGACCTCGCGCCTATCGACACTGCTGTACCAATCGGGAATACGTGTAAACACCCAAGGCTACATGCCCGGCCTGCCTGGCCCCACTTTTCGACTTGCGACAAATGAAATCACCCACGAGGGAGCGACCACGGAGACGATCAGGCTCCTCGTCGATGTCATCGCTAGGGTTCGGGCCGATGGGCAGCCCATTGCGAACGCAGGGACTCATGTCCGCGACTCCTACGGGCATCCGCACTTTTTCTCTCAATCCGACGTTGATGCGTTCCTCTGATGAAGGACGTGCTTATCAATCTCATCGTTATCACCTCGTCTAGTCTACGAGGCGCCAAGCTCACCGATCTGCACGATCTCTTACACGCTAGTCGGGGGTATGGGCTGACCTTCGCACTCGTTGAGGATGCAGGCAGCACCGCTAACAGCGCGCTGCGCTCGGTCAAGAGGGAACCCCGGTGCATTCTTATTGCCCAGGACGGGCCCTGCTGGACCATCGAGCAAGACGTCGGAGCGAGGGTGCTGATGCCCGTCTGCCACGATTCACCGGAAGATGCTCTTATTCTCCTGCACCAGTCTGGCTCATTCGCACGAGAAACGACTCTCGTTATTGGGGCGTCGGAATCGGACCTCGCGCTGGCCAAGCATTGTGTCATCTATCTCCACGTCGGCGAAGAGTCGGTGCTACGTACGAAGGTGCGAAGGGTGGTTCCCCTGTGGGGGCAATACTTCTCAGGCGTTTCGCATGCGATCTCCTACCTGGGCTCAAAGGGTTTTCGGGATAACACCATAGATCATCGTGACATGGTCGCTTTTATCGATCGGACGATTGCGTTTTATGAGTCTGACTTAGCGGCGTCGAAGGTGATGGCTAGACACGCGGCGTTTTGCGCAGAACTCGAGTTGCAGTTTCCCGACGAAATCTGCGGCATTTTTGGGGCAGGGTTCCCATTCTACTGCGCCGGACCCCTTACGCCAGGAAGCCATGTTACGACGCCTCCGTCCATCCTAAGATATCTCCGTGAGCAGCGATCATATTTCGATTCGAAGCTTATCGAGCCAGACCAGTTCGAAGTCCATCGTGATGCGAGCTATACGGTGGGATCAGCGCGAGAGGAGTTGGGACTCCGGCTCGATAGGAACCGATTCGACGTCTACGAGTACGAGTGCCGAGGCCAAGGCCCCCCGCAGGCACCAGACGACCCAGCCGAGCTCGAGAGATTCTACGATGCTACCTGCTTCGATATTGGTCAAGACATGTGGCCGTGCGATTATTGTGTCACCTTACAGGCTCCCGACATCTTCCCCGACCAAAGAACCGCGAAGGATACGAACGTGACTTGCCTTCGCTGCAGGCAAACGTCGTTCATGCTACGGAATATAGCGACCTGTTGCGTCGACCTTGACGCCATCGTGGTTGTGAGGGGAGACGACATGTCTGCTGCCCACAGGATCAAGGACTTCGTCATTAATGAATCATCATGCCACTTGTACGACTTGGACCTACGTCGAACGGTGTTCAATGACAATGATGGTCCAGTCGACCTGTTCGTGACAACAGCATCAGAAATGATAAGCACATTGGCCGACATGGCCTCACCCGATTGGGTGAGGGCTAGCTTTCGTAGCGTGGCCTTGTGGTCGCTGACTCTTCCCGAGCACCTCTTCAATCTCGGCGAGAACTTTGCCGTAAGCTTCGAGCCTCAGACCGAACTCGACCCGGATCTGCACGCCGCCCTTGTCGCGGCGAGGCACACCTTTGCGTGCAGTAAACCCGCCGAGGAAGTCATACGCACTCTCGGCAATCACTCTCTCGCATTTGCGCAGTTACTTTCAAATGCCGAAGTGAAGTCGGCAATCACGAGCCGGCTTGAATCCTGGCGAAGGGCTTTCAAGCATCGAATCTAGCTATGCCTAATCGCGTGGCCAACAGTAGGCCGAATCCAGATCAAGCAGCACGGAAATGTCCCCCATGTCCCGGATCAACGAACAGAGCTGGTCGGGTGCGACCGAGATGTTGTCACCGGGGAGGCAACACCATTTCTGGTGGGCCCGCTATTGGCGATCTCCATATTGAGCCTCACGTTGTAAAAGCAACCACCGATGCAGCACAAGCTTCTGCTGTGCGAGGGAGCTTTCTTGAGAAGCTCGATGACACCAGTTTCAAATCGCGCTTGAAAGTCAGCGATATCGTGAACAGAAGGCAGCGTTGCTGGATCGATGGCATTCAGCCTGCCCCGTCCCGTCAAGTGACTGCACTCACAGAGGGACTGATCTCCATAGGCAGCGATCTCCATGGCCTTACTTTCGTAACCCTCGCTTACATTGAATACACGACGAGCGAAGTGGTGATAGCTCGATCCCAATTGCACATCGCTCCACGAAAAACGCCCCTTCGCCGAAGTCGCCGCCACCGTGGAGGCAGACGGTTGGGAAGAGGGGCTTACTTCATCAAAAGAATGTCGTCCAGTACTAGGGCGTCGACATCGCATTCCCTGAATAGGGAAATGGAATCCGCATAGGTTCCACATATTGGCCGCCCAGCCTGGTTGAGAGAGGTGTTGATCAAGATGGGGCAGCCTGTCTGGCTCTCAACGTGTTCTAGGAGGGAGTAGACCACGCCGTCGATCTCCTCTGTGATTGTCTGCATTCGCGCCGTGCCATCTACGTGGACAACCCCTGGGGCCTCTTTAGCCGTTCGATCCCGTGAGTGGCCGACAAAAGACATGTGGGGGGATGCGTACTCGTAGTCGAACCAATCCGGCGCTTTAACATCACAGACAATGGGTGCAACGGGTCGAAACGGCTCGCGGCCTTTGATTACTTCGCTCAAACGGCGCTTGTTCTCAACAGTCGGGAGAGCGAACAGGCTCCGATGGCCCAAGGCTCTCGGACCGGCCTCGGGCCTTCCAATGTGCCACGCCACCGCGCCACCACGCACTAAGAGTTCCGCAACACGCTTAACGTCTGGCTCACGCGACACGACGTTGCCAAGTCCCAGATATGGTGTTCCGGGCAAGCGAAGCGGCGTTCCCTCGTCTCCGCAACGATAGAGGAGCGCCCCAAGGGAGACGCCCTCGTCGCCCGGACACGGAGGAACGTACGCACCGACAAACCCGAGGCTCGATGCTACGTCTGTGTTTGTGCACACATTTAAGGCGCATCCGCCGACGAGAACTAAATTCCTGGACATGAACCGGTATGGAGCAATTGCATCACGGATGCGTTCGGTGAATAGGCCCTGGAGCGTAGCGGCGAGGTCCGCGTCGTGGGAGGGTGACGTCAAACCCAGGTATCGCAGACGGCTCAACGCTCCTTCGGCGTCATAGCACCAAGCCACAGGGTCGAATCCCGGGGAGGTCAGCTTGTCCCACCACAAGGGTCGGACGACACCGTGCGCGCCGAGGCCCATTACCTTCCCCGCTGCATACCGATCGTCGAACATGCCCATGGCGACTAGCGTCCATGCGCGTCCGTCGATCCCGATGGCGGCGTTGGGAAAGAGCGGTCCTACGAATGTGAGGGCGTTGTCGCGCAGGTGGTACAGCCGGCCATTTGGCTCAGGATCGCTGACGCGCCGGTCTCCGCCGCCGTCGAGCGCCACGACCAGGGCGTCGTCGAAGCCTGATGCAAACGCATAACCGGCATGTGCATCGAGATGCTCAATATCGACAACACTTGCCGCCGGCCACATCGATCGGATGACGTCCACAGCGTCCCCGAGGAGCCTCTCGACCTTATGCCGTACCACAATAACTTCGAGGTCGCCGGAGATAGCGTGCCTCTCATTCAGTAGTGCAAGGACATTCATGAACTCGTCCAACGTAGTGAGACGGTGATGTTTGCGGCGGGTCAGCCGCTCGAACTCCAAATGAACGAGCACTTCGCCATGACGAGCAAGTGTTACGCATGAGTCGTGGACATTTTCAGCGAGCGCCAGCCGGAACGCTGCGCTCATTTCCCTGACCCGATCCGGGTGCGGGCGATTTTGACTTCCTCGTCACCTCTTGTCGGCCGGAGTATGGCTCTCGCGAGCGCCTCCAAAGATGATACGCCCCGCAGCCATGTGGTGCCTAAGGCCGTCAGTCGTACGGCATCCAAGGTTTCTTGAGTCGCTCCTGCGAAGGCCCTCCCTACTCCAAGGCTTGACTTCATTCTCGAGTGGAAACGGCTGATTGGACCGTCCGCCTTCCGGACTCTAAATAGACGAGATGAGGACAGCCGTGATATAGCGGAACGAACGTCGGCTCAGGCGGGTGATCCAGTTAGTCGCGCCAATTCCCTTCGCAGCAGCCCTGAGCCATCGGGTGCCTCGAACAGATGGCCGAGGGGAAGTTGGGCACGATCTACATCCGCTGCGTAGCCTCGTATGCTCGTCTGGAGCAGAGCGGTGCTGAAACCATCCTCCTCGATCGCTCGTTCGATCAACGAGGAGATAAATTTCAACGCCTCTGGCTGGGGCATTTGCCGGATGCTCTCAATGTTCTCGCCCGCCCAAGGCCACATCGCTACGTGGGGGTAGCCCAACTCGACGAGGTCGTGCAGCTGCAATACCATGCTCTTGTTGTATCCGGGTTGCAGGAAAGGGGAAAGGCCTGCGGCGTGACATTCGTAGATCGTGGACAAGCCGGGCGTAACGATGATGTGCGGTGTGGTCCGCAGCAGCCGAGCGTAAACGGCCGTGCCAAGAGCAGGTATCAACCTGACACCGGGATGAGGGTGCCAGTGTTTCCCCGCCAACGCCGGCAGACACGCGTTGCCTCCTACAATCGCGACCGGAATTATACCCAGCTCGTCGACGATCACCGGTAGGGTGGAGCCGAGCAACCAAGAGGCATACCGATTGGCCAAGTCCTCACGACCACCAATTGCCGCCATTCCTCCGAATGCGATCAAGCATGCATATGGGGCGGGTCCCTCCGGTAATTCCCCAAGAAAGCATGAGGCGACCACGGGGCGGATGAGCGAGGCGCCCTCCTCACGGGCCCCATCGGGGTTGGGGCCGTAGTACGCCGGCACGAGATGGAATGCGAGTGGCGGTACAGTCAGGCGCTCACCTGACATCCAATCCAGAGGATTGATCAGGCCTACCCGGTAGCCCTTCTCGGCGGACCACGCAGCGAAGCCAGGGGATGCGGTAATGATAATGGACCTCGGCGGCGCTATGGATAGGATTGCCGACCAGTTGCGCGCGAAGTTGCACTCCACCTCGTAGGTCGTCGCTCCGGGGACGGTCTGCCGGATCAGACGAAGCGCGTTACCGGACGAGATGAAGCAGAATTCCAGCTCGTTGGCCAGAGGCTCGATGAGCGCCAGCAGGACAGCGGCGGGCCCGAAGCCAAAATCAGTCGCTTGTACGAAGACTCGAGGCATCATAAAGTTTGTACGTGCCATCCTTGCTAGAATTGAAAGTGTCGCTCAATGAGCGTGTCTTGATTGTACTCTCATTTGGGGCCTCCGCTCGAATCCCGGGCCGGTAAGGTCACCGTGCAATTCCGAACGGGCCAGTAGTTGAAGTGACATCACGTTCGGCGGCGCCGTTCGTTCAGGTCCGCCACCAACGACGACCAGTGGCGGGCCGAGCTTCTGCTGGAGCGCCCGAGCGCGGTGCGCTCCGGCTGAGCCCTTGGCTCGGACTGCGACAGTCGGCTAGTTTGGTGATGGGATGCTCCAAGCTAAAGCTAATAAGTCCGAACAAAGAATATGTCGACCGTGAGTGTCCGTCATCGCCCGTCCGACCGGCGTTGATAATCATCAGCGGGCGGCGGAGGGCGTAGCAATGCGACGCATCCTTGTCGACGACCTTACACATGGATTGCTCAAACGGCTAGCAGTCGCTCGTGCAACTCTGGATCCCTCTGTGGCGGCATACTGGGAGACACGGATTTGGGACCGCTGTATAGAGGAGCGACGCCCCACTTGCGGATCTTGGCTTATCGAGCAGCGCCTTCGGACCATAAATTATATACAAGGCTTGAGCCACCCGGTATCAGTATTGGAACCCGGATGTAGCACCGGCTGCATGACACTGGACCTGCTGCGGTTGCCGAATGTGGAACGAGTCATCTCATGGGATATCAACGAGTCTGCCCTTGCTATTGCGGTGGAGCGTGCGCAGGAACATTGCAGCCGCGGTAGTGCCGTCCTCTTTAAGGCAAAGTGGAATGAGAAGTCTATGGAGCGCGCCATTGAACTCGTTGGTTCAACATCACGATTGGTGGTCGTGGCGATCGAAGTTCTCTTTCACCTCTCGGATGCGCACGATATCCTGAGAATGACACACATGGCAGTCCCGAAACGTACGCTACTTATCGGCAATTTGAAAACAGCGTCAGGGCTCCTTTCTCACAGCGCCCTAAACCGTGGCGTTGTGTCGGCTCTGGCTCGGTGGGCATTAGCGAACACCCTTCATCGGCATGATGTCGAGTATTGGAGTGTTGCAGGTCACAAGGCCGATCAGGTACGGGACTTGGTTACGCCATTTGCGCTCCTCGAGATGCGCTCTAATGACCTTTATCATTGGTTTGCTGGGACTGCCTAACACTCTCCTTTGCCAATGAGCAGTGCTGCGTGTTCAGAAGCCGAGGCACTTCAAGGTCCTGCGTCGAACAGACACCAGGTCGGCCCCATGGACAGGCCGGTGGTGCGGAGAGCCATTCTGTCCCACCTCAATGACGAGCATCCTGCCGCCAGGCCGGCGCTGGGGAGCGCTCGCTATCCTTGCTCGGACAGCCGCCGGGTGAGGCGTCGACGAATCGCGACCGGTTCGCTCGGCCGTGGCTTCATTCACCGAGAGCGCGGGGGAGATTGACAATAGTGGAACGAATCGCTGTCGTCGGCTCTGGAGGCGCAGGGAAGTCAACCTTTGCTGATCAACTTGGTCACCTAATCGGCGTCCCAGTCATCCATCTCGACGAGCATTTTTGGAAGCCGGGGTGGGTTGAGACGCCAGCTCCAGAGTGGAGGCAACTCCAGCGAGCGCTAGTCGCCGGCGATCGTTGGATAGCTGATGGCAACTACGGCAGTACTTTCGATATCCGGTTCGACCGAGCCGACACTGTCATCGTGCTTGCCCTTCCGAGGCTCGTATGTGTCACTCGGGCGCTACGACGCTCAATGTTGCATCGTGGACGGGAGATCCAAGCCAAGGGGTGCCCCGAGAGACTTTGCCTGCGGTTTCTCCGATGGGTGTGGCGCTACCCTATTGACAGCCGGCCACGCCTCGAGGCTGAGCTCGGACACCACCGAAGCCACCTGCGAGTCATCGAGTTGACCTCGAGAACGGCAGTGAGCACCTTCCTGGATGAGGCGGCTCAGAGGCATCGATGAGCCGCCGCGTTCGCCGTTCTGCCTGGCAGTGAGTGGTCAACTTGACGATCCACGACGGCTACAGCTCATTCTGAGCTCTAGCTAAGTAGCTGTTCCGAAATATCGATCAAAGTAACGGAACTCAGGTGAAAGCGCCGCTTGACGAATTGATCGATCTCGTTGAGATAGACATTCCCCCAGAACTGGCTGGTCAGATTACCGATGGGCAGCCCGCGTGGTCCCAGCGCCGCTAGGAGATCATCGCCATGGAAATAGGCCATCGTGTACTCCGATTCGAGCACTCCGGCACCGCTATCGAGCGCCTGATCGGCCAGCCAAGGACATCCGCGTCGGCTAGCTTTCGGGCCAGGGTGCCGCGCAGGATCGCGGACATTACATTCAGGGTATCCCTGACGTCGATATTCGAGATCCAATTAGCGGAACTGATCGGTTCGCCATCGAGCTCGGTAGTTGGCCGAACTTGAAGGACTTTAAGTGTCCGAACTGGTGAAGTCGGCCACGAGCAGCCATTTAGATTACACCCGAATACTAGTTTCAAAGAGGAAACGAACATGAGTGAACTACGGTATCCAAACGAAAGCAGAGAGTATCGCGATGCGCGCGAATCATTGCTCAAAGACGAACAAGAGCTTGTCGACAAAGTAAAATCGGTGGCAGAAAGACGCCGCAATCTCCCACCCGGTGGGCAGTTGAAGGAGGACTACGTCTTCCAATGGGCCAACGATGGGAAAGTAGGGAAGAGCGTGAAATTCTCCGAGCTATTTGCGGACAAGAATACCCTGCTGCTTTATTCATTCATGTACGGTCCGAGCTGGGACAATCCCTGTCCTTCCTGTACGTCGCTGGTCGATGGGTTTGATCGAACCTGGTATCAGGTCACTCAAGACGCCGCGTTTGTCGCAATTGCTAAAGCCCCGGCCGAACGAATCAATGCGTGGGCCAAACAATGTAGATGGTCGCAGATTGCGCTGGTTTCCGG
>Ga0187893_10014531_pt1 | contig 10719 bp, 12 predicted proteins | sample MA1701074metaG_FD_139574 | JGI IMG/M metagenome (GOLD analysis project Ga0187893, IMG submission 139574) | White microbial mat communities from a basaltic lava cave in the Kipuka Kanohina Cave System on the Island of Hawaii, USA - MA170107-4 metaG ...
CGCCCACGGCCAGCAGCCGCCGGCCGCCGGCCGCCAGGTCGCCGAGGGAGAACTCCAGGCCCAGGTGCAGCAGCAGCAGGATGAGGCCGAGGGCGGCCAGCAGCTCCAGGTCCTCGGGTTGCTCGACCAGGACCAGGCCCGGCGTGTTGGGCCCGAAGGCCACGCCGGCCAGCATGAAGAACGGGATGGTGGGCAGCCCGACGCGCCGGCCCAGGCGGGCCAGGAAGCCGGCGGCCAGGAAGGCGCCGCCGAGGGCGACCAGCTCCTCGCCCACGCCGGGTCAGCGGCCCACGGTCAGCCGACGACGTGGCGGACGAAGCCGGGCAGGTCCTCGGGCCGGCCCAGCACCACCAGGCGGTCGCCGGCCTGGAGCCGCTCGGTGGGCTCGGGCGCCACCAGCGGGGTGCCGCCCCGCAGCACGGCGGCCACGGTCATGCGGGTGCGCTGGCGGATGGCCATCTCGGCGATGGTGCGCCCGGTGGCCGGCGAGCCCTCCAGCAGCGTGACCCAGTCGATGACCAGCCCGCCCACCACCGCCTCGATCTCGTCGACCACCGAGGGCTTGAAGTAGGCGCCGGACATGATGGCGCCCAGCGTCCGGGCCTGCGAGTCGCTGAGGGTCACCACCGCCTCGTTGCCGCCCGACTCGTCGCGCACGTACAGGTCCCGCCGGCCGCTGTGGTGGATGACCACCACCACCGGGCCCCCCTCGGCGCAGTCGAGCTGGTAGCGCTCGCCGATGCCGGGCAGGCTCTGCTCGGCCACCTCGCACGACGACAGCATCGGGCGCCGGGGCGCGTCCACGCCGGGCAACCTAGCGGGCCTGGGCGCGACGACCTTGCTCACACATCAACACATCAGAGGTCGTATGCTCTCGCATCATGCGAACCACCCTGACCATTGACGACGATGTCGCGGCCCGCCTCCGCCAGCTCCGGGAGTCAGGTGGGGGGTCGTTCAAGGAGCTGGTCAACGACGTGCTCCGGCGGGGCCTCGACGCCGGGGAACCTCGAACGGCCACGACCCGCCGCCGCTCGTACACCCAGCCCCAGGATCTGGGCCGGCAGCTGGTCGCCGTCGACGACGTGAGCGAGGCGCTCGCCGTGGCGGAGCGAGCACCGCAGCGGTGATCCTGGTCGACGCCAACCTGCTCGTCTACGCCCACGTCCGCGCTGGTCCGCACCACAGCGCCGCCCGCCGGTGGCTCGACGACCAGCTGGCCGGGACGGCGCGGGTCGGCCTGCCGTGGGCGGTGACCCTCGCCTTCATCCGGCTGGTGACCAATCCGCGGATCTACGCGGCGCCGTCGACCATCGAGCGGGCCTGGGCCCAGGTGGCCCGCTGGCTGGACGCCCCGGTGGCCTGGATCCCCGAGCCGACGACGCGCCACCGCGCCCATCTGGCCGACGTGCTGGCGGTGGGCGGGCTTCGGGCCGACGACGTCCCCGATGCGCACCTGGCTGCGCTCTGCCGGGAGCACGGCCTCCGGCTGGCCACCACCGACGCCGGCTTCGCCCGCTTCCCCGGCCTGGAGTGGTTCGATCCCGTCGCCCCGCGGTAGCCCACGAGCGCGACGTCACTGGACCTACCCGGGCGGGGCGGACGTCTCGCCGGCCACCCAGGCCAGGTAGGGCCCGTGGCCGCCCACCACCGGGGTGGCCACGATCTCGGGCAGCTCGTAGCGGTGGAGGTCGCGCACGGCCGCCACGGCCTCGTCCAGGCGACCGGCGGTGGTCTTGGCCACGCACAGCCACTCGGTGGCCTCCTCGACGCGGCCCTGCCACCAGTAGCGGCTGGCCACCGGGCCCACCACCTGGGCGCAGGCGGCCAGGCGGCGGCGGACCAGCGCGTCGGCGATGGCGGCGGCGTCCTCGGCCGAGCCGGCCGCCGTGGCCAGCTGGAGCACCCGGCCGTCGTCGCCCACGGCCGGCCAGCGTAGGCCGGGCCCGCCCGTAGGCTGGCGGCCCATGACCGCCACCGAGGCCGCCTCCACGCCCGTCAAGCTCACCGAGTGGACCACCTGCGGGGGCTGCGCGGCCAAGTGGGGGGCGGCCCCGCTCGCCGCCCTCGTGCGGGAGCTGGCCGCCGCCGCGCCGCCCGAGCTCCTGGTCGGCCTGGCCCCGTTCGACGACGCCGCCGTGCTGGCCCTCACCGACGACCTGGCTCTGGTGTCGACCACCGACTTCTTCCCGCCCCTGGTCGACGACCCGGCCGACTTCGGTGCCGTGGCGGCCGCCAACGCGTGCAGCGACGTGTTCGCCATGGGGGCGCGGGTGGTGCTGGCGCTGAACATCTCCGCCTTTCCCGAGCGCCTGCCCGTGGCGGCGGTGGGCGCCGTGCTGGCCGCCGCCGGCGCCGTGGTGGCCGAGGCGGGCGGCGTGGTGGCCGGCGGCCACACCATCCGATCCGAGGAGCCCATATTCGGCCTGGCCGTCCAGGGCCTGGTCCACCCCGACCGGGTGTGGACCAAGGCAGGGGCCCGGCCCGGCGACGCCCTGGTCCTGTCCAAGCCGCTGGGCAGCGGCGTCGTGCTGGCCGGCGGCGGCGACGCCGACAAGGCGGCCGCCGTGGCGTGGATGCGCAAGCTGAACCGGGCGGCGGCCGAGGCGCTGGCCGAGCTGGAGGGGGGGCCGCACGCGGTCACCGACGTGACCGGCTTCGGACTGTTCGGCCACGCCTGGGAGATGGCCGAGCGCTCGGGCGCCACGCTGGCCCTGCAGGCCGCCGCCTTGCCGCTCTACGACGGCGCCCTGGCCGCCGCCGAGGCCGGCGTGCGCACCGGCGGCGACCCCCGCAACCGGGCCCACCTGGAGGGCCGGGTCACCTCGTCGGCCCCCGCCGCCGTGGAGGCCCTGTGCTACGACCCGCAGACCTCGGGCGGCCTGCTGGCGGCCGTGGCTCCCGAGGCCGCTGCCGCGCTGGCCGCCGGCGGCCTGTTCACCACCGTCGGCGAGGTGGCGGCCGGGCCGGCCGGGGTGGCCCTGTCCTGACGGTCGCGCCGGCTACCGTCGGCGCCCATGGCCTCGACGGTGGCGGCGGTCCCCGGCCGGGCGGCCCGCCGCCCGGCGGCGCCCACGCTGGCCCGGGAGCGGGCCCTGTGGGACGCCGGCCACGACGTCGTCGTCGGCGTGGACGAGGTGGGCCGGGGGGCCTGGGCGGGGCCCATCAGCGTGGGCGCCGCCGTGCTGCCCCGGGACCGGCGGGTCTACCGGGTGCGGGACTCCAAGGCCCTCACCGAGGCCGAGCGGGAGGCGCTGTTCGACCGGGTGGCCCGCTGGTGCCGGGCCTGGGCGGTGGGCCACGCCAGCCAGGACGAGTGCGACCGCCTTGGCATGTCCGAGGCCCAGCGCCTGGCCGCCACCCGCGCCCTGGCCGGCCTGGGGCTCCGGCCCGACCGCGTGCTGCTGGACGGGCGCTGGGACTTCGTCGGCCGCGGCCCCGCCGTCACCGCCCGCATCGTCAGGGGCGACGCCACCTGCCTGTCGATCGCGGCCGCCTCGGTGCTGGCCAAGGTGGTGCGGGACCGGCTGATGCGGGCCGAGGCCGAGCACTTCCCGGGCTACGACTTCGACCGCAACAAGGGCTACCCCTGCCCGCGGCACAAGGCAGCCCTGAAGGCGTGGGGGCCCAGCGCCATCCACCGGCGCACCTGGGTGTTCATGGAGGCCCTGCCCTGGGGTCCCCGCCCGCCGGCCGCCCCGGCCCAGGGCGGCCTGGGGTTGTGAGGCGCCCGTGAGAACCGCGACGGAATCGGGCGGCGCCGGCCGATAGAAGGGCATGCAGGCGATGGTCGCCACGGGTGGGAGCGACCGGGAGGCGTTCCTGGACCTCTACGAGCGGACCCTGGGCCCGGTATACCGCTACCTGCGCCGCGGCTGCGCGGGCCAGCCGGGCGTGGCCGAGGAGCTGGCCCAGGAGACCTACCTGGCCGCCCTGGCCGCCGTCCGGGCCGGCCGGGCCGGCGAGGTGGGCCTGCCCTGGCTGCTGGGCGTGGCCCACCACAAGCTGGTCGACCACTACCGCGCCAGCCGGCGCGAGGAGCGCTCGCGGGTGGCGCTGGCCGCCCGCCCCCCGGGCCCGGCCGCCGCTCACGGCGGCGGGGCCGCCGAGCTGCTGGGGGCCCTGCCGGCCGCCCAGCGGGCCGCCCTGGCCCTGCGCTACGTCGACGACCTGCCGGTGCCCGAGGTGGCCCGGCGGCTGGGGCGCAGCGTGCACGCCACCGAGTCACTGCTGGCCCGGGGCCGGGCCGCGCTGCGCGCAAGGAGGCGGCCATGAGCGGCCGGGACATGGACGACCAGGTGCGGGCCCTGTTCGACGAGCTGGGCACCGACCCCCCGGCCGCCTTCCGGGCCGGGCTGCGGGCCGAGCTGGCTCTGGCCTGGGACGCCGGCGCCCCGGGGGAGCCGCTGGCGCCGGTGGTGGCGCTGGCCGCCCGGGACGGGTCCCGCCGGGCCCGGCCGTGGCCGGCGGTGGCCGCCGCCGCCGTCGTGGTGGCCCTGGGCGCGGTGGCCCTGGCCGCCCGGGACCGGGGCAGCCCCGACACGGTGACGGCCGGCCCGGGGACCACCATGACGGCCCCCGAGGCCACCACGACCTCCACCGCGGTGCCCGCCCCCGTCGAGGGCATCTGGCCCACGGCGGCGGCCGACCGCTCCACCGACCCCGACGCCACGGCCCGGGCCTTCGTGGCCACCTACCTCGGCCTGGCCCGGCCCGTGTCGACGGCCGCCGCCGTCGGCGGCCTGTCGGCCACCGTCGAGGTCGCCTTCCTGGGCGACGACGGCCGGCCCTTCGCGCCGATGACCACTCTCTCGCTGGCCCGCAGCCACCCCGGCGGGACCTGGACCGTCGAGGGGGCGTCATCGCCGGGCATCGATCCCGGCTACGGCCTGGACCACGGGGCCGTCCTGGCCTCGCCGGCCCGCATCGACGGGCGGGCCAACGCCTTCGAGGGGACCGTGCAGATCGAGATCCGTGAGGACGGCATGGTCGCCGGCCAGGCCCTCGGGCGCGGCTTCGCCACCGGCAGCGGCGACAGCGACGGCTCCCTGGGCCCCTTCGCGGCCGACGTGGCCTTCGACCGCCCGGGCCGGCCGTTCGGGGCCGTGCTGATCTTCGAGGACTCCGCGGCCGGCGACGGCCGGCTGATCCAACTGGCCGCCGTGCGAGTCGCATTCGCGGCACCGTAGGTGGCCGGTGGCCAAGACCGCCGCGCCTGTTGACACGGTTGACGATCGCTAGACTGTTGAACGGTGTTCACGATCGAGGAGTCCAGGTGACCGCGCCCCTGCCGCCCGCCGATCGGGAGTTCGTCGCCGAAGCGACGAAGGAGTTCGAGCATGCGCTGTTGCGGGTCGTGGCCGAACACGAGCGTGCCGGCAAGCACGCCGAGGCGGTGCTCGGTGACCCCCGGGTGTTCGCGGCGCGTGCGGTGCAGGCGAGCGCGCCGGTGGCGTCGCCGTGGGATGAGCTCGTCGGGCCGTTCCTGCGCAGCGAAGGAGTGCAGGCTCGACTCGGCATCACCCGCCAAGCGGTGTCGGCCAAGGCAGCGCGGCGGCGGCTGTTGCGGACGATCACCTCGGACGGCAAGCACCTGTACCCGCTCTGGCAGTTCGATGGCGACCACCTCGTCGCCGGGTTGGCGGAGGTGCTGGCGTTGTTCCCCGAACACGCCGTGGACGGCTGGACGTTGGCCGCCTGGCTGCGCACACCGGATCCCGATCTCGGTGAACCGCCGTGCGATGCGCTCCTGCGGGGCGAGGTCGACCCGGTGCGGGCGGTCGCCCGGACCGCGGCGCGCTCCCTCGCCGCGTGACGCCGTCGCTCTCGCTGGGCGAGCCGGGCGACCTCACCGGGTTCCCCACCGTCGAACCGCCGGCTCGTCTGGTCCGCGTGTGCCGGGCCGACCAGCACACCTGGTGGTTCTCGTCCGACGGCTCCGGTCGCTTCGACCTGGTGGCCCCCGAAGGCACCTGCTATCTGGCGACCGACGACTACGCCGCCATCCGGGAAGCGACCCGTCTCGGACCCGTAGCAACCACCTGGGTACAGGCACGGCAAGTGCGCGCGGTCGCCCCGCCCGACCCGCACGCCCGACTGGCGGCCACCACCCGCAAGGCGGCCGGCCGCTACGGCGTGACCACCGAACTGGTGACCGTCGTGCCCTACGAGCTACCCCGCCGCTGGGCCGCCGCCTTCCGCCGTGATGGGCTCGACGGCATCCGCCACCAGCTTCGGCACGACCAGCGAGCCCGCCCCTCGGGCGTGGCCCTGTTCGGTGCGGCAGGCCCACCGCCGCTCCGTGACGGTCACCGCACCCCCCTCACCGCCCCAGCCGTCGAGGCAGCCGGCATCGCCGTCCACCCGCCACCGCCGGCCGCCAGCCTCACCATCATGGCCTGACCCGGGCGCCGCCTCGCGCCGCCCTGATCGCGCCCCTGCCGGCTCGGCGCCGAAGGTGGCCCGTTCGACACCAGGCGCCGTAGGCTCCCCGCTCGTGACGGCCCGTGACGCCCTGATCGTGCGCCTGTTCTCGGCCTGGACGGTGTTCGTGTGGGTGACGCGGATCGGCAACGTCCTGGGCGACGACCAGCGCAGCGCGGGCTTCAAGGCGGTCCACGTCCTGCTGGCCGCCGTGTCGGTGGCCCTGGCCGTGGCGGCCTGGGGGGCGGTGGCCCGCAGCCGGCGGGCCGGCCGGGCCCGGGCCGCCGTCGAGGGCTGACGCGGCGCCGTTCCCCCACCGGCCGGGAATAGTTCGACGGTCGAACTGTTGGAGGGGCCCGTGGACCGCGCCCCCGCCCGCACCGTCGTCCGCCTGGCCCGCCTGCTCGAGCGGGCCGCGGGCGACCTGGGCCTGGCCCAGTACCGCGTCCTGGCCGCCGTGGCCGGCGGCGACCAGCGCGCCACCCGCCTGGCCGAGTGCCTGGCCGTGGCCAAGCCGACGGTGACCGCCGCGGTGGACGCCCTGGTCGAGCGGGGCTTCGCCCGCCGGGAGGCCGTGCCCGGCGACCGGCGGGCCGCCCGCATCACCGCCACCCCGGCCGGGCTGGCCGCCCTGGCCCGGGCCGACGCCGCCATGGCCGGCGAGCTGGGGCCCGTGCTGGCCCGGGTGGCCGACCGGGCGGCCGTGGAGGCGGCGCTGGCCGACCTGGGGGCGGCCCTGGACGAGCTGCTGGCCGAGCACCTGGCCCCGGCGAGGGCCCGGTGAGCCGGGCGGCCGCCCCGGGATGGGCCCGGCGGCTGGTCGGCTACGTGCGCCCCTACCGGCGGGACGCCGCCGGGGCACTGGCGGCCGCCGTCGTCGGCCTGGCCGTGGCGGCGCTCACGCCGCTGGTCCAGAAGGTCATCGTCGACGACGCGGTGCTGGCCCGCCGGCGGCCGCTGGTGCCCTGGTTGGCCCTGCTGGTGGGCGCCGGCGTGGTGCGCTTCGGGGCCGCCCACGTGCGCCGCTTCGTGGGCGGCCGGGTCGGCCTCGGCGTACAGCACGACCTGCGCACGGCCATCTTCGAGCGCCTCCAGCGCCTCGACTTCGCCCGCCACGACGAGGCCCAGACCGGCCAGCTCATCTCCCGGGCCGGGGCCGACGTCACCCTGGTCCAGGGGCTGCTGGCCTACCTGCCCCTCCAGGTCGGCAACCTGGTCCTGCTGGTGGTGTCGCTGGCCGTCATGGCCGTGCTGTCGCCGGTGCTCACCCTGGTGGCCCTGGCTGCCGTCCCCGCCCTGGTGCTGCTGGCCCTGCGCCTGCGGACCACGGTCTTCCCGGCCGCCTGGGACGCCCAGCAGAAGGCGGCCGAGGTGGCCGGCGTGGTGGACGAGTCGGTCAGCGGGGTCCGGGTGGTGAAGGGCTTCGGCCAGGAGGCCCGGGAGCTGGCCCGCCTCGACGCGGCGGGCCGGGCCCTGTTCGCCTCCCGCATGCGGGCGGCCCGCATCGAGTCGCGCTACAACGCCACCTTCCAGGCGGTGCCGGCCCTGGCCCAGGTGGGCGTGCTGGGCCTGGGCGGCTGGCTGGCCCTGGAGGGCCGGCTCAGCCTGGGCAGCTTCCTGGCCTTCTCGTCGTACATGGTCCAGCTCGTGGCGCCGGTGCGGATGCTGTCGGCCATGCTCGTGGTGGGCCAGCAGGCCCGGGCCGGCGCCGAGCGGATCTTCGAGCTGCTGGACTCCAACCCCGCCGTCACCGAGGCGCCCGGCGCCCCCGACCTGCCGCCCGTGCGGGGGGAGGTGGCCTTCGACGACGTCACCTTCGGCTACCTGCGCTCCGAGCCGGTCCTGCGGGGCTTCTCGCTGAGCGTGCGGCCCGGCGAGACGGTGGCCCTGGTGGGCAGCTCGGGGTCGGGCAAGTCGACGGTGGCCATGCTGCTGCCGCGCTTCTACGACGTGGCGGCCGGCGCCGTGCGCGTCGACGGCACCGACGTGCGCGAGGTCACCTTCGACTCGCTGCGCCGCCAGATCGGCGTGGTCTTCGAGGAGTCGTTCCTGTTCTCGGCCACGGTGGCGGCCAACATCGCCTACGGCCGCCCCGACGCCACCGCCGAGGAGGTGGAGGCGGCCGCGCGGGCCGCCGAGGCCGACGGCTTCATCGCCGCCCTGCCCCAGGGCTACGACACCGTGCTGGGCGAGGGCGGCCTCAGCCTGTCGGGCGGCCAGCGCCAGCGCCTGGCCCTGGCCCGGGCCCTGCTGACCGACCCCCGGATCCTGATCCTCGACGACGCCACCTCGGCGGTGGACGCCGCCGTCGAGGAGGAGATCCACGCCACCCTGCGCCGGCTGCTCGCCGGCCGCACCACGCTGCTGGTGGCCCACCGCCGCTCCACCTTGCGCCTGGCCGACCGCATCGCGCTCGTCGACGGCGGCGCCGTCGTCGACCAGGGCACCCACGAGGAGCTGCTGGCCCGCAGCCCGCGGTACCGGTCGCTGCTGGCCGGGCCGGGCGGGGAGCTGGCGCTGGCGGCGCCGGCGCCCGCACCCGCCGTCGACGGGTGCCCGTTCCACCACGGCAACGGTGGCGTCACCGCCTCGGCCTGGCAGGCGGTGGGCGACTCGCCCACCGCCCGCGTCGAGGTGCGCCGGCCGGCCGACGCCCTGGGCCCCGGCCTGCACGGGCCCGGCGGCGGCCACGCCGGCGGGATGAGCCAGGGCATGGCGCTGCTGGCGCCCACCGACGAGCTGCGGGCCGCCGTGGCTGCCCTCCCGGCCGCCGCCGACGACCCCGGGCCCGTCCCGGAGGACGCAGCCGGCGCCGCCTCCGGCGACGGCCGGAGCCCCGGCTTCTCGCTGCGCCGCTTCCTGGCCCCTTACCGGGGTGCCCTGGCCGTCGGGCTGGTGCTGCTGGTGGCCGACGCCGCCGCGCTGGTGGCCGGCCCGCTGCTGGTGCGCCAGGGCGTGGACGCCGGCGTGGTGGGCGGCTCGGGGTCGGCCCTGGCCGTCGCCACGGCCGCCGCGCTGGCCCTGGCCGCCGGCAACTGGGCCAACGTGTGGGCCGAGCAGCGCTGGACCCGGCGGAGCGCCGAGCGGGTGCTGTTCGCCCTGCGGCGGCGCATCTTCGCCCACCTCCAGGGCCTGGGCATGGACTTCTACGACCGCGAGCAGGCGGGCCGGATCATGACCCGCATGACCACCGACGTCGAGGCGCTGTCGCAGCTGCTCCAGCAGGGCCTGATCAACGCCGTGGTGGCCGGGCTGGTCTTCGTCGGGGCCGGCGTCGTCCTGGTCACCCTGAGCGTGCCGCTGAGCTTGGCCGCCTTCGCCGTGCTGGCGCCGCTGGTGGCGGCCACGGCCTGGTTCCGGCGGGCCTCGTCGCGCGCCTACGACCAGGCCCGGGACCGGATCGCCACGGTCAACGCCAACCTCCAGGAGAGCCTGTCGGGGGTGCGGGTGGCCCAGGCCTACTCTCGCCAGGACCGCAACATCGGCGAGTTCCGCCAGGTGTCCCAGGACTACCTGGTGGCCCGCCTGGGCGCCCAGCGGCTGGTGGCCACCTACTTCCCCCTGGTCGAGCTGCTCTCGGAGGTGGCCGGCGCCGTCGTCCTGGCCGCCGGCGCCGGCCTGGTGCGGGGGGGCGAGGTGAGCCCGGGCGAGCTCATCGCCTTCCTGCTGTACGTCAACCAGCTCTTCGCCCCCGTGCAGCAGCTCAGCCACGTCTTCGACACCTACCAGCAGGCCCGGGCGTCGATGGCCAAGGTGGGCGAGCTGCTGGCCACCCCGTCGTCCACGCCGGCCCCGGCCCAGCCCGTCGACCCCGGGCCGCTGCGCGGGGCGCTGTCGTTCGAGGGCGTCCACTTCGCCTACCCCGGGGCCACCGGCGAGGCCCTGGCCGGGCTCGACCTGGAGGTGGCGGCGGGCGAGACCGTGGCACTGGTGGGCGAGACGGGAGCCGGCAAGTCGACCATCGTCAAGCTGGTGGCCCGCTTCTACGACCCCTCGGCCGGGCGGATCCTGGTCGACGGGCACCGCCTGGCCGAGCTGGACCCGGGCGCCTACCGGCGCCAGCTCGGCTACGTACCCCAGGAGGCGTTCCTGTTCGCCGGCACCGTGCGGGACAACATCGCCTACGGGCGGGGCGAGGCCAGCGACGCCGAGGTGGAGGCGGCCGCCCGCGCCGTCGGCGCCCACGACATGATCGCCGGCCTGCCCGGCGGCTACCTGCACGCGGTGAGCGAGCGGGGTCGCTCGCTGTCGGCCGGCCAGCGCCAGCTCATCGCGCTGGCCCGGGCCCGCCTCGTC
>Ga0187893_10014532_pt1 | contig 10717 bp, 8 predicted proteins | sample MA1701074metaG_FD_139574 | JGI IMG/M metagenome (GOLD analysis project Ga0187893, IMG submission 139574) | White microbial mat communities from a basaltic lava cave in the Kipuka Kanohina Cave System on the Island of Hawaii, USA - MA170107-4 metaG ...
CACCGCTGAAGGCGGAGCGCGTCCTGCGGCGGCTCGAATGGCACGTCGTGCGGCGGCTCGACGGGCGCTTGCAGGGCAACTACCGCACGGTCCTCCGCGGCCACGGCACTGACTTCCGCGACGTGCGGGAGTACGAGGTGGGCGACGACGTCCGCCATATCGACTGGAACGTCACCGCCCGCATGGACGAGATCTTCGTGCGCCAGTACACCGAGGACCGGGAGCTGACGGCCTGGCTCCTCCTCGACCACTCGCCGTCCATGGGCTTCGGCCCCGTCCACCGCACCAAGGAGCACGTTCTCTCCGAGGTGGCGGCCACCACCGCCCAGCTGCTTGTGCGGGGCGGCAACCGGATCGGGGCCATCGTCTACGACGACGACCGCGTCCGCACCATCCCGCCCCGGCAAGGCCGCAAGCAGGTCCTCGCCGTGCTCGACGCGCTGCTGCGCCCGCTCAGCAGCCAAGGCCGGGTGACCGATCTCCGCACCCTGCTCGACACCGCGCACCGGGTCGTCCGCCGGCGGTCGCTGATCGTCCTCATTTCCGACTTCATCAGCGAGGCCGGCTGGGAGCGCTCGCTGCTGCGGCTCACCGAGCGCCACGAGGTCGTCGCCATCCGGCTGGTGGACCCGCGGGAGTACGACCTGCCCGACGCCGGCCTCATCGTGGTGCAGGACGCCGAGACCGGCGAGCAGCTGATCGTCGACTCGAGCGACCCCGAGTTCCGCCGCCGGCTCAGGGCCGCGGGCGAGGAACGGGAGCGGGCGGTGCGCGAGCTGGCCCAGCGTTCGGGGGTGGACCTCCATGTCGTCACGACCGACGACGACCTGGTGGCCGCGTTCCTCCGCATCGTCGCGTCACGCAAGCGGCGCAGGCGCCGGTGACCTTCCGCTCACCCTGGCTGCTCCTGCTCCTTGCGCTCGTGCCGGGCGTGGTGGCGGCCTACGTCCGCTCGCGCCGCCGGCGGGCCCAGCGGTCGGCCGAGCTCTCGGAGCAGGGCCTGGTGGCCACGCCGCTCCCGGCCAAGGGCCAGAAGCGCCGGCACGTTCCCTTCGCCCTCTTCGTCGCCGCGCTCACGCTCCTGGTCGTGGGCGTCGCCCGTCCCATGACCACCGTGAAGACACCCAAGCGCGAGGGCACGGTGATCCTCGCCATGGACGTCTCCAACAGCATGCGGGCCGACGACATGAAGCCGAGCCGCCTCGACGCGGCCAAAGCGGCGGCCCGGGCCTTCGTCGAGCGCCAACCTCCCGCCGTGCGCGTCGGCGTGGTCGCCTTTGGCGACAGCGCAGTCGTGGTCCAGACGCCCACCAACGCCCAAGAGGACGTGCTGAGATCCATCGACCGCCTGACGCCCGAAGGCGGCACCTCGCTCGGGCTCGGCCTGGTGACTGCGCTCTCAGCCATCGCCGGCAAGCCGCTGGTGATCGACGCGGAGGCGCTGGCCAGCGATGCCGGGGCGGTCGACATCGGTTACTACGGCTCGGCCTCGGTGGTGCTGTTCTCCGATGGGGAGGAGTTGAGCCGGCCCGACCCCCTCGACGTGGCCGAGGTCGCTTCCGTAGCGGGCGTGCGGGTCCATACCATCGGTGTCGGAACCGAGGCTGGCGCGGTGGTGGACGTCAACGGTTTTAGCGTGGCGACCGAGATGCACCCGGAGCTTCTCAGAGAGGTGGCCTCGCTCACCGGCGGCTCCTACCACCAGGCCGACGACGGTGAGGGGCTCGTCGCCATCTCTGATTCCATCGACCTGCGCTTCAAGATCGTCACCGAGCACACCGAGGTGACCGGGCTCTTCTCCGCGGCCGGCGCCGTGCTGCTCCTCGTGGGGGCGGTTCTCTCGGTGCTGTGGTTCGGACGGGTGTTGTGACATGAGCTTCACCTGGCCGTTCGCCCTGGCGCTTGCGTTCGCCGTGCCCGCGGTGCTTTGCGCCTACCTCCTCTCCATGCGCCGGCGGCGCACGCAGGCGGTGAGCTACTCGAGCGTGGCCCTGCTGCGGTCGGTGCTCCCGGCTCGGTCACGCTGGCGGCGGCACGTGCCCGCGGCCCTGCTGCTCGGCAGCCTCGGCGTCCTGTCCGTGGGCGCGGCCCGCCCGCAGATGGTGCGCGATGTGGAGACGGCACGGACGTCGATCATCCTCGCGCTCGACGTCTCCCGGTCGATGTGCGCCACCGACGTGGAACCCAACCGCATGGCCGTGGCCCAGGACGCGGCGCGCGAGTTCGTCGAGGGCCTGCCCCGCGGCACCCGCATGGGCCTGGTTGTCTTCTCGGGTTTCGCCCAGCTGGCGGTGCCGCCGACGACCGACTACAAGTCCCTGCTCGACGCCATCGATGCGCTGACGACGGGGCGCGGCACCGCCATCGGCGCCGCCATGCTGAAGTCGATCGACGCCATCGCCGAGGTCAACCCCGAGGTGCGCCCGGTGGGCGACGCCAGGCCCGGGGCCGTGCCGCCGGCGACAGCCACGGCGCCGGCGTCGCCAGACGGGGACTTCGTGCCCGACATCGTCGTCCTCCTCACCGACGGCGCCAACAACCGGGGCATCACGCCGGCCGACGCCGTCCCCTACGCCGTCGAACGCAACGTGCGGATCTTCACCATCGGCTTCGGCACGGCGCGCCCCACGTCCCTCGTCTGCACGGCTCAGCAGATGGGCGTGGACAGCCAGGACTTCCGCTGGTTCGGCGGCGGCGGCGGGTTCGGCGGCGGCGGCGGGTTTGGTGGCGGGGGCGCCTTCCTGCGGGCCGACAACCCAACGCTCCAGATGGTCGCCGACCGCTCCGGCGGCGCCCACTACGCCGCCGAGGACGCCGACCAGCTCCGCCAGGTCTTCACCGACCTGCCCAAGGACGTCACCGTCCAGAAGAGGGCCTACGAGGTCACCTCGTGGTTCGTCGTCGTCGGGGCCTTGTTGGCGGCCGCCGCGGTTGCCGCTTCGATCAAGTGGAGCGCGTACCCGTAGCGGCGCTCAGCCGAGGGCGGGCGGGGGTTGGTAGGCGCCTGGAGCGCCGGGTGGCACGGTTCCCACGGGAACGATCTGCTTCCCGAAGGGAGCGAGGGCCAACCCCGCCAGCTTGAAGCTCGCGAGCCCCAGCGGGATGCCGACCACGGTGAGGCACAAGAGCACGCCGGCCAAGATATGCCCGAGGGCCAGCCACAAACCGCCGCACACGAACCAGATGGCGTTGCCCAGGCAGCCCAGGGCGACGTCCCGATCAGGTCGGTGCACAACCATGCGGCCGAACGGCCAGAGCGCGTAGCCGGCGAGCTTGAACGCCTGGACGCCGAACGGGATCGTGATGACCAGGACGCAGTTCAGGATCCCGGCGATGACGTAGCCGATCGAGAGCCACACCCCCGCGAGGACCAGCCACAGGACGTTGCCGAGGGTCTTCATCGCCGGTCGTCAACGTACGCCGCGAGTCGGGGGGGCCGAAGGCTCCCCGAAGGTGGCGTCACTCGATGGTGACCACCAAGCCGTCACGGCGCCCACGTCCTCGACGAGGCGGTCGGTCCCGTCGGCGCCGAAACTCAGGTGTCGCCGGGCGCTGGCAGGGCGCTGGAGGAACGCGGCCCGTTCAAGCCAGGTGCGCACCGCGCCGGTTCACGCCGGGTGCGAGACCGTCGAGCTCGGCCCCGCGGCCGGCCAGGTCGATCTGGGCGAAGCACCGCCCTCCGGCGCTCCACCGCGCCGTCAAGGGCAGGGCGGGGGCGGGGGCGGGGGCGGCGGCGGCGGCGCACCGGGCCAGCTGCTCGGCGTCGACCCGGCGCCACCGGAAGGGAGGCCCGAGACGGCCGTCGTGGTCGACCCGGGCGAGGCGGGCCTGCTCCGGCGGCGCCGGATCCGCCGGACCCGACGCGGCGGCGCCGGCAGGCGACGGCGCGACTTCGACCAGGATCCTTCCGCCAGGAATGAGGACGCAGGCCACGGCGGCGAGCAGCGCCGCCGGGTCGGCGCCGATCCCGATGTTGCCGTCGAGGAGCAGGCCGGTGGCCCAGGTGCCGGCCGCCGGCACCGGCCCGAAGACCGACGCCTGCACCACCGAGGCGCCCCGCGCCCGGGCCAGGCGCACGAGGGACGCCGCGATGTCGAGCCCCAGGCCGGGGATGCCGCGGCGCGCCAGGGCCAGGACGTGGCGGCCCGGGCCGCAGCCGATGTCGAGCACGGGCGCCACGGCGCGGTCGAGAAGCGACTCGTCCACGGCGTCGGCCTCGGCGCACCAGCGGCGGCCGTCGGCCACCACGACGCCGTCCTCGCCCCGCAACACCAGGCGTGCCGCGCCCGGGAGCGGGGTCAGCTCAGCACCGTTGTGAACGCCGTGACCCGGTGGTAGCCGGTGGCCCCCTCGGGCTCGATGGGGCGGGCCCGGGCCACCTGCGGGGCGCCGGCGCCGTCGTAGGCCCGCACCGCGAGGCGGTGCTCGCCGGCGCGGCTCGGCGACCACAGGAAGCTCCACAGGCTCCACGTGAGGCGTGTGCCCGCATAGGTGATGTCCGCCGGCTGCCACGTCACCCCGTCGTCGACGCTGACCTCGACGCGGCTGACGCCCCGGTCGCCGGCGAAGGCGCTGCCCCGCAAGGTGATGAGCCCGCCGGGCAGAGGCCGGGAGAAGTCGGTGGAGAACCGCGACTGCGTCTGCACCGTGAAGTCCGGACCCCATCCCTGGCGCTCGTAGAAGCCCTCCTCCTCCGACGCCGACAGGGTGATGCCCTCGACCCACTTGACGTTCTTCTCGCCGTAGAGCCCGGGGACGATGATGCGGGCCGGGTAGCCGTGGCGGCGAGGCAGCGGCCGGCCGTTCATCTCGTAGGCCACCAGCGTCGTCCACTCCATGGCCTTGTCGAGGGCGAAGGTGTCGGTGTAGCCGTCCACGCCCCGGAAGACCACGTCACGCACGCCCGGGCGCGGCTGGGCGTCAGCCAGCAAGGCGGCGAGGGGCACCCCCTTCCACGCCGCGTTGCTCATCAGGCCTCCACCGACGCCGTTGCTGATACAGCACAGCGTCGTGTCTTGTAGCACGGCCTCCATGGCCGAGATGGCGGCGAAGTCGTATGTGCGCGGCCGTTCGACCTCGCCCTCGATCCGAAGCCGCCACGCGTCCCGACGCACGTCGGGGTCGATGAGGTTCTGCGTCACCACGTAGAAGCGATCGTTGGGCGTGTACGGCTCGAGGTCGCCAAAGACCTGTTGGCCGTCGTAGCCGAACGTCGACCGCTCCGCCAGCCGCCCCACGAGCCCGCCGGTGACCGCTCCCAGGCCGACGCCCACGCCGCCCGCCAGCAGCGCCCGCCGCCCGAGGCCTGCGGCCGCACCGGTCGGCGGCCTCGCCACGCCGGTGACGAGGCGGTGGGCGAGCACCAGGACGGTGGCGAACACGACGTAGCTGAGCAACAGCGATGCGGCGGTGGCAGCCGCCGCTGTGGTCCGGTCCTCGCCGTGGAAGTAGGACCCGAGGAGGGGCCATAACGCGGCCACCGAGGCCGCCCACGCCAGGGCCACGGCCGCCACCAGCGCCAGGACGGGGCGGCGGGCGGGCGGGCCTCCACCGGCGCCGTCGCCGGCGCCGTCGCCGGCCTGGCGGCGGGCCCCGGCGGCGTAGGCCGCGCCCAGGGCCGCTCCGACGGCGACCGCGCCAGCCACCGTGGCGGCGACGCTGAGGGCCTTGAGGCGGTCGTAGGAGCCGAACCGCCCGATGAGGTCGAGGAAGGGGCCCACGGGGATGCGCTCGGCCACCCGGTCGCCGAGCATCTCGGGCAGCGAGACGACGTCGAAGGCGAGGCGAAACACCGCCCACACCAGGGTCATGGCCAGCGCCGCCACGGCGCCGCAGACGGCGCCCAAGGCGAGGTGGGTCGCTCGCCCCCCGCTCGCCCGCCGGCCCTCCTCCGCCGCAGGCGGCGGCGGGGGGCGGCGACGGCGGGCGGAACGGGGCAAGAAACTTCCTTTGGTCGGCGAGGGATGTGGAACGGCTGGAAGCTTCCAGCGGGGTCTGAACCATCGTTGCCCCTCGGCGCCGCCCCCCAAACTTGGGGACGCGAGGCTCAGCCGCCTTGCGTCAGCCGAGAAGTGATGCAGCGCGGCGCGCCCCTCCGGCGCGCATCGCTCAAACCCGACCGTTGGCCGCCGCCGGCCGGGCCCGAGCCAGGCCCCAAAAGAACTCCCAGGCCGCCAGCGCGACCAGGGCCAGCGCCCACGCCGGCCACCGCGCCAGGCCGTCGACGTCGTAGCTGAGGTACAACCCGAGGGGACCGCCCACCGCCGCCACCGCCCCGCTGGCGAGCCACCGCTCCCGTTCCGCGCCGGGCGCGACCGACGAGGCGACGAGCAGGCCGACGCCGATGCCCAGCATGTAGGCGGGCGTCGTGCGGGCCGGGGGCACCACGCCGTTGTCCACGAGCAGCACGGCCGCTCCCCACCCGGCCAGGACGAGCCCGGTGGCCACGACCTGGCGGCGGGTACCCGCCAGCCCGGCGGCGACGGCCACCAGCCCGACCGACAGCGGGGTGAGGTTGAAGTCGGCGCCGAGGACGCCCTGAGCCAGCGCGTACAGGCCGGCGCCGGCCACGAAGACGGCCCCCGAGGCCGCGCCACGGGCGCGGTCCACTACGGCGCGTCCAGGAACTGGAGGAGCCCGTCGGCCGTCCCGGCCACGACCAGGCGGCCGGTCGCCGGATCCACGGCCACGTCGTTGGGCTGGCGTACGGTGCGCCAGGTGCGCTCGGCCTCCAGGCCGTCGCCGGCGATGCGGTAGGAGCGCAGCGCGTTCTCTCCGGTGAGGGTGACCAAGACCCGGGACCGGGCGATGTCCACGGCGAGCCCGTAAGGGGCTCCGCCGCCGGTCGAGACCCGGCCCACCTGGCGGACGCCGTCTGGCCCGGCCCGGAAGACGAGGATCGCGCCCCCCTGGGTGTCGGCCACATAGAACAGGTCACCCGGCCCGGCCCGCACATGGGTGGGGCCCACCCCGCAGTCGGCCTCGCCCAGTTGCCGGCCGTCCGGGGCGTAGGCGGCGATGCGACGGCCCCGGACGCCCACCACCACCGCCACCGACCCGTCCGCCGACGCCGCCACCCCGCCGGGCTGCACCGGTGCGGGGACGACCCGGGAAGAGCCGTCGGGCGCCACCACGTGCGCGGTGTCGGCCAGCTCGTCGCCCACCAGCACCGCCCCGCCGGCCACCGCCGCGGCGTCGTGAGGCTGGCGGCCCACGGGCGTATCGCCCACCACGGCGCCTGACGGCAGGGAGATCCGGTACAGGCGGTCGTTGCCTTCCGTAGGCGCCAGCACCGGGCCGCCCGGCCCGGCCAGTTGGAGGTGGCGGGCGGCGCCCGCCAGGGGGACCCGGGCCCGCTCGGCCATGGTGTTGGCGTCGACCAGCGCCACCCCGTCGGGACCCCGCACCGCGGCGGCGATGGTGGCCGTCACCGAGTCCCACACCAGGCCCTCGGGGGCGCCGGCGAGGGGGACGATGCGCCCGGGAAGGTCGGTCGACGCGGCGGGCGCTTCGGCCGGCTCGGGCACGTCGGTACGGGGCTCGGCCTCGTCCCCGCACGCCGCGAGCGTTCCCGCAAGGACGACGGCCACGGCCCTCCACCGGCGGCGCGAGGCGATTCGGGACATCACGTCACCGAAGGCTAGGTTCGCCGGACGCCGGAGGTGAGCGCCCGAGCTTACGATTCGGTGAAGCGCCAACGCCGCAGGGCCACGGACCGTCATCGCAGCACCCGTCATCGCAGCACCAGCGGGTCCTCGATGAGCCTGGCCCGGGGCGGGGGGCCATCGGGGTCGAGCCACGCCGACGAGGCTGGCCCCTCCGGGATAAAGCGCCACCGCCGACCGACCCGGTCGACCGCGAGGGGGTAGACGGTGAGGGTCCCGTCCCGGCCGACATGGAGGCGCAGGAAGCCCTTGTCGTCGGCGTGGTGGAGCGGGGCGTACGCCTCGTTGGCCTGGAAACCCATGGTGTTGGTGAGCCACAGGTAGCCCGAGACGCCCACCACCGCCCCGATCCCCCCGAGGGCCCAGACCAGCGCCAGGAAGGCGGCCACCGACAGGGCCGGCGACCGGATCCCGGCCGTCAGGTGGGAGGACGCGACGATGACCGTCCCCAGGCCGGCCGTCTGCAGCGCCGTGTGCCCGACGGCGATGACGAGCCGGGGCAGGCCGTCGGCGTCGTGCGCCAGGCGGAGCATGCCGGCGAACAGCCCGACGATGGCGATGATCAGCACGAACGCAGTCGGGCTTTCCCACAGGGCCCGGGGCAGCTCGACAAACCTCACCGACCGATGGCGACCCGCGAGGTGCAGCCCCAGCATGAGCGCCACCACCACTTGCACCGCCCCCAGCACGGCGGCGAGGGGCAGGTTGTAGGCGGGGAGGAGCCAGATGCGCCAGCGCAGCCGCCGGGAGCGGCGGGCGGAAGGGTGGCGGGCTGCCAGGCGCAGCGGCGGGCCGTCGCCGGCCGGAGGGGCGACCTCGGCAGGCAGGGCATGGGTGGGGTGCAGGAACGCGCCGCCCCCGCCGGCGGTGACGAGCTGGGGCTGGCGGTCCTCGCCGCAATAGCGGGCGTAGTGGTGGCGTCCGCTCTTGAGGTAGGCGGCCACCCGGCCCCCAGCCGGGCGGATGACCTCCCGCTCCAGGTAGCCGACGTCGCGGTCCGAGCACACCTCTGCGCTGCGGCGGCCGCTGTCGACCTCCTTGGCCAGGCAGACCACCACCCGATCGCCTCGGCGCAGCTGCCCGGCCGCCCGGCCGAAGTAGGCGAGCTGGACATCGTCGAGGAAGTCGCCGAACTGGAGGTCGACGCCCCACAGCCACCACCCGTGGGGCAGCGCCAGGGCGAAGTAGCTCCGGGATTGCAGCGTCTGCCGCCCGCCGATCGTCCGGCCGCGGCAGAAGACGTTGGTGAAGTTCACCAGGCCGTCGTACCAGTCGTGGCTGCCGGGGATGGCCAGCAGGCCCGGCGGCCCCGACGGCGGGGGGACCGGCAGGGCGGCGCGGTAGGGGCCGAGGAACCGGTTCTCGTACTCCCGGCGCCTGGGCACGGGGTAGACCTGGTCGCCGCCCAGGACGAGGACGTCGCCCCGCGGCAGGCGCCGGGATCGGCCGCCCTGGTCGACCTCGAGCGCCCGGCGGGCCAGCAACCAGGCCACCGTGTAGGTCGAGTTCCACCCGTCGCCGAGGTCGGAGGCGTAGTCGACCCAGATCTCGGAGGCGCCGCTCTGGTCGATCACCCCGCACGCGACGTGGTCCTGCTGCTCGCGGGTGTCGACGTAGGCGGTCGAGAAGCCCGCCGCCAGGACGCGGGCCGCGGTCCCCAGCAGTTGGTGGGGGTCGAGCCAGCGGACCATGGGCCGGCGGACGAAGTCGAGGCCGGCGTCGTCCGCCGGGCGCGCCGGGGTCCCGGAGTCACCCGCGCCGGAAAGCCGCCGCGCCGGCTCCGGCCCAGGGCCGGCGGTGGGGTGCGCTCCCTGTGCCACGGGCATGGCCCTACCCGCCCACGCCGTGGCGAACCGTCCTCGCCGAGCGTGACCGCCTCCACGTCATCCGCTCCCGCCGGCGGCGCCGTACATCCTTCGGGCACGGGAGGGGTACGGACAGAAGACTCAATCCCTAGCGTCCTTTGCGACGGGCGGAGGTACTCCCCATGGCAACACGCACATGCCGGCCTCGCCGGCTTCTCCTGGTCCCTCTGGTGGTGGCGGCGATGGCCGCCTCTGGGGGCCTTTCCACGGCCGGCGCCCAGGCGTCGGCGCCGAGCGCCGAGCTGTTGGGCCTGACCGGCTCGACCACCAACGTCGACCTCGACGCGTCAACCGCCCAGGTCCTGAAGGACAACGGCGTGAGCGTCGCCCCCGTCGCCCCCGCCACGGTGTCGACGTCCGGCTCGACGACCACGGCCAGCTTCCCGATCACCGAGGGCTACGTGGCGATCTACCCGCAGGACCAGCGTCCCTTCGTGCGCGGAACCTTCAGCCACTCGGGCGGGCTCACCTTCACGGCCGGCGGCAAGTCGGTCACCGCCACCGACTTCATCGTGAACCCGGGCTCGTCGACGCTCACCGCCACCGTCGGGGGCAACGGGGTGCAGCTCCTTGACCTCGACGGCACCAACGTGCGCATCACCCAGGACGGCTCCACCACCCGCCTGGAGGGGACAGTGGCGAAGCTGTCCGCGACCGCCGCCTCGGCCCTCAACCAGGCTTTCGGGGTCTCGCTGTTCCGCCAGGGCATTCCCCTCGGCGTGGTCCGCATCGCGGCAACGGGTACGGCCGGCCCCGGCGGGTCGCCCTCGGCCGAGATCCAGGCCCTTGGCGGGCGGACCACCAACGTCGATCTCGACGCGGCGACCGCCCAGGTCCTGAAGGACAACGGCGTGAGCGTGGCCCCGGTCGCCCCCGCCACGGTGTCGACGTCGGGCTCGACGACCACGGCCAGCTTCCCCATCAGCCAGGGTTACGTGTCGGTCTACCCGCAAGACCAGCGACCCTTCGTGCGGGGCACATTCAGCCACGTCGGCGGGCTGACATTCTCGGCCGGCGGCACTTCGGTGACGGCCACCGACTTCATCGTCAACCCGGGCACCTCCGAGCTGACGGCCACCGTGGGTGGGCGTCCCGTCCAGCTCCTCGACCTCGACGGCACCAACGTGCGGATCACCCAGGACGGCTCCATCACCCGCCTGGAGGGCACCGTGGCCAAGCTGTCCTCGG
>Ga0187893_10014534_pt1 | contig 10716 bp, 8 predicted proteins | sample MA1701074metaG_FD_139574 | JGI IMG/M metagenome (GOLD analysis project Ga0187893, IMG submission 139574) | White microbial mat communities from a basaltic lava cave in the Kipuka Kanohina Cave System on the Island of Hawaii, USA - MA170107-4 metaG ...
CTGGTCGTTGCCGATGCACATCTCGTCCCAGAAGACGGCGGGGTCCTTGTACTTGTCCTGCAGCACGTCGTCGAAGCCGAAGCGGCGCCCGAGCTCGATCCAGATCCAGTCGTCCGATTTCGCCTCGCCCGGCGGCTCGATCATCTTGTCGATCCAGACCACGCGCCGGTCGTCCGTCGAGCGGCCGATGTCGCCCTTCTCGATGCCGGTCGCGCACGGCAGCACGTAGTCGGCGAAGGCCGAGGTCTCGTTCTCGAAGAGCTCCACGTGCACGAGCAGGTCGAGCGCGCGGAAGGCCTCGCGCGCCGCCGCCTGGCCCGGCCAGTTGGAGAGCGGGTTGTTGCAGCAGACGAGCGCCCTGATCGGGTAGGGGAGGCCCCTGTGCATCGCGTCGATCCAGCCCGCAGGGCTGCGGCGCACCATCGGCCGCTCGGGCTTGTGCTGGCGCTGCGCGGGCGCGTTGGCCGAGATCGGCGCGCCGATCGAGAGGTTCAGGAACGCCCCGCCGCGGCGGCCCCAGTTGCCCGTGATCGCGGCGAGGAACATGAGCGCGCGATTGGTCTGCACTGCGTTGGTGTGCTGGTTGATGCCGCGGCTCGCCAGCAGCACGCAGCCGTCGGCGGCGGCGATCTCGGTCCCGAGCCGCCGGATCTCGGCGGCGGGGAGGTCGGTGAGCGGCGCGGCCCATTCCGGCGTGTAGCCGCGCGCGAAGATGAAGTCGCGCCACGCTTCCCAGCCCTCCACGTGGTGCTCGCAGAATTCGCGGTCGTGCAGGTTCTCGCTCAGGATGTGGTGGGCGAGCGCGAGCGCGAGCGCGAGGTCGGTGCCGCTGCGGATCGGCAGCCAGCGGTCGGCCTTGCTCGCGGTGACGGTGTAGCGCGGATCGACCACCACCATGCGCGCGCGGTTCTTCAGCCGCCAGTCGTTGATCATGCCGAAGTACACAGGCCGCGCCTCGGCCTGGTTCTCGCCGAAGTAGACGTACATCTGCGCGCTGCCGAGGTCGCGCTCGGTGTAGCTGTTCGGCGCAGCGCCGGCGCCCTGCGTGAGCTCGTAGGCTGCGTGCTTGCTCGCCGCGCAGAACGGGTCGGTGCCCTCGATGTTGGGCGTGCCCCACATCTGCGCCCAGATCCGGATGATGCCGTTCTTGCTGATCGTGCCGGTGCGCGTGCCGGCGAAGATGGCAAGCGCTTCCGGCCCCCATTGCGCGCGCAGCGCCTTCAGCTTCGCCGCGATCTCGTCCAGCGCCTGCGTCCACGAGATCGGCTCGAAGCGGCCCTCGCCGCGCTCGCCGACGCGCTTTAGCGGCCGCATCAGGCGCTTCGGGTTGTTGTGCAGCTGCAGCGCGAGCTGCGACTTCGGGCAGATCTTGCCCTTCAGCACCGGGTCTTCCTCGTTGCCGGTGACCTGGACCAGGCGCTCGCCCTGGAAGTGGTACTTGGTAGAGCAGGAGTTGAAGCAGATGTTGCAGCCGCCCGGCTGCACGCGATCGGCCTTGCGCTCCGCGCGCGGCTGCCGGTACGGGAAGTCGGGTTTGCCTTCCAGTGCATCCTTCGTCATCGCCGGCCGCTCGCGGCCCTGCACGGCGTCCGGGCGCGGCCCATCCTCGCGCGGCATGCGATCGAGGTATACGGTCGCAGGCCCCATCAGGAAGTGGTCGTGATCGCGAACGTGACGACCTTCCGCCTTTGCCTTTGCAAGATGCTCTTTTTGAGTTCCAAAGGTGATGGCGTGCCCGGGGCAGACGCTAGCGCAAGCGGGCGTGCCGCCGGCGGCGCGGCGGTCGGTGCACAGGTCGCACTTCACGGCGTGGTGATCGTGCCGGTCGTAGCCCATCGCGCCGTAGGGGCAGGCCACCACGCACTCGCCGCAGCCGGTGCAGCGGTCTTCCGCCACGCTCACCACGCCCGTGACCGGGTCCTTGACGATCGCCTTCGGGTTGACGGGGCAGGCGCGCAGGCAGGCCGGCCGCTCGCAGTGCTGGCAGGTGACGGTGAGAAAGTCGAGCGCCGCGCCGCTCGCGTCGCCAAGCCACACCACCTTGTTGCGGTATTCGCCCGGCCCGAGCCCGTGCTCCTGCTTGCAGGCGGCCTCGCAGCTCTTGCAGCCGATGCAGCGCTCGAGGTCGATCATCAGGGCAAGGCGTTCCATGCTCACCATGCGGTCAGGTGCCACCACGTGATCGGGCCGCCGTCGGCGACATAGCCGGCGAAAAAGGTCACCGTGATGACGTGGATCACGAGACCGAGCACGAAAAGATAGGCAAGCGCCAGGTGCAGCGGCCGCCACCAAGCCTGCTCCATGCCGACCGAGGCGCGCGTGCCGACCAGGCTGTTCTCTTCGCGCACGAGGCGCAGGTAGCGCAGGGTCGCGCGCGGCGCGCGCAGCCAGTGCGCGAGCGCAGGCGAGAACGTCGCCTCCTGCGCCGCCGGGTCGAGCGAGGCGAGCAGCGCGCGCTTGCGCTCGATGACGGCGGCGAGCGCGGCGCGATCGCCGGCCGCGGGCACAAAAGCGCGTTGCTTGGTGGCAAAGGTCGCGGCCATGCGCGAGGACAGGCGCACTCGCGCCCACACGCCGAGCACGATCAGGCCGAGCAGGGCGAGCAGCAGCAGCGCCGGCGGCCGGCGCAGGTAGCCCGCGGAATGGATGAGGACGAGCACCGTTCCGAGCGTGCTGCACACGACATGGGCGACAAACCACGCCGGCGCAAGCTCTCCGCGCCCCGAGCGCTTCACCACCACGAAGACCATCGATACGAGCAGCAGCAGCGCCCCTGCGACGCCGGCGAGGTAGAGCTCGGGGCTTCCCGGCGTGCGCCAGGCGGCGGGCAGCGCCTGCCGCGCGAGCAGAAACCACGCCGCGGCCGCCACGGCGGCGACGCCGACGATCCAAAGGAGCGTCAGGTCCGGAAGGTCGGGGCGCTTCATTGCCCGGGAATGATACGCGGGCGCCAACGGTGCCCGATGTCAACCTCCGGACAGTTCGGCCGGCCAGCCGGCCCCGCCCGGCGCGGCGTCCAGATCGATGCTGCCGACGACCCGCAGCGCCCGGCCAAGTGAGCCGCTCTGCATTTGCTTCTCCAGCGTCGCCACGTGCGCGCCCGGCCCGAGATCGACGACAAGCCGTGCCGGCTGCTTGCGCAACAGCTCATGCAGCGCGACCCGGAACAGCACGCCGCCGGTGCAGCAGGCGCACCCCTCGGCCGCCCGCTTCACGACCACGTGCGGGCCGAGTGCGGCATCCGGCCCGGCGAACATTCCGCCCGAGCGCAGGACGGCGATCGATCGCCCCTCTGCGGCCGGCTCGGCGAGCCGCGCGACCGCCGTGTCGCGGGCGGCGCGGCTGCCGCCGCAGAGCAGCACGGCCGGAACGCGCGCGTCCTCGTCCAGCATGGCGCCATCATCGCACGCGGCCGAACTGTCAAGAAGTGGACAATTCCCGGCGCGACGTACCCCGTACAATGAAAACGGACTTCCCAAAGGAGGGGGACCTCACCATGTTCAAGCGACTGATCGTTTCCATTGCGCTGGCCGCAGCGCTGGCGACTCCTGCCGCCGCGCAGAAAGTGTCGGTGCCGCTGCTGCTTTGCCCGGCGGGCTGCGGTCCGGACCAGGGCGACACCATCCTGATGGTGCAGATGATCAAGGAGGGGTCCCAGGTCACGCTGCTGCCGCAGGAGACCCCGGGCTACATGTACAACATCCGGGAGATGCTGAACGAGCGCAACTGGAAGCGCACGCTCTTCAGCACCGAGGACGTGCTGATCCAGCTGGCGATGAAGTGGGGCGGCACGCCCGAGTTCAAGGAGTTCATGCCCGACAAGATTCCTATCAGGTTCAAGCTGCTCTACGGCGAGACCTGGTGGCCGATCGGCAAGTTCTTCGTTACCTTCGACGACCGCGTCAAGACGATCGCCGACATCAAGGGCAAGCGGCTGTCGCTGGGCCTGCGCGGCCAGAGCGACTGGGGCTTCTTCCCGACGCTGATGCTGGATGCGCACGGCATCAACAAGTCGAACACCGAGATGCGCCACTTGACGCCGGCCGCGCTGACGCAGCAGCTGATCGACGGCTCGACCGACGTCGGTGTCACGGTGTTCGGCATGGAGCCGAACCAGAAAGAGTGGCTGATCGGTGGGCCGCTGCGTCAGCTCGAAGCCTCCGGCAAGCCGCTACGCTACATCGGCGTGGACAAGGAGGCCGTCGAGCGCGTCAACAAGAAGTACGGCACCACTTTCGTGCCGCTGACGGTTCCGGCCGGGACGCTGCCCAAGCAGACCGCGCCGCTGCCGCTCGCCGTGAACCGCGGTTACAAGGCCTCGCACCCCGACTTCCCCGCGGATACCGCGTACCAGATCGTCATGGCGGTGGCGAAGATCGCGCCCAAGCTGCGCGACCTGCACATTCTCTGGAAGATCTGGTCGCCCGAGCTGATGGTCGCGGGTCTGTCGGATGAGAATGTGCATCCGGGGGCGAAGAAGGCGTACGTCGAGCTGGGCTGGTGGGGCAAGACCAAGCAGTTCCCCGCCATGACGTACCCCGAGTAGCGAGCATGGGCCGCCGGCGCGTGCCACCCGCGCCGGCGGGCGCGCCGCGAGGCGCAATCCCGACGCAATGAATCCATCCCTGCAGGCGCGCCTGGAGAAGGCCGCCCGGGCCTGCGACACGTTCGTCCTCGCCGTGGGCATCGCCATGGTGTTCTACGTCGCCAGCGCGGTGCTCGGCATGATCTCGAGCTCGGCGCGGCACTACTCCGCGTTTGCGCTGTTCGTGATGATCATGTCGGGCTTCGCCTCGCTCAAGATGGTGATCTGCGAGCGGCTCGGGCTCCGAGTCGAGGATGGAACCGCCGGGTCGGCTCGCGGCGATCCGCCGGCGAAGGCCTCCCCCGGCCTGTGGCTGAGGACCGCGATTGCGCTGACGGGGACGCTGCTCGCCGTTGCGGGCGCCGGCTACGTCTTCGTGCACGCGAACCGTCTCGAACTCTCCCAGCCGTTCTTCGAGACCGCCGACATGTGGATGGGTGCGGTCCTGGTCGCCGGCGTCCTGCTGCTCACGCTGCATCACTGGGGAGCGACGCTCACGTTGATCATCGCTGGGGCGATCGCGTACTTCTTCCTCGGCCAGCACATCACGCACCCGATCTTCACGCACCCGGGGTATGACGCCAAGTTCATCATGAACTACATCGGACTGGGCGTGACGCAGGGGCTGTACCTGTACGCACAGACCGCGGCCGACGACATCTTCTTTCTGGTGCTGTACGCCACCACCCTGTTCGGCCTGGGCGTGATGCCGATGATCGTCGAGGTGGGGCGCCTGGCGGGTCGCCGCCTGCCGGGCGGCGCGGCCGCCCCCGCGGTCTTCGGCAGCGCCGCGGTCGGCGCGGTCATGGGGACGGCGGTGTCCAACGTGGTGCTTTGTGGCCGCTTCACGATTCCCCTCATGACGCGCTACGGTTACAGCGCGGGGATGGCTGGCGCGATCGAGGCGACCGCGTCGACCTGCGCGCAGATCATGCCGCCGGTGCTCGGCCTCGCTGCGTTCCTCATCGCGGGCACCCTCGGCATCGCGTACATCGAGGTGGTCAAGGCCGCTGTGCTGCCGGGGGTGCTGTACATCACCGGCATGGTAATCGGCGTCACGGTGTACGCGCTGTACCACAGGCTGGAGAAGCTGACCGAGCCGGTGGACATGGCGATCATCTGGCGCCTGCTGCCCACCTTCGGCTTGTCCTTCCTCGCGGTGATCGTGCTGCTTGTGAACTACTACTCGCCCTCGATCGCCGGCATCGCAGGCATCGCCGTAGCGCTGGTCGTCTCGGCGTTCCAGGGGCGGTACCGCCCGAAGCTCGCCGAGCTCAAATCCGCGATTCAGGACGGCTTTGTGCTGGTGTCGCTGCTCTCGCTGCTACTCATCGCCATCGGGCCGCTCGGGCAGGCGTTCCAGACCACTAACCTCTCAGGCAAGCTCGGCATTTGGCTGATCACCGTGCTGCCCGAGAGCAAGATCGTGCTGCTGATCGGCGCCGCGCTGCTCTCCATCGTTCTCGGCATAGGGCTGCCGACGCCGGTGGCCTACCTGGTGGCAGCATTGGCGGTGGTGCCGTTCATGATCCAGATCGGCATCGTCCCGCTGCAGGCGCACTATTTCGTCTTCTATTTCGCGGTGTACTCGGCCTTGACGCCGCCGGTGGCCGTCGCGGTGCTGGCGGCGGCGAAGATCTCCGGGGCGAGCTTCTGGGAGACGGGTGTGCACGCCATGAAGCTCGCGCTCACCACGTTCATCATCCCATTCGCCTTCGTCTTCAACCCCTCGCTGCTGGAGTTCCCGAACCTGTCGTGGCGGATGGCCGCGGCGGTGATCGACGTCATGCTGGTGCAATGGGTCAGCTCGATCTTCCTCTACGGCTACTTCAGGCGGCGCCTCACCATGGTGGAGCGCTGCGCGTGCGGCATCGTCGTGTTGGTGGGCTACGCCGGGCTCACGACCACCGACCTTACCTACACCTACGTCTCCCTGGCGGCGACCGCCACCTTCATGGCCTGGATATGGATGACGCCGCGCTCGGCGGTCACCGCGACGCCGTAAGCGCGTCCAGCCCCTCGGTCGTCACCCTGATGTGCTCGGGCTGCGAGCCGCAGCAATACCCGATGATGTGCGCGCCGGACTCCAGCAGCTCTGGCAGCCGCGCCGCGGCGACGTCCGGGCCTTCGTAGGTCTGCGTCGACATCACCTCGGAGTTCGGCTTCGCCGCGACGAAGACCTTGCCCGCGAGGCCGTGCGAGTCTATGTACCTGCGAAAGCGCGCCGCGATCGGGATCACGTCGCCCAGGCCCACCGAGCAGTTCGCGCCCACCACGTCGGCGCCGAGCTTGAGGAACCCGTCGAAGCGCTGCCCGGCGAGCTCGTCGTCCTTGCCCTCGAGCATGTCCTGGACCGTGTCGCCGAAGAACGTGCGGTGCTCGCTTTGCCCCTGCGCGAGGTCGGTGAACACGACCGTCATGTAGAGCGGCAGCTTCACGCCCTCTTTCGCGAACACCTCGTGCGCCGCTTCCGCCGCCGCCTGGCCTTCGAGCGCCTGCAGCAGCGTCTCGACGCAGATGACGTCGGCGCCCGCCTGCACCAGGGCGCGGATCTGCTGGACGAAGTTCGCCTTGATGTCCGGGTAGGTGCCGGTGTCGCCGATGATGAGGCCGGTCGGACCGACGTCGCCGCCGACGTAGCAGTGGCGGCCGGTGTCGGCCATCGCCTGCCTGAGCAGCCGCACTGCCTCGGTGTTCAGCCGGTCCGCGTCGGCCGTGTCGATGCCGAACTCGGGCAGCCGCAGCACGCAACTGTTGAAGGTGTTGGTCAGCATCAGCTCGGCGCCGGCCTCGAGCTTGGCGCGGTACATGCGTCGCACCTCGTCGGGCTTGCTGAGGTTGTAGCCGTCGCAGCAGGTGCCGGCCTCGTCCTTCACGTTCTGCTGAAACCACGTGCCGGTCGCGCTGTCGGCCAGCATGGGTCGCCGGTCGGCCCGCGCGAGGCGCTCGAGGAAGGTCTCTCGTTTCTGCATCGTCACTCCTTGGCCAATCCGAAAAGTCCCGTCATCGTCTTCTGCGGCAGGATCGCGCCGCTCTCGAGCACCTCGACGCCCGGCAGCGGCAGGCCCGCGGCGAGCGCGCCGACGAGCGCGGGCTGCTCCTCGATCGGCCAGCCGAGGTAGCCCGGGCCGGCCCGGCGCATCAGCCGGAAGCCTCCCGCCCGCTCCCGCGCGGCGAGCCGCCGGCGCAGAGCGCCGAGCGCGGACTGCAGCGCGAGCGCGCCCGCGGTATCGAGAAAGAGCCCCTCGAGGCCGTCCATCGCCTCGAACAGCTCCGAGACGCGCTCGTCCAGCCGCGGCCCGAGCGTCACCAGGAAGAGGTGCGCGGCGAAGCAGCCGCGCAGCGCACTCGCGAGGGACGTGCCCGTGACGGCGATCGCCTCGACCGGCACCCGCCGCAGCCAGGCGACCGGCGCCGCGATCTCAAGCGCGTGCGCCGCCATCGCCTCGGCGGTTGCGCGCACTTGCGGCGCGACCGCCCTGCCGGCAGGGTAGTGTGCTCGCAGGATGCGCTCGGGCCGCACGGAAAGCTCCAGGTCCCTGAGCGCTTCCAATCAGTGGGCCAGCCTGAGCTTGTCGACGAACACGTCCTGGAAGGACTCGTCGGTCGCCATGTCGACGCGCACCGCTTCACGCGCGACACGGACCGCGGTCTGCAGATGCCGGCGCGAGAGCGTCGCCAGCACCGCGCCAGCGAGCGCGGCGTTGCCGATGAACTGCACGCGCTCGATCGGCACGTCGGGCAGCAGGGCGATGCGCAGGATGCTGGCCGGGTCGAGATAGCTGCCGAAGGCGCCGGCGACGTAGACATGGTCGAGGTCGGCCGCCTTGATGCCGGCCGCGCCCATCACGTAGTGGATCGCGGTGGCGGTGGCGGCCTTGGCGAGCTGCAGCTCGCGCACGTCGCCCTGGTGGAGGTAGAGCGGGCGGTTCTCGGCGTCGCGCGCCACCACGAAGGCGCGCATCTCTCCGGCGGTGTGGGAACGCTCGCGCAGCCACGCCGGCCACAGCGCCGTGTCCCGCATGCGGCCGGACTCGTCGAGCACGCCGATGCGCGCGAGTTCCGCGACCGCGTCGATGATCCCTGTTCCCGCGATGCCGAAGGGCAGCTTTTCCTCGACTGTATAGATTTTGAGTCGTTGTTCTTTTTCATCAAGAACGATCTTGGTGATCGCGCCGGGGCGCGCCTGCGTGCCACAGGCCATCTGCGCGCCCTCGAAGGCGGGCCCGGCCGGCGCCGAGCACACGTAGAGCTTGCCCCGGTGCACGAGCGCCACTTCGGCGTTGGTGCCGACATCGACCGCGATCGCCGTGTCCGAGCGCCCGAGCAGGTCGAGTGCGACCACCACGCCCACGGTGTCGGCGCCGATGTAGCCCGAGATGAGAGGCAGGCCGACGACCGGGGTCGCCGGGGAGAGCTCGATGCCGAGCTCGGCGGCCGGGACCTGCAGCCGCTCGTTCACGACGGGGCGGAACGGGAAGCCGCCCAGCGCCTTCACATCCAGCCCGAAGAAGAGATGGTGCATCACCGCGTTGCCGGCGACGGTCATCAGAACGATGTCGCGGCGCTCGATGCCGTAGCCGAGCACCAGGCGCTCGATCATGCGGTTGACGCGGTTGACGATCTTGCCGTGCAGCTCGAGCAGATTCTCCTCCTTCTCCATGGCGAACGCGATGCGCGACATGAAGTCGCCGCCGTACGCGCCCTGCGGATTGCGCTGCGTCTCCACCGACAGCATGGCGAGCGTGGTGAGGTCGAGCAGCGCCATCGACACCGTGCTCGTGCCGATGTCGATCGCGAGGCCGTAGATCGGCGCAGAGGAGGGCGCGCGTACATCGAGCAGCGTGCCGTCGTGCACCAGGCAGCGCACGCTCTCGTCGCGGCGCGCAAGCGCGAGCCCGAGCTCGCGGAGAGCCGCAACGGATTGGCGGGTGATCGTTACGCCTTTCCGGGAAAGTGTTTCCTTCAAGAAAGCGATCGCAGGTTCATCGCTTTCATGCGAAATGCCGCTCAAGTCGGCTTCGACATCCTGGATGACCGGCTCGACCGCGGCGAGCTGCGGCAGCACGACGCTCGGATCGAGGAGCTTGAGCGAGACCGGCGGCAGCTCGACCGTGAGATCTCCCTCGACCATGAGCTGGCACGAGAGCCGCCAGCCGCGCGCGAGGTCCTCGGGCTCGAGCAGCGACTTGTCCAGCGCGCTCGGCGCGACCTCGCGGCCGACCACCGTGACGCGGCACTCGCGGCAGCGCCCGCGCCCGCCGCAGATGCCCGGCAGGTCGATGTCGTTCTCGCGGCAGGCTTCCAGCACGGACACGCCCGGCGCGACGGCGACCGTGCGCCCGTCGGGCAGGATCGTGAGGCCCACTACCCGACTTTCGCTGCGACCTGCAGGTTCCCGGCCGGTTCCTTCGCTGCCGCGACCAGCTGCTTGGCGACCTCGACGGCGACCGCCGCATGGCTCGCGTAGGCGTCCGCGCCGACTTTCCTGGCGAATTGCTCGCTTACCGGCGCGCCGCCGACCATCACCCGGATCCTGTCCCGCATGCCGACCTTCTGCAGCTCCTGGGTGACGGTCTCCATGTAGAGCATGGTGGTGGTCATGAGCGCGGACATGCCGATGATGTCGGCGTTCTCCTCTTTCGCCTTGCCGAGGTATTTCTCGGCCGGGCAGTTGACGCCGAGGTCGTGCACCGTGAACCCGGCGGTGCGCAGCATGAGCGCGACCAGGTTCTTGCCGATCTGGTGGATGTCCCCCTTCACCGTCGCGATCACGACGGTGCCTTTGTGCGTTGTCGCGTCGACCTTCAGGTAGGGCTTGAGCAGGTCGATGCCGGTGTTCATCGCCTTGGCAGCGCGCAGCAGCTCGGGCACGAAGTACTCGCGCCGGTCGAACATGCCGCTCACCACCATCATGCCCTTGGCGAGCCCGTCGTTGATCGCGTCGTACGCGTCGATGCCGGCGGCGATCGCCCTGTTGGCGAACTCGGTCGCCATCGCAGGGTCGAGCTTCCAGACCGAGTCGCCCAGCCCCTTGAGAATCGCGTCCCGGTCCTCGCTCATGCGCTCAATGGCCCTTCACCGACTCGGCCATCGCCCGGAGGTTCTCCAGCTTGGTGAGCGGCGGCACC
>Ga0187893_10014535_pt1 | contig 10715 bp, 7 predicted proteins | sample MA1701074metaG_FD_139574 | JGI IMG/M metagenome (GOLD analysis project Ga0187893, IMG submission 139574) | White microbial mat communities from a basaltic lava cave in the Kipuka Kanohina Cave System on the Island of Hawaii, USA - MA170107-4 metaG ...
AGAAAATCAGCGCGTTCATCTCAGCCGCAGTCCGGGCCAGGCTCGATCCGGATCGGAAGACACTGGATGCGGCTTACCAATCGGCTCGGAAGGAACGCTGGAGAAAAGGCCTTGATGAAGACTGGAGGCACACCGATGCGGAAAGATGGCCGAGTTGAAGGAGGAAACCAATACGTCCCCCGTTCTATCGGTCCAGTTCCACTTCCTGATCGATGTTCCTGATGAGGAGGGCGCGACTGGCGGGGTCCAGATGAGCCTCGATGCTGTCGCCGACGTGGACGGGCCGGTCTATGGCGGTGTTCTCATCCAGCGGCAAGCGGCGCTCTTGCCCGCTGAATTCCTTGATCACATAGGCGCCCCCTTCGATGATGAGTACCTGTCCCTTCACCGTTTCCGCACCCGGCGTGGAGGTCGCGCCCGCCCTCTGGGCTCCTAACGTACCTTGCACGATGCCCAAGCCGCGTTCCTCCTGGGAAGATCCGGACGTCGACTTGGACGCCGTGCCTTGGTTGTCGCAGCCTGCGGTGCTGAGACCCATCAGCACCAAGACTCCCAAGCCTGCGATGGTCTGCTTCATCGGGATGGCCCTCCCCACTGAGTTCACGATGCACGGGTGAGCATATCAGACTTTCCGGACGGGCCGAAAACCCCCCTCACAAGAGCGTTCAGCTTACGGCATGTCGCTGACTGGATATACGGTGCAGGCGATCGAGGTGATCATACGGGGTCTTCCCGCATGACCAGTTCCCACGTCAGGTCGTCCAGGTGGTGGCGGAAGGTGTAGCGGTGGTGATCGCTGGCAAGGACCTTGAAGAAGCTGTGCTGCGCCGTTTCCCACTGCTCCGCGATCTCCCGCACTTCCAGCCTGATGCCTTCGTGGATGAAGGCTCTCGGTGTGACCTCGTCTTTGTACCCCGGGTAGGATTCGACAATCACATTTGCCGACTGCGCGGGCGGACGCCGGTTCATGGCCGACACGATAGTCATTGGTCTCCAACCTGTCAATGGCGGGAAACCCTTGTGCCGGACGGGCGGTTCCATTAAGATTGCCCGACCGGTTGGGCCAACGACAGGGCTGTTACCAGGGGAGAGGGGAAGGGTGTGGGAACCAAGACGAAGAAGACAAAGGCGAGCGGCGGGCAGGGGGCCGGCAAGCAGAAGGTGCGGATCGAGCGGGACACGATGGGCGAGCTGGCCGTGCCGGCTGAGGCCTACTTCGGTGTCCAGACGGCCCGGGCGATTCAAAACTTCCCGATCAGCGGCATTCGGTTTCCACGCCCCTTTATCCGCGCGCTGGGCTTGATCAAGTGGGCGGCGGCGACCGTCAATGAGTCGCTCGGTCTCCTGGACAAGAAGGTGGCTGAGGCCGTCAAGAAGGCCAGCCGGGAAGTGGTCGAGGGGCGGTGGGATGTCGAGTTTCCGCTGGATATCTTCCAGACCGGGTCCGGGACCTCCACCAACATGAACGCGAACGAAGTGATCGCCAACCGGGCGTCGGAATTGCTGGGCGGCGCGCGCGGGACGAAACAAGTCCATCCCAACGACCACGTGAACCTGGGCCAATCGAGCAATGACGTGATCCCGACCGCGATTCACGTGGCGGCGGCGGAGATGATCGAGCGGCTCCTGGTGCCGGGGATGTCTCGGCTCCATGTCTCGCTGTCGGTCAAGGCCCGCCAGTTTGACAAGGTGGTGAAAATCGGCCGCACTCACTTGCAGGATGCCACCCCGATCCGGCTGGGGCAGGAATTCAGCGGCTATGCGCGCCAGGTGGAGCTGGGGCTGGGCCGGGCCAGGCAGGCTCAACGGGCGTTGAGCGAGGTGGCGCTCGGCGGCACGGCGGTCGGGACCGGGTTGAACGCGCATCCCGAGTTTCCCAAGCGCGTCCTGGCGCTGGTGTCAAAGGAGACCCGGTGCCAGTTCGTGGAAGCCATGAATCACTTCGAGGCGCAGTCGGCCCAGGACGCTCTGGTCGAGGCCAGCGGCTTGCTCCGCACCATTGCCGTCAGCCTGATGAAGATCGCGAACGACGTTCGCTGGCTGGGCTCCGGTCCTCGCTGCGGGCTCGGCGAAATCGTTCTGCCGGAGACGCAGCCCGGCTCCTCGATCATGCCCGGCAAGGTGAATCCGGTCATCGCGGAATCGGTCACGATGGTCTGTGCCCAGGTGATCGGGAACGACTTGACGGTCACGGTGGGCGGGCAGGCGGCGAACTTCGAATTGATCGTCATGCTGCCGGTGATGGCCTACAACCTGTTGCAGTCCATCGAGTTGCTGGGTCGGGTGGCCGAGAACTTCTCGGTGCGGTGCATCGAAGGTATTCGGGCGGATGAGAAGCGATGTCGCGATTCGATCGAGCAAAGCTTGGCCATGTGCACGGCCCTGGCGCCGGAGATCGGATATGACGCGGCAGCGCAAATCGCCAAGGAGGCCTACCGGACCGGGAAAACCGTCCGTGAGGTGGCCCTGAGCCAGGAGGTGCTGTCCGCAGCCCGGCTCAATGAGTTGCTCGACCCCTGGCGGATGACGGGGCCCGAACCTGCCAGGTCGAGGCGCAAGCGGCGGTAGCCCGCATTATTCACGACGGTTCGTCGCGTTGCACCCGTTGCAGCTTGCAGAGCAACGGGTACCCGACGGTCGTGTCGCGAGACGGGCGCCCGGAGCCGCGAAGACCCGAGGCGTACTTGAACAGTACGGTGAGGGCCTGAACGGCGAGGCCGCCCGCATGGCCGCTTTCGAACGGCGGCCATGCTTGTCGCAGCAGCGAGGGTGCGATTGCAGCAGAAGCGCTCGTGAATAATGCGGGCGAAGTAACCCTATGGTTTTTTTGACAAGGCGGAGCGGCCTGTGCTAGATTCCGCCTCGCTTTTCGCAGGCCTGATCGATCTCTGCGAGCATGAGACCCTGATCGGGAACGGACGACACTGATGGCGACGGCGGGCGGTCAGAGAGCGCATCTCATTATTGTGATCGGGGCCGGGCCGGCGGGGATGTCGGCGGCCAGCCTCTTCTCCAAAGCCGGTCACGAAGTGGTGGTGCTGAACCGGGATATCAAATTCGGCGGCCTGGCCGAGTATGGGATTTTCCCTAGCAAGTTGAAGCTCCGCGGCGGGCTGCGGAAGACCTACTGGGATATCCTGAATCGTCCGAACGTCCACTACTTCGGAAACGTCTCGGTCGGCGACACCAAGGCCCTGACCCTTGCCGATCTCCGCAGTCTGGGCGCGAGCGCGCTCGTTTTTGCAACCGGGGCCCAAGGCACAAAAACCATCGGCGTGGAGGGCGACACCGCTGTCGGCGTATACCATGCCAAGGATGTCGTTTACCATTTCAACCGGTTGCCCGGGTTCAGCGAGAGTCCGTTCGAGATGGGCCGGCGGGTGGCGATCATCGGCGTCGGCGACGTGATGGTGGATATCGCCCACTGGCTCGTCCGGTACAAGCAGGTGGACCAGGTGACGGCCATCGCGCGGCGTGGCCCGGCTGAACGGAAGTACAATCCAAAAGAGATCCGTGCGCTGTGCGCCTGTATCGACCAGGAAGCCCTGGCTGGCGAATTTGCCCGGATTCGCCCGCGCTTGGAAGCGGTCGGCCAGGACCCCGGCGACATCTTGAAGGGGATGGTGGAGGAATTCACCAAGTGCGAGTCGTTCCCCACGCAGAGCAAGATGGGATTCCGGTTCCTGGCGTCCCCACGGCGGGTGCTGACGGATGGGCAGAACCGGGTACGGGCGCTGGAGATCGAGGAAACCAAACTGGAGCCGAAGGGCGGCGACTTCGCGGCCGTCGGTCTGAAGACCTATTACGAGTTTCCTTGTGACAGCGTGGTCTTCGCGGTCGGGGATCGGGTAGACGAAACCGTTGGGCTGCCCTACAAGAATGGAATCTTCGTGACCAGTCCCAACAAGACAAGCAACGATCCGGACGATGCCCTCTTCCAGGCCTATGATGAGGCTACGGGCAAGGTGCTCGAGGGGGTGTTTCTGACGGGGTGGGCGCGGAAGGCCAGCGAAGGGCTGGTCGGGGTGGCGAAGCGGGACGGGGAATGGACGGCCGAGGTCGTGGTTCGGTATCTCGAATCCCAGCCCCCCCGCGATCGGGCCGCGCTTGACGGGACCTTGCGCTGCTTGAAGACGTGGCTGGCGGACCGCCAGGTTCAGGTGGTCACGATTGAGGACCTGCGTCTGCTGGAAACGGCGGAAAAAGAGGCGCCTTCCTCCCAGCACTGCATCGGCGAATTTAAGTTTGCGACCAACCAGGAAATGCTGGCTCTGATCCAGCGTGGACGTGACCGCCTGCGCGCCACGGTCGCGCGGTAGGGCGGTATCGAGCTACCCATCCCCCCATTTCAGCTTCCGTCTCAGCACGTCATAGTAGGTTCGGTCAGGGAACCGGATAAGCTTCGTTCGGTGGTCGGACGTCCCGATGACCACGGTATCGCCCTGCGTCATGGCCACGCCGACCTGCCCGTCGAACGTCGTCATGGCCCCTTCATCCTTGCTCGTGAGCGTGACCTCCAGGGACACGGTGCTTGGAATGAGCAGCGGCCGGTGGGTAAGGGTGTGCGGGCAGATGGGGGTGAGGATCAGCGCCTGGACGGACGGATGGATGATCGGCCCGCCCGCCGACAGGGAATAGGCGGTCGAGCCCGTGGGAGTAGAGACGATGAGACCGTCTCCCCTCAGGCTGGTCACCAGCCGTCCGTCTACCGTGATCTGAATCTCCACCATGCGCGCCAGCGTGCCCTTGCTGACGACCACATCGTTGAGGACGGTGGCCTGGGCGACGTGCTCGCCGTGCCGGTGCATGCGGGCGCGCAGCATCATCCGTTCGTCGAGATAGAACTCCTTGGCAAAGACTCGTTCGAGGGTCGGGTAGATCTGATCGATGGTGACCTCTGTGAGGAAGCCGAGCCCGCCCATGTTGACGCCGAGAATCGGGACCCCCCGTTCCTCGACCAGCCTGGCCGCGTTGAGCATGGTGCCGTCGCCGCCCAGCACCACCACCAGGTCGGACAAGAGGGCGATCTGCGTCTTCTGAAAGGTGGCCGGCTCGCCGATCAAGGCTGCGGTCTTGCCGTCAAGGATAACTTCCTTGTTCCGCTCCCGCAGCCAGGCCACCAGGTTCTTGAGGATGGGCTGAATCTCGGGGAATTTCGGCTTGGTCAGGATGCCGATGCGGTCCATGAGTCTCCGTGGCTTGCCTTTGCCGGCGTGCCTGCGTGTGGAGAAGCGATTGGTGAAGAGGGGCCGGATTGTACGGGTGCTCTGATTTGTTGTCAACGAACGGCTGGTCCTCCGAGCGATAGAAAACTGGAGTTCTACTCTGAAAGTTCCGATAGAGCAAGTGGAGCGCCATGCCTCGTGCTCTTGACAGTGATGGATGCGGCCGATAGAATTGGGCCAGATTTTTCAAGGGGTCTTGGCTCTCGGAGTCCATTCTAGCCATCCGGCCGCTAACCAGAAGGAGGTAGGATGTTCGAACGCTTCACGGACAAGGGTCGCAAGATCATCATCCTGGCCAGAGAAGAGGCCGAGCGTCACCAGAACGACTATCTGGGCACCGAGCACTTGGTTCTGGCCATCCTCCGTGAATCGGACGGCATCGCCCTGATGATCATCAAGAAGATGGGGCTGTCCTCCGAGCAGATCCGGCTGGAGATCGAACGGAATCTGCCGGGCGGTGGCACCACGATGACCTTCGGGGAGATTCCATTCAGCCCACGCGTCAAGAAGGTCATCGAGTATGGGGTCGAAGAGGCCCGCCTTCTTGGCCACAACCACATCGGCAGTGAGCATCTACTGCTCGGCCTGCTCAGGGAAGAAGAAGGCATCGGCGGAAAGATTCTGCGGAGCCTCGGCGCCAACCTGCTCACGGCGCGCCAGTTGACCGTCACCTTTCTCCGCAAGTCCGCCCCCCGCGAACGGGATCGCAAGAGCAACACCCCGGCCCTCGATGAGTTCGGACGCGATCTGACCCAACTGGCTCAGGAAGGCCAGTTGGACCCGGTCATCGGCCGATCCGAGGAGATCGAGCGGGTGCTGCAGATCCTCAGCCGACGGACCAAGAATAATCCGGTGCTCATCGGCGAGTCCGGCGTCGGGAAGACGGCGATCGTAGAAGGCCTGGCGCAAAAGATCGTGCAGTCCGAAGTGCCGGATAACCTCCTGTCCCGCCGGGTCATCGCCCTGGACCTCGGCTCCCTCGTCGCCGGCACGAAGTATCGCGGCCAGTTCGAGGAGCGGCTCAAGGTGGTGATGAAGGAGATCGTGCAGGCCGGGAACATCATTATCTTCATTGATGAGTTGCACACCCTCGTCGGCGCGGGCGCGGCCGAGGGCTCGATCGACGCTTCGAACATGCTGAAGCCGGCCCTGTCCCGGGGCGAGATCCAGTGCATAGGGGCGACGACTCTGGATGAGTATCGGAAGCACATCGAGAAGGATGGAGCGCTGAAGCGGCGCTTCCAACCCATCTATGTGCAGCCGCCGAGCATCGATGAAACCATCCGGATCATCCAGGGGCTTCGGGACCGGTACGAGGAGCATCATGGGGTGGAGATCAGCGACGAAGCGATCGTCGAGTCGGTCAAGCTGTCGGATCGCTATATCACCGACCGGTTCCTCCCGGACAAGGCCATTGACCTGATCGATGAGACCGGCTCCCGAGCCAAGCTGCAAACCTACGCGCTGCCCGGTGAACTGAAGGGCCTCGAGCAGGAACTCAAGAAGGTGTCGCGCGAGAAGGAGCTCGCCATCTCCCTCCAGAACTTCGAAGAAGCCGTGAAGTTCCGGGAGGAGGAAGAGCGACTGCGCAAGCTGCTCGACGAGTCGAAGCGGGAGTGGAAGAAGAACCAGGAGAAGCAGAAGCCGGTGATTTCGAAGGAAGACGTGGCCTACGTGGTCTCGAAGATTACCGGCATTCCCTTGTTCAAGCTGGAGGAAGAAGAATCCCAGAAGCTCCTGCACATGGAGGCGTACCTGCACAAGCGGATCGTGGGGCAGGAAGAGGCGATTTCGGCGGTGTGCCGGGCGATCCGGCGGTCTCGCGCCGGGCTCAAGGAAACGAAGAAGCCGATCGGCTCCTTCATCTTCCTTGGCCCGACCGGCGTCGGCAAGACGGAACTGGCCAGAGCGGTGGCGGAGTTTCTCTTCAATTCCGAGGATGCGCTCGTGCGCATCGATATGTCCGAGTACCAGGAGAAATTCACAAGCTCACGCCTGTTCGGCGCCCCTCCCGGGTACGTAGGGTACGAGGAAGGCGGGCAACTCACCGAGCGCGTGCGCCGCCGGCCGTATTCCGTGGTGCTCTTCGATGAGATCGAGAAGGCCCATCCGGACATTTTCAATGTGCTGCTCCAGGTCCTGGACGATGGCGTGCTCACCGACAGCCTGGGCCGGAAAGTGGATTTCAAAAACACCGTCGTGATCATGACGTCCAACCTGGGAACCAAACTGATCCAGAAAGGCGTCTCGCTGGGGTTCCAGCGCACGGAGCAGACTGAGCATGATCGCCGGATGAAAGACGAGGTGCTGGCGGAGTTGCGGCGGGCCTTCAGCCCTGAGTTCCTGAACCGGATCGACGAGGTGGTGGTCTTCCATCAACTGGAGAAAGCCCACCTGATGAGCATCATCGATATCCTGATGAAGGAAGTGAATGTCCGGTTGCTGGAACGCGGTATCCAGCTCGAGGTCGGGGATGATGTGAAAGAATGGCTGGTGAAGGAAGGATATCAGCCGTTGTACGGCGCGAGGCCGATGCGGCGGGCTATTCAGAAGAACATCGGCGATCCGCTCTCGGAAGAATTGATCAAGGGCCGGTTCAAGGACACCCGGAAAATCAAGGTCCTCCTCAGGGACGGTGCGCCGCTCTTTGTCGCGGAGGAAGCTATGGCGGAGGTTTAGCGCCACCCTCCTGATGACCTTCAAGACTTTCCAGGAGCCTGCGACGACCCTCGTGGCCAGCCATGCGCGAGGGTCGTCGTGTTTCCGGGCTTCGCTTCATCGCTGATGATCAAAGCCTTCCCCACCATCTTGGGCCTGGAGACTTCCTGCGACGAAACGGCTGCGGCAGTGCTCCGTGGAGGAGGCGAGATCGCGGCGAGTGTTCTCTATTCGCAGCACGACGTCCATCAGCGCTTCGGCGGAGTCGTCCCGGAGCTTGCCGCGCGCCGCCATATCGAAACCGTCGAGCAGGTGACCCTGGAAACTTTGAGCCGGGCCCAGGTCGGCTGGCGGGACCTGGATGCCGTGGCGGTGACTCGAGGCCCGGGGCTTCTGGGTGCCCTGTTGGTCGGGGTGAGCTACGCCAAGTCCCTGGCCTATGCGCTGCGGGTCCCCCTGGTCGGCGTCAATCACCTGGAAGGACATCTCGCCTCGGCCTGGTTGGAGCAACCGGATTTCCCCGTTCCCTGCGTGATGCTGGTGGTGTCCGGTGGACACACCCACCTGTACGTGGCGGAGGCTCGAGGGGCCTACCGGTTGCTGGGTCGCACGCTCGATGATGCGGCAGGGGAAGCTTTCGATAAGGGCGCCAAGATGCTGGGATTGGGGTACCCCGGTGGTCCGGCCATCGACCGGACGGCACTCGACGGCTGTGCGGACGCAGTCCCCTTTCCGCGAGCCTATCTCAAGCATGGAAGCCTCAATTTCTCCTTCAGCGGCCTCAAGACCTCCTTGCTCTACCATCTTCGCGACCTCACGCGGGCAGGCCGGCCTGTTCCGATCGCGGACGTTGCGGCAAGCTTTCAAGAGGCCATCGTGGAGGTGCTGGTGGCCAAGGCCTTCGAGGCCGTGCGACGGCATCGGCTTCGCGCGCTGGCGGTTGTCGGCGGCGTCTCGGCCAACTCGCGGCTGCGCGCCGTCCTGACTGCGCGGGCAAAGACAGCGGGCATCCGCCTGGCTATCCCGCGCGTGGGGTATTGCACCGATAATGCCGCGATGATTGCGGCTGCCGGCGCCATGGCCTATGCCCAAGGCCGGTTTGAGTCCTGGGAGATGGAAGCGGACGCGGCCTTGCCGTTGGTGCCGGAGGACACATCGGTGAATCAACGACGCGGGCGGCCTCGCGTCCACGCAAGATAACTCAAAACCGAAGGAGGACCCTATTCCTACTATCCACGGACACCTCACGGGATTGAAGCCGAACCAACTGTTGCGGCTGGAACATCTGTATCGGCGGCGGATTCCGGTCGAGCGAGTGATCACTCCCGAGTTGGCCCGAACCTGCACGGAACTGTCCCACGAGATCCGATGCCAGGTCGGCTTGCTGGTGTCGCGGCGAGGCTCGATCGAGCAAGTGATCGTGGGGAATGCGCGGGAACTGGTCATTACCGATCTGTCCCGGTTCGCGTTAAGCCGGCGGTCGCTCCGTGGCTTGAGACTGGTCCACACGCACCTCCAGAACGAGCCGCTCACGCATGATGACCTGACCGACCTCGCCCTGCTTCGTCTCGACCTTATCGCCGCCATCGGCGTGGGACCGGAGGGACTGCCGGCGGATTTCTATGTCGCCCACCTGCTTCCCCCGAATCCCCGCGGGCAGGCCTATGAGGTGCTGCCGCCCAGTCCGTTCCACTCCCACCAGATGGACTGCCTCTCCTTCATCGAGGCCCTGGAGGCCGAGCTCAGCCGAACGGCTGCCGGCCATATCGTTAAAGAGGGCCAGGAATCAGCCATCCTGATCAGCGCCTCGAAGGCCAGCCGTGGAACTCAGGAAGAGCGACTGGAGGAGCTGAGCGAGTTGGTTCGGTCCGACGACATTACGGTTTTGGACACAGTGATCCAACGGGCTCAGGAAATCCATCCCAAGTATCTCCTCGGCAGCGGAAAGCTGAAGCAGGTGGTGATCCAGGCACTACAGTGTGGGGCGGATCTGCTCATTTTCGATCAGGACCTGACGCCCGGGCAGGCGCGGGCGATTGCGGAGATGACCGAGATCAAGGTGATCGATCGCACCCAACTCATCCTGGACATTTTCGCGCGACGCGCGCACAGCCGTGAGGGAAAAATCCAGGTGGAATTGGCACAATTGCGGTACCTGTTGCCCCGACTCTCGGGGCGAGGTCCTGTCCTGTCACGGTTGGGAGGCGGGATCGGCGCGAGGGGGCCCGGCGAAACCAAGCTGGAGACCGACCGGCGCCGAGTGCGTGACCGTATCGGCCACCTGGAGCGGGAGCTTGTGGCCTTTGGTCGTCACCGGGACCAACGTCGGGCGCGCCGGGTCCAGAAGATGATGCCTGTCATCTCCATCGTGGGCTACACCAATGCCGGCAAATCGACGTTGCTCAATGCGCTGACGGAGAGCCATGTCTCGGCGCAGGACCGGCCATTTGAGACGCTGGATACGTCGAGCCGGCGGCTTCGCCTCCCGCGTGACCGCGAAGTGATCGTCACGGACACGGTCGGCTTCATCCGGGACCTTCCGAAGGACCTCATGGGCGCCTTTCGCACGACCCTGGAAGAATTGCGGGATGCAGATCTATTGCTGCACCTCGCGGATGGGACTGCCAGAGACCCTGAGGCGCAGATCAGCGCGGTCGAGGGCATCCTCGCGGAATTGGACCTGGACGGCATTCCCCGAGTGCTCGTGCTGAATAAGTGCGACCAGCTTCCGCCCGAGCAGGCCGGCGCCCTGTGCCGCCGATACGGCGCGGTCGGGATCTCCGCGCTGCACCCCGCAACCCTGACGCCCATGATCGAGCTGCTGGATCGGGC
>Ga0187893_10014536_pt1 | contig 10715 bp, 11 predicted proteins | sample MA1701074metaG_FD_139574 | JGI IMG/M metagenome (GOLD analysis project Ga0187893, IMG submission 139574) | White microbial mat communities from a basaltic lava cave in the Kipuka Kanohina Cave System on the Island of Hawaii, USA - MA170107-4 metaG ...
AGCGACTTTGCTATTTGCGCCCATTCCGCACGTGACAGAAAGCCATTGCGGAACCGCTGGGCATCAATGTTGCCCTGGGAGCAGAGCATACGCATCACCAGAGCTTCTTTGGACATTTCCAAAGAGAAGATTCCGACGACGGCACCGGCGTGAATGGCAGCGTTTTCCGCCAGCATCAAGGCGAAGCTGGTCTTGCCCATTGAGGGTCGAGCCGCCACGATGATCAGGTCATTGCGCTGCAGGCCTGAGGTCATTTGGTCCAGGTCAGCGAATCCAGTAGTTAGGCCCGTAAGGACCGCGGCCCGGCCCTCCATCTCCTGGACCTTTTCCAGCAACTGTTCCGCAATTGGCTTGACGTGCGTAAATCCCTGGCGAATGCGCTCGTCTGCGAGCTGGAAAATCGCCTGTTCGGCATGATCGAGGATAATCTCTGGCTCGTCCTCTTCTTCCAGAGCCTCCTGAGTAATCTTGCTGGCCGCCTTGATCAGTTGGCGCAACATCGACTTGCCCCGCACAACCTTTGCGTAATGGGCAATGTTGGTTGAGTGCGGCAACCCGTAAGTGAGATTGGTTATAAAGCTGATGCCGCCGACGGATTCCAGGGCGCCTTCTTTCTTGAGCTCTTCCCCAATCAGGATGGGATTAATTTCCGCGCCCCTTTCGAATAGCGCAGTCATAGCCACAAAAATACGCCGGTGCGATGGCACATAGAAATCCTCTGGTCGCAGCAGCTCAATGGCCTGACTGATCAGGCCGTTGTCAAGAAGTATGCCACCGAGAATTGCCCGCTCGGATTCTGAGCTGTTGGGCAGTGAACGTTCCAGTGATTGTTCGCGAAGCGGATCTGGAGCAGCCATCAGAGATAATTAAAGCAAAAGTAGACCCTGAAAATAAAAAGACGCAGCAACTTAATTAGCTTGCTGCGTCGAAATATGCAACCGTCGATAGCGTTAAATCTTACTCGGATGCGGTAGGACTCTCCTCCGAGCTTTCCTCGCTTTGGCGAGCCAGCTCAGCCTCCTGTTCCGGAGTGAGGTGTCCCACAATTACCTCGCCTTCGGCGGCTACTTTTACCGGCAGATTCACGGTCACCTCGCGATGCAGGCGGACAGGTACAGTGTACTCACCCAGCCGTTTCAAGGGCTCGCGCAGGTGAATCCGGTGACGGTCGATTTCATACCCTCGCTCCTGCAGAGCTTCTGCGATATCCATGGAAGTTACGGAACCGTACAGCGCGCCCTGCTCGCCAGCTTTCCGCTTAAACTCAAGAACCAGAGTGGCAAGTTTTTGCGACTGCGCATCCGCGGTAGCTCGCTCTTTGGCTTCTTTCTTCAACAACGCAGCACGCTCCTGTTCGATCTGCTTCACGTTGCTGGTTGTTGCTTCAACGGCCAGCTTTCGCGGCAATAAATAGTTTCGAGCATAGCCTGCTCTGACCCTAACGATCTCGCCGCGCGCTCCCAGGTCGCCGACATCCTCGCGTAGCAATACTTTTGTATGCGCCATCTTAGAATCAATATCCTTTCTCAGTCGGTGGTGTACGGGAGCAGGGCGATGTTTCGAGCTCGCTTGATAGCCTCGGCCAGCATGCGCTGGTGGGTAGCGCAGTTCCCAGAGATTCGGCGCGGTAAAATCTTTCCGCGTTCAGGGATATAGTTCTGTAGCAAACGGACGTCCTTAAAATCGATTAAATCGACCTTTTCGATACAAAAACGGCACACTCGGCGCCGGTGTATGCGTCGGCCACCGCGGCCGCCCGGCATCCCTCTACCACGATCCAGATCCTCATCACCATCGTAACCGCGTGAGCGGTCTTCATAACTTGTCGACATTAGTTTTTGTTCCTTCTCAACTGGGCGATATGAACTGACCGAACTGCCCGCAAATGGGGAGACGCTCGGCAGATCCAGTTAACTTTATTAAGCTTCGTAGTTCTCTTCCGTAGCAAAATTCTGGCTTTGATTATTGCCGGCCCCGGCACCTTTGGCTTTGCGAGCAGCCTTGGCCGCGCGACGAGTCTTGAATTTTTCGGCTCGACGGCGATCTTCGTCTACACGGACCGTCAGGTAACGCAGGATACGGTCATTGACGCGCATGCGACGTTCAAGTTCGGCGATTTCGCTGCCCGAACCCTCAATCTCCAGCAACACAAAGGTACCTTCGGTCTTGTGTAGAATTTCGTACGCCAGCGGTCGTCTGCCCATCACTTCTTCGCGATTGATAGTCCCGCCCTGGTCGGTCACCAGCTGTTTGAAATTCTCAGTAAGGCGCTGCACCTCGTCATCATCGGCTGCCGGATCGGCGATGAAAACTACCTCGTATTGTCTTTTAGTATCCAAAACGTTACCCCCAAACATTTTTGATTTTAGATTTTTGATTTAGATCGAAAATCCACAAACTAAAATCAAAAATCTAGTTATATTGGGCCATTGCCTTGAGGACCCCATCGCGGATAATGCAACGCAAGGCGGAGGCGCTTGTCTCAAGGATCTCTTTTACTGCTGACCTTTCGGACCGGGGAAAAGTTGTAAGCACAAACCGGCTCGTATCCTCAACCGGGTGATTGGGCTGTATGCCAATACGCAGTCTGATGAATTCCTGACTACCGAGCGTGGCAATGATGGATTTCAAACCGTTGTGGCCTCCGGCTGAGCCGCGTTCGCGGATGCGGATCTTGCCAAATGGCAAGGCCAGGTCATCCGAGATTACTATCAATTCACCAGGCTCAACCGAGCCCCCGCTTTTTCGCAACAAACAACCAACGGCTTCACCGCTAAGGTTCATATAGGTTTGCGGTTTGACCAACCTGACCGCCTGACCTTCCAGTTCTCCCCGTCCCACCAGAGCATTGCACTCACGGCGGTTGACCTCAAAACCCTCGTCACGAGCCAGCTTGTCAATCAACATGAAACCCAGATTGTGGCGCGTCCACTCATATTCCGAGCCGGGATTCCCCAATCCTACAATCAATTGCATTGCCGATAGCAGTGACTCTTTGCTGAGCTGAAGCTGAAGGATTCCAGCCCGAAATTACTTCTCGGATTCCTCCTCGTCTTCCTCTTCCTTCTTACCCTTGCTAATCAACTCGGGCTCCGCAGGTGCCTCACCTTCAGCAGGTGCTGGTGCTGCTACCGGTTCTTCCTTAACGATACCCACAGTCGCAATCACTGTTTCGGGATCGTCCAGAATATCAATTTTCTCGTCCTGCGGAATGTCGGAAACGTGCAGTACCTCGTGAACGGCGAGGTTGGTAACGTCCACTTCGATCGAATCGGGGATGTCTCGGGGGTCACACCGGATCTCAATTTCGCGAATGATCTGTTCCAGTACTCCCTGTTGTTCGCGCACGCCGATGGGTTCACCCTGCAGCTGCAACTTGACGGTGACTTCGATCTTCTGCCCTTTGACTAATCTTTGAAAGTCGGCATGAATCAGGCGGCCGCGCACCGGGTCTATCTGGCGATCGCTGAACATTACCTCGCTGGGGCCAACCCCTTCGATATCCATCGTGAAGATCGTATTGCGGCCTGTTTCCGAGCGCAGGATCGCTGCCAGCTCACTAAGTGGAGCCGCCGCGGCCACAGTCTCGGCGCCGCCGCCGTAGACCACAACTGGAATCAGTCCTTCCCGGCGAGTCCGCCGGGCGTCATTTTTACCGCGCCCGTTGCGCTGCCGAACCCGAATGGTGATCTCTTTCCTCTCCGCCATGGTTCTCCGTCTCCTTTACACACTTTCAGCGACCCAAGCCATTGCCGATTTTCGATTGCTAATTGCCGATTTGAACTGGTGCGTCAGGCACCCTGAATAAAATGGGCAATTGGCAATCGGAAATCGGCACTGACCGTGGTCGCTGATGGTCTTCTAAAAAGCCATCAGTGTTTGCCCTTCGCTATACGAAGAGCGAGGAAACGCTGGTTTCCTCGTGGATCGACTTGATCGCTTTCGCCAGAAGTGGCGCGATACTAAGTACTCTTATTTTATTCAACCCGCGCGCGTTTCCGCGAAGCGGTATCGTATTCGTTACGATAATCTGCTCAATATCCGAATCGGCCAACTGCTCGATTGCTCGCCCCGAAAACACCGGATGCGTGAAGCAAGCATGAATCCGGCTGGCGCCAGCTTCCTTCAATGCCCTGCCAACCTTAGTCAGCGAGCCGCCGGTGTCGCACATGTCATCGACGATCAGGCAGCTTCTGCCATCAACGTCGCCAACCACGTTCATTACCTCGGCGATATTGGCTTTCTCACGGCGCTTATCGCACAAAGCCAGCTCAGCATCCAGGCGCTTGGCGTAGGCTCTGGCTCTCTCAGCACCGCCGGTATCCGGAGCCACCACCGTCAGGTTCGGCAATTTGTTGTCCTGATAATAGCCAATCATTACCGGGGCCGAGTAAAGGTGGTCGACCGGGATATCAAAGAACCCTTGAATCTGTGCCGCGTGCAAGTCCATTGTCAGCAGCCGGTCCGCGCCAGCGACGGCGATCAGGTTTGCTACCAGCTTTGCCGAGATCGGAACGCGGGGGCGATCCTTCTTGTCTGAGCGCGCGTAACCGTAATACGGAACCACTGCCGTGATGCGTTCGGCAGATGACCGGCGAAAGGCATCCAACATCACCAGCAGCTCCATCACATGCTCGTCAGTAGGCGGGCAGGTTGGCTGCACGATAAAAACGTCTCCACCACGAACGTTTTCATCGATTTGAAAATTGAATTCGCCGTCTGAGAAACGCTCGGTAAAGGCGCGTCCCATGTCACAACCCAAATGGCGGCAAATCTCTTCAGCCAGCTGGGGGTTAGCGTTTCCAGAAAAGATTTTAATACCACCCGTTGTGCTCATAACATCCTTGCCGATTGCCGCCCAACCCCGGATTGCGGACAGCAACGTCCAGGTTAACCTAACCTAATCAAGCAGCGCCCAGATCGGCAATCGGAAATCGGCAATCAAAAATGTTTGGCTGGGGCGGGAGGATTCGAACCTACGAATGCCGGTTCCAAAGACCGGTGCCTTACCACTTGGCTACGCCCCAGAATCAAGAACATGCTAAGAAGAGCTTGAAAATGTGGTCCCATGCGAACCCAAGGCGCGAATGTACTTGCTGCGCGAAAGAGTTTCACAAGAAAAGAGTCGCCAACCGGCTTCCGTTTCAAACTGCCTCAGGGCTCGCTGCTGCGATTCTACTCCGTCAAAGATACCAAATACGCTGGAGCCGCTGCCAGCGAGCAGAACCTCCTGGGCGCCCGCCTTCAACAAGGCGCTTCGCACCCTCTCGATCTCTGGCTCTCTCTCAAAGATCACACTCTCAAAGTCGTTATGCAGAGGCCATTGATCTGAGTTGCTCAAAATTTCCTGCAAACGCGAACTAGGAAGAATAGAGTCCGTATTGGCGGTTGTCAAGGCAGTGGCCCGCAGAGCCCGGTAGGCGTCCGCGGTCAAAACTCCGACCTCTGGTTTAGCAATCAACAGAGCTAAAGGCGAAATGTCCGGTAGCGGCAAAAGATCGGTTCCGATACCGGTGGCCAGCACCCGGCCACCCAAAAAGAAGAATGGCACATCAGCACCAAGTTTTCGGCCCAACTCAATTAGCCGGGCTTGATCCAATTCAACCCCCCATAACCTTCCCAGTCCCAGTAGGGCGACGGCTGCGTTTGACGACGCCCCACCCAGGCCGCCCCGGGTTGGTATCCGCTTTTGGAGCTGAATTTCGGCGCCAAATGGAAGGTTGTAGGTTTCCCTAAGGAGTTGTGCGGCGCGGATGATTAGGTTCGAACTGTCATGCGGGACGTCGGCCGCACCGCAATGAAGCAGTAACTGCTGGTCACTGCGGCTGCCAAACTGAAGCTCGTCATGCAGGGAGACAGTCTGCAGGATCGTTTCCACTTCGTGGAAGCCATCGGGCCGCTGGCCCAGAACACGCAGGCTTAAATTGATTTTTGCAAATGAAGGAAGACTGATTTCAGGCGTAAACACTTATGGCGGCTGATGCTCAAAGGCGCCAGCCGCCATTCGAGTCTAACCCGCACCAAGCGTCTAGCGCGTTATGAAAAGCTGTGTGACGTAAACGCGGCCGTCTGAACTAACAAAGACTCCGACAGCCGACGCGCGAAACTCACGGCCCAGGAGATTACTACGATGTGCAGCAGAGTCCAACCAGCGCTGCACTGTTGACGTTCCCGGATCGTCGTAACCTCGATTATAAGCGATGTTCTCGCCGATGGCTCTAAAGCGAATGCCTGCCAAACGCGCTCGATCCCTCAGGTCGGAACCATCGGGTGCCACATGGGAGAAGAACCCCTGTCGGGCCATCTTCTCAGAGTAATCGCGGGCCAGGCGCCAGAGCTCTGAATCCCAGGAGAGAGCGACCCGACCACGCTCAACTCGGACTGAGTTCGTTAGCTCAAAGGCCCTGCGCTCGATTGGATTGGCCTCGGCTATTGAGCTGGAAGCTGCAGCCGACAGAAAACCTTTAATGGTGAGCTGCGGGAATTGGAGCGCATGTGCAGACTCAGGCTGGAAGACTGCGGTAGTAATGTCACCCCCAGGGTGCAAGTCGAGGGGGGCGACGATAGCCTCACCTTTAGCTTTTGCGATGGGTACTACCGACCCGAGGACGAAACTGATGAGAACAAGACTGGCAGCTTTCTGGAGTGTTCGGTGAGATTTTCTACAAATCATGGGTTTAATTGCAGCCGTCGTTTTCTGGAAGACCCCTTTAGAGGATTTGAGGTAATCCCCCTACGGCAGGGGGAATAGGGCCTTTTTAGCCGGCTCGGTGAGGCTCCAACCCCGAACGCGGTCTCACGACTCTAACACTGCAATAAACAAATATCAATAAGTTTTAACCAATTGGAGATTATAGTGGTGTTTACGGTATTAAGGTTGGAAGTCTGCTGGCGCGAGTGCTTGTAATTCTAAACCCACCAGGGGTCAGTGGGGTGCGTTACTTTCGTTTTTGTGTGATTTCGTGGGTCGTTCGTTCGGGCGAATCGAACGATCCACGAAGTCGCACGAAATTACACGAAATTAAGGAACGAAGCGCCGGGCGCAACCTCGATTTTAGGGTTTATTGAGCCTGATGAAACCAAGGGGCGGCCACGGAGGGCACGCCCCTACAGACCGATCGGATTCCAAATCCACTCCTAAATCCTAAATCCTAAATCCTAATTCTTAATTCCGCTTTTCATCGTCCGCGAACTGCTGAATGGTCCGCTTCCAAGCCTGGCGGCTCGGATACGAATAAATGAGGACCACCAAAGCGATTAGACCCGCCCAGTAGGTATAGATGTCGTTGGCGGTAAGCACCGTGCCAATAAATCCCAGGGCAGCAATTCCGGCACCCAGCAATGCCAGTTGTAGAGTCGTTCTTTCCAAGGTCGACAGCAGACCTTTCGAACCCTTAAGGGCACCGATGTCCTGTAGCCGCATCGCGGAAAATCTAGTGCGACGTAAGGCGATAGCACCCAGACCCAGGATCAGGATGCTTATCCGCAAACCCATGTCCAAGGTCGGATTCTGTTGAGGAGTGAAAAAACGCTTTCCAAGGTAGGCAACTATTGAAATCAGAATCACACCAACCAGCAGGCCCACGACTGTGGTTGCCGCAGCCTTGTGCCGCCGCCCCAAGTCCGCCTCGGCAGCCTGCATTAGATCTTTTTGCTTTTCTGCATTCAAGATCCGGCAAGTTAAGGCTTAATTCCCGTCGGCGTAGCGGTCGCCTGGGGAGCTAGCGTGTTTGAGGGGGCGGAGCTGGGTGTCACCGCCCCTTTCGGGTTCGCAGAAGTAGGCCGGTCCGAGCGCTGGACAGGCGCCACTGGTGTGGTGTTCTCCGGCAACTGACCGTTGTTAATTAGGGCCTGGTCGATCAGGTCGGAACCCTCCTTGCTGTCTTTGCTGATCAAGATCCCATCTCTGCTAACGGTTACTTCGGCTTTTCCGGTCACCTGCTGCATCATGTTCTGCATGAAAGATGGTCGCTCGGGCCGGGGTGCATTCTTTCTATCGGGGTCCGGTTCGGGAATGGGGGCACCGATGATCGCCAACTGCTCACGAGCCTTTTCAGCATAGTCGCTGTTTGGATGTTGACGCAGGATCTCCTGATAGAACTTGGCTGCTTCATCCGGCTCTTCCTCGAGCTGATAGGTGGTCCCCAGCCGGAAAAGAACCTCATCCATATAGGAGAAGCGCGGATATTTTTCGACGATCTCCTTTAGACGGGATTGGGCGCCTTTCAGGCCCGATCCGCCTGCCTTATAGCGAGTGTTGTAATAGAACCGAGCCACTCCCAGATTGTGCATGGCCAGATTCTCCTGGACCTCCCGGAGCCGCTCTTCCACCTCAGGTCGCAGCGATGACTTTGGATGCTGCTGTAGAAGCACCTTCAAGCGCAGCTCGGCTTTACGCGCATGCGTTACGTCACGATCAGCCGTTCCCATCTGACGCATTTCCGCTTCTGCGACTTTCAGCATGGCATCGTCGGCCAGCGGGTCGGTCGGGAAAAACGTCAGCCAGTCCTGGTAAGCCTGAGCAGCCTGAATCAGAGATGAGGTGGTACCTTCGAGATAAAATGAGTCGGCAATTGCGAGTTTGGCCAAAGGCAGGAACGCCGAGTCCGGATAAGTATTAATAATGGTTGTGAACAACAGGCGACCGGTTTCATGACTTCCCTTACGCACCTGCCTGGCAGCCTCTTCAAACAGTACCCGGTCTCGGCCGGGGGCGACAGTTCCAGTTAGTTCCTCATATTTATCCTCACCACCGCCAAAAAGCCCAAAAAACTTCCCCTTCTTCTTCTTTTTCGAGGTACTCGCTACTGTCTTGCCGCCGGCGGCCCGAGCGCTGGCAGTAGCCTGTAACGCCGACTGCACCCGGGTATCAAGCTCAGCAACGGAAGTTTCCAGACGATCTAAGCTAGTAGTATCGAAGCGTTCAGCGCGTTCATGTTTGGCGCGAATGTCGTTCACTTCTGACAGCACCGAGCCTACTTCCTTTTCCAGTCCCCGGAGTCTCACCAGAGGATCATCGGCATTTGGTTTTTCCTTCTTGTCACCAGCGCTCTTGGGATCTATCGCAGCAATGGCGCTATTCAGCGAACGGCGCATTGACTCGAGTTTGGACGTCATGACGTCCAGTCGCTGAACCGTCGATAAATCGCTCTGCGCCGGCTTTGCACTTCCACTTTGTGCCAAAAGCTCGGGCGACCAAGCTGTCAAAACCAGCAGCGTTGCAACCAGAAGACCAAAAAAGCGAAACTTCATTTTCACCTCCGAGAGTACAGAACCAATCGGGGAGCTCCCTAATGATCCTTCCAACCCGAATTCCTAATTCCTAAATCCTAATTCCTAATTCCTAATTCCTAATTCCTAAATTTCTTCCTAGACCCACTGAACCGTAGCTTCGCGCAACTCGCGCGCAGCGCTTTCAGGATCCGGGGCGCCAAAAATCGCCGATCCCGAAACAATAATCTCGGCGCCAGCTGCGACTACTTGCTCAATATTTCCGCGATCAATACCACCGTCAATCTCAATTCTGGTGTTCAAGCCTCGCTCGTCGATCATCCGTCTCAACCGGCGGACCTTGTCCAAGGCATTAGGAATAAACTCCTGCCCGCCAAATCCGGGATTGACGGACATTACCAGGACATAATCCGCAAACGGAACCGCCTCTTCAATTTCACTGAGCGGAGTTGCGGGATTCAGTACGACCCCAGCTTGCGCTCCGGCCTTCTTTATAGACATTAAAGTCCGGTGAAGATGTGGATCCGCTTCTACATGGACCGAAACCATGCGCGCTCCCGCGGAAACAAACTGCTCAGCATATCTTCCCGGCTCAGAGATCATCAAGTGCGTATCGAGCGGCAGCCGCGTAACTCGTGCCAGAGACTTAACTACAGGTAAACCAATGGTAATGTTAGGAACAAAATGACCATCCATTACATCGACGTGAAGAAGGGTGGCTCCGGCCCTTTCCACCGCTTTGATTTCTTCGCCCAACCGCGAAAAATCTGCGGACAATATCGAAGGGGCAATCTCAATAACTCGGGCACTTCCCATCACAAGTTCGTCAAATTAAAAGTCTTCACGATTGTCATTACGAGGGCTACTGGGCGAGGGCCTGCTTGCCGGACGCCGGTTAACATTGCCACTCTCCTCGCTTGAAGTCGCGTCGCGGCGTTTCTCATTTTGATTTGCCGCCTCAGAGTTCTGATTCCTGGTTGTATTTGAATTGCTGTTGACCACTCGGGGACGGTTTACTTCAGAGCCGCGATTAGTATTTGTATTGCCGTTTTCGTTATCGTTTTGGTTCTTATTTACAGCTTTCGAGCGTTTGGCCCGATTTTCATTAGCGTTGGTATTCGTTTCAGAACTCCTGGTATCAGCTTTTTGGTCGGGGGTGGGAGCGGTTAGAATCTGTGAGCTTTCGCCCTCTTTGGTAGCGCGGCTGATGTCCATCGCCACCGTCTGCCCAGCCTTGACTACTTCACCCGCGCGTGGCAACTGAAAAAGTACCGTGTCAGCTTTGACCTGGTTGCTGGGCCGCGTGGCGCGCACACGAAAGTTTAATCCAGCTTTTTCCAAAATTGTCTCGGCCTCAAAGCGATCCTTTCCCAGAACGTCAGGCACGGTAACTTCCGGACTGAGCAGTGACAAGTAAACAGTCGTGGCCAGACCAAAGAGAAAGACGGTCGCGATCGCAGCCACAATCGCCACTCGACGGACTA
>Ga0187893_10014537_pt1 | contig 10714 bp, 6 predicted proteins | sample MA1701074metaG_FD_139574 | JGI IMG/M metagenome (GOLD analysis project Ga0187893, IMG submission 139574) | White microbial mat communities from a basaltic lava cave in the Kipuka Kanohina Cave System on the Island of Hawaii, USA - MA170107-4 metaG ...
CGAAGCTCAACTGTGCCGATCCCTGATGCCGGGGAATCTGCGGCAGCCGCTCCCGCGTTTGAAAACGGGAATCGGCATACAGATAGCTGGCCTCTGCGTGAAACCACCGCCACCTTTGACGGAAATCGATTTCGGCGCCGCGGCTCAAGGCCGCTGTAGCGTTTCGGCGCTGACGGACGATCAACGCGGGCGTGCTCGACAAGGTCACGTTCGTGATAATGTCCGAGATCGAATTCCGGAACAAAGTGAAGCCGAGCCGCCGCGTCTCCCCCACCAGGTCCAGGCCAGCTTCTACTCCGGAAAGCGATTCCGGACGCAGCGCGGCGTTAGGCTGCGTCACCGCGTTGCCGGCGCGAAACTCGCGGAACAGCTCATTCAACGTCGGAGCGCGGAAGCTACGGTATCCGGACACGCGCCCGCGCACAAACCGCCGCCCTATGGTGAGACCGCCGCTGGGACTTAAGAAACGGCTTCCCTGCCCCGTGAAATGCTGGCGCAGTCCGCCAAACAATTGCACCGGGCCTGCGCTGCCGTGAAACTGCCCGAAAAAGCCTCGCTGGAACTGAACTCCGCCGCCGATCCGCTTCCCTGTAGGCACCAGCGAGTCGATGGATAGTCCTTCCACGCGGATCGCATCTACTCCTGCAAGCAGGTTCGACTTTCCAATCTCCTGCCGAAAGAGCAACGCGCCTCCGGACGCCTCCGATGGCACCGTCTGGCGCGACGTCAAAGTCTCGGAATTCCGGCCGGCGGCGATGGTGCTGAACGACTGATGGTATTCCTGCCGGGTGTGGAATCCGGAAATCGAAATATGGTTAACGACGCCACTTGCGTAGTGAGCCGATACGGTACCCAGACCCGTGGAATTGCGCTGGAGCACGGTGCCGTTATCGCGGTCCTCCACCAGCAGATCCGCTTTCAGATAGAGCCGGTGCCGGTCTCCGAAGTAATCAAACCGCGCATCCGGCGACAGAAACTGAACGCTGGCCTTGGTGTCCGCTCTGCCGCGCAGCCGTTGTGGCACGATGTAGTAGCCATCCGTGGTGAATCCGCGCAGATTCGCTGACAAGGCGAACTTACGGAACGGCTGCGCAAAGCCGGCGTTCAGCAGATGCTGTCCACGGTTGCCGCTTTCCCAGCCGCCATGAACGCGTGCGCGGTCCGCCGGACGCGAAAACAACGCGATGGCGCCTCCCATGGCGCGGTCTCCAAAGACGCTGGTGGAAGCGCCTCGCATCAGCTCGACACGATCCATATGCTCAGGAGAGAACCGCGTCCAATACACCCAGCCGCCGAAGGGATCGTTTACCGGAATGCCGTCCCACAACACCAGAGTGCGGCTGGCCCCGCTCGATCCGATGCCTCTCAGCGAGACGCCCTGCGTGGTCGGATTCGCGACCAGACTCGAGGACCGGCGAAATAACGAAAACCCGGGCACCATCCGAAGCCGGTCATCAAGGTTCACGCCAGGAATGCGCTCCAGCTCAGGCGCGCCCAATAGAGTCAGGTTGGCCGGCGTTTCGACTTCGAGCTTGCCGACAACAGTGACGGAGCTCTTCACCGGCGCCAGTTTGTCCGCCTCAGGCGCCGGCGACTGGGACGTCGCCGAAACGGGCCAGAGCAGACAGGCCCACAACGCGAGCCGAGCGCCAGCCATACTCCTCAGGCGTGAATTCCGAGGCGCTGAAAACGATTTGAAAGCTGTTCTCCTCATGCGGAAAGACCGGCGCCGATGTCCGCTGCGGCGCGACCTGAGCCAGATACTTAAGGATATTATAAACGTCACCCCTTTCTGGAACCCGCATGTCAAAACTTTGCGTTACAAATCGCAAGCGGGCGTTCCGCGTCGCCAGTCTCCAACAGAGGAAGGCGCAGCACTCCACCGCCCTCTCAAACCATTCCTGTTGCCCAAAGGCGGCCCGCAGATCCAAAAATACTTCAACAAGCTGATCCTGCTCCCGGGCAAACTCGCGGACCTGAAGTTCGCCGGTGTGCGCGGTCGCCTTCCAGTCTACATGCCGCGCGCTTTCGCTGGCTTCGTACGGGCGTATGCGATAAAAATCGAGGCCACGGCCGCGGAAGTGCGCGTCCATGTCTCCTTCCAAGGCAAACACAAGCTCTTCAAATCCCGGCAGCGGATCGATGGACGGATAGACGATGACTTCGCGCTGCAACCTGACCTGCACGCGGCGCTCGCCGAATCCGAAAGGAAATCGGGTGGTGAATCGATAGTGGCTGTCGCGATACAAACCGCGATTGGGGAAATAAACCGTGGTCAGGGTGTCCACGGTAGCGCCGCCTGGAACCACGGGAAAGTAGATCTCCATGGGGCATTCCTGCTGATCTTCGGAGGCCAGATGAATGGAAAATGAGGGCATCCAACGTTTGGCGTTATAAAGCTGAATCCGCGCTGGAAGTTTGCGCCGCGCGAAAACGTGCTCGGGAATGAGCAACCGTAATTCGAGACCGGCCAGTCCCAGGCGGCTCACCAGGCCGGACACCAGCATTGTCGAGAGCATGGCGGCCAAAAGCAGGAACAGCAAATTATTGCCCGAAGCAAACGCGCCGAATCCTACCAGCACCATCAGGAGCGAAAAGACAAACCCCGTCCAGGTGACCTGATGACGGACTCCGCCCTTCCACGTCTTCAGCCACTGCCAGGCCCGGATCCTGCCATTGCGCCAACGGCTCGCCACACCTTGTATTGTAGCGGCGATCGGGCGGCTGGCTTTCCGCTAAAACGTGAATCGCAGTGAAGCTTGCATGCGCCGTTCCGTGCGCGTGCCGGTGACCTCGCCGAAGCGCGCATTCACTTGACGGCCCTGCGCGTCAAAACGCGCTGTCGTGTCGATGCCGGAAAACTGCGTGTGATTGAAGGCGTTATACATCTCCCATCGGAGCTGGAAATAACGGCCTTCACTTTTCACCGGGAAGTTCTTGAAGAAAGCGATATCCCAATTGTTGGCGCCGGGCAGCCGGATCACGTCCTTGGGCGCGTTTCCGAAATCACCGCGCGGGGGGCGGGCGAACACATTCGGATCGAACCAGCGGGAGAACGAGCGCTCTCCATGCGGAAGGGCCGCTTTGCCGTTAACAATAATTCGCGCACCATCGCCGCCCCCGGTGATATCCACGGCATCCACCGTCGAGAAACCGATGCCGGCGGGGAAACCGCTAAAGAAGCTGGTAATTCCGGACAACTGCCAGTTGTCCATGAGCAACCGTGTCACGCGATTGGGCAGGATGCGGCTCCCGCCAGGCAGATCCCAGGTGTAGTTGATCACCAGGATGTGCGTCTGGTCAAAGCCGGCCTTCCCGTAGTTCCATATGCGAATGGGCCGAAACTGGGCGACTCCGCCGCCGTCAGTGTCGGTGAAATCCATTGTCTTTGCCCAGGTGTAGGCTAGTCCAAACTGAAGCCCTTTGGCAAAACGCCGGTTGAGGCTGAGCTGGAGCGAGTTGTAATTGGAGGTGCTGGCGTTCTCACGCAGCGTAATGCTCCCCCAACCCGAGTAGGGACGGAAAAAATTGTCATTGAGGGGCGTAGCCGGATTCGATGGATCGGCATTCTGCGGCAGGAACCGGGCGCCATAGGGCACCGCGTTAATGTTGCGGCTCTGGTCCAGATGCCGGCCCAGAGAACCAACGTAGGCCACATCGAGCACCGTCGCAAATCCCAAATCGTGTTGAATGCCAAACGAGAAGTTATAGACGCTGGGCGTGGGCGCTTTGCGCACGAATCCGGAAATCGTGCTGGGAAAATTCACGCCGGTCGAAGAAAGAAACGTATCCAGGTTCCCGTAAAACAACTGAGGATTGAACTGAACCGGCGGATTCCAGGAAAACGATCGTACACCCGGCGACACCGTGTTGTGGAATACCCCGAAGCTACCGCGTACCGCCGTTTTACTGTTTCCGAAGACATCGTAGGCGAAGCCGAAACGCGGCTCAAACAACAGCGGCTCGCGGTCCTTGAATCCCGCGGGGTAGTTCTTGTCCGTCGCGACAACGGAGCCGTTCACCGGGTCGCCGCTTCCGGGGATGATTGCGCCGATCAGCACCGCCGGCAGAATCTGTCCCGTGATCGGATTCAGCGCGCGCCGGCCTTCGGGCGCACGAACCGGACTGTAGAAGCGCGGAGCTTTGGCGGGGTCGAAGCGATCCAATGAAAACGCCGCGCCCAACCCGGTCGCATGGACCCATTGCGTATACCAGAGAAGCCGCAACCCATAATCGAGCGTCAATTTCCGGCTCACTCTCCAGGTGTCCTGCGCATACCAGCCAAGTATAGTCTTGCGCCCTTCATTGCTCGGCCTCGTATTAGATTCCGTATAGGACTGGAAATTGCCCAGCATCGCATTCGAATAAGCGTAATTGGAGTCGAATGGATTATTCACGTCGCGGCCGAAATTGAAACTGCCGCCGTAAGTGCCCGATTCGCCTTCGTAGTTGCGAAGCCGTTGCGCGTTGAATCCGAACTTGAACGTATGGCTGCCGCGGCTGTAAGTCAGGTTGTCGTTGAAATCGATGACGGTGTCGGCTCCCCGCAGTGGAAAACGGCCGTCGTAGGTTATGGTCGCCGCGCCCGGCACCCCGCCGAATGACGCCTGCGGAATCACTCTCAAGACATTGTTGGCCGGGAACAACTGCCCCAGCGTCAAACCGCGCGAGCCGCGCTGCACTTTGGCCAGTTCCTGATCCGATTCCGGCGGACCCTTTTCCACGCTGTGCCGGACGCCGCCCATGAACTCATTGACCACTCGCGGAGACAGAATGCGCGTGTGCGTCATCACCACGCCATTGTCCGTATAAGTGTAATGCTGTCTGATCAGCCCCCAGTTGGAAGAACCGGCCGACACCGCATGTCCAAGCTGATCCGCAAACCACAGCGAGCCCCGGAACGAAAAGGAATCCTTGGTTGTGGGCTTCAAATCCACCTTGAACAGATGCTGCCAGCGCGGAGCGGCGATGCTTTCCTGAAACTGGTAGTTGAAATTGCCGCGAGTCAGCGCGCGATCGAAGGTGTTCGGCAAGGGGAAGATGTTGAGAATCGCCTGCCCGTTTCGATTGATTCTGCTGGTGGGCACGCGATTGCCGGGAAAGACCGGCCCGGTTAGCGGATCGGTGATTGCGATCAGCCGGTTGTTGGTGTCCAGAGAATTCGAAAAATCGCCGGCGCGCTCCTCGGCGGTTGGCGTCGTCACCTGGCGGAGACCTTGCGGCGTCGTCGTGCGCGAATCCTCGAACGAGTAGAAGAAGAACAATCTCTCTTGGCCTCGTGGCGCCAGTTTCGGAATGTACACCGGACCGCCCAGCGTCCCGCCCAGAGTGGCGAACCGGTAGCGGGGCTTCGTGATTCCTCCCCGGTTGTTGAAGAAACTGTTGGCATTGAACTGCTCGTGCCGCTTGAAGCCGTAAAGCGCCCCGTGATATTCGCGTGAGCCCGACTTGGTGACGACATTGATGAAAGCTCCGCCGTTACGGCCGTTCTCGGCCTGGTAGTTGTTCAGCAGAACCTTCACTTCCCCGATCGCGTCCAGGTTCATGGGGCTGCTGTTGACTTGCGGACTTCCCAGGTCGTTGCCGGTCAGCCCATCCACCGTAACCGTGCTCCAGCTATTGCGGGAGCCCTGAATATTGGGCATCCCTGTCCCAAAGCTGCCTCCCAGGTTTTCCGTGTCAACCTGCTGCGCGACACCGGGCAGAATCCGCAGCATCGAAATCACGTCGCGCCCGCGTATGGCGATCATCTCCATCTGCTTGTTCGACAGCAGGGCGGAACGGTCCGAGCTGGTGGTCTGCACTTGCGCGCCCTGAGCCGTGACGGTAACCGTTTCGGTAACGCTGCCGACCGTAAGTTCCAGATTGCCTACGTGCAGCCGCTCATTGGCGGTCAGCACGTTTCCCGTTCGCTGAAACGATCGAAAGCCGGGATGATCGACTTTGATCGAATAGGAACCCGGCTGAAGCGCAGGAAAAAGGAAATCGCCTGACTCGTTGGTTAGCGTGGCGCGCGTGTCTCCGGTGCGGTCGCTAACCAGGACTACATTGACCTGAACCATCACGTGGTTGGAGGAATCGACGATGGTCCCCGATATCGTTCCCGTGATGCTCTGGGCTGTCAGCAGCGCCGGAAACAACAAAAAGGCAAGAATAAATGGGATGCAGTGGTACACTCTGAGGTTGGCCCCCTTTGCCAAGTTAGCGTTAACAGAACTTAGCATGGTGACACGATCAAGTCAACCCCCAGCTTCCGGTTTGCGTCGTCCATGAAACCGGAGAATCCTCCTACCATCCACCACATCGCCGCCGAACTGAGCTTGTCGATGATGACGGTTTCCCGCGCCCTGCGCGGGCATCCCAACGTGAGCGCGGAAACCCGGCGGCGCGTGCTGGAGTGTGCCGCGCGGCTCAATTACCGTCCGAACCGCTCGGCGCAAAGCCTGGTGACTGGCAAGACCTTCATTGCAGGAATCGTCATACCGGACATCTCGCATACTTTCTTTGCCGATATCACGCAAGGGGCGGAGGAAGTGCTGGACGAGGCAGGCTATGATCTGATCCTTTGCCATTCCCGGGAGGATCCCGAAAGGGAACGCCAGGAAATCGAAATGCTGGTCAGCGGACGCGTCGACGGATTGATCGTCGCCTCCGCGCAGCCCGCCGATGCTCCCGGAGTCTATCGAAAGCTGCAAAGGCGGGGGTTTCCCGTCGTGTTGATCGACCGGTATTTCACTGGAATGAGCCTGCCGGTAGTACGCGTGGACGACCGGGCGGTAGGCAGGCTGGCGGCAGAGCACCTTGTCGAGTTGGGCCACAGGCGAATTGGCTACATTCAGGGAGGCAGCGTCAGCACAGCCGCCGAGCGGTTCGCGGGGTTCCAGGAATCTCTTCAAGAAAAAACCGTGGTCCTCAATCCCGCCTGGGTGATTCCCGCAGACCTCTCTTTCGAAAGTGGATTCCGTGCGATGAATGAGTTGATCGCCATGGAAGACGGCCCGACGGCGGTGTGCGCGGCCAACGATCCGGCGGCGATGGGGGCGGCGGAAGCCTGTCAAAAAGCTGGTTTGCGCGTGCCCGGCGACGTCTCCCTCATGGGCGCGGGAGCCATTGAAGGCGATCATCATCCCTTTCCTTTCCTGACCACGATCTCCTGGTCGCGAAAAGAAATGGGCCGCGAAGCCGCCAGGCTGCTGCTCGCAAATCTGGAAGGAAAACAGGACCAGCCGGAAGCAGTTATACTGCCGGCGCAATTATCGGTACGAAGGTCGACCGCGCCGCCGCGAGTCTGAATCAATTGCCGTCAAGCGGCATCTCCCGCGTCAGCCGGTCGATCCGATCATCGGCCTCCTCCAGCAGCTTCTCGCCGGTGCCCGGCGAAACGACTCCTTCGATCAGTCCGCGCTGGATGGCGCTGCGCTCCGCTTTGAGCATGTGCAGCCGCGCCAGCCGCGCCTCCCGCTCGGCCAATTCCGGAGATTCCTGATGCAACGCCTCCAGCCCGCTTCGTAGTTCCAGCGCTCTTAGCTCCAGTTCGTCGACCAGTTGCGAGTGCACATTGTGTGTGAGCTGCGACGAGGCGCGGAGCGAATCCAACTCCTTGCGGGCGGCCACATTGGCCAGTTGTCTGGCCTTCAGACGCTCATACGCGCTCTCAACAACTCCGGCCAGATTGAGCCAGCCAAGAAGAGGCTTCATCGTCAGCCCTTGCACGACGAGCGAGAATGCCACCACGCCGAATGTCATGGTAAGCAGAAGACTGCGATGCGGGAAAGATTGCGGCAGGCTCAGAGCCAGTGCGATCGAAATGCTCCCGTGCAGTCCGCCCCAAACGAGCACGTGTTGCCAGGAGCGTGGAATCGGCTCGGTAAAACGATTGGCCAGCGGCGTCAGCCCATACACCACGAGTATGCGGCCCATCAGAGCGGCCGCGGTGGCCACCAGAATCATCTCCCAGGAGGCCAGCATTTGCACAACGTGAACCTCGATCCCGATCAGCAGGAACACCATCGAATTGATGACGAACGCCATGTACTCCCAGAAAGACCATAAGGCTACGCGCGTCCGCGGCGTCATTCCAAACACCGCGCCATAGTTTCCTACTGTGAGTCCGGCCGCCACGGTCGCAATGACCCCCGAGACATGCAACTGTTCGGCCAGCAGGTAGGACCCGTACGCTACGATCGTTGTCAGTGTGATTTCGATTCTCGGTTCGTCCACTTGCTCGGTGATCTTGCTGGCAACATAGCCAATCACCACACCCAGCGCGGCGCCCCCAAGGGCCATCACCAGGAACTGCCGCACGCCGTCGACGAAACTCAAATCCCCCGTGAGTATCCCGGCCAGTATCACCTGAAACACCACTGCCGCCGTCCCGTCGTTAAACAGGCTCTCTCCTTCCACGATCACAGCCAGCCTTTTGCGCACTCCCAACTCGCGAAATAACGCGATCACGGAAATCGGATCCGTGGCGCTGATGAGCGCTCCGAACAGCAGTGCCACCAGCACGGGCAGTCCCAGCATCTTGTGCGCGGCAAACCCGGTGATCATCGTTGCCGCTCCCACGCCGACGACGGCCAGCATCAGGATTGGCCCAATGTTCTCGCGTAGATGACGCACATCGATGTTGATCCCGGCTTCAAACAGCAAGCCGGGCAGGAAGAGAAGGAAGATTACCTCCGGCGTGAGTAGCTGCACGTTGCCGCTGGCGCCGACAATCTTCTGAATCGGGATGTGGAACAGATCGATGGCGATGCCGGCAAAAACTAGCGCGATCGTATAAGGAATGTGCAGCCGGCTGGTGACCAAAGCAACCAGGGAAACTGCGATCAGCAGCACCAGAATCAGTTCTACAACAACGGCGGTCGACATTGTTTTTGCTATTGTAACGCGGCGGCCAGGCTGCTAAAATAGGAGTAGCCTTACTGGGGATTCTCTTGTTCTTTCCTGTTCACCTTTTAGTTCCATTTGCTCTCGTTGCGCTGGCACAACCTCAAACTGCACCGGACAATCGCGGCCCCATCAACCGCCACCTTCCGCCGTGGCTGACCCTTGGGACGGAACTGCGGCTGCGCCTGGAACGGCCCACCGGCATCGCGTTCACCGCCGGAGAAAACGATACTTATCTTCTTACCAGGACACGGCTTCAAATCGGCATTGAGCCGAAATCGTGGATCCGCTTTTTCGCCGAAGGACAGGATTCGCGCGTTTCCGATCAGACAAAACTGCCTGGCAGGCCAAACTTCCATAATCCGTTCGACTTGCGCCAGGCGTATGCTTCGCTAGGCGGCAAGGACGGTCCCTTTGAATTGCGCGTGGGGCGTCAGGAGCTTACCTTCGGCGCCGAACGTCTTGTCGGCATTAATCACTGGAACAATTTCCCGCGAACGTTTGATGCGGTGAAGGCGCAATTCCGTCACGGTCAGCGATCCATGGATATCTTTTCGGCTTCTGTGGTAGCCGTCGATCCGGACGGCGCCGACCTTCGACGCGACGGTGAATTCCTGCATGGCATCAACGCCCTCTGGCCGGTGCGGTCATTACGCCTTTCCATGGAACCGTTCCTGCTGTACCGCTCGCGCCGAAACAGCTTTCAGCGCGGCGTGGCCGGGTCCGATGCCTACACAGGCGGCTTTTACTTGAACGCCAAGCCGCGCGAATCCCTGCAATACATCATGGAAGTAGCCTGGCAGCGAGGCCGCGTTGGCGCGGAGTCGCTGCAAGCCTTCTATGGCCTCTGGAAGGTCACTGCAACGCCATTCAACAACAAATCGCTTCCCGGCTTTGTCGCCGAACATAGTTATGCCAGCGGCGACTCCAGGCCCGGCGACGGCAAGCGGGAAACTTTCGAGCATCTCTATCCGCGCTTGCATCCAATCTGGGGAATCGCCGACCAGTTGGCGGGAAGAAACCTCCACAATCTGCGCCTTGGCGCGGAATGGCCGTTCTCAAAGAAAACCACGTTTCTCGCCGATTACCATTTCTTCTGGCTTGCCAGCCGCAATGATGGAATCTACGCGGGCAACGGCCGCGTGCTCGTGCCGGCGGTTCCGGGCGGCGCTGCGAATTCGGATATAGGCCGCGAAATCGACTTACAGATCATCCACAAATTCAACCAGCAGTGGCTGCTCGGAATCGGTTTCGCCCGTATATTTCCGGGGAGTTTCCTGAATCGGCAAACGACGGGCAGCGCATTTACCTACCCGCACATCTTCCTGCAGTTCAATCTGTAATCCGCCGCTAAGGCGTCGCTTCTCCCCGCAGTTGGAGAAACATTGTCTGAAGAGTCGCCATGACGGCGGGGTTGAGCGCTACCAGCTCCGAAGTGACCGCATCGCGGTGCGTAAGAATTGCCTCCAGCCGCGACTTCACCTTCTGATCATCAGCCGATGTCATCGCAGCCCGGACCGCATCGAAGAACTTCGAGGAGCGATCCCTCGCATCTCCGAAGTTGCCTTTCTGCACACTGATCATGAGAACCCCGAGATCGCTTTCCAATCGCACCAGCCGCAGTTGCTGTTCGAGCGCAGCGGCTTTGGCATCGGACTCGCGCAATTGGTCGCGGGTCGAATCCTCCAGCTTCATGTTCTTGAGGTACAGCGGCACATAACCGGCCCCAAAGGCGACCACCAAACCCGCCACGATGATCAGAATCTTTTTCATGTTTCACCACTATCCCTTTGTCTCCAGCTTTAGAACGTGATACCCGCTCCAA
>Ga0187893_10014538_pt1 | contig 10714 bp, 7 predicted proteins | sample MA1701074metaG_FD_139574 | JGI IMG/M metagenome (GOLD analysis project Ga0187893, IMG submission 139574) | White microbial mat communities from a basaltic lava cave in the Kipuka Kanohina Cave System on the Island of Hawaii, USA - MA170107-4 metaG ...
ATTATCTTTAGCCGATGGCGCCGGGGACGACGATTCCCAGCTTCCTGAGCGTCGATGTCGAGCCCGAGGCGCTGCAGCTCGACCGACGCGATCCTCCGACGTGGGCGGGCTATGCCGCCATGGTCGAGTATGCCGAGCGCCTCCGGGCGGACCTGACCGCGCGAACCGGCCAAGCCCCGAGGTTCGGGTGGTACTTCCGGACCGACCCGCAGATCGCGGAGATCCATGGTCGGCCCGACCATGCCCTCGTGGCGTTTCCGGAGCGCGCCGCGCGCCTGCAGGCCGCCGGCGACTATTTCGGAGTCCACGCGCACTCGATCCGCTGGGCCGCGGATCGCGGCCAGTGGGTGCACGAGTTCGGCGAGGGGGACTGGCCGGCCCACGCCACCCGATTCGCGCTCGCGGCCTATAGCGAGTGGGCCGGTGCTCCGGCCCAGCGCTTCCGGGCCGGCGCCGGCTTCCTGACGAACCGAATCGTCGAGGCCGCCGAGCAGGCCGGCGTCGAGGTCGATCTCAGTCTGGAGCCCGTCACCGGTTGGGGCGTGAGCGCCTCGGTGGTACCCACGGGAGTGGACTCCTCGCCCATCGTCGGGGCCTACACCGACTGCGGAGGGGCGCCACGGTTGCCGTACCGGCCGGCCCGGCACGACTTCCGGATCGACGGGGGAACGCAGGGCCGGCGGCTTGTCATGGTCCCGCTGGCGACGCGCTCGCTTCCCCCCTGGGGGCCGTTGTGGAGGCGGGCAGCCCGCCGCGTGCTGCGTGGCCCGGATCCGAAGGCGGTCCAGGTGCTCCATCCCACCGCCCACTGGCCCAGCCCGCACGGCTTCTGGGATCTCGTCGAGCAGCGGCTGCGCTCCATGCGCCGGCCCTACCTCTCGCTCGGCATTCGCACGGACGCGGCCTCCTCCGAGATCGCCGGCAAGGTCCGGCGGATCCTCGACGAGCTGCCGGCGCATCGGCTGGCGAGGGAGCTCTGCTTCGAAGACCCGTTGACGACGGCTCGAGACTACCTCAGGCCGTAGAAACGGCGGGCCCCGCCGGCCAGGATCTCGCGCTTCGTCTCCTCCGACAGCTCCCGCCGCTGCTTGATCAGCTGCGGCGCACCCGGGAAGAAGCCGTCGGGGTGCGGGTAGTCGGTGGCCCACAGGATCTTGTGCGGGCCGATGTAGTCGGCGAGCACGCCGAGGCAGCCCTCCACCGGCTCGAACGAGATCCAGCAGTTGCGCTGGAACAGCTCGCTCGGCCGCATGGAGAGGCCCGAGTCATTGAAGCCCTGATCGTCGAAGTGGCGATCCATGCGATCGAGCCACGGGGCGATCCACCCGCCGCCCGACTCCATGAAGCCGATCCGTATGCGCGGGTAGCGGTCGCAGACGCCGCTCCAGATGACGCTCATCGCGGCCAGCATCATCTCCATGGTGTGGGAGATGATGTGGCGCGCCCCGCGGGTCTCGAAGCGGTCCACGCCCACCTGGGGCATGCCGCCGCTCGCGCCCTCGTGCAGGCCGATGGCGAAGTCGAGGTCCTGGACCTCCTCCCAGAACGGCGCGTAGTCCGGATGGTGCAGCATCTTCCCGTTGTACGGATTGGGGCGGAGGAAGCCGGCGCGCATCCCGAGCTCCTTCCGGGCGTAGCGCATCTCCTGGATGGCCAGGTCGATCGACTGCATGGGCAGCATGGCCACGCCGAAGAGACGATCCGGGTAGGGCTGACAGTAGTCCGCCAGCCAGCGGTTGTAGGCCCGGCACATCCCGGCCGCAAGCCCCGGCTCCTGGACCGCGCCGGCGAAGAGGCCGACGCTCGGATAGAGGAACGCGGCATCGATGCCGTCGAGATCCATGTCCGGGATGCGGGCGTGCGGATCGAAGCCGCCCCGGCGGCCCTCCACGTATTTCATCGTTTCCTCGGGCACCCCGCCCTGCCGGGCCCCGATGGCGCCGATCACCCCGAAGCCCTTCTGGCTGCCCAGCACCCGCCCCTCCACGAGGAGGCGCTCCTTGCCATCGGTGTCCACGATGATGCGCGGCGCGCGCTCGCGGTAGGCCGGATCGATGTACTTGTCCCAGATGTCCACCGGCTCGAGTACGTGGCCATCGGCGTCGATGACGTTGTAGGCGCGTGCCATGGGGGGCCCTCCTTCGGGCCCAGACTGTAGCATTCTTGACAACCTCCCGCGAGTGCTGTCACATTCCGCTCGCTCCCATGAAGCGAAGCACCGACCGGATTCTCACCACCCACACCGGTAGCCTGCCCCGGCCGCCCGACCTGACCGGGATGCTCGAGGCGCTCGACACCGGCGTCGCGACCGACGCCGCCGCGTTCGAGTCCCGGGTTTCCCGAGCCGTCGCCGAGGTCGTGCGCGCCCAGGTAGATGCGGGGGTGGACGTCGTCAACGACGGCGAGCAGGGGAAGGTCGGCTACTCGACCTACGTGCGCCACCGGCTCACCGGCTTCGACGGGCAGAGCGGCGTCGCCAAGCGGGCCGACTGGGCGGACTTCCCCGAGGCGGCCGCCCGCGCCGAGCGGCGCTCGGCGGTGGCGCGGCCGGCCTGCAACGGACCGATCGACTGGAAGGACCGCGGCGCGGTGCAGAAGGACGTGGCCAACCTGCGGGTGGCGGTCGACGGCGCGCGGCCCACCGAGGCCTTCATGACCGCCGCGTCGCCCGGCGTCATCGCCCACTTCCTGCAGAACACCCACTATCTGAGCCGCGCGGCCTATCTGGCGCGGCTGGTCGACGTGATGAAGGAGGAGTACGACGCCATCCACCGGGCCGGGTTCGTGCTCCAGGTGGATTGCCCGGACCTGGCGATGGGCCGGCACCTCGCGTTTCCCGAGCTGAGCAACACGGAGTTCGTGAAGATCGCCGAGGCCAACGTCGAAGCGCTCAACCACGCCCTGCGGGACATCCCGCCCGATCGCATGCGCCTGCACCTCTGCTGGGGAAACTACGAAGGGCCGCATCATCGCGACATCCCGCTTCGCGAGATCCTGCCCGTGGCCCTCAAGGCGCGCCCGCAGGCCCTCTCGTTCGAGGGCGCCAACCCGCGCCACGAGCACGAGTGGGTCGTGTTCCGGGAGCGGCGCCTGCCCGACGACAAGGTGATCATCCCGGGCGTGCTCGACACCACGACCAACTTCATCGAGCACCCGGAGCTGGTCGCGCAGCGCCTCGTCCGCTACGCCGAGGTGGTGGGACGCGAGCGGGTGATCGCAGGCAGCGACTGCGGCTTCGCCACCTTTGCCCGCTCCCAGGCCCTGGTCGAGCCGGAGATCGCCTGGGCCAAGCTCAAGGCGATGACCGAGGGCGCCCGGCTGGCGTCCGGTCAACTCTGGAGATAGGGGAGGGTCACCATGCTGATGCGCAGGCTGGGTCGCACCGGGCTCAAGGTGTCCGCGCTATGCCTGGGCGGCAACACGTTCGGCTGGACGACGGACCAGAAGGCTTCCGAGGCCGTGCTGGACGCCTACGTCGAGGCCGGCGGCAACTTCATCGACACCGCGGACGTCTACTCTCGCTGGGCGCCGGGCAACAAGGGCGGCGAGTCGGAGACCGCGCTCGGGACGTGGCTGGCCGCGCGGAAGCACCGCGCCACCGTCCTGATCGCCACCAAGGTCTGCGGGCCGATGGGATCGGGGCCCAACGACAAGGGCCTCTCGCGCTTTCATATCATGGAAGGGGTCGAGGCTTCGCTGCGCCGGCTCGGGACCGACTACATCGACCTCTACCAGGCGCACTGGGACGATCGCGAGACCCCGCTCGAGGAGACGCTGCGCACCTTCGACGATCTGGTGCGCCAGGGCAAGGTCCGCTACATCGGCGCCTCCAACTATCCCGCGTGGCGGCTGACGCGCGCCCTGTGGGAGAGCGACCGAAACCGGTACGTGCGCTACGAGTCGCTCCAGCCCAAGTACAACCTGGTGATCCGCGACGAGTACGAGCGCGGGCTGGAGCCGCTCTGCCTCGAGCAGGGCGTCGGCGTCATCCCGTACTCCTCGCTGGCCAGCGGCTTCCTCTCGGGCAAGTACCGCGCCGGCCTGGCCCTGCCCAAGACCGCGCGCGCGGGCGGCGTGGAGAAGAGCTACATGAACGAGCGCGGCTTCCACGTGCTGGGCGCGGTCGAGAAGGTGGCGGCGTCGGTCAACGCCACCGCCACGCAGGTGTCGCTCTCCTGGCTCGCCCACCGGCCCGGCATCACCGCGCCGATCGCGAGCGCGACCTCGGTGGCGCAGCTCAAGGAGCTGGTCGGGGGGATCGAGCTAAGACTCGATGCGGAGGCGACCGCCGCGCTCGATCAGGCGAGCGCCTGGCGTGACGCCTAGCGCGTGACCTGTTCCGGCTGCGGCCAGGCCAATCCCGCGGGCGCCCAGTTCTGCGGCGGCTGTGGCGCGCGCCTGGCCGCGGTCTGCCTGGCCTGCCAGACGCCCAACCCGCCCGGCAACCGATTCTGCTACCAGTGCGGCGCGCCGCTCGCGCCGAAGGCGGCGGCCGAGCGCCCGCCGAGCGCCTACACGCCGAAACATCTGGCCGAGAAGATCCTCACCACCGCCGGCGCGCTCAAGGGCGAGCGCAAGCAGGTGACGGTACTCTTCGTGGACGTCTCGGGATTCACGTCGCTGTCCGAGCGCCTCGACCCCGAGGAAGTCCACCGGCTCATGAGCCGCGCCTTCGACCTCATGCTCGCCGAGGTTCACCGGTACGAGGGCACGGTCAACCAGTTCCTCGGTGACGGCATCATGGCGCTCTTCGGGGCGCCCATCGCGCACGAGGACCACGCGCGCCGGGCCGTCCACGCGGCGCTCGGCATCGCGCGGGCGCTCGAGAGCTACCAGGCGGAGCTGCTGCCCCGGGGCATCCGCTTCCGCACCCGCCAGGGCCTCAACACCGGGCTCGTGGTGGTGGGCAGCATCGGCAGCGATCTGCGGATGGACTACACCGCGGTGGGCAACGCCACCAACGTGGCCGCCCGCATGCAGCAAGTGGGCGAGCCCGGACGCGTGACGATCTCGGAGGCGACCCATCGGCTCGTCCGCGGCTACTTCGAAACGCGGCCGCTCGGCGAGATGCAGCTCAAGGGCAAGGCCGAGCCGGTCTCAGGCTGGGAGGTGGTCGCGGCCCGGGAGGCTCGCACGCGGCTCGAGGTCGAGGCCGACCGCGGGCTCACGCCGTTCGTTGGCCGCGAGCGCGAGCTGCGGCTCGTCCTCGAGGCCTTCGAGCGCGCCCGGGGCGGTCACGGGCAGGTGGCCTTTCTCGTCGCCGAGGCGGGCATGGGCAAGTCGCGCCTGCTGGTCGAGCTGCGGCGGCGGATCGGCGAGGACGCCGCCTGGCAGGAGGGTCATTGCCTCTCCTTCGGCAAGGCGATGGCGTTCCATCCCCTCGTGGACCTCTTGCGCCGGCAGCTCGACATCGAGGAGGGCGACGGCGAGGCCGCCATCGCGACCAAGATCGAGCGCGGCGTCGCGGACCTCGGCCCGGACCTCGCCTCTGCAGTGCCGTACGTGCGGGCGCTGCTGTCCATCGACCCCGGCGACGCCCGGGTGCGCGGGATGAGCCCCGCGCAGCGTCGTGGGGAGACCTTCGAGGCCCTGCGGCGCATGCTCGTGCGGGCCACCGAGCGGCGCCCGCAGGTGCTGGTGATCGAGGACCTCCACTGGATTGACAGCGCGAGCGAGCAGTTCCTGACGACCCTGATCGAAAGCGTGCCCGCGTTGCGCGCGATGCTCGTGTTCACCTACCGTCCGGGCTACCCGAACCCGTTCGGCGAGCGCAGCTACTTCACGCGCGTGGTCCCGGCGGCGTTGTCCACCGAAGAGAGCGCGCGCATCGCCGAGGCCGTGCTCTCGGCCGACGTCCTCCCGGCGGAGCTGCGCGCCCTGGTCGCGGCGAAGGCCGAGGGCAATCCGTTCTACATCGAGGAGCTGGTCAAGTCGCTGAAGGAAGGCCGGACCCTGGACCGGGTGGAGGGGCGCCTCGTCCTAGCTCGCCCCGCGTCCGAGATCGCGATCCCCGGCAGTATCCAGGACGTGATCGCCGCCCGCATCGACCGCCTGCCGGAGGCGCCCAAGCGGACGCTCCAGCTCGCCTCGGTGATCGGGCGCGAGTTCACCCGCCGCCTGGTGGACCGCCTGTCCGAGATGCGGGAGGGGACCGACGGCGCCTTGCGCGAGCTGACCGCGCTCGAGCTGATCCACGAGCGGCGGCTGTTCCCCGAGCTGGCCTACGCCTTCAAGCACGCGCTGACCCAGGACGTGGCGTACGCCTCGCTTCTGGTCCAGCGCCGCCGCGAGCTCCACCGGCTCGTCGGCGGCGCCATCGAGGAGCTCTACACCGACCGTCTGCCCGAGCACTACGAAGTCCTCGCGCACCATTTTTCTCAGAGCGAGGACGTGGAGCGGGCCCTGACCTACCTGCTCCGGGCGGCGGAGAAGGCCACGCAGGCATTCGGGCTGCGCCAGGCCCTCGAGCTGTACGGCGAGGCGTTGAAGACCGCGGCCCGGCTCGAGGACCGCGTCCCCGCGACGACCCTCATGGCCATTCATCGGGCGCGGGCGGACCTCTTCTTGGGAGTAGGCGAATTCAAGCGGTCGCGCGAGGAGGCCGAGACCCTCGTGGCCCTGGCCCGGCGCGTGCAGGACCCTCCCGCGCAGGCGAATGCGCTGGTCCAGTGCGCCTCCGCCTTGCAGTGGGCGGAGGATTTTCCTGGCGCGCTCGAGCGGGCGCGCGAGGCCATCGAGCTGGCCGAGGCCGCGGGAGCCCAGGGGCCGCTCGCCGGCGGCCTGTTTGTCCGCGGGTACATGCACGCGGTCAGCGGTCGGCTCGATCCGGCGAAGGAGGACGTCGAGCGAGCTCTCGCGATCGCCCGAGCGGTGGGCGATCCTACCCGCCAGGCGCTGGGCCTGCACACGCTCGCGCTGAGGTCGGGCTGGCAAGGCGAGTACCGGCAGAGCCTGGAGCTGGCGACCGAGGGAGTCCAGCTGGCTCGCGCGCATCACCTTGCGGTTCCGTTGATCCGGTGCCTGTGGAACCAGGGCGCGGCGTGGAACGATCTCGGGGAGTACGACGCCGGGCTTGCCGCCCTCATGGAAGGGCTGGCCCTCGCCGAGAGGCTCGGGGACGATGCCTTCATTCCCCGCTTCCAGAACACGCTCGGGTGGCTCCACATGGAGTGCGGCGACCTCGCTCGGGGTATGGAGCTGTCCGAGCAGTCCTACGAGGTGACGGGACGGTCGTCCCGCGCGGGCCACGGCACCGGGGCCGAGCGCCGGGCTTTCATCCGGAACAACGAGGCCGATGCCTGGATGGCGCGGGGCGATCTCGCCAGCGCCGCCGATGCGCTCGCGGAGTCGTACGCGATCGTCCAGCACCCGCCGCCGTCGCGCTGGATGACCTGGCGCTACGCGATCCACTGTTACGCGAGCCAGGGCCAACTCGCGCTGCTGCGGGGCGATCCCGACCGCGCGCGCCGGCTGGCCGATCAGAGCCTGGAGCTCGGGGCGCCGACGGACTCGCGGAGTTCGAGAGCTGGGCGTGGCGGATCAAGGGAGAGAGTGCCACCGCGCGCCACGCCTGGGACGAGGCGGACGACGCGCTACGGCGCGCGCTGACGATCGCGGAGACAATCGGCCAGCCGCGGCAGACGTGGCTGAGCCACGTCGCCCTCGGGCGGCTCAACGCGGCCCGGGGCCGGCGGGACGACGCCCTCGGACGCTACCGCGAGGCCTGGGCTATCATCACCCGACTACGCGCGGCCACCCGGGATCCCGGCCTGCGGGCGGGGCTCGAGTCGTCGCCCCTCATCCGTGAGGTCGAGGATCTGGCCAGGAGGTAACGATGCCTGTCGAATTCGGCGTGCTGATTCCCACCCGCGAGGCGATCATGTCGGGGCGGCCGGAGACGGGGCCGCTGCTCGCGATGGCCGAGCGGGCGGAGGCCGCCGGCTTCGATTCGGTCTGGATCGGCGACTCGATCACGGCGCGGCCGCGGCACGAGCCGCTGACGCTGATGGCCGCCATCGCCGCCCGCACGCGGCGGGTGCGGCTGGGCACGGGCGTGCTGCTGCCCGCGCTGCGCAACCCGGTGGTGCTGGCCCACCTGATCGGCACCGTCGACCGCGTGGCCGAGGGACGGGTGATCCTGGGCGTGGGCATCGCCGCCGACACGCCGGCGATCCGCAAGGAGTTCGCGGCTGCCGGCGTGCCGTGGGAGCGCCGCGTCGGCCGCTTCCTGGAGACCCTGCAGATCTGCCGGGCCCTCTGGCAGCGCGACGGGGTGACCTTCAGCGGCAAGCACTTCACGCTGGACGGCGCCACCGTGGAGCCGAAGCCGCACCGCCCCGGCGGCCCGCCGATCTGGATCGGCGGTAGCGGGCCGACCGCGTTTCGCGAGGCCGCGCGCTTCGATGCGTGGTTCCCCACGGGCCCCAGCGTCGAGTTCTTCTCCGAGCACTTCCCCCGGATCCAGGCCGCCGCGCGCGCGGCGGGGCGCTCCCCCGATGCGGTGACCGGTGCAGCCTACGTCACCCTCGCGCTCGATCCGAGCAAGGCCGCGGCCGAGCAGCGCCTGCACCGCTTCCTCGAGAGCTACTACGCGGCGCCGGCGCCCGCGATCATGGCCCGCCAGGCCACCTACGCGGGGCCCATCGAAGGCGGCGCGGAGTGGCTGCAGCGCTGGATCGACGCGGGCGCGCGCCACTTGGCCCTGCGCTTCGCCGGTGGCGATCAGCTCGCCCAGGTCGACGAGACCGCCTCGCGGCTTCTCCCGCGCCTCAAGACCCGCTAGTTGGGCACCTCACACCCGTCTTTCCGGAGGTTGGACATGACCCTGCTCTCTCGATCACTGTCGATCCTTGGCTGCTTCGTCCTCGTCTCGGCGCTCGGGGCCGCGCCGGCCCCCGCGCAAGAGCAGCCGCGGGCCGGCGGTGAGCTGGTCTTCGTGGTGCCCGCCGAGCCGCCGAGCTTCGACGCGCACCGGGAAGAGACCTTCGCGATGCTTCACCCGGGCGCGCCGCACTACAACACCCTGCTGCGGGTGGATCCCGCCGACAAGACCGGCACCAGGTTCATCGGCGACCTCGCCGAGTCGTGGACGGTCTCGCCGGACAAGCGCAGCTACACCTTCAAGCTGCGCCGCGGCGTGAAGTTCCACGACGGCAGCGTCATGACCTCGGCGGACGTGAAGGCCTCCTACGACAAGATCATCTCCCCGCCGCCCGGCCTCGTCTCGAGCCGCCAGGCCGCCTACAAGGTGGTGGAGGCGGTGGAGGCCCCGAACCCGGACACGGTGATCTTCCGGCTGAAGTTTCCGGAGGCGTCGTTCCTCGCCAACCTGTCCTCACCGTGGAACTGGATCTACAAGGCCGAGATCCTGGCCAAGGACCCGCGCTGGTACGAGAAGAACGTGATGGGCACCGGCCCGTTCAAGTTCGTCGAGTACGTGCGCGGCTCGCACTGGGTGGGCAAGAAGAACCCGGACTACTGGAACAAGGGCAAGCCCTACCTCGACGGGTTCCGCGCGATCTTCATCCCGGACGCCTCGGCTCAGGTCGCGGCGGTGCGCGGTGAGCGGGCGATGATCCAGTTCCGCGGCTTCACCCCCAGCCAGCGCGATGGGCTCGTGCAGGCCCTCGGCAACAAGATCACCGTGCAGGAGAGCCCGTGGAACTGCTCTATCCAGGTCGCGATGAACCAGGAGAAGAAGCCGTTCGGCGACAAGCGCGTGCGTAGGGCGCTCTCGCTGGCGCTGGACCGGTACGCCGGCTCGAAGGCCCTCTCGAAGATCGCCATCGTGAAGGACGTCGCGGGCATCCAGGTGCCGGGCACGCCGTGGGCGACGCCGCCGGAGGAGCTGGGCAAGCTGGCCGGCTACGGCACCGACATCAACGCCGCGCGCGCCGAGGCCCGGCGCCTGCTGAAGGAGGCGGGGCAGGAGGGCCTGAGCTTCACGCTGACCAACCGCGGGGTGCCCCAGCCCTACGAGCCGGTGGGGATCTGGCTCATCGATCAGTGGCGCCAGGTCGGCCTCAACGTCAAGCAGGTGACCCTCGAGACAGCGGCGTGGCTGCAGGCGCAGAAGAACGGCGACTTCGAGGTGTCCACCAACGCCCCCTGCAACTCCATCGTCGAGCCCGACATGGACCTGCACTGGTTCCTCACCACGTCCCCCGTGAACTTCAGCCGCCACAAGGACACGGTGATGGACGAGCTGTACCACAAGCAGTCCCGCGCCACCGACCCGGAGGAGCGGCGCAAGTACCTGCGCGCCTTCGAGAAGCGCCTCTACGACGACGAGGTGCACTTCATCATGACCTTCCAGTGGAACCGCATCGTCCCGCACCTGGCCAAGGTGCGCGGCTGGATGATCACGCCCAGCCACTACCTGAACAACCAGCTCGATACGGTGTGGCTCAGCGAGTAGCCGCGTAGGACATCAGAAGCCCTCCGCCTTCACCCAATTCTCGTAGGCGCCGGCCACCCGGGCCTCGAGGGCCGGGTACCCCCACGCTTCGATTCGCTTGCGGCGGCGATCCGCATCAGGTCGTTCCCGCGCACCCTGATGCGCCGGACGACCGGCTTTTCCGCTTGACAGCTTTGGCCGGGGGCCATCATCGCGCGCGGGCCGAGCTCGGCGAATGCCGGCCTGGATGCGCGCACTGGCCCACCGTTGCCCGTTCAGGCGGGCGCCGATCGAAAATCACTCCTCGCCCGCGAATTA
>Ga0187893_10014539_pt1 | contig 10714 bp, 8 predicted proteins | sample MA1701074metaG_FD_139574 | JGI IMG/M metagenome (GOLD analysis project Ga0187893, IMG submission 139574) | White microbial mat communities from a basaltic lava cave in the Kipuka Kanohina Cave System on the Island of Hawaii, USA - MA170107-4 metaG ...
CTAAGCAACTTCGATTCGACGCACTCGCTGATGCTGCATCAAAGCTGGGATCTGCCGAGGCTGGCGCAGTCTCCCGGCTGGTTTCGATTCCTGGCGGGCAGCTGGCAATGGTCTTCGAGCCTGCTGCTGAAGTCCGGCACGCCGTTCACGCTCTACATCGGCAGCGATGCGCCGAACTTCGGCAACGTGGATGGCGGACCAAGCGACCGGCCCAACATTCTGGACCCATCCATTCTCGGGCGGACGATTTCACATCCCGACGAGGCGCCGAAGATCCTGCGCCGAGACCGGTTCGGATTTCTTACCCCAGGCGATTTGCGAGGTTCGCTCGCCCGCAACGCATTTCGCAGAGCGGCGATCGGGAACTTGAACGGCTCATTGAGCAAGAGATGGCGTCTGACGGGCGTCTCGGAGCGATATGTTCAATTGCGCGCGGAATCCTTCAACCTGGGCAATCGACCGCAGTTTGACGAACCGAACCGGAACCTGAACGCCACGGCGTTTGGAAAGATCACTAACACGCTGAACGACGGGCGGATTCTCCAGCTAAGCCTGCGATTCATCCTTTGAATCAGCCGTGATTCCGAGCGTCTTCGACCTGTTCGACAACACTTTCCGGACGTTGGCGCGCGAAATCGACGATCCACTCCATGGTGGCTTCAAAGTATTCGTTTGAGAACGGCTTTTTTTCGTCTTTAAGAGCGGCTTCGCGGATCATTGCGTACTCGCGGCCGATTTCCTGTTCCAGCCAGCCATTCGGGCCTCCAGCGGCATCGGCACATTCCATCAGAGAAGCCAGAAACGTTCTGCGCAGTTCCGGACTGAGGAAAGCGCGGCGCGTTAATACATTACGCCCGGCATTGTCCCAGATCGAGGAGACTTTGTTCAGGAAAGCCAGGTCCTTGTCCCAGGGGAGGAAGCGAAAGACATTGCTGCCAGGCGGGCGGAACAAATAGAAGTTGGCCATGCCGCGCGCGCCGAGGAATCCGTCCCATTCATTGAGGTAGGTTTCCACGGCCAGGTACTTCTGAAATTGCGGTAAATCGAGATAGCGTGAAACGCCTGCTGGAAAGGGCTCGTCCGGCCTTTGATTCACCTCATTGACCATGGCGTAGATGAGTTGTGCCTCCGGCGCCTTTTCGTTGGTCTTCGGATCGAAAAGACCAGGGCAGTAGAATGCCGGGTCTTCACTAAGCAGTTCGAAGTTCCAGGGCATGCTCCAGGTGTACTCGTAGAGATAGCCACGGTCATCCTGGTAGACGCGCTTCAAAAAAGACTTGTCTATGGGCTCGACCAGCGAGTAGACGCCGAAATATTCCTCATTAACGTAGAGCCTGGCGGCGGATGCTCTTGGGGCGGGAATCCCGACCCGGTTGAACATTCGCAGGTTCACCCGCTCTTGAAGCATGGTGGGGTCCTGAACGCAGTTGTCCAGAACAACGGATTTTAAATCCTGAAAACTCTGGCCCGAGATGTAGCGGTTGAAATCGACACGCAGTCCGGGTTTGGTGGGATTCCGGCTGCCCGAGCCACGAGACCGGATGCCAACACGGGCGACGCGGACGCCTCTGAAATGAAAGTCGGCGGGATAGTACGTATTCAGGGTGTAGTTCTGTTGCAATAGGCGCCAATCCGAGGGGCTGAGCGTCAACCGCACGTCGTGAAGCGTCGCCGGATCAAACAGATGGGACGAGGATTGCGACCATGCTGGAATTGAGGCAAGTGCTGACGTGAACGTGCGCCTGGTAATTGACATCGGTGGAGTGGACGCCTGGGCTTCCACTCCTCCATCGGAGGCCGGCCGGAACGGCTACACGGTTTAGTGTCAGCGATTCGAAGCGGAAAACACCTTATTCCTCGACGGATTCCCCGGCTGAATCGAGCAGGCGCATCTCTTCAAATGCCTGCGGTGCAATCAAACCGGCCTGCGCGTACAGCAGAAGCTTATCGCGGCTATCGGTGATGTCGAGATTGCGCATGGTCAACTGCCCGATGCGATCCAGTGGAGTGAAAGCGCCGGCGTGTTTTTCCATGGTCAAGCGTTCGGGCTTGTAGGTGAGATTGGGGCTGCGCGTGTCAAGAATCGTGTAATCGTTGCCACGGCGCAGCTCGAGCGATACTTCGCCCGACACGGCTTTGGCGACCCAACGCTGGAGCGATTCACGGAGCATCATTGCCTGCGGATCGAACCAGCGCCCTTGATAAAGCAAGCGGCCCAGCCTGCGGCCTCCATCGCGGTACTGCTCGATCGTATCCTCGTTGTGGATTCCTGAAATCAATCGTTCGTAGGCGAGAAAGAACAACGCCATGCCGGGAGCTTCATAGATGCCGCGGCTTTTGGCTTCGATGATCCGGTTTTCAATCTGGTCCGACGTGCCCAGCCCGTGCCGGCCGCCGATTGAGTTGGCCGCGAGGACCATTGCAACCGGGTCGTCGAAGGTTGTTCCATTCAAGGCGACTGGCAGGCCGGCCTCGAAAGTGACCGTTACCAGTTCGGGTTGGATTGGAACGTCTTGGCGCCAGAAGGCAACGCCCATGATCGGCTCGACGATTCGCATGCCCTTGTTGAGGTATTCCAGGTCTTTGGCTTCATGCGTTGCCCCCCAGATGTTGGAATCGGTGGAATATGCCTTCTCCTTGCTCATGCGATAGCTGAGGCCGGCTTTTTCAAGAAGCTCCGACATCTCCTTGCGCCCGCCGAGCTCGTCGATGAAGGACTGATCGAGCCAGGGCTTGTAGATGCGCAGCTTCGGATTCACCATGAGGCCGTAGCGGTAGAATCGCTCGATGTCGTTTCCTTTGTAGGTGCTCCCGTCGCCCCAAATGTGAACTGCGTCTTCTTTCATCGCGCCCACCAGCATAGTGCCGGTAACGGCGCGGCCGATGGGCGTTGTGTTGAAATACGTCTGGCCAGCGGTCGAGATGTGAAACGCGCCGCATTGCAAAGCGGCCAAACCCTCGCGGACCAATTGCTGGCGGCAATCGATCAAACGAGCCTTCTCGGCCCCGTATTCGAGCGCTTTGCGCGGAATGCCGTCGTAATCGGTTTCATCGGGTTGACCGAGGTGGGCGGTGTAGCAGTACGGCGTCGCGCCCTTCTGCCGCATCCAGTAAATGGCGGCGCTGGTGTCCAGTCCGCCGGAAAATGCAATGCCTACTTTTTCCCCCACGGGAAGGGATTGGAGAATATTAGCCATAGGAAGTATTACGGTTGTTCGGGCTGCGGCCACCCTCAGGAGGCACGTCTCGCGGTATCTTACCAGCATAACGTCTCCTGAGATGCCACAGCGCACCGGGATCGGTGCTAATCTTCTTCCATGACACTGCGCATGGTTGTGTTGTTCGCCGCCCTTGCTTCGATGCCGCTCGCCGCGGCTGACGTTACGGGCGCCTGGATCTTCGAAGTCACCCTTGATGCGGGGACCGGAACCCCGTCATTCGAATTCAAACAGGACGGAGAGAAGCTGACGGGGAAATACATGGGCATGTTCGGCGAGGCCCCGCTCACCGGAACGGTCAAAGGCGACCGGATCCGGTTCCAGTTCAAGCTTTCTCAGGGCGGTGAATCCATCGAAGTGATCTATGAAGGCGCCATACAAGGGGATTCCATGAAAGGTAAGGCCGACTACAGCGGCATGGCTTCCGGCACCTGGACAGCCAAGCGCAAGTAGTACGCACGGAACTCCGCCAAAAAAAATCCATTATTCCTGCCAATGCCGCCTCCGATTACGCAGTCAGTAGCAGGAGGGATGAATGTCATTCGAATGGGATTACATGCTCGATGTCCGGCCGACTTGGGCCAACAAGGAGCAAGCTCGCAATTGGGAAGATTCCGTCCGCCGCAACCTGACATGGATCGCCAAAACCGCCAGCGGCCGCATCGTGTTAAACAGCATCGCGTTCTACCGCAAATGGGTTCCGATTTATCCCTACGATGAAAAATTAGGGTCCTGTAACGCCTATGTCGGTCCAAACTCGGCGCCATCCCGGGATGGCCGGGGCTACGGAGCCACGGTATTCTTCTCGCCTCACAAGTTCCATCGATCCAGCCCTTGCCATGGCGGCGCAGGTAACGACCGGGGTTCGCTTCCCGATGAGGTTCTGCTGCATGAATTGGTGCATGCGTTCCGGCGTGTTTCCGGCAAGCGCAATCGTACCGAAACCAGCGGCGGATTGATCAACTACAACAGCAACGAGGAGTTCATCGCCATTCTCATCACCAACATCTATGTGACCGATCCAACCAACAGAATCAAAACAGGTTTACGGCGCGACCACAAGGGTTTCGCCTCACTGGAACCCGAGCTTGCCAGTTCCTTCGAATTCTTTGAAAGCAGCATGAGTGCGTTCAGCGAGGTACAACAACTCGTGGCCGATCATCCAGGTTTGACGAGAGCATTGGCCAAGGTTCCGGCGACGTTTAATCCAATTACCGCATTTCTCCACGATAGGGCAAAGGCGCAGCGCCATTCGTTGTCGGCACGTGCTTTAATTCGGGATGCGGCAGGTTGGGGGATGGCGATCAGGAAATCCCTAGGGCTGTGAGTTACCTGTCGCCCAACGGGCGCGGGGCCACGGCCGGGGACAGCCACCGCCCCAGCCTGGTGGCGATTCCTCGAAAAACGGCCCGGATGGCCTTGTAGATCAAAGGCAGTACGCACGCAATCACAATGAGCAACAGGATCACCACGGATAGGGCTACATAGGGATATTGCGCAACAAGCAGCACCAGGCCGACAGCAAAAACATCCTCCACGACACTCAGTCCGGCCTGCGTGAACGGTTCTCCGGTTCCGTGCGCCAGCAGCCGCACGCCCATTTTGGTGGCGTGGGAGGAGAGGGCGATCCCGCCGCCCAGCAGCGCCACCATGGTCTGTTCGATGGGTCCCATTTGGGCAGTCGCGGTCAAAGCCATCGCCACCGCCCCCAGCGGACGAATGAAGGTGTGGATGGTGTCCCAGATCGCGCTAACGAATGGGATCTTGTCGGCGAAGAATTCTATAGAGTAGAGGAGCGCTGCGACGATCAGCACGGCAGGGTGCGCCAGCGGCGCGAGCTCTTTCGGCAGCCCTTCGAGCAACTGGTAGCGGATTCCCAGGCCGACTACCAGTACGGCGGCGTAGAGGTTCACCCCGGCCGCGAAGGAGATTCCAACCAGTCCGGTCAAAGTCGCAAGTGAAGCATTCATTCGCGTGGGTCCCTAACGATACAGGATACGCAAGCGGGCGCCCGGAGGTTCAACACAGATCGCGTTGCTGGCATATAATCAACCCAGGCGAGGCGCGCTGCATGTTCCATCTTCTTGCTTTTGTTTATTTTCTGAATGGTTCCCTGTCCGCGCAAGTGACATCCTCCCAGCTTCAAGGTCAGATTACCGATCCGAGCGGGGCGGCCGTGGCGGGCTCTGTAATCACCGTGGCTAATGTCGATTCCGGGATCAGGCGCGTTACCGCGGCCAATGAACTCGGCCACTACTCGGTTCCCTTATTGCAGCCGGGCAATTATCAAATCCTTGTCGAGGCGGGCGGATTCCGGCCGGTAACGCGCTCGGGCATCGTGCTCCAGGTGGCGCAAGTGGCTCGTGTGGACTTCACGCTCGAGATCGGAACCGTAAGTGAGAGCATCCTGGTTACGGCCGCGGCCACGCTTCTTGACCAGCAAACCTCATCGCTCGGGCAGGTAATCGACAATTCCAAAATCGTCAACATTCCGTTGAACGGGCGCAGCCCCATCCGGCTGGTGCAACTCACGCCCGGCATTCTGACAGCGCCCAGCAGCAACGGCCAGTTCGGAGACGTGGCGGTGAACACGATGGATGAGTCGATCATCTCAATCGGCGGAGGCCGGGCCAAAACGAACGAGGTGCTGATTGACGGCATACCGAGCACCACGGGTTTCGCGAACCAGATCACGACCATTCCGACGGTGGATTCCACGCAGGAGTTCCGGGTCCAGAGCAGCAATCTCTCGGCCGAGTTTGGGCGCTTCGGCGGTGGTGTAATCAACGTATCCACTCGAGCCGGGACGAATGATTTCCACGGCAGCTTGTTCGAGTTTTTGCGAAACAGTTCGTTGGATTCCAACGAATTCTTCAACAAGCGGTCGGGAAGGGACAGGCCTCCGTTTCGTATGAATCAGTATGGATTTGCCGGAGGCGGGCCCATCCTGGTGCCCCGTCTGTACTCGGGCAAGAACCGGACGTTCTTCTTTGTCGATTACCAGGGGACACGGTGGCGCCGCGGAGATATATTCATCGCCACGCTGCCAACGGAACTGGAACGCCGCGGCGATTATACGCAATCGTTAAACAACCAGCGGCAACGGATTCTGATTTTCGATCCGACAACGACGCGGCCCGACCCGGCCCGGCCCGGACAGTTCCTGCGCGACGCCTTCCCCGGCAACGTTATCCCACAGGCGCGGATGGATCCCGTTGCACTCAGGATGGCGGCATTCTTCCCGGCCGCGAACGCCGAAGGCGACCCCGTCACACGCGTGAATAACTTCGTGAGCAATGCGCCGCGCGGCATTGATCAGGCCCAAAGCGGCTACCGCGTGGATCACCAGGTGAACCAGGCTTACCGGGTCTTCGGCCGGTTCGCCTTCAATCGCAGCACGTTGGCGCAGCCTGATTACTTTGGCAATGTCGCCACTTCCGGGCCGGGCGCAAATGGGTTGCTGCGTCTCTATAACTACACCGGCGCGTTCGACAACGCCATTACTTTGAGCCCCAGTTCCATCCTGAACATTCGCTACGGCTATGCGCGATTCATCTGGGACCGGCCCACGCGCAGCTTCGGCTTCGATCAACGCCAGCTCGGTCTGCCTGATTCGCTCGTCAGCCAGATCTCGGTTCCTCTTTACCCAATCGTGAATATCGAAGGCTACGCAAGTCAGGGCGGATCAAGTCTGCTCGATACAGGTCAGGATGCACACAGCCTTCTGGCCAGCTTCAGTAAACTCGCCGGCCGGCACAACTGGAAGGCCGGGGCCGATCTGCGCTTGCGGCGGCTGAATTTCCAGACCCTGGCTCAGGGCGGAGGCTTGTATTCATTCACCCGGGCGATGACTCGCGGCCCGGATCCGAACGTCGTCAATCTGCTTGCCGGGATCGGGCATGCCAGCTTCCTGCTGGGAGCGGCAACCTCGGGCAATATCAACATCGCCGCGGGCAATTCTTTGCAGAACTACTATCTGGCCGGCTACATTCAGGACGACATTCAGTTGTCACGCAAGTTGACGCTGAACCTGGGGCTGCGTTATGAAACGGAAACTCCTTACACGGAACGGAGAAACCAGCTCAACTGGTTTGACGCGGGCATCGCAAGCCCGGCGCGGAACCCGGCCTTTTCGAATCTGACCGGGGGACTGCGCTTTGCCGGCAGCGACAACCGGCGAGTCTACGATTGGGATCGCAACAATATTTCTCCGCGCTTCGGACTGGCTTACACCGTGTTTCCGAAAACCGTGTTTCGCACTGGCGCCGGCTTGTTCTACTCGGGCCTCTCGATAACGAACAGCGATACCGGATTCAGCCCCAGCACCGGTTTCAGCTCGACCACTCCGATGGTGGCTTCGCTTGACGGATTAACCCCCTTTCGCTATCTGCGTAACCCGTATCCGGACAACCTGGTGCAGCCCACGCGGGACGGGCTGGGCGCGGCCACCTTCCTGGGCCAGGGACTGAATGTATGGGATGTCACGGCGCGAACTCCGCACAACTGGCAATGGAACGCCGATATACAGCACACGCTACCGGGTCAGTTCCTGCTCGATCTGGCCTACGCGGGCAATCGCGGCGTCAAGCTGACGCAGCCACGTGAGTGGAATGCACTCGATCCCTCGTTTCTTGCGCTGGGAACAGGCACGCAGACATTGGTGGATAATCCGTTTCGCGGGCAAGTGAGCGCGGGACCGCTGGCGCAAGCGCGGGTGCAACGGCGGCAGTTGCTGCTTCCCTATCCGCAATTCACCAGCGTGAACATGGTCAACTCGCCGTCGGGCAATTCGAGCTATCATTCTTTCGCCATCAAGCTCGAGAAACGATACGCGCAGGGGGTCAGCTTCCTCGTATCCTACACAGTGGCGAAGTTCATCGCCGATGTGAGGAACTCGACGACCACTAATGACAACAACCAGAACGTAGGCCTGAATCCTTCGGTACAAAACTGGTACGATTTGCGCTCGGAACGTTCGATTTCCGAGTTCGATATCGCGCAGGCGCTTGCCGTGAGCTACGTTGTCGAACTGCCGTTTGGACCAGGAAAAGCGCTGCTTGGCAACTCGCCGCGTTGGATGGGGTACATCGTGGGCGGGTGGCAATGGAGCGGAGTAACAATCTATCGCGGCGGCTATCCACTGACGCTGAATGCTCCGGTTCCAGGAGGAGGGAACCGGCCCAATAGCGTGGGGCGCAGCGCCCGTATTGCGGGCGGACGTTCAAGGTCAAATGAAGTGGAGGGCTGGTTTGACATTAATGCGTTCACGCTACCGGCGCCGTTCACTTTCGGCAACGTAAGCCGTACACTTCCCGATGTGCGTAGCCCGGCGTTCACGAATTTCGATATGGCGCTCGGCAAGCAGTTCCCGCTCCGCGAGCGAGTGGCTTTACTGCTCCGCTTTGAAAGCTTCAATTTAGCCAACACACCCCATTTCTGGCTGCCAGGATTGACAGCGGGCAGTTTGCTGTTCGGCAAGATCAATGCCACCACTGGTCTGCCGCGGGTGAACCAGGCGACATTGAAGCTGAGCTTTTGATTTGGGCCAGTCTGAACATACAATCAGAGCATGACCATTCTCGGGAAGGCGACTCTGCTGGCGGCGCTGGTGTTTGAGGTTCAAGCGGCGCCTCGATTCAAAGCGCTGATTGTCGATGGCCAGAATAACCATCAATGGCAGCAAACCACGCCGGTTCTCAAGAAGGCGCTCGAACAGACCGGTTTGTTTCAGGTGGAGGTGGCCACATCGCCGCCGCGAGGCGCCGACATGAGCGGCTTCCAGCCGGACTTCAAGGCTTACCACGTCATTATTTGCAACTACTCGGATTACAACAACGGCGGTGTGTGGCCGGAGCAGACGCAGAAGGCTCTGGAAGAGTACATGCGAGCGGGCGGAGGTTTCGTATCGGTGCATGCGGCTAACAACGCCTTCCCGCAATGGAAGGAATACAACCGCATGATCGGACTCGGAGGCTGGGGCGGACGGGACGAAAAATCCGGCCCGTACATCCGCTTTCGCGACGGCAAGTTCGCTCCCGACATGACGCCCGGCAGGGGAGGCAGTCACGGTCGGCAGCATGAATTCAAAGTGACAGTACGAGATGTGAAGCATCCCATCACCGCCGGCCTGCCGGCCGAGTGGATGCACGCCAAAGATGAACTCTACGACAGCCTGCGGGGTCCGGCGGAGAATCTCGAAGTGCTGGCCACCGCATGGAGCGATCCGGCTACCGGCGGCAAGGGGGAGCACGAGCCCGTCCTGATGACCATCCGCTACGGGAAAGGCCGCGTGTTCCACACAACGCTCGGCCATGGCGTCGAGGCGATGCAATGCGCCGGCTTTCAGGCAACGTTGCAGCGCGGCGCCGAGTGGGCGGCAAGCGGGAAAGTCACTCTGAAGACGCCCGCCGATTTCCCGAAAGCCGATCAAGTGAGCCTGCGCCCGTGACAGGCGCCGGACCTCAGGCCGGATAGGATCCCGTGATGTAATTCTCCAACTGGTTGATGGTCTCTTGCTGAACGCTGATGATGGCCTTGATCACATCTCCTATAGAGACGACGCCAATCACCGCGCCCCGCTCGACGACCGGCAAGTGACGGATACGACCATCCGTCATCATGCGCATGCATTCGGCGACGGTGTGCTCGGGATCTATCGTGATCACGGGTGATGACATGACCTCGCGGACCTTTGTCTCCCGTGACGATTTCCCCTTGAGGATCACTTTGCGCGCATAATCCCGTTCCGAGATGATCCCTTCGAGCCTTCCCTCGTGCATTACCAGCAGCGCGCCAACGCTTTTTTTCGCCATCAAATCGATGGCCTCGTAGACCGATGCTTCCGGCGGAAGCCAGTACAACTCATCCCCTTTTAGCCGGAGAATCGTCCGTAAGGGAACCGCGATACTCATGGGTCCTCCAAAAAATGGATTTGCATGAATATTAACCGTGAGATTTGGAGGAGTCAAGCGGGATCGCGAAATTTTTTAAGGGGCAACTGAGATTTGGACCTGGAGGCCGCCTCGGGCATCGTTGAAGCCAAGCTGGCGGATCGTGATCGCGCGGTTGGATCCTTCTATATCCGGCGTAAACGAAGCTCCGTCGCTCAATGTCTTCAACAAATAACTCCGCTGCCGGACGGTGTTGGATTCGTCTCCGTAAACATTGGGACAGTAGCGGTTGAACCAGTGGATGCTGAGGTTTCGCACATAGGGTCCGCCGCTGATTCCTGGGCTCGGGGCCGGCTGGTCAAGATTGGCGTCCAGTCCTTGAGCAGCCCGGACAGAAAGGTATAAGTCCTGAGGTGTCGTGTTGGGAAAGGAAACGATGGCGACGCGCGGATCGTTATTCGCGGAATCCTTCAGGCCGAGCGGTGCAAGCTGGATGGCGGTGATGCTGCCCGGCTGGAGCTGGCGGCTATCGAGGTACAGTTTGTGCTCAGGCGGGATCCAGCCCAACTGATCCCGATGGATGGCATTGAATGGTGTGAGCAATCC
>Ga0187893_10014540_pt1 | contig 10711 bp, 9 predicted proteins | sample MA1701074metaG_FD_139574 | JGI IMG/M metagenome (GOLD analysis project Ga0187893, IMG submission 139574) | White microbial mat communities from a basaltic lava cave in the Kipuka Kanohina Cave System on the Island of Hawaii, USA - MA170107-4 metaG ...
CGAGGTAAGGGTTGTTGGGCATGGCATCACCTGACAGCAGTATACACTGTCAGATACAATGTCCACAAGTCCCGCCGTTACGCAGGGCTTCCGCCTCATTTCACTTTGGTGTCGTGGGCCCTGGCGAAGGGGTTGCCTGGTAACGCGCCTCCAAGTCTCAGTATAATGGCCAGAATCCTGTGCTTTGCGCCAGGAGCAAAGATTACGCCAAGGAGTGAGAATTCGCATGAGAGGTCTTAAGGTTATTCTGGCCGGCGCAGTGCTGGCCTTCTTAGGGTTTGCGATGCCGTCGGAGGATCCACCGCCCGAGCATGCCAAGTGGATGAAGGAGTTGGGCGAGCAGATGGGCCAGTTGCGCAAGGGCGTGGATGTGGAAAAGAATGCAACCGCCATGGCGGAGACGATGAAGAGCGTCACCGAATGGTGGAAGGGCAAAAGCTCAACCGTCGCCGGGGAGAATTGCACTACTTCGATTCAGGGCGCCAAGGCCATTGCCGAAGCGGCCAAGACCAGCGACAAACCGGGCATTCAGGCCGGCATGAAGATGGTTGGCGCGGGCTGCAAGGGCTGCCACGACGTTCATCGCGAGAAAATCTCAGACACCGTTTACAAGATCAAATTTTGAGTTTTCGGAAGGGTCGCAGCCATGCGCGCACTCTGTAGCTTGTTCGTGTTTGCCGTAGCGCTTGCGGGCGAAGACGGCTTCACGCCTCTTTTCGATGGAACCAGCCTCAAAGGCTGGACGCTGGTAAACGGCAAGGGTCCCGGATACGTGGCTCAACACGGGATCCTTGTCTGCCCGGCCGACGGCGGCGGAAATCTCTTCACCGAGAAGGAATACGGCAATTTCATTTTTCGCTTTGAATACCGGCTCTCACCGGGTGGCAACAACGGCGTCGGGATCAGGGCGCCGCTTACCGGAGATGCAGCCTACCAGGGAATGGAGCTGCAGATCCTCGACGATCAACACGAACGCTATAAGGGGCGGTTGCGGCCGGAGCAGCATCACGGCTCGCTTTATGACCTGATCCCGGCGCGAACCGGCTTCCAGAAGCCGGCCGGGGAATGGAATGAAGAGGAAGTCACCGCCGACGGTTCCCGGATTCGCGTGAAGTTGAACGGAGTGATTATCCTGGACGCCGACTTGAATACAATTCAGGAACCGCAAGTTCTCAAAAAGCACCCAGGAGCGCGCCGCCCGAGCGGCCACATCGGTTTTCTCGGACACGGGACACTCATCGAGTTCCGCAACATTCGCATCAAACCGTTGCCGTAGGTCCTACAAGCTCGGCGGCCCGTGCAATAGCAGGCCGTACATTCTTCCAGGAAGGTATTTTCATAATGAGCGCTATTCTTCGCCGGAGCGCGGTGAAAGGCTTCGTGGTCGCTGCCGCGTCAATGTCATCGGGGCTGGTCAAGGGCGCCCCTATTCGGGATGAAGCGGCAATCCGCAACTTCCACCTCTGGTACTACAACAACATGGACCAGACCTGGAATAACTCCAAGTGGATGGGCATTCCCGTTTGGAAGATGCCGCTTGACCTGTGGATCTATCAGGAAATGATCTGCGAGTTGAAGCCTGATGTAGTCATCGAAGCCGGCACGTGGAAGGGCGGCAGCGCGTTGTACCTCGCCCATATGATGGACCCGCTGCAGAAAGGTCGCGTCATTACAATCGATATCCAGCCCCAGCCCAACTTGCCGAAGCATCCTCGAATCACCTATCTCAGCGGCTCCTCTACGTCGCCGGCAATTGTCAGCAAAGTGCGCAGTATGATCAAGCCCGGCGAAAAGGTGATGGCGGTGCTCGACTCCGACCACGTCAAGCCGCACGTGCTTAAGGAATGTGATCTCTACGGGCCGCTTGTAACCGTTGGCAGTTACCTCATCGTGGAGGATACCAACGTCAACCGGCATCCTGTTCTGCCGAATTTCGGACCAGGACCAATGGAAGCGGTCGAGGAGTTTCTCAAATCAAACACGAACTTCGCCGTAGACGAGAGCCGGGAGAAGTTCGGCTTCACCTTCAATCCGGGCGGGTTTCTACGGAAAATAAAATGAGGCTTCAAGCCGTACGGAAGTGGATCTTGTTTCAAAACCCCAGCCGGACGCCGAACTGCACCAGCCGCGGAATGCCGGGCAGAATGCCGCGCGTGCGATCGACGATCGTGAGCCGGTCGAACAGGTTCTTTGTGGTAACGAAGAACGTTGCGCGCCATCTCTCGACCGGATAATTCAGAGTGACATTCCAGATCGCGTTTGGAGGGATCAGGCCACGCTGGCCGTCGGCCGTGCCATTACGCGTGTTCCGGTCATCGCCGAACTGGCCGCCCGTGTAGACCGATTCGAGCATCGCCTGAAAGCCTGCGGCGTGCGAATAGGCCGCGCTGGCGGTAAGCAATTGCCTGGGCGCATAAGGCAGCCGGTTTCCGGTGATGAGCACATCGGAAAAGCCCGGGATGGCGCTGAAGCGCACTCCGCCGTAGCGGGCCACGGGCAGCCAGGTGTAGGCGGCGCGCAGCGACAGGCCGCCTCGATTTGACAACACGGTCCGCCCCGTCCACCTCGCGGCGGCTTCCCCGCCCTCATGCAGCGTCCGGCCGGCGTTGGTCAGCGTCGCGCCGAGGCCGCCTGCAACGCTCGCCGGAACGATCTGATTGACGAAGTCCAGCCGGAAATAGGTTGCTTCGATCTCGAGATCGCGGCTAAGCCGGCTTCGGAATCCGGCTTCATAGTTCCAACTCAGCTCCGGATCCAGTTCGATGCTGCGGCCGGTCGTGTTGCTGATCACATCCTCGACACGAGGCGGCGCAAACCCGCGGTGCGCGCCGGCAAACAGCGTGAGCCTGCCGGCTAAAGAATAGGCGATGCCCAGGCCCGGGATCAGTTGTGTAAGCTCGCGGTTGCCGGAGACCCCCTGTCCGCCGTCCAGCAAAAAATTGGTCCGGCGGTAGCGCACCTGTTCGATCCGGACGCCCGGTATCAGTGTGAATCTGCCCAATAGGAACCTGTTTTGCAGAAAGCCAGATAAGGCCCGCGCGCGACGTTCGTTGTTCTCGACCAACACGCCGTCGCGGGACGTTGGCGCCGGTCCGTTTTTCTGATAGCGCTCCTGGAATTCGGAATGATACCTGAAACCGAAATCGGCTTCTCCCGGAATGCCGAACCATTTGTGGAATGCACGTATTTTGGGTTCGATCCCCCAGGTGGCGTAGTGCCGCAACCGTCCTTCGTTTCCGCAACTGATATGCAGATTCTCCATGCCCCCACATGCCGGGTTTGCGGCATTGGCCGGCCGTTGGTTGGAGTTGCTCGATTGACGCCACCAATCGCGCAGGAAGATGGAGGCATAGGCGTTGTTGGTGAGGAGCATGTTGCCGGAGGGCGCCCAGTTGTGGGCGGCGGAAGCGCCGAATCGCTTGATATAAAAGAAGTCGTTGCTGAAGGGATTGCCGCGCGGGTTCTCCTGAAACTCGGATCCTCGCAACCCCGAGTAGGTCAGGTTTGAGTCCTCGCCATAATAGTTAAAGCGCAACCCCAAGTTATGGCTGTTAGCTATTGTAGATAAGGTTTTTGCATTGAAATCGACGAGCCCGTGGCGGACGTGGTCCCGGCTCCCCTCCCCTTGTTTGCGCATGAGGTCAAAGAGCCAACCCGTGCCGCGGTTGGCGCCTCCATAACGCAGGTGTCCGTTGAAGTAATCACGGTTGCCACCTATTAAGGAAAGGACTCCGGCACGCCGCTCAGGAGTTGGCGGTGTAATGTAGTTGACGACGCCACCCACGGTCATCGGGCCATACAAGATCTGTCCTGCACCTTTGACGACCTCTATGCTCTCAAATCGGTCCACGGGAGGATGGTAGTAGGATGCATTGTCGCCGTAAGGAGCATAGGAGAGTGGCAGGCCGTCTTCAAGCAGCAGCACGCGGGAGGAACGCGTCGGGTTCAATCCACGGATGCCGATATTTGGGCGCAGTCCGAATCCTTCTTCACCTCGTGTGTGGACCCCGCTAACTTTCCGAAGCGCCTCCTCGGCGGTAAAAACACGGCTTTGCTGCAACAGGTTTGCCGGGACGATGCCGGCGGAGCCCGGCAGCCGCTCCATATCGGCGGACTCACCCGCAATATGTCCACTGGTGACCAGGAGCTCTTGGGCAAGGCTGGCAGGATACAATTGCAATTCAATTTCCATTACTGGCTGCTCGGCACGGATCGGGCTGCTTGCGGTCCGGAATCCGGCGGCGTTCGTGGTGATTTCGTATAGCCCCGTGGCGAGGTTCGAAAATCGGAATAATCCGTTTTCATTTGTAATCGTATCCTCTTCAAATAGAAGAACAGTAGAACGTAGGCGCACGTGTGCATCACGGACCACGCCGCCACTGGCATCGACAACTCTGCCTTCGAGTACCACGGAGACGGGCTGGCCGGCCAAGGTGAATGCGAAGAGCGGGAGAGCGGCCCACTTCATGCAAGTGAGTTGCATTAACTACCACTCTACAGAGAAGCGGCCGCCGTTCGCAACCGATCTTCAGCAAATGGATTGCAACTGGAGTTGATGAGGTGAATATCCGATGCGAACGGTCGTAGATGAGGTTTACGCGGTGTCGAGTAGTCTTCGTCTGCAGCCAGGCTCTATAGCCTTGTGAGCACGGGCAATGGAAAAAGGAGATGTGAGTTCTGTCCTTGTTCTCTGCCCCCATTGCGGGAACCTGTTCCACCCTTCCTCCAATCGCCGGAGTCAGCGTTTCTGCAAACCAGAGGCGATGCCAACAGAAACCGGGTCGCCGCCCGGAGTAGACCTCTACTGGCCTAGGGAAAGGCGGCGCAAGGGCGTTTACCCCGCTTGGAAGCATTGAAAGCGTGATTGGCCAGGATGCCGAGGCGCTCCTCTACCTGGCCATCTTGTTAGACTTATTTGCATGACGCCAGTTCGCGCAACTGCCCTGCTTACCCTCGCATTGGCACTACCTGCTGCCGAACCAGTTGGATTCACCGGGGTCTGGAAGCTCAACCTTCAGAAGTCACGAATGAAAAACGGCCAACCGGTGCCTTTTAACAAGAGCCATATCATTTCGATTGTCCAGAAGGGGACGATCATTCACTGGAGGGAACAGCGGATTACCAGCGAAGACATCTTACTCTCAAATTACGCCGAGATTGGCGTCGGCGGGCAGGAGTCCGTTCTCCTCGGCTTTGACGACGGAAGAGTGTCAAATAATTCGCGCATCAGTATCGTGATCGACGGTAAGCGCCTGGAGCAAAAGTTCCGCGGAACGACTAACTTGGGCAAGACATTCCAAGGCACCCGCAAGTTGCTCCTGGCTGATGACGGCAAGTCGATGTCGGCTGTTTTCGAAGCGAATCGCTTTGGTGAGCTTGTTGCGTGGACGGAAGTATGGGATCGTTTTTAGAGCAAGATCGCGCCGGTACAGCGAGCAAGCCGGGCGGGTTGCCCAACGCTGGAGCTCGAAAGGTGATCATTCCATCAATGCTCGGGCAGCGGCTATGCGTCTCACGGCCGTACTCGCCCACAAATCCGCCCTCATCAAGAACTCATCGAGCGAGGATCGCATTTCAACCTGCGTCCCCGATTGCACGTCCCCAGCGCTGAATCCGATCCTACGCGGGACGCTCACCCTCGAATGGCGTAGCTCGACCTTAAGTTCATATTTGAGCGCCCACGTCGCTTGGGAAATGCTGGTCAAACACCGGATCGCCGGTCTTGTTGTCGAAATCCGCGGGCACGATGGTATCCTTAGCGGTCAGCTTGGGTCGCGTCGCCGAAGCGCGTGCCACCAAACCGTCACGCCGCTCAACAAGAGGAATGCGGCCAGAGTGCGTCCACATCCGTTCGCCCGCCTACGGAAGGGTAGAAGCATGCGGCTGCCGGTAACTGGCCCTCCAGAACCAAACCGTGGATGGCTGCGAGGAGCAGCAGGGGCGCGAGCATCGGCCAACGCGCCGCATGAGGCTCAAGGGCGGCGAGGCACGGGCCAATCATGGCCAGGTTGCGCGCTCCGGGCAGCTCCCATCGACAACGGCCCATGCGAACGCTCGTAGATCGTTATTCCGGGCTGTCGAGGAGTCTTCGCACCAGGGACACGGTTTCGCTCGGGTGCGGGATGCGGAGTACATCAAAGCCTGCGGCCCGGCCGCTGGCAACGCCGGCGTCGGAATCCTCGACGACGAGCGCGCTGCTCACGCCAAGACGCTCGGCCGCGGTGCGGTACGGCAACGGGTCGGGCTTATGACGCGCAACGTCCTCGCCACAGATGGTGACGGCCAGATGCGGCAGCAGCCCGGTGGCGGCTAGAATGGGCTCGACTTCTAGCCGCCCGCTGGAGGAGACGACGCCGAGCCGGTAGCCGGTGAGGCTGGCGAGCAACTCGCGGACACCGGGCGCGACTGGCGGATGTGCAGCCACGGCTTCGCGAAAAAGCGCTTTCTTGTGCGGATAGCGGGCATAGACGTCGGCGGCGGAGATGCGGCCGCCGGCCATGCGCACCACCAACTCCACCATCTCACGGTCGGAGACTCCGATGAACAGGCGGTGGTAGGTATCCCAATCGAGATTCACGCTGAATTCGGTAAGCACCTGGCGCCAGCAATTGAAGTGAATGGGCTCGCTGTCGGCCAGCACCCCATCAAAGTCGAACAGGATCGCCTGGTACAGGTTGGGTTTCAGCGGGACACCTGCAAGGACCGAATCATCTCATCAAAAACGGGCTGCGCTTTAGAGTACTCGCCTTCCGGGGCGATGAGCGCCATATAGAGCAGCCCGTCGGGATGCGCAACAGTGACGATGGCATCGACTTCGCGTTGGCCTCCGAAGGCGGATTGGGAATAGAGAATATTCAATAGCGCCGGCCCGCCGGCGACGGTGATCCTTTTTTGCGGCTCATTGCTGCGGTGCATCTGCCGGTTGTTGCGGATGAGCGTCTCGATGAGACGCTGCGTGTCGGCTTCAAGGTCCGGGCGGCCGCGCGAAGCCGAAACGGCCACGATAGCCCCGTAGGCGATCTCGGCATTGCCATTGGCTTCGCGAATGCCTTCGCGCGAAGCAACTGTGATATTGGTCGTTTGCTGGCTCTGAAACAGTTCCCAGTTTTCCGGATAGGTGAATGCCAGACCGCGGCTCCGGTACTGTTTGTAGCGCCCGTTAGGCCGCGCGGATTCGGGGTTTGCGGAACGGAAATCGGGCGCCGCGGCTTTGGGTGGCGCTGGAAGCGCCTTCACCATGCCCTGAATGCGCCGCAACTCGGCGGCGTCGCCACGCGTGTATTGGCGCGCCGGCATCAGGCGCACTTCGCCGGTTACGGCCTTTACCCGGTTGCCTGGGTTGGGGTGATCGGAAAGAAATTGAGGGATGGAGCGCCCGGAGCGCTTCTCCTGCTCTTCCAGCGTTTCAAAGAAGTGCGCCATTTCGACAGGGTCATACCCGGCCTTGGCCATCATGCGCGCCCCTAGAAGGTCGGCATCACTTTCGGCGTCGCGGGAGAATTTCAGAAGCAGCGAATTGGCGCCCAGGCCGACGCCCAATTGCGCCAGTTGTCCGAGCATGGACCCGCCGCCCAGCACCATTCCGCCAAGTCCGGCCAGCAGTTGCAGCGCATTGGCTTTACTCACCTGCGCCGTTCCATGGCGCAGGGCCACATGAGCGATTTCGTGAGCCAGCACGCCAGCCAGTTGCGCTTCGTTGGCGGCGGCAAGGATCAGACCGGTATGAACATAGGAAGGGCCGCCCGGCAACGCGAAGGCATTGATCGATTTGTCGGAAACAATTTTAAAAGTATACGGGTATTGGCTTGCTTCCGGTTGCGCGGAGAGCTTGCGTCCGATGCGGGAAACATATTCGGACAACTCGCGATTGTCCACCAGGCGCAGCTTTTTCTCAATCTCGGAAGCCGCCTCCTTGCCAAGCTGAATGTCCTGTTCGACGGAAAAAAGATTCCACCGGCTGGGTTGAATGTTCTTTTGCCGCTGGGCGAAAACCGGCGCCTGGCTGGCAAGCAACAGCGCCAGCAATAACCATTTACGAAGCATTCTTGAATTCTCCTTCTCGCTCCTCAGTTGGTACATGTCACCGCGGATGGTTTCCTTTCGGCAAGGGCTGAGAACGCGCCCGCTCGGGCTTTTCTCGTATGATAACCCGGTTCAGTATAATGAATTCCATATGCTCCAGCCCACGGAAAAGATCTGGCATAACGGAAAACTCATCCCCTGGAACGAGGCAACCATTCATGTTCTGTCGCACACGGTGAGTTACGCCAGCACGGTGTTTGAAGGCATTCGCTGCTACAGCACCCCGGCGGGCCCGGCGCTTTTCCGCGTGCGGGAGCATGCGCGCCGGATGCTCGATTCGGCCAAAATCTACCGCATGGATTTGTCCTACTCCGTCGAGCAGCTTTCCAAGGCGATGGTGGAGCTGGTGCGTGTGAATAAACTCGACTCCTGCTATTTGCGCCCGATCGCGCTGCGCGGCTACGGCGAGATGGGCGTGCTGGGAATCCGGAACCCGATCGAGGTGTACATAGCGTGTTGGGAATGGGGCAAGTACCTGGGCGAAGAAGCGCTGGCGCAGGGCGTCGACGTGTGCATATCGAGTTGGAAGCGCATTGCGCCGAACACGCTGCCGGCGCTGTCCAAGGCCGCCTGCAATTACATGAACTCACAGCTTGTACGGATGGAAGCGCACATTAACGGTTACGCCGAGGGAATCGCGCTGGACGAAGCCGGCTATGTGAGTGAAGGCTCGGGGGAGAACATCTTCGTAATCCGGGACGGCAAGATTCACACGCCGCCGCTTGGCGCGAGCGTGTTGCCCGGCATCACGCGCGATACGGTGATCCGGCTGGCGCAAGACGCCGGGATTCCGCTGGTGGAAACGATCGTCCCGCGAGAGATGCTTTATATCGCCGACGAGGTCTTCTTCACAGGCACGGCCGCGGAAGTGACGCCGATCCGGTCCGTGGACCGCATCGCGATCGGCAGCGGCAAACGCGGACCGGTTACCGAGCGGTTGCAGAAGGACTTCTTCGCTGTCATCAGCGGAACGAAACCGGATAGCTACGGATGGCTGACGCTGGTGCCCGCCGGTCAACCGGTAACCGCGTGACAGGCGTCCGCTAAACAGTGACAAAAAATGCGCACGGCCTGGGAAAGGGCGTGCGCAGATTGCGGAAGATGCTTCGGATCACAAAGATCCGTTCCGCGAGCGCCCCGAAGACGGCCACCTCCCCCGAGATCAACCCATCTCCTGAACGCCCGCAGTGGATCTGCATTCTGTTCTATCAGGAGCGGGTGCGAAGCGCCAAATGAAAACCGACCGGGTTCCGGCGATTTCAACAACATATTTGTTCTGTGTCATCATACGGTTACCACAGTCGGCCTGTGGAGAAGCTGTGAATAAAACAACCGCCTTGGGAATTGTAAAAGCCAAATGAGACGTATTGCCATTGACGCGTACAGCGGGCAGCCCGTGGAGCTGCGTTTTGACCGGGCCATCACACATGTCGATGCGCTGGTCGCCAGGCCGGAGGAGAAGCTGCCTTTGGTCTCGCCCGGTTGGATTGATTTGCAGGTGAATGGGTTCGCGGGCGCTGACTACTGCAACCCCGGCTGCACGATGGAGGCGATCGAGCGTTCGCTGCGGGTGCAATTCTCGACCGGTGTTACACGTCTTTTGGCCACGATCATCACGGGCGGGCAGCAGGAGATGGTTGGAGCGCTTCGGAACCTGGCCGATGCCAAAGAACGGCTCGATCATGGCCATGCGATGGAAGGATTTCACGTGGAAGGACCACACATTTCGCCCGAGGAAGGGCCTCGCGGCGCGCATCCGGCGCATCGTGTGCGGCCGCCGGATTTAGAGGAATTCCGCCGCTGGCAAGACGCCTCGCGGGGTTATGTGCGCATGGTGACGGTGGCGCCGGAGTGGCCTGAAGCTCCAGGCTACATTGAGGCGCTGGTGCGAGAGGGAATTGTAGTAAGCATCGGGCACACCCAGGCCAACGGAGAGCAAATCGCGGATGCCGTAGCCGCCGGCGCCACCAAGTCCACGCACCTTGGCAACGGCGCCCATGCGATTCTGCCCCGCCACCCGAACTACATTTGGGAGCAGCTTGCCAATGACCGGCTGGCGGCCGGATTCATCGCCGACGGATTCCATCTTCCCTGGTCTTTTCTAAAGTGCGCCATCCGCGCCAAAGGTGTCGAGCGGTCCGTTCTCGTTACCGACGCGGTGGCTCCGGCAATGTGCGAACCCGGCGGCTTCCGCTTGGGCGAGGTGGATGTAGAGTTGCTGCCGGAGGGGAAAGTCGTGATGAAGGGGGGAACGAGGCTGGCGGGTTCGGCGCTGCGCATGGACACGGCGATTCAGAACACGGTTCAAATGGCGGACGTTCCTCTGGCCCATGCTCTGACGATGGCCTCGCGCAACCCTGCGCGAGTGGCGCGCATCGCCAACCGGCAGCGCGGACTTGTGCCAGGCGAGCGCGCCGATCTGGTGTTCTTCGACTACGACGCCGGCAGCAAGACGCTTAAGGTGGAGGCGACGTATGTTTCCGGAGATCTGGTGTTTGAGGCTCCGTGATTCCAAAGGGCGGTTTGAGCCCCGCGGCGAACGCTCAAGTTCTTTACGGCTCCATCCGCCAGCTCAGCAACTTCATGACGATTACCGGCGCTGGAGGTCTGCGTACATTCCGGTTCGGCC
>Ga0187893_10014541_pt1 | contig 10710 bp, 7 predicted proteins | sample MA1701074metaG_FD_139574 | JGI IMG/M metagenome (GOLD analysis project Ga0187893, IMG submission 139574) | White microbial mat communities from a basaltic lava cave in the Kipuka Kanohina Cave System on the Island of Hawaii, USA - MA170107-4 metaG ...
ACGGCCTGTTGCCTTCTTTGCTGGCTTTCTTGCCGCTGGTCTCTTTGCTTTTCTTTTTGCAGCCATCGTATTTTCCTCTTGTCGGGGACCTATAAATATTTTTGGTGCCCCGGTATGTATGTGGTTGATATATTAATACCACCACCTAAGGTGGCATGAACATTCTATCAAATAAATATCCATATATGATCGTGGTGCATATATGGTGGCGCGAGCCCCGAAAGCCCAGCCAGGTGCGGCTTTTGGTGTGCCTTCACCGGTGGTGCCGCACCACATTTAATGGCTGGTATCACTCGTAATCATCGTTAATATTTGGTATCACAATTGAGTGATACCATACGCCTGTAAGGCACCGCCGGTAGTGTATCTTAGGCTAGAAGCGGGCTTAGGCGCCCCGAGAAAGCCCCAGAGGAAAGACTTTTGAAGGTCCTAATTATCAGACTTAGTGCCATTGGCGATACCATTCACAGCTTGCCTGTGGCGGCCTCAATTAAGCAACGCCTGCCGAATGCACATATAGGCTGGGTCGTGGAGCCACTTAGTGCACCGCTTTTGGTGGGCAATCCTTGTGTGGATGAGGTATTTGTCCTGCCGCGCAAAGAGTGGATGCGCAAGCTGAGGTCACCGTTAAATTGGCCGTCAGTACTAACCGAGGTCAACAATTTCTGGAGTGATATCAGAAACAAGCAGTTTGACGTAGCGCTTGATTTGCAGGGGCTCTTAAAGAGTGCACTGTGCGCGGTGGCATCCGGTGCTCCCAAGCGAGTTGGTTTTTCACATACTAGAGAAGGCTCGGGACTCTTTCTTACTGACAAGGCTCTCGTGGGTAATTATTTTGCTCCCGACAGGCATATTGTCTCCGTCAATTTAGAAGTTGCTAGCTATTTATTTCGCACACTAGGCTTGCCGCCTGTTTCAACCGATGAGCCAATTCAGTTTCCACTACCGGCGGTGCCTGCCTCATCCAATGATAAGGTTGATAAGCTTATTGGTCGAGATTTATTTCCGGCTGTTTTAATACCTGGTACCACTTGGCCTTCAAAGATTTGGCCCAGTGAAAAGTGGACAAACCTGGCGAAACTAATTCATGGCGAAATGCAATTGCCGGTAGTGCTCGCCGGTGGACCGGGCGACAAAGAAGTAAATGTACAAATTGCCGCACAGCTAAAAGCTGAGAATTTGCCTGTGATTGATATCACAGGTGAAACAAGCTTGCTTGATTTAATTGCTTTGTATGAAAGAAGCAAATTGGTAATTGGTTCAGACAGCGGGCCAATGCATCTAGCAGCGGCAACGGGCAAACCTAAGGTAATAGGTGTATTTGGTTCGACCCCCTACAAGCGCTTGGAACCCCTAGGTATAAATTCACGTTCAGTTAGCCTATCTTTGTCCTGTCAGCCATGCTTTACTCAGGTCTGCCCGTTATCTACAAATGCCTGTCTCAATGAGCTTTCTGAAATACAGGTATTAACGGTGGCCAAGGAACTTTTAGCCATTAATTAACTAGCAATTCATTAACTAGCAATTGATGGAATCTGGTGCCAAAGAAAACACCGCGCAGTGTTTAACTACGCGGTGTTTCTAAAGCGACTAGTTTTACTTAGAAGCTAAGGTAAGTGGTTGTTCAATTACCCACGGGTCAATATTGCGTGACCAGTTGCCGATTACTTCGTTATCTTTGAAGAAGATGCCAATTTCGCGTGGAGCTGATTCTGGACCATCAGATGCGTGCACAACGTTGCGGCCGATATCCAGGGCTAAATCGCCGCGGATAGTTCCCGGGTTGGCTTGGGCAGGATTTGTTGAGCCAATGATTGTGCGAGTCAAGGCAATGGCGCCTTTGCCTTCCCAAACCATGGCTACAATTGGTCCTGAAGTGATGAAGCTGACCAGTCCTTCAAAGAATGGCTTGCCCTTGTGCTCGCCATAGTGCTTCTCAGCCATTTCCTTAGGTACTTGCAGTAGCTTCAAACCAACCAACTTAAGACCGCGCTTTTCAAAGCGGCCGATGATTTCGCCCACTAGTCCGCGCTGTACGCCATCGGGTTTTACGGCGACGAATGTTTTTTCTAGTTCTGCCACTGAAATTACTCCTTATAAGTGTTGTAGACTCAATCGGCTGTATCGCTGTATAAATGATTATCACGAAGTAGGACTTAAGGGCTTCCTTTTCAGGTTAGCTTAACTAGTTTGGCAAAGCGTGGGTCCATGAGGCGTTTGCCCTCACCCTTGAAGTCAACGTTATAAAGTTCTTTGTCTTTATCGCCAATAATTTGCGTTACTTCACCTATTCCAAACTTGGCGTGCTGCACTTTGTCACCCACAGAAAGCTTTTCAAAAGGAATGTTCTCTTCCTTGGGCTTAGATTCTATCCATGCAGCTGAGGTGGTTGGTGGATTTTGCTGTCTGAAAGCCTTTGGCTTTGCTGGTGGCACAGAATTCTTACGAATTGGCTGCGTGCTTGGAGCCTGCGTCGGCTTCTTCTGCCAATTGCTTTCATCCCAGGGATCATAATCTTCTTTGGAGTGATTGGCAGGAGTTTCTGGACTGGGATAAAATCCGGTCATATGTGCGGGCGAAATTTCCTTGAGAAATCTTGAGGGAATGGTGAAATTGGAAAAGCCATTTGCCCAACCAAAAGAAGCTCTCTTGCGAGCATATGTTAGATAGAGTAGGTCAGCGGCCCGAGTTACTGCCACGTACATCAAGCGGCGCTCTTCTTCCATGGCATTTTCGGAGTCTAGCGAACGCATGTGCGGAAATAGCCCTTCCTCCAGACCAAGAATGAAGACGACAGGAAACTCAAGCCCTTTAGCTGAGTGTATGGTCATCAGCTTGACGCAGTCTTCATCCATTTTTGCCTGATCAATATCTGATACCAGTGCAATGCGGGTAAGAAATGCTTCTAAGTCAGGCTTATCGGCCAAGGTCTCAAATTCTTTGGCTACATTATGTAATTCCATTATGTTTTCGATTCTGCCTGAGGCCAATTCATCAAGACCTTGCGCGGCATCTTCCTTTAGCTTGTCCAGATAACCTGTTTCCTTGATAACGGTGGACAGAAGATCCGAAACAGGTGTTTCTAGGCTGTCTAACTGCCAGCGTTTGACCATATTGGCAAAATCGCTGAGGGCCCTTTGTGATTTGTCCGAAACTCCTTGGGCTGCGCCAATTTCTTTTGCGGCATCAAGCAAAGTTAAATCACGTTCAAAGGCAAAGGAGACAAGTTTTTCTAAAGTTGTTTTTCCTAGACCTCTTCTGGGGGTATTAATTACGCGCATGAATGCTTGACCGTCAAAACCGTTATATATGAGCTTCAAATAGCCAAGCACATCTTTAATTTCTTGGCGCTCATAGAATCTTGTGCCGCCGACTACAGTGTAAGGTTGATGGCTGCGCACAAGAACTTCTTCCATGGCTCGGCTTTGCGCATTGGTTCTGTAAAGAATGACACAATTAGATAATTGCCTGCCACGAGCTGAAAGACGTTTCAATTCTTCTTGGACAAAATAAGCTTCGTCAATTTCGTCCTGTGACTCAAAGCACTTTACCTTGGTGCCGGCGCCACGACTTGAACGCAAGACCTTTTCGATACGTTCCGAATTGTTCTTGATGATTGAATTGGCTACTTCCAAAATGGTGGCAGTTGAACGATAGTTGTCTTCTAATTTAATTAGTGTTGATACCGGAAAGTCCGACTGGAAGCCTAGGATAATTCGGAAGTCGGCTTTGCGCCAAGAATAAATTGATTGATCAACATCGCCTACAACAAGCAAGCTGCGTTCATGCCAGATGCCTGCCGGGTTGGCTTGCTTTTCTTCCTCTGATGCTTCAGCAATAAGCCTGACTAGCTCATATTGCGATTGGTTGGTGTCTTGAAACTCGTCAACCAAAACATGTTGGAAGCGCTCTCTGAATCTTTTGCGGACGGTAGTATTTTGTTTGAGTAGCTCTACAAAAGTCAAAATCAAATCGTCAAAATCAAGAGCGTTGTTTTTTGCTAAGTCTGACTGATAGGCAGTAAAGATTTCTGCAATACGAGTTTCCTTGTAATTGCGTGCTTCGCTGGCATAGCGTGAGGGCATATAGCCGTCGTTTTTAAGCGAAGAAATGCGATGGCACATCTCGCGTGGGTTGAAAACCTTTTCGTCAAGATTTAGGCGAGCAACAACGCCTTTTACAACGCTTTGCTTATCGGTTTCGTCGTAAATGACAAAGTTGTTTTTCCAGGTAAAGCCTTCCGGACTCTTGTAATTGTCAATTTCTTCACGTAATGCTCGAGCGCAAAAGCTGTGAAATGTGCCGATCAAAATGTGTCTTGCTTGCATGCCGACTAGTTTCTGCAAGCGGTGTTTCATTTCTTCAGCAGCCTTGTTGGTAAAGGTTACCGCCAAAATGGAATCGGGTGCCTGGTGAAGCTCGGTCATCAGATAAGCAACGCGTCTTGTTAAAACCGTTGTCTTGCCCGAGCCGGCGCCAGCGACAATTAATGATGGACCCCAGCCCAAGCTTACAGCTTGTTTTTGGTGGTCGTTGAGTCCTTGTAATAGGTTGCCAGTAGCTAACATAAAATAAATTAGATTAAAACTTGTAAACAGGTGAACTACATGCCATGACCTAGGACCCAGAGTACAGGTACTCTAGAGTTTCGGCTCGGGCAACTCTATAAGTGTATCCGTTTAGAGCGGCGCACAGCCAGTTAACAACTTCAAACCTAGGACAAGTCAAATGAGTCAGTCAGAACGTGGTGCAACAGGGGCAGCTACCTTACCAACGGTAGATGAACTGGCTCAAGAGCTGTTGCTGATTCAACAGTCAGGACCACGCCGAGTGGCCATAATCGGCACCCGGAATATGCCTTTGACCCATCAGCAATTGGTGGAAATGCTTTCCTATGCTCTTGTTTTGTCCGGCAATCAGGTTGTCACGTCCGGCGGAGCCAATGGAACAAATATGGCTGCTATTCGGGGCGCCCAAAGAGCCAACCCGGACAGACTTGAAGTTATTCTGCCGCAAACAATTGGCCAACAGCCATCGGAAGTACAGGATTTGCTTATTGGCATCAAAAACATCATTGAATATCCGGAACGTCGGACAATGACCTTGGCTGATGCTTCGAAAATCTGTAACCACGAGATTATTGACCGCTGCCAACAGGTTATTTGTTTTCTTTACCATTCCAGCCATACTTTATTAGAAGCTGTCAATTATGCGAAGGAACATCGTAAGATAGTAACTAGTTTCTACTTGGACTAAGTCAATAAAGAATCTAGGAAGCTGGTTAAAAATTGAACCTGCCTTTTGAAGAAAGCATACTTTGCTTGCCGATGCCAATGTTGGTTGGTTTTGTGCTGGCTGTTGTCCTATTACCGTCATTTATTAAGTACCTGCGTACAAGAGCAATTGGACAATTTGTGCGTGCCGATGGTCCAAAAGAGCATGCTGGTAAAGCCAATACGCCGACTGGCGGCGGTATTGTCTTCTTGTTTGCTGCCTGTGTGGGCAGCATTGCCTGGTTCTTTTACTCCGGTAAATTTGGCGTGCCTGCGCTTACTGTTTTGTTGGTAACCAATGTCTGCGGCATTATTGGCTTAAGTGATGATTTGGCCAAAATTGCCAATAAGGACAATCGCGGAATTTCCGGCAAGATTAGATTGGGTCTGGAATTAGTATTGGGACTCTGTCTTGGCTTAATTTTGCTGTCGACGGCATCGGTGCCCAGTGCCATTGGCATTTTTACAGTGCCTGTTTGGTTCTATCTTGCCTTTTCTGCTTTTGTAGTGGCGGCAGCAACCAATGCCGTTAATCTGCACGATGGCATGGATGGTTTGGCTGCCGGTACGGCCTGCCAAATTTTGGCCACCTTAGGCTTCATGCTCTACTACCAAGGTTCTTATGAATTAGCGGCAATTTCCGCAGCAGCTGCCGGTTCGACGGCTGGATTTCTTGTTTTCAATCGTAATCCGGCACATATTTTTATGGGTGATACAGGCTCACTTTTGCTTGGCGGGGTAATGGCGGCCTTGGCACTGTCTGGCAATTTGGTGCTTTGGTTTATACCGCTTTCGCTCATTTACATTTTGGAAACCCTTTCGGTTATGGCGCAAGTTGTTTATTTCAAGTTGACCAAGCCTTATGCGTCGGATAAGTCTGTAAATGCACTTAGCTTGGTCTGGATTAAATTAACTCAGAAGCTGTCTGGTGAAGGAAAGCGACTTTTCTTGATGGCGCCACTGCATCACCATTTCGAGGCTTTGGGTCAAAAGAAGGGTGTCAAAGAATGGCAAATAGTTGCCTGCTTTCACATCGCGCAGTTTATTTTGTGTCTGATCACGATTGTTACCTTTATCAACGTCAGAAATCTCTTGCCATAGTCTTAATTTAGTTAGATATGGGGTAAGTAAGGTAATAGCCTTCAATTTAGGGCTTTACCTGGTTATATCCATAACATGACCACTGATGTAAAACAGCTAGTAAAAGAACTGGTCGAAAAAGGCCAGTGGGAAGAAGCGCAATCAATTCTGCTTCGGCTTGTCCACGAAGAGCCGAATAATAGTCAGCTGCAATTTACGCTGGGCACGGTTTTTTTCAATCAGGGCAATTTCAATTTCTCCGAAGAGCATTTAAAGTCAGCTTTGGCAATGGATGGGAACTATGCCGAGTGTTACTACTACTTGGGTTTAATTGACTTACGACTTAATCGCCAAGCTGAAGCAGTGCACCAATTTCGCACTGCTTGTGAGCTCAAGGAAGACTATGCTCTGGCCCATTTGCATTGGGGCTTGGCGCTGCACCAGATGGGCAGCTTGCGCGGTGCCATAGGTCAATACAATCAAGCGGTCAAGCTGAACAGCAAACTAATGGCTGCCAACTATCAAGCCGGAGTTGCTTGTTACGATCTTGGTGAGTATTTAGAAGCGGCCCAGTATTTTAAAAGTGCGGCTCTAATTGATCCTAAAATGGCTGAAGCTTTTAACGGTTTGGGTCTATGTTATTTGGCTTTGGGACAAGTGGAAGACTCATTGAATTGTTTTCGTGAAGCCTGGAAATTGGATGATCGTTTATTGATGGTGCAACGCAATTGGGCAGTGGCGCTCTCTCAATTAGGGCAGTACGATGAAGCCCGTGAGCATTATCAAACTGCTCTTGGTACCGGTGCCAAAGTATTGGCTGCTCAAGATCGTGGGCTTGTCTACAATGACTGGGGTGTTAATTTGTTTTGTCAGGGACGTTATGACGAAGCAGCAGAAAAGTTAATCCAGTCAATTGATATTGATCCTGATTTGGTTAGTGCACGTCTCAATTTGGGAATGGTGCACAGCGTTTTGTCGGAATATGAAATGGCTGCGCAGGCTTTTGAAAGGGCACTTGAGCTTAGCCCGGAATTGCCGCAAATAAACATGTTTTGTGGAATTGCTTATTTTTTCCTGGGAAATTATGCTGATGCTGAAAGCAAATTCCTCTCTGCTCTAAATGGTGGCAAGGAACACGGCTGGTCACATCCGGAGCTAAATATTTGGCTTGCCTATACGGAAATTGCCTTGGGCAACTATCGTCAGGCAGTACTTTATTTCGAGGCCGCCTTGGCCGATAATCCAAACAACTACTTGGTATTAGATGGTTTGGGTCAATGTCTTTTGCTTGCTGGACAGACGGATAAGGCTGGTGAGATTTTTACTCGTGTTTTAACCGTTAACAACGAATATGCTTTAGGGCACTGGCATTTAGCGGTCCTGCTTGAGCAGGTTGGCCGATTGGAGGAAGCTGAGCCGCACTATCAACGGGCAGTGAACATTGATCCAAGTTGTCTTGATCCGCACAAGGAAGCTTTGGAAAAGGCTTTGCGCAAAAAGCAAATTGGATTAGTGCTCGATCGTGGTGGCAAACTACTCCGTCTTGCCCCGGGTGATGTCGAACTGAATCTTTATTACGCGCAAGCACTTAAATCAGCGAATCGTCTCGATGAATGTGAACAGATAGTGAGACGTCTATTGGCCATGCATCCTCAGCTGGGACCGGCACATAGTCTGCTCGCCCAATTAGCTATGAATTCCGGACAACTAGCCGATGCCGATGATCATTTTCTGAAGGCGTCTGTTCTTTATGAGGGTGATGTGCCGCTTTTCTATAACTGGGGCCGCTGTCTGTGTTTGCTTGGCATGAATGAGTTAGCGCTGGAAAAATTTGTTAGGGCGGCAGAAATTGATCCTTATGAGGGAGACACATATGAAGCCTGGGCAGAAGCATTAAAGACGCTTGGTCGCTTTGCAGATGTTGCTGCTGTTTACAAACAAGCACAAGAATATCTTTGATTATGGACACAGGACGACAAACTGATTTGTACTTGAAGACAAGACAATTGTTGTCTTTCCGTCTTACTTTTGCCCTGGCCAGCTTCTTTATTGCTCTTACCGGATCTTGGTTGTCTAGAGCTGTCTCCGTAGAAAACGCTCAAATTATGTCCATGGTTGTTTTGATGATGGTTGTAGTCTATAGCCTTGGTGGCTTATTGCTTTTACGGCAAGGTATTTTTGTAGACGAACAATTTTTGAATTTTTTGAACGGCACACTGATTGCTTTTGACATTGGCGCTATTAGCGGGCTTGTATATTTCACAAAGGGCATTGACTCTGATCTCTATTTTCTATATCTGTTGCCTATCTTGTTTGCCAGTCATACTTTTGGTGCGAAGGGAATTTTTGCCACCACTACTTTTGTTTCCCTGACTTATGCCGGATTATTGGCGTGGAATAATGCCAGCTTCTTGCCTTATTTTTTTCATGCTGACAAGGATCTTGGATTAGTGGCAGCCTATGGTCATCGCCTTTCGGTAAGACTTATTACACGCACGGCTATTTTGATTTCCGTTGCCTTCATTTGGGCTGTCTTTTGCGAGCAAATGTCCAAATTGGCAGGTGAAGGGGCTCGGCGATTGTCGATACAATTGGACGAAAATACACGCTTGGTGTCCGAGTTAAAAACAATGCAGTCGCAGCTGGTGCATCAAGAAAAAATGGCATCGTTAGGTCGAATAGTGGCCGGCATTGCTCATGAACTTAACAATCCGGTGAATTTTGTACACGGCAATTTGCCCTACTTGCTGACCTATTTCAGCGAACTCAAACAACTTGTTAAGGCGGCTGATGAAGTACCGGACAAGTATGTTGAGAAACTAAAAGAATTGAAGCGCAAATTCAAATACGATTTTATGGTTACTGATTTGGACAATATCCTAGCCGACGTTTCAGAAGGTGCGGAGCGAATTAGGCATATTACACGCAACCTGAAAAGTTTTAGCCGTCTTGATGAGGCGGATTTGAAGGAAGCAAATATTGAAGATGGTATTGAATCTACCTTGAAGATACTAGGGCAGTATTTTGGCCGTGATCGAATTCCTGTAGAGTGTGAATTTGGTAATTTGCCGTTGGTTCTTTGTTATCCGGGACAACTTAATCAAGTTTGGATGAATCTTCTATCGAATGCCGGCGAAGCAGTGCAGGGTCTCGAGTCGCCGAAGGTCAAAATTGGCACTCGGCTGGAAGGAAGTTCGGTGGTAGTGACCATTTCTGATAATGGACCGGGGATCAATGCCAGTGACCAAAGTAAAATTTTTGAACCATTTTTTACGACTAAGCCTGTGGGACAAGGCACTGGGCTTGGCTTGTCGATTTGCCATTCAATTGTGGAAAGGCATGGTGGGAAAATTTGGTTTGAATGCAAGCCCAATCAGGGAACAACATTTACAGTCAGAATCCCTATTCAGGCAAGGTCGATTAAGCGTACTTTGGCATATCGTGAGAATCAGGCGTAGAGGGCAAGGAGTTAGCCGTGGCGCAAGAGCACAAGGTTTTAGTGGTTGATGATGAGCCGGCTAATTTAAGGCTCCTACAGCGGGTTTTAGGCGATGACTATCAGACATTTGCTGCTTCCTCGGGCGCCGAGGCTCTGAAGATACTCAATGCAGAAGACATAAGCCTGATAATTACCGACCAGCGAATGCCGCATATGTCCGGTGTGGAACTTTTGGAAAAGTCGCTTGACATCCGTCCGCAGGCAATTAAGATTCTTTTGACAGGCTATACCGATGTGGAAGCGCTCATTGATGCCATCAATCAAGGGCACATCTACAAATACATACCTAAACCCTGGGATGCCGATGATTTAAGACTGACCGTCAAGCGTGCCCTGGAGTCTTATGACTTGTCCAGGCGCAATGATATTTTGGTCAAGGATTTGCAGAAAGCTATTGCGCAGCTGGAAGACATTTCCATGGGTGTGATTCGTGCTTTGGCTAATGCGCTTGATGCCAAATGTGATTACACATCTGGTCACAGTTTGCGCGTTGGTCGTTATGCCGCCCTGATTGGCAAAGCTTTGGGACTAAGCAATGCAAAGCAGAAGGAATTAGAAGTGGCCGGTATCTTGCACGATATAGGCAAGATAGGTGTGCCGGAAGCTATCTTGTGGAAGCCAGACAAGCTAACACCGGAAGAACAGAAGATTATGTCCTTGCACCCAGTGCGTAGTGCGCAAATCATTGGTAATTTGCCCGCCTTGCAAGGCATTAAGGACTTGGTTCTTCATCATCATGAATATCTTGATGGTTCAGGTTATCCCGATAAGCTGAAAGGTGAAGATATTCCGCTTGGTTCGCGCATTGTTCTGGTAGCTGATGCCTATGATGCGATGACTTCCGATAGACCATATAGG
>Ga0187893_10014542_pt1 | contig 10710 bp, 12 predicted proteins | sample MA1701074metaG_FD_139574 | JGI IMG/M metagenome (GOLD analysis project Ga0187893, IMG submission 139574) | White microbial mat communities from a basaltic lava cave in the Kipuka Kanohina Cave System on the Island of Hawaii, USA - MA170107-4 metaG ...
CGCGAACCAGGCATCGCGTGCGGCGGCGAGCACGTCGCGCCCGAGCACGTGCGAGGCGAGCAGCGCGTAGCAGCTCACCTCGCGGTCGTCGTTCATGCGGAAGCGGGGATAGTCGTTCGCGATCTGCGCCCAATGGCGGCGCTTGCCGAGCTCGAGCAGCCAGTCGTTGCGCAGGCGATCCTCGACGTAGGTTCCGCTCCAGCGCTCGTAGAACGCCTCGACTTCGTCGAGCTGCGCGTCGGCGATGCGCGTCGAGAGGTCGAAGTAGTCGGCCCACATCGCGAGCGGGTGCCGCTCGGCGAACGCGGCGGCGCGGAGCGCCGCGAGCTGCGGTTTGTCCTTCTTGCGCAGCGCCTCGCGCGCCTCGACGAAGATCTGGTCGCCGCTCGCCGCGAACGCGGTCGAGCCCGGCACCATCAGTGCGACGCACAATGCGGCGACGCGGATCAGCGGGCGCGCCTTCCGGTGTTGCTGTTCCACTTTCCGATGACCGTTGGTTGATCGTGACCGCAACACCCACCCTCCGACGTGCGCTTCGCGACCGGTTGCTCGCCGCGCGCGAGCGCTTCGCAGCAAGCGCGGACGCCGAGACCGCGCGCCTCGCGCTGCACGACCACCTCGCGCGCGTGATCGGAACCCTCGAGCCGCGGACACTCGGCACCTACTGGCCCATGCGCTGCGAATTTAACCCAATCGATGCGGCGCGCGACGCGGGACGGCCCCTCGCGTTACCGTTTTGCACACGTGCGCCGAGGCAGATGAGCTATCGGATGTGGGACGGCGCAGCGCCGCGCGCGCGCGACGAATGCGGCATCGCTGCCAGCGACGGTTCGGAAGTGGTGCCCGACGTCGTGCTCGCACCGTGCCTCGGCTACACCCGCGGGGGCTGGCGCGTCGGCTACGGCGGCGGCTACTTCGATCGCTTCCTCGCCGCGCATCCGCACGTCACCGCGGTCGGGGTCGCGTGGTCGGTCAGCGAGGTCGACGCGGGCGACTACGCGCCCGAGCCGCACGACCGGCCGATGATGCTGATCGTCACCGAGCGCGGCGTTGCATGACCGGTGGCGGCTCGGGCCGTTCCATCACGCGCCGCGTCTCGCTCGCCTGCTCGACGATCCACTGCTTGAACTGCAGCACCTCGGGGCGCTCGGCTCCCGCGCGCGACGCGATCACCCAGTACGCGTACGGCGCGTCGATACGTCCGGCGGTGCCGAACGGCTCGACCAGTTCGCCGCGCGCCAGCGATTCGGCGACGAGCGCGATGCGTGCCAAGGTCACCGCCTGCCCCGACAACGCGGCCTGCACCTGCTGGTAGGTGTAGTTCAGGTACATCCAGCGGCGCGGTTGCAGCATCGGCTCGCCGTGAAGGCGGAGCCAGCGGCGCCAACTCAGGAATTCGGAGCCCGGGAGCGTGCTGTCCTCCTCGGCGAGCGCGTGCCGCGCGAGATCGGCCGGGCGCGCGAGCGGCGGCGCATCGCCGCGCGCGATCTGCTCGGCGAGCCACGGGCTGATCACTGGCGTCAGCGTCTCGCCGAACAGGCGCTCGGTCTCGGGTGCCACCGCTTCCGGGGGCGCGTAGCGCAGGGCCAGGTCGAGGTCGGTCTCGTCGAGATCGACCGTGCCGTCGCTCGCCGAGACGCGGATGTCGATGTCCGGATGCGCGCGCTGGAACGCTTCGAGCCGCGGGATCAGCCACAGCGACGAGAACGACGCGAACGTCGTCACCGACACCGCGCGCCGGCCGCGGGCCTGGCGGATCTGGCGCACGCTCGTGTCGATGCGTTCGAGCGCCGGCACCACGCCGCGCAGCAACGTCGCGCCGTCGCTCGTCAACTCGACCTTGCGCGTATCGCGCGCGAACAGCGCGGCGCCGACCTCGTCCTCGAGCGAGCGGATCTGCCGGCTGATCGCCGACTGCGTCAGCGACAGCTCGTCGGCGGCCGCGCGAAAGCTCAGCAAGCGCGCCACCGCTTCGAAGGCGCGGATCGGCCCGAGCTGCAGCCGGCGTTGGCGATTCATGAGCCGATGGTATCAATCGAGACCCCGGTCGTCATTGGACTGGGCGCCTCGGCACGCCTACGATTCAGTGTCGGAAGGAATCGGATCATGATGAACGTGACGCAAGGATCAACGGGCGCGGAATGGCGCCTCGACGCGGGCGAAGCGCGCTCGCTCTCGATCGGACCGGGGCCGCGCGTGCTGCGCGTCGCGAGCGGCGCGCTGTGGATCACCGCGAGCGGCGAGCCGGATGCGCCGGCCGACGACGTGTGGCTGCGCGAAGGCGAATCGCTCGCGCTCGACGACGGCGCCGAAGTGCTGATCGAAGGCTGGCCCGAGGCGCGCTTTCAGCTGCTCGTGCCGCCGTGCACGAAGCGCGCGCAGCGCAACGGGCTCACCACCGTGCTACGGCGCCTCGCAGTCTGAATCGCCGGCTCTGGCTCACCGCGTTCGGGCGCGTCCTTCGACGAGCTGAGGACGATCGGAAGTCCAGCGCGAACGGGCGGTCGGGAAGGGCGTTGTGCGGAGCACAATGCTTCATGCCGATCGATCGAGCCGCCTTGCGCAAGAAGCTCGTCGCCGCTCGGCTGGCGATGCCCGACCGGTTGCTGCACGCCGAACGACTGCAAGAGGTGCTGCGCGTCTGGCTGGTATCGCGGCGCGAGGCGGCGATCGGCGCGTACTGGCCGATCAAGGGCGAGTTCGATCCGTTGCCCGCGCTCTATCGCTGGCAGGAAGGCGCACCCGAAGACGTGACGCGCACGATCGGCCTGCCGGTGGTGGACCGCGTGCATCGCCAGCTGCGATTCCACTCCTGGAGCCCCGGCTGCCCGATGGAGGACGATGCGTACGGCATCCCGAAGCCGAAGGACACCGACCCGTTCGATCCGCAGCTGCTGCTCGTGCCCTGCGTCGGGTACGGGCCGTGCGGACTCCGGCTCGGCTACGGCGGCGGGTTCGTCGATCGCACCCTCGCCGCGCTGAAGCCGCGGCCGTACACCGTCGGCCTCGCGTACGCGCACGGCTTCGTGCCGCTGCTCGCTCGGGAGGAGGGCGACGTGCCGCTGCACGCGGTGCTGTGCGAGGAGGGCGTCGCGTGGGAGAGCGACGACTGATGCACGCGGCAATCCCCGCGGATGGGGGTTACGGCCGGCGGCAGATCGCCAGCACGGAAGCGGACTGGTTCATCGAATAGAAGTGGAACCCGGGAGCGCCGCCGCGCGCGAGCCGCTCGCACATCGCGCCGACGATGTCGATGCCGAAGGCGCGGATCGACGCGGTGTCGTCGCCGAAGCTTTGCAGCCGCAGGCGGATCCAGCGCGGTACCTCCGATCCGTTCGCATCGGCGAACCGCAGCAGCTGCGCCGAGTTGGTGATCGGCATGACGCCGGGCACGATCGGGATGTTCACGCCGCGCCGCGAAGCCTCGTCGACGAAGCGAAAGTACGCGTCCGCGTTGTAGAAGAACTGGGTGAGCGCGACATCCGCTCCGGCTTTGGCTTTTGCCGCGAAAGCCTCGAGGTCGGCTTGCGGCGAGCGCGCTTGAGGATGGGTCTCGGGATAGCAGCCGACGTGGATGCGAAAGCGCGCGCCGGTCTCCGCGCGGATGAACGCGACCAACTCGCTCGCGTAGCGGAATTCGCCGAAGCTCGCATGCCCGCTCGGCAGGTCGCCGCGCAGCGCGACGACGCGCTCGACGCCCATCGCCTCGAAAGCCTCGAGCTGCGCGCGCACGCTCGCCTTGCTCGCGCCGATGCAGCTGAAGTGCGGCGCAGCGTCGATGCCTTCGGCGAGGATTTCGCGCACCGCGTCGAGCGTGCCTTGCTGCGTCGAGCCGCCCGCGCCGTAGGTCACCGAGCAGAACTCGGGCGCCAGGGCGTACAGCTCGCGGCGCGCCGCGCGCAGCTTGGTCGTGCCGTCCGGCGTCTTCGGCGGGAAGAACTCGATGCTCAACGGGGCCATTCGAGAGATCCGAGGTGGCGGTCTTGCTGCGGCGCAGGATCGGGCGGCCGCAGCAGAACCGGAGGCATATATCGACTCTCAAGTTGATCCGGCTCCGCCGGGCAACTTGAACCCCCGCCGGGGGGCGGGCCGGGCTGGCCCGACCCTGGGGGTTGCTCAGTACCGATAGCTGTCCGCCTTGTACGGACCGTGCTTGCTGACCCCGATGTACGCCGCCTGCTCGTCGCAGAGCTGCGTGAGCTTCGCGCCCAGCTTGGAAAGCTGCAGCCGCGCAACCTTCTCGTCGAGATGCTTCGGCAGCACGTACACCTTGCCGACCTCGTAGTCGCCGGGCTTGGTGAACAGCTCGATCTGCGCGATCGTCTGGTTCGCGAAGCTCGACGACATCACGTAGCTCGGATGCCCGGTGCCGCAGCCCAGGTTCACGAGCCGGCCCTTGGCGAGCAGGATGATCTTCTTGCCGTCGGGAAACGTCACGTGATCGACCTGCGGCTTGATCTCGTCCCACTCGTACTCTTCGATCGACGCGATGTCGATCTCGTTGTCGAAGTGGCCGATGTTGCAGACGATCGCCTCGTTCTTCATGCGGCGCATGTGCTCGTGCGTGATCACGTGCTTGTTGCCGGTGGCGGTGACGAAGATGTCGGCCTGCGAGCAGGCGTCGTCCATCGTCACGACGCGATAGCCTTCCATCGCCGCCTGCAGCGCGTTGATCGGGTCGATCTCGGTCACCCAGACCTGCGCCGAGAGGGCGCGCAGCGCCTGCGCCGAGCCCTTGCCGACGTCGCCGTAGCCGCAGACCACGGCGATCTTGCCGGCGATCATCACGTCGGTGGCGCGCTTGATGCCGTCGACCAGCGATTCGCGGCAGCCGTACAGGTTGTCGAACTTGCTCTTGGTCACGCTGTCGTTGACGTTGATCGCGCGAAAGAGCAGCGCGCCCTTGGCCGCCATGTCCTTCAGGCGGTGCACGCCGGTCGTCGTCTCCTCGGTCACGCCGACGATCCCTGCCGCCTTGCGCGAGTACCAGGTCGGGTCCTGCGCCAGCTTGGCCTTGATCGCGGCGTAGAGGCAGGTCTCCTCCTCGCTCGTCGGCTTGGCGAGAATCGAGATGTCCTTCTCCGCCTTCTTGCCGAGGTGCATCAGCAACGTCGCGTCGCCGCCGTCGTCGAGGATCATGTTCGGGCCTTCGCTCTCGCTGCCCTTCGGGCCGAACTCGAAGATGCGGTGCGTGTAGTCCCAGTAGTCGGTGAGCGACTCGCCCTTGTAGGCGAACACGGGCGTGCCCTGCGCGACGAGCGCCGCCGCGGCGTGATCCTGCGTCGAGAAGATGTTGCACGACGCCCATCGCACCTGGGCGCCGAGCGCTTGCAGGGTCTCGACCAGCACCGCAGTCTGGATCGTCATGTGCAGCGATCCGCTGATGCGCGCACCGGCGAGCGGCTTCGTCTTGGCGAACTCGTCGCGGATCGCCATCAGCCCGGGCATCTCGGTCTCGGCGATCTTGATTTCCTTGCGTCCCCACGCGGCGAGCGACGGGTCGGCGACGGCGTGGTCGGCAGCGGCAGGTTTCAGTACGGCACTCATCTCGGGCTCCTTGGCGGCCCGCCTCGGAAATGAGCGATCGACTCTCACCCACGAGACCGAAGCGGGTGAGCGCGGTTGCAACAAGGGGGTTCCGAGCCTGGGGCGCGACGCGCCTTGCAACGCTCCTCGGAACGCGCGCATTGTAGCGGGCCAGGCGCCGGCTCGACACGTGGTGCGCCCTCGATCGGGTGCTCGCGCGGTAGAGTGCCGCGCAGATGGCGAACGCGCGCGCTTCGAGACCCTGGGCGGAGTGCCCGCCGTCGATGCTGAGCAGCGTATGCGGCGTGCTCACCGACATCGACGACACGTTGACGACCGGCGGCGCGATCACGCTCGACGCGGTCGGCGCGCTCGAGGCGCTGCGCGCTGCCGGGGTCCGCGTCGTCGCCATCACCGGCCGCCCGACGGGCTGGAGCGCGTCCTTCGCGCGCGAGTGGCCGCTCGAGGCGGTCGTCGCCGAGAACGGAGCGGTGGCGCTATACCCCGACGGCACGATCGAGTACGTGCAGGACGAGGCGACCCGGGCGCGCAACGCGAAGCGGCTCGCCGCTGCGGCCGCGCGCGTCCTTCGCGCCGTGCCGGGGATCAAGCTCGCGCGCGACAGCGCCGGACGCGCCACCGACATCGCGATCGACCACTCGGAGTTCGCCGCGCTCGACCGCGCGACGATCGAGCGCGTCGTCGCGCTGATGCGCGAGGAGGGCATGCAGGCGACGGTCAGCTCGATCCACGTCAACGGCTGGTACGGCGGGCACGACAAGTGGAGCGGTGCCAACTGGATCGTGTCGCGCCTGACGGGCCGCGTGCTGGAGGCCGAGATCGAACGCTGGGCCTACGTCGGCGACTCGACCAACGACCAGGTCATGTTCGAGCGCTTTCCGCTTTCGGTCGGCGTCGCGAACCTGCTGCGCTTCGAGCGCGAGCTGACGGTCTGGCCGGCGTACATGACGCGCGGCGAGCGCGGCGCCGGCTTCGCCGAGGTGGCTCGCGCTCTCGTCGGCGCCTGCCCAAGTGCGTGACGCCGCCGACGCGACGTCGGCCGCCGAAGCGGACCACAATCGCCGAATGGACCGTACGACCTTCGGGCTCGATGCCGAATCGCTCGCCAGCGCGGTGCGCGACCGGCGCTTCATGTTCGTGCACGCGGACGACACCCTGAGGCTGCTCGGCGATGCGGCGCGGGCGGGCTGGCCCGAGTTCGCGCGCGGCTGGGACGGTCTCGAGCTCGACGCCTACATGGCCGACGGCGGGCGCTACCGCAGAAGGCGCTACGCGACGTTGAGCGCACCGGCCGCGGGCGGCGGGCTGCGCGTCGAAGCGCACCAGCCCCACTATCAGGGCCTCGAGTACAACCGCCTGAACGGCGGCATCGCGCGCCACTTCGCGCCGATCGAGCCGGGCCTGCTGCATGGCCCGACCATGCAGGCGGCGCTCGGGCTTGGCCTGGCCGTGTTTCGCTCCCTCGATCCGGGACGCGCGGCGCACGTCGAGGTGCACCAGTTCCGCATCGAGGCGCGCGCCGACATGCTCGGCCGGCCGACGCCCGAAGGCGTGCACCGCGACGGCGTCGATTTCGTGCTGGTGATGATGGTCCGGCGCGAGAACGTCGCCAGCGGCACCACCGAGATCCACGACCTCGACGGGCGTCGCATCGACGCCTTCACGTTGACTGCGCCGGGCGACGCGGCGCTCGTCGATGACCGGCGCGCGCTGCACGGGGTGACCGCGATCACGCCGCTCGACGCGGCGCGGCCCGCGTGGCGCGACGTGCTGGTGGCGACGTACCGCGGCGTGGATGCCAAGACACCCTGACCCTCTCCCGCCCCCGGGAGACGCAAGTCAGGGCAAGCGTTCGAGCGCGTGCTGGTAGCGGGCGTCGCGCATCAGGTCTTCCCAGCCAAGCGGCGCGGACGCCGGCAGCAGGGCGCGGCGGCGCGCCTCGGCGTCGGGGTCTGCTTGCCAGCCGCCGTTCGAGTGCGCCGCAGCGAGCCCGTCGAGCAGCGCATCGACCGCCGTGCCGCCGTCGACGCTCTGGTTGCACAGCAGCACCAGGTCGCAGCCCGCGGCGAGCGCCAGGGTTGCGGCCTCGGTGTAGCTCAGCTCGCGGCCATCGACGTTGCGGGCGCCGGCCATGCTCAGGTCGTCGCTGAAGACGGCGCCCTGGAAGCCGAGCTGCCCGCGCAGGACCTGCTTCAGCCAGATCGGCGAGAAGCCGGCCGGCCGCGCATCGACCTTCGAATAGACGACGTGCGCCGGCATCACGCCGGCCAGGGTCGTGCCGAGCCATGCGTAGGGCTTGGCGTCGTCGGCGAGGATCGCCTTCAGCGAGCGGCCATCGACCGGCACTTCGGTGTGCGAATCGGCACGCACGTAGCCGTGCCCCGGAAAGTGCTTGCCGCAGTTGTGCATCCCGGCGAGCAGCAGCCCGTGCATCAAGCTCTTGGCGAGCAGCGCGGCGACCCGCGCGTCGCGGTGGAACGCGCGGTCGCCGATGACGCCGCTTTCGCCGTGGTCGAGGTCGAGCACCGGAGTGAAGCTGAGGTCGACGCCGCAGGCGCGCAGCTCGGCGCCCAGCACGTGGCCGGCTGCGCTCGCGGCGTCGGTCGCGGCGAGGGCGTCCTTCATCCACAGCTCGCCCAGCGCGCGCATCGGCGCCAAGTGCGTGTAGCCGTCGCCCTTGAAGCGCTGCACGCGCCCGCCTTCGTGGTCGACGCAGATCAGCACGTCGGGCCGCAGCGACTTGATCTCGGCAGTCAGCTCGACGAGCTGGCGCCGGTCCTGCCAGTTGCGGGCGAACAGGATCAGGCCGCCGGTGAGCGGATGCGCGAGGCGCCGCCGGTCGTCCGCGGCGAGCGATAGGCCGGCGATGTCGAGCACGATCGGTGCGTGTTCTCTCTTCATGTGCTGCTCAGTCCTTCTCGACCACCACGAACGCGGCGGCGTAGTCGCTTTCGTCGCTCAGGCTGACGTGCGCGCGCAGGTGCCGCGCGTCGAACCACCGCGCCAGCGCGCCGTGCAACCGGATCTCGGGCTTGCCGCTCGGCGCCTTCACCACCTCGCAGTCGCGCCAGGTCATCGGCATGCGCATGCCCGTGCCGATCGCCTTCGAGAACGCTTCCTTGGCGGCGAAGCGGCTCGCCAGGTAATGCACGCCGCGTGCCTCGAGCTTGTCGCTGCGGTCGCGCCAGACCTCGATCTCGTGCGGGCCGAGCACGCGCAGCGCGAAGCGCTCGCCGCGCCGTTCGACCGTCCGGCGCATGCGGCGCATGTCGCAGATGTCGGTGCCGACGCCGTAGATCATGCGCGCCGGATGCAGCGTTGGTAGTCGCGCACCGCTTCGGCGAGGCCGAGCTCGAGCGCGTCGGCGATCAGCGCATGCCCGATCGAGACCTCCTGCACGCCGGGCACGGCGCGCAGGAAGTCGGCGAGGTTGGCGCGGTTCAGGTCGTGCCCGGCGTTGACGCCGAGCCCGGCGCGCAGCGCCGCCTCGGCTGCCCGCGCGTAAGCCGCCAGCGTCTCCGGCTGGCGCTCGGTGCCGTGCCACCGGGCGTAGCCTTCGGTGTACAGCTCGACGCGGTCGGCGCCTACGTCCCGCGCGGCGCGCATCGCGTCGGGCAGCGGGTCCATGAACAGGCTGACGCGTACGCCGAGCGCGCGCGCCTCGGCCACCAGCGGTGCGAGGCGCGCGCCGTCGGCGGCGAGATCCCAGCCGTGGTCGGACGTCGCCTGCTCCGCCGCGTCCGGGACGAAGGTGCACTGATCGGGCCGCACCGCCCGCACGAACTGCATCAGGTTGTGGAACGGATTGCCCTCGATGTTGTATTCGGCGTGCGGCCAGTCCTTCAGCAACGCTGCCAGCTCGTGCACGTCGCTCGAGCGGATGTGCCGCTCGTCCGGGCGCGGGTGGACGGTGATGCCGTGCGCTCCGGCTTCGAGCACGATCTTCGCCGCATGCGCCACGCTCGGGATCCCGACGTGGCGGCTGTTGCGCAGCAGCGCCACCTTGTTCAGGTTGACGGAGAGCGCGGTGCACCCGCCGCGTGCGCCGGCTTCAGGCGCGACGAGCGGGTTCATGGACCTTGGAGCCGTTGTGCATCGAGCAGCACCTCACGCGTGTGCAGCGCGTAGGAGCCGAGATGATATTGAAGCGTGGCGCGCAGCATGCCGCGCAGCTCGGGCAGCGCGGGCCGGCAAGCGCCGCAAAGCGCGTCGAAGTTCGCAGCCGAGAGCGCCGCCTCGAGCGCAACCCATGTCTGCGACGCGATGCCGGCGTGCGCCGGCGACACGCCGGCTTCCGGGTCGAGCGCGTAGACCTGCCCCGGCTGCAGCGGTTGCTGCGTCAAGGTCAGCAGGCTGAGGTCGGGCAGCACCCCGGTCTCGCGCAGCAGGGTCAGCTCGAAGGCGCGCAGCGCGCACTGCGCGCCGGTCTCTTCCGCGGCGAGTCGCGGCAAGGTGAGCGCATACGCGTCGAAGAGTGCGGGGTGCGGGTCGTTGCGGGCCACGAGCTTCATCAGCAGCTCGTTGCAGTAGAAGCCCGAGAACAACGCGTCGCCCGTCGGCATCGGAGCGCCGCCCGCCCGCTCGGCCGCGCGCAGGGTCTGGACCTCGGGCGCTGAATCGGTCGCGGCGCGTCCGAGCGTCGCGTGCAGCCGCTGGAACGGCAGCAACACCGCGCGCAGTTGCGAATGCGGGCGCTTCGCCCCTTTTGCGGCGACCGCGAGCCGGCCGTGCTCGCGCGTCCAGAGGTCGAGGATCAGGCTCGATTCGCTCCAGTCGTAGTGGTGCAGCACGTACGCGACCAGCGAGACGGCGCCCCGCGCGCGCGGCGCCATCACTCGTAGCCGTAGGAGGACAGGCGCTGCTCGTCGTCGGCCCAGCCGCGCCGGACCTTGACCCACAGTTCGAGGAAGACCTTGACGCCGAGCAGCCGCTCGAGCTCGACCCGCGCTTCGCTGCCGATGCGCTTCAGGCCCTCGCCCCCCGCGCCGACGATCATGCCCCGGTGCGCGTCGCGCTCGACGACGATCGTCGCCGCGATGCGAGTCAGCGCCGGCGTCTCCTCGAAGCTGTCGACGACGACGGTCGATGTGTACGGCAGCTCGTCGCCGGTGAATCGAAACAGCTTTTCGCGCACGATCTCGCCGGCGAGGAAGCGCTCGCTGC
>Ga0187893_10014544_pt1 | contig 10707 bp, 11 predicted proteins | sample MA1701074metaG_FD_139574 | JGI IMG/M metagenome (GOLD analysis project Ga0187893, IMG submission 139574) | White microbial mat communities from a basaltic lava cave in the Kipuka Kanohina Cave System on the Island of Hawaii, USA - MA170107-4 metaG ...
AGTCCAGGACGCTGGCGCGCAGACCGGGCCCCGTTGCTCGCGAAGCGTCCTGGACTGCGCCAGTCCTCTGGCGCTTTTGGCTGCGCACGCACCGGAAAGCATAACAGTGTCAAGATGCGCCCCGGGCCTGCCACGTCTCGCGCTGCTTCTCGCCCTTCTCGCGTTGTGCGGCTGCGCGGGGGCGAAGACGCGGACAGACGGCTTTCCCCGCCCGTTCGACTTCGCGCGCGACACGCTCTCCTTCTCGAACGAGCTGTGCTGGGTTTATCGCACGGATCCGGCGACGGGCCGGATGAAGCACGAACGGCGCGACCCGAAGCCGGCCTACGCGCAGCACTGCTTCGCGATGGCGCGGGCGGCGCGGCTGTTCCTCCAGCACGCGCGCTTCGACGCGGGCCTGCCGCAGACCAACGAGACGGCTTACCGTGAATTGGTGCGACGCGTGGCGAAGAGCAGCCCGCGCGTCGAACGGCCCGCCGACGAGCGCATCGTCATTCCGGGCTACGCGAACTTGCGCGAGTTCAGCGCGGCACATGAAACGCTGTTGAAGTCCGTGTGCGGCACCAAGTGGGCAAGCTATTTCCAGCGCGGGAACTGGCGGATGGTCTTTCCGTTCACCAAGCGTCACCAGGAGAAGATGGCGCGACAACTTGCCGCCTCCGTCCGGCGCAATCGCCCCGCGGTCGTCCACGTCGCGGACTTTCCGAAACTCTACATCAACCACGCCCTCCTCCTGTTCGACGCGCGCGAGGACGATGATGGATTTCGATTTTCCGTCTATGACCCGAACGATCCCTCGACGCCAGGCACCCTGCGCTTCGACCGCAAGGAACGGCGGTTCTCGCTTCCGGCGAACTTCTATTTCCGCGGAGGCCGCGTGGATGTGTACGAGATTTATTGCGCATGGAACTATTGAGAGCGGGAGTGCGTCAGCGCGTCCTCAATGCAAACAAGGGCTTGACGCAGCGGCGCGCGTCGGTCGTGCTTCGGGCGAATCAATTGACTCACAGCGATGGACACGACGACCACACCTGCCGCTCCGAAGAAGAAATCCATTCTCAAGAAAATCCTCATCGCCGTCGTCTTGCTCATCGCCGCGTTTTTCGTCGTCGTCGCGATGCAGCCGTCGGATTACCGCGTCTCCCGTTCGGCCACGATGGCGGCGCCCGTGGCGACGGTTTTCCCGCAGGTGAACGAACTGCAGAAATGGGACGCGTGGTCGCCGTGGGCCAAGCTCGACCCGAATGCGAAAAGCACCTTCGACGGCCCGCCCGGCGGCAAGGGCGCCGTCATGGGCTGGGCCGGGAACAGGCAGGTTGGCGAGGGGCGCATGACGATCACCGAGTGCCGCACGAACGAGTTCATCCAGTTCCACCTGGAGTTCTTCAAGCCGATGGCCGGGACGAGCACGGCGGAATTCACCTTCAAGCCCGAGGGCAATCAAACCACCGTGACCTGGACGATGTTCGGCAAAAACGATCTCATAGGGCGCATCTTCTGCATCTTCATGAGCATGGACAAGATGATCGGCGGACAGTTCGACAAGGGGCTGGCCTCCATGAAGTCCATCGTGGAAGCGCCCGCCAAGCCGTAGCCCCGGCAGACGAGGGATTTCCATTACAAACAAACAACCAACCTCGAACAACTATGCCTTACGTTGACGGATACCTCATTCCCATCCCGAAGAAAAACCTGGCCGCCTATCGCCGCATGGCGCAGAAGGCGTGCAAGATCTGGCGCGAGCACGGCGCCCTCGAATACCGCGAATGCGCCGGCGACGACCTCAAAGTCCAGTGCGGCATCGCGTTTCCCAAACTCACGAAGGCCAAGCCCGGCGAAACCGTCATCTTCGCCTGGATCGTTTACAAATCCAAAGCCCACCGCGACAGCGTCAACGCGAAGGTCATGAAAGACCCGCGCCTCACCGCGATGTGCGATCCGAAGAAGATGCCCTTCGACTGCCAAAAAATGAGCTACGGGGGGTTCAAAGTGCTCGTCGAGGCATGAAGAACCTGGGAGCCCCGGCATCTTGCCGGCGGGAACCTTGGCGCACTGGCCGGCAGGATGCCGGCGCTCCCGTTCGTTTAGCGCGCCGCAGCCGCGAGCGCAGCCGGCTCGTTCCGCCGCACGCGTTGCGCGGCGCAGAGATCGGCGATCATCCCCGGCAATTTCTCCAAGTGCTCCCGTGACCATTCGCCCATGAGGCAGATCTGAATCCAGTTCCGCTTCACCAGATAGCTGCTGTTATACGACAGCAGGTAGCCGGCGCTGCGTAGCTGGTTGCCAATCGTCACCGAGGAAACCTCGCGCGGCAACGCGAGCGTCACCACCGCGGGCGTGGCGTGCGCGGACGGCGCTACGATCTGCAAGCCCGCCCCCCGCAGGTCTTCCCGCAGTTCCGCGCCCGCCTTCGCCAGTTCCGCGAATTTCTTCGGCCAGTCGATTCGCCGCAGCGCCGTTTGCAGCGCGTAGAGCAAATTGGAAGAAGTGGTGAAGGGCACTCCCTGCTGTGCCGCGTAGTAGCCGAGATCCAAGTAGCGGGCGAGTTGCGGCGCAGGCTGCAAGTCGTGATTGTAGAAAACCATCGACAGCCCCGGAAACGACGCCAGCGCCTTGCCGCTGACGCAACTCGCCAGATAAACCCCCGACAAATCCACCGGCACCGTTCCTATCGAACTAATGCAATCCAGACAAAGCTTGATCCCCCGCTCCGCGCACAGTGCCTTCAGCGACGGAAGATCGTTCAGCATCCCCGTCGAAGTCTCGCAATGCGCCGCCCACAGCCACCCCGGACGCGCCTTCTGCTCCACGCGCCGCCGCACCTGCGCCAAATCGAACGGCTCGCCCCAGCCGATTTGATACGTCTCGAACTTCAACCCCTGCCGCCCCGCGTGGTCGATGAGCCGGTCCCCAAATTCCCCGTTGCTCAGGATCAATCCCGGCTCATTCAAGAGCGAAAGCTGCGCGCAGATCGCGTCGTTCGCCAGACTTCCCGACCCGGTCAGAATCTCGACGCTCTTCGCCTTCACCAGTTCGCACAGCAAGCGGCGCGTCGCCTTGAAGTCCGCCATGAAGCCGTCCGAGCGATGCGATATCGGCCCGTTGGCGAACGCCTCCTTCACGTCCTTGTGGACATCCACGGGACCCGGCAGGTAATTGGCAAGAATCTTCTCCACCGCTTCGCTCGGCGGTGACAGCGCCTTGGCCATCTGGATGAACTTTTCCAGCGTCAGATACATCGGCTGGAACTGCGCCTCGCCGCTGCCCACCAGAGGTCCGAACGGGACGAAGCCAAGATGCTTGTAGAGCCGAACCTGCCGCGTCGTCCCGGAGATCAGCGCCATGTCGCAGCCCTGATCCTTGAAATGCTGCGCCAGCAACCCCACCAGCTTCGAGAAGACGAACCCATTGCGGAATTCCTTCTCCACCGAGAGCAGCCGCACCTCCAGCGCCCGGTAGCCCGCCGGCAGATGCGCATCCAGGTCCGGCACCTTCTTGTCCAGCGAGAACGGCCGGTGGCTCCGCCCGCACACCATCCCCACGAGCCGCTCACCGCACAGACAGATGGCGTAAGTGTTTTCCGCGTGAAACTTGTCCACCAGCCGTTCCTCGGCATTGCGCTCGTGCTGGGGGATTTCCTCGACGAAAGTCTTGTAGTTCAGCCGGTGAACGGCCTCGAACTCCCAATCCTCCGTCGCGATCTTGAAGCGCAGCGGCGATTCAGCCTTCATCGTTCGGTCCTTTGTGCATTTCCCCGTCTTCTACCGAACGATGGAAGACAAGGCGAGCAACATCTTTGCGGATGTTGCGCCGGTGCGTGATGAGCGCCAGCACCGCCAGGAAGGAACCCGCCGCCACGCCCTCCTTCTCCAGCCCGCACGCGTAGCCCAGCAGCGGCGCGATGGCAAACGCCAGCATCCCGCTCAACGTGAACGTCCGCAAGATCGCCAGCACCGGCAGGAACACCGCCAGCAAACACAGCACGATGAACGGGTCATACGCCAGCAACGCCCCCAGCGACACCGCGATTCCCTTCCCCCCTTTGAAGTGCAATTGCACCGGCCAGTTGTGCCCCACCGCCACCGCCACCACCGTCGCCACCAGCGCATCGGAACTCACTGCGAAATACGTGCCGCCGGCCACCGCGAGCACGCCTTTGCCGAAGTCGAGCAGGAACGTCACGAAGAACCCCCACCGTCCGATCACCCGCCCCACGTTGCGCGCCCCCACGTTGCCGCTGCCCATCGTGCGGATGTCCCGCCCCGTCCGCCAGCGCGTCCAGTAGTAACCGGCGGTGAAACAACCCAGGAAATAGCTCGTGATGATCCAGGTAAAATCCTTCCCGGACAGGGCCACGCCAGGCGTGAGGGCAAAGCTCATCATTGAGTCGGGCGCAAACTAGCAAAGCCCGAAACGATTTGGCAACGACTCTCTCCGTCCTGAATTTCCCCGCGGTGAAGCGGCGGCTGTGGCTCTCTGGCCGCGGGGCAAATCATCCCGCGGTCTGAGAAATTCCTACGCGGCCTGCTCCTGCGCGATGGTCACTTCCAGCACCGCGCTCTCGGCGCCTTCGCCGCCGGAATTGCGGCCAAACGCCTTGAAGCGGTGCACCCCCGGCGCCAGGTTCTCCTTCGTGAAACTCTTTTCCTTCGTCAACGCCGTGACCACCACGAACACCGGCGAACCGGGCGGCTGCCACAGATACGTGAACTTCGTCGCGTGCTCGGCGTCGCAATCGAAATGCACCGTGTTGCCCTGCACCATCAGGTGCGAAAGCACCGCCTGGCCGACCTCCGGCGGCGGATTGTAAGTCGTCGGCACCGTCGAGCGAATCATATCGCCCTGCGTCGTGCCGATGGGGAACTTCGTCGTCGCCGCCGCGTACCAGCCCACGCAATCCTCGTCCAACGCGCGGGCCTTGTTGCGCAGTTCGCTGGCCGCCGTGCGCCAGAGCGCCGTCTTGGTGGCGTGCGCATCGCCCAGGGCCAGCGCGTTGGCCAGCGACGAGCCGAGCACGCCGATGCTCATCTCTTCCCACGGCGCCCAGGTGGGGTCCGTCTCCTGCCACGCCTTTTCCGCCGCGCGGCCTTCATCGTAAATGCCGTTGCGACCCCGGCTGTTGGTCTTGAGCACCGTGAAATGTTCCAGCTTGGCCGGCTGCTTGCGGAAACGCACTTTGGCCAGCCGGACAATGTCTTTGGTCATCTGCTTGATGCCCGCCACCGTGCCGTCCCACGCCAGCGCCGCGGAACGCAGCTCCGCGCGCTTCGTGGTTTCCGCCACGTCCAGCGTGTCGAACTCCGCCAGATCGGCGACCCATTGCGGCACCGATTTTTCCTCCCACGTCCAGATCGCCTTGACGATGTCCTGCGCCGCCTTCGACGCCGTCGCGCGCGTGTCCACAAACAAAATGCTGCGAATCGTTTTCACTTTCATAAGTCAATCAGTGCTTCATCAGTCCGGCCGCACCCTGCGGTCCTGTGAGCACTAACGGCAGGATCGGCCGAGGACATTAACCCCTTTTTTTGGACGCACCGTTTCGGGACGCTGCGGCGTGTCCCGGCGCGGGACGCGCGGAACGCGGCGCGTGTCCTCATTTCATCCGGGCGCGCCCTGCGGACGCCGGCGCGCGCCCCGCGGAACGGATCGCGGGTGTTGCAACGCGCACCGCCAGAGTTGCGGAAGCAAATGCAACACCCCCGCTGCCCGCCGCAACACCGGCGCCTGTCTCCGCAACGCCCGCGCTGTCCAATGCAACACCTACTCTGTCCACTGCAACACTTGCGGTGTCCATTGCATCACCAGCGCTCCGCGTTGCAGCACCCGCGCCCCCGAATGCAACACCCGCGGTGACGATTGCAACACTCGCCGCGCCCGGTGTACTACCGGCGGGACGCGGTGTACTACCTGCGCTGAGCAGTGCAACACCTCCCCTTCGTGAAGGAACGGCCCGCGCTGCGAGCCGTGGCGCCGCGCAGAGCGGCGCGCCACAAATCCCGAAGGGATTCCGCAACTGGGCTTCATTGCGGAATCCCTTCGGGATTCGACGTGGTTGTGCCCGCGCTTCCGCCTTTACAACCGCGGGCCAGGGGCCGGACACTGCCCCAGCCTGCGGAAGAACAGGACTCTGGAATGAAACGAATCACAGATCGCTTGCTGATAGGCTCCAAGAACGCAACTCTCCTTCTGTTCGCAGGAGCGCTGCTATGCGGTTGCACTGAGTCCCGGAAGGACTGGACAAGAGAGGATGTTGTCGGGCTTAGGATTGAGCTTATTGATTCTGTAAATATCGAGCAGATGAGCTTTAGCAAGGACGGACTCGTCCCCTACACCATCGGCAAGAAAGGCGGTGGGATCACCGCGCCTCTTTACTATTGGCGACTCACAAATGGATGCCTGCAAATCTTTGACACCGAGAACATCATTCAGCAGGAGTTCACATTGATATCCAAAGACTCCTCGACGATTAAAGTTCGCAATCGCGAAGGGAAAACTGCCAGATATCGTATTCGCGAAAAGCGAGCAGATTGACCCTGCGCGGTTGCGCGCGGCAGCGTTGCCAATCGGCTCTGGCGTGGTTATTGTCTGCGCGTGACGACGACCATCAACATGAGCGACAAGGGGCAGGTGGAGTTGCCCAAGGCGTTTCGCGAGCGGAGAAAGATCAAGCCGGGCACGCCCTTGCGCGTGACGGAGGTGGGCGAGGGGCTTTACATCACGCCCATCCCGGAGCCGACAGAGAAGGAGTTGAAGGAGGTCATCGCGGCAGCCGGTTCGTTGACGCGCCCGCAGAACGAGGCGGAAGGGAAGCTGGTCGAAGAAACCATCCGCGAGTATCGCGCCGGCCGGCGGTCGAAGGGGCGATGAACGTCGTCCTGGATACGAACGTCGTCGTTTCCGCAATCTTCTGGCCGGGCGAATCGCGCGAGTGCGTGGCGGGCTGGGCAAGGCGGCGCTACCATCTGGCGGTCACGGTGCCCATCCTCGCGGAGTATGGGGAAATCGCCCGGCGGCTGGCGCGGCAGTTTCCCAAGGTCAATCCAGAGCCGTGGCTGAAGTGGATCGAGGCCAAGGCGCGTGTGTATGAGCCGGCCCCGCTGGGCAAGCAGCGGAGTTCTGATCCTGATGACGATCCGTTCCTGGCCTGCGCGCTGGCGAGCGGTGCGAAGATCATCGTGTCGAAGGATCATCACTTGCTGGATATGGAGAAGCCGTTCGGGGTGGAGATCCTGCTGCCACGGCAATTCCTTCAACGCCTTCGCTGAGGGTGCCAGCGCGGGCTTGCTTGGGCCCGTATTGATTTTTGAATTCCTCATTTCCCCTGCGCTCCGCATACTGCGCCCATGCTTGACATCAAGTTGATGTGCGACCAGGCGGAGCACGTCCGGGAGCGGTTGCGCGGGGCAGCGTTGCCAATCGGCCCCGGCGTGGTTGGGGTGGCGTGTCATCCAATTCCTTCGACGCGGTCCGCGTAAACGTTCACCAGCTTGTGGGTCTTGAGCAGTGTTTCCACTTGCGGCCAGACCCGTGCGAGCCTGGCATGAAAGTCTCGCCGGCGCAGGTTCCCAAAACGCAGATGCACGACCCACGGCGGAGGCGTTCGGAGGATGATGCGATCCGAGAAGTCGGCGTCCTTGGTCACAATCACCAGTTCGCGTCGGCGGGCGAAATCCCACACTTGCGTATCGGTGGGACTGGAACCGAGTTCGGAGGCCGACACGACCGGCAGGCCCGGCGAAAACCTCAGACGGCCCGGCAGGTTTTCGTCGAGCAGGAAGCCCTTCATGTCACGGGCAGGACTGAGTAGTGGTTCCCCATCAATTTCGAGGCGTAATCCAAACAGGCCTGCACGTCTTCGCGCTTCAAGCTCGGATATTCCTCCAGCACGTCCTCCACCGAATCCCCGGCGGCAAGAAACTCCAGCACGGTTTGCGCCGTGATGCGCGTGCCGCGGATGACTGGTTTGCCGTTGCAAATGTCCGGGTGGACCGTGATGCGTTCCGACATGCCGGCAGGTTATCACCCTGTTGCGTGAATCCAAGTGCAAAGCTGTCGCGGCGGACGCAGTTTGATTTTTGAATTTTTCATTTTGAATTCCCCCGGCATACTGCGCCCATGCTTGATATCAAGTTGATGCGCGACCAGGCGGAGCACGTCCGGGAGCGGTTGCGCGCGCGCGGCGCCGGGGATGAGGCGCGCGTGGATGAGGTGCTGGCGCTGGATGAGCAGCGGCGCAAGGGGTTGGCCGAGGTGGAGAAGCTCAAGGCGGAGCGCAATCGCGTGTCGAAGGAGATCGGCGCGCTCATGGGCCAGAAGAAGCTGGCCGAGGCGGAGGCGAAGAAGAAGGAGACGAAGGATTTCGGGGACCGCATCGCGGCGCTGGACAGGGAAGTGGCGGAGGCGGAGGCGAAGCGGGACGGGTTGTTGCTCGCGTTGCCGAATCTGCCGCACGCGAAGGTCGTGGTCGGGAAGAGCGCGGCGGAGAATCCGGTGGTGCGCGTGGTGGGGGAGCAGCGGAAGTTTGATTTCAAGCCGAAGGGGCACGTGGAGTTGTGCGAGGGGCTGGGGCTGGTGGATTTTGCGCGCGGGGCGAAGTTGAGCGGGAGCGGGTTCCTGCTTTACACGGGCTGGGGCGCGCGGCTGGAGCGGGCGTTGATTTCCTTTCTCCTGGATTTGCACGTCACGCAGCATGGTTACACGGAGGTGTCGCCGCCGTTCATCATCGGGGAGCATTGCATGACGGGTGTGGGGCAGTTCCCGAAGTTCAAGGACCAGGCTTACGCGGTGCAGGAGGGGCTGGATGGCTCGACGCTGGGGAAGTTGTATCTGTTGCCGACGGCGGAGGCGCCGGTGGCGAACATTCATCGCGAGGAGATTTTGAAGGAGGGGCAGTTGCCGATTCGTTACGTGGCGTACAGTCCGTGCTTCCGCGCGGAGGCGGGCGCGGCGGGCGTGGGGACGCGCGGGATGATTCGCGTGCATCAGTTCGACAAGGTGGAGCTGATCAAGATCGTGCGGCCGGAGGAGGGCTACGCGGAACTGGACGCGATGGTGGGCAACGCGGAGAAGGTGCTGCAACTGCTGGGGCTGCACTACAAGGTCATCCAGCTCTGCACCGGGGACATGGGCTTCGCCAGCGCGATGACATACGACATCGAGGTGTGGGCGCCGGGTCAGGGGGCGTATCTGGAGGTGTCGAGCTGCTCGAATTGCGAAGACTTCCAGGCGCGGCGGATGGGGATGCGGTTCAAGACTGAAGGTGGGGAGAACAAGTTTCCGCACATTCTCAACGGGAGCGGCACGGCGCTGGCGCGGTTGTTCGTCGCGCTGGTGGAGACGCATCAGCAGGAGGATGGAAGTGTGTTGGTGCCGGAGGCGTTGCGTGGTTATCTCAAGGCGGATCGGATCACGGCGTGACGACGCGGATGAAGTTCAAAGCTCAAAGTTCAAAGCCTAAGGGAAGTCTAAAGGCTAAAGCCCCAAGAGCGGGCGATGCTGACCGGACGCGCGGAGGATTTGAGCTTTGAACTTTGGGCTTCTCTTGAGTTTTGAACTTTAGGCTTTGAACTTCCCATGAGGCTTCTTCTCGCCAGCAGCGAAGTTCACCCTTACTCCAAGAGCGGCGGCCTTGCGGACATGGTGGCCGCGCTCGCGAAGGCGCTTGGGCGCGCGGGACATCAGGTCGGACTCGTGACGCCGCTCCACCGCGGCATCCGCGAAAAGGCGCCCGCACTGAAGTGGTTCGACTACCACATCGACGTGCCCCTCGGTGCCGAGCGCAAGACCGCGCAAGTCTTCACGCTGGAGTCGGGCGAGAACGTCACGGTCTATTTCATCGACGCGCCGGAGTTTTACGACCGGCCCGGCCTCTACGGCGAAAACCACCGCGAATATCCCGACAACGCGCGCCGCTACGTCTTCTTCAGCAAATGCGTGGCGCATCTCGCCCGCTATCTGCCGTGGATGCCGGAACTGGTTCACGTTCACGACTGGCAGGCGGGGCTGGCGCCGTTGCTCATCCTGCACGCGCGCGCCGCCGAAGGCTGGGTCAACGCGCCGCGCACCGTGCTGACGATTCACAACCTCGCCTATCAGGGGAATTTCCCGCGCACCGACTACGCGCTGACCAATCTGCCGGAAAGCTACTTCAATCTCGATGGCGTCGAGTTCCACGGCTTCATGAGTTGCCTCAAGGCCGGCATCCAGTATTCCGACCGGCTCACGACCGTCAGCCCGCGTTACGCGCGCGAGATTACGACGCCTGAGTTTGGCTGCGGCCTCGACCCCGCGTTGCGCGCGCGGCAGCACGTCCTGCGCGGCATCCTCAACGGCGTGGACTACGACGAGTGGAACACGACGAACAACCCGCACCTGCCCCACGCCTATTCGGCGAAGGATCTTTCCGGCAAGACCGCCGACAAGGCCGCGCTCCAGAAAGAACTCGGCTTGCCCGCCACGCCCGGCACGCCGCTCTTCGCCAGCGTGACGCGACTTGCCGAACAGAAGGGCATCGACATCCAGCTTGGCGCACTCGAAGAGATGGTCGCGTCAAACATGCAGTTCGCGTTGCTGGGCAGCGGCAACCTCGAGTTGGAGCGCGCTTACGTTGGACTCGCCCGCCGGCATCCGCTCAAGGTCGCGGTGCGCGTCGGGTTCGATCAGGCCCTCTCGCACCGCATCGAGGCCGGCGCGGATTTTTTCCTGATG
>Ga0187893_10014545_pt1 | contig 10707 bp, 11 predicted proteins | sample MA1701074metaG_FD_139574 | JGI IMG/M metagenome (GOLD analysis project Ga0187893, IMG submission 139574) | White microbial mat communities from a basaltic lava cave in the Kipuka Kanohina Cave System on the Island of Hawaii, USA - MA170107-4 metaG ...
AGGCCGGTACCCGCTCACCGGTGATCACCCGATGCCCTCCGGCGACCTGTTCGGCCAGCGGGCCGAGATCCAGACCTCGCAGCCGGGCTCGGGCGGTGTCGGCCACCGCCCGGCGCAGCAGGTGGACCAGCACCTCACCCTGCCCGTCCCGCTCCGAGAAGTTTCCAGCGTTCCCGGCCGGCTCGTCATAGCCGGACTCGAACTCCAGCTTGCCGCGCAGCACCGAGGGAACCGCCTCCAGATCGATCGGCCGGGCCACCGCGTGGTCCTCGCCGGTCAGCGCGGCACGGCGGATCGCGGCGGCGGCGACGGTCTGGGCCGCGGCCACGGCGAAGCGCGCCGAGACCCCGGAGCGCTGGTCGATCGCGGCGCTGGCGCGCAGGTGCCGGGAGAACCGGGCCAGTACCTCCAGCAGCGGCTCGCCGACCTCGGCGCCGATGGTCTGCAGGTTCGCCTCCTGGGACACCAGGGCGACCTCAGCGGCCAGCTCCCGCGGGTAGTGGGTGCGGATCTCGGCGCCGAAGCGGTCTTTGAGCGGGGTGATGATCCGGCCTCGGTTGGTGTAGTCCTCGGGGTTGGCGCTGGCCCCCAGCAGCACGTCCAACGGCAACCGCAGGGTGTACCCGCGGATCTGGATGTCGCGCTCCTCCATCACGTTGAGCAGCGCCACCTGGATCCGCTCGGCCAGGTCGGGCAGCTCGTTGATGGCCACGATGCCGCGGTGCGCGCGGGGCACCAGCCCGAAGTGGATCGTCTCCGGATCCCCCAGGCTGCGCCCCTCGGCGACCTTCACCGGGTCGACGTCGCCGATCAGGTCCCCGACGCTGGTGTCGGGGGTGGCGAGCTTCTCGGTGTAGCGCAGCGAGCGGTGCCGCCAGGCCACCGGCAGCTCATCGCCCAGCTCAGTGACACGCCGGAGCGAGCCCGGGGTGATCGGCTCGTAAGGGTGCTCTCCCAACTCGGCGCCCTCGATGACCGGGGTCCACTCGTCGAGCAGCCCGGCCAGGGTACGCAGCAGCCGGGTCTTGCCCTGGCCGCGCTCCCCCAGCAGCACCACGTCGTGCCCGGCCAGCAGTGCCCGCTCCAGCTGGGGCAGCACCGTGCCGGAGAACCCGACGATGCCGGGCCACGGGTCCCGGCCGCTGCGCAGCGCGGCGAGCAGGTTCGCGCGCACCTCGGCCTTGACGTCACGCTGGACGTGCCCGGCGGCGCGCAGCGCCCCGAGGGTACGCGGCAGGTCGGCAGGAGGCTCAGGAGCTGCTGCAGGGAGGACGGCCACAGCTCCACGCTACGCACGCCTCGACCCGACCGGCATCCCGCAGCATCCGCGCAGCGTGCGTGTTCGGTTCACCCGGCAGGAGCGGGGGCTCCGACCGCCCGTATGCCGTATTGACTACCGGCTCTTGGCGATGTCGGACAGCGGCACCGCGGGGTCGGCGAGCCGTTGGTGGTCAACGGACAGGCCGCCGCGGATGAGCTCCTGCACCGGTGCGATGCCCTCATCCCATTGGTTGACGTGCATCCCGGCCACGACTTTGTTATCGAGCATCCAGAAGGCATGGAATGCTCGTGCCTGGAGATCACCGCGGGTGATGAGGGCGTCGTATCCGCCCGGCGGGAGCCAGCCAGCGAACTCCATGCCGATCTCGTACTGGTCGGTGAAGAAGTATGGCACCGGGTCGTAGCTGACTTGGTGGCCGAGCATAGAGCGGGCCGCGGCTGGTCCCCCATGGAGCGCATTGGCCCAATGCTCGACGCGGATCCGCGCACCGTAGCGCGGGTTGACCGCATTGGCGACGTCGCCGGCGGCATAGACGTCGGGGGCTTCGGTGCGCAGTGCCTGATCGACGAGAACACCATTGTCGACGGCCAGACCGGCCTGCTCGGCAAGTTCGGTACTGGGCCGGACTCCCCCGCCGACGATGACGACGTCGGCGGGGACCTCGCTACCGTCGTCGGTGACCACCGTCGCGATCCTCCCAGCGCCGCGGAACTCGGTTACCGCCACGCCGAGCCGGATGTCGACCCCGTGTTGGCGGTGCACCTCGGCGAAGAACCCACCGATCACGGAGGCGCCGGTCTCGCGGCCAAACGCGGCCTGTAGCGGCGTAGGTTGCGGTTCGATGACGGTGACCTCACAGCCGTACTCCCGGGCTGCGGCTGCGGTCTCTAACCCGATCCAGCCGGCGCCCACGACCACGACCCGGCCGCCGCCGTGGATGGCCGCACGCAACCCTTCAGAGTCCTCGACGCGACGCAGGTAGTGCACACCGTCCAGACCAGCACCGGGTAGATCCAGGCGGCGGGGCGACGCCGGTAGCCAGCATCAGCTTGCTGTACCCGAGCCGGTCGCCGCCTGCAAGCTCCACCTGCTGCCACCAGGTCCAAGCTGGTCCCCCGGCGACCCAAGCAGTAGCTCCACGGAGTTCTCACCGTACCAGCCCTCCTCGTGGACATAGAGCTTGGCCTTGTCCTCTTTGCCCAGGAGGTATCCCTTCGACAGCGGAGGCCGTTCGTAGGGTCGTTCGCCCTCATCGCCGATGAGCACGATGAGGCCGGTAGCCGCGACTCCGCACCGGCCGCTACCGGGCCCGACTCGACCCCTCGATGAGGTGGAGACGACGTCCCCTGACCTCGCCGCCCACCACAGCGCGAGCGTGCGCGTAGCTACTCGCAGCATCCGCGGCCGCAGGAGCGGCGATCGGGCCCAGTGCTCGCCGGGTGGCCATCGCCGGAGGAATGACCAGAACGGGGCATGTCGCGTGCCGGGCGCAGAACGAACTCACCGACCGACGCAGCAGTCCGGAGATCCGCCGGTGGGCGTGGCTGCCGACGACCAGCAGGGCGGCGCCGTCGGCTTCGGCGACGAGCATCGGGCCGGCTGGCCCGCAGGCGACCCGCTGCCGCACGACAACGCGTGCTTCGCCGTTCGGGGCGTGCACGAGGGCAGCAGCGACGACCTCGCCGAGCTCGCGCTCAGCCTGGGCTTGTTGCTTGGCGCTGGGTGGCACCGGCTCGGCAGTGACCGCAGATTCCCACCTCGCCGCGGGCACCGGCTCCCAGCAGCGAACCGCACACACCCGGGCGTTGGTGTGCCTAGCGTAGGCCAGGGCCCACCGCAGCCCGGTGAAGCTGGCCGGGGAACCGTCGACACCGACCACCACTACCTGCTCGCTCATCGCAGTCTCCTCGCCGTTGACCACGCCGTCCGGTGACGCAGGCGGGGTGGCCACCTCCTTCTAACAACATGATGTGTTAATGTTAGAGCGTCCATACTTATTTCACCAATGGAAGTTGATTATAGAATGCCAGCTGCGGAGGAGTCCCGGGAGGCGCGGATCTCCGCGGTCGCCGCGCTCGATGAGCCGACCCGGCGCGGGCTGTACGACTACGTGATGCGCCAGCCCGCACCGGTGAGTCGCGACGAGGCTGCCGCGGCTCTCAAGCTGCCGCGCACGACCGCGGCGTTTCATCTCGACCGGCTCGTAGACGAAGCCCTGCTCGACGTCGTCTACCAGCGCCGCACTGGCCGCAGCGGCCCGGGCGCGGGACGGCCGTCCAAGCTGTACCACCGATCGCAGTGTGACGTCGTGGTGTCCCTGCCGGAGCGCCGCTACGACCTGGCCGGGCGGCTGTTGTCCACCGCTCTCATACAGGCCGAGCGCTCCGGGAACTCACCGCGGGCCGTTCTCGACCAGCACTCCTACCAGGCGGGCAAGGAACTCGGCGAAACGGCGCGCGTCGCCGGCAACGAGGACAACCGGGACACCGCACTGCGTGTACTCGAGGCACACGGCTTCGAACCGCGCATCGAAGACGACTCGATCGCCCTGGTGAACTGTCCGTTCCACGACCTGGCCCAGGAGCACACTGAACTCGTGTGCGGAATGAACCTGTGCCTGCTCAGCGGGCTCCTCGACGGCCTCGCCCCCACCGGGCTGACCGCCCACCTGCACCCCACCCCAGCTCACTGCTGTGTACGCCTCGAGCCCGCCGCCCCGGGAAGCTGTGCACCACCGGGTACGGGCCCCTAGGTGAACACCCGCCCAGCCAGCTGCGCCACTCCATAACGAGGCAATCAGACGGGCGGTGATCAGCGGGTGGGGAGCGGGCGACTCTCCCCCACCGGGCGGTACCCCACAGGTCTGCGGGGTACCGCCCGGCGGCGGACCAGGCGGTGCGGGTGCGTTCGATCGGTTCGAGCACCGGCTCGCGGGAGGACACCCGGGCGGACACCGGGATCTGGGCGGCGCCCTCGGCGCTGCCGGTGAAACCACCCTCACGCATCAGTCGCAGCAACTTCGCCGGGCCGGGCGGCGGCGAGGTCAGCCGGTCGGCGAAGGAGCGGGGCCAACGCCGGGTCGGGGTCTGCACCGGCGGGCAGGTCTCAGAAAGCGGGCCATGGGATCGCCGGCCAGGCCCCGGTAGGGGCGGGGAAGGTTCCCGTGGTCAGCAGCTGGTCGGCGCGGGCCCGCAGCGCCCGCACCTCCCGGCGGGTCAGGTGCTCGGTGAGCGCGACACCCAGCGCAGCGTCCAGATCGGAGCGCAACCGGCCCAGCACGGCCAGCACGTCGGCCGGCAACAGCTCGCCGAGGAAGCCCCACAGCACGGTGCGCAGCTTGTCCTCGTGGTGCAGGCAGATCCCGTGATCGACCCCGTACACGGCGCCGTCCAGCCCGGCGAGCACATGACCGCCCTTGCGATCGGCATTGTTGAGCAGCACGTCCAGCACCGCCAACCGGCGCAGTCCTTCGGTGTCGGCGTGCACCAGCAACGCCGGGTCACCGTAGCGGTCATGGGCTCGCAGCACCCGGCGCCAGCCCTCCGGGACCGCGTCGAGCGCCACCACGTCGACCAGGTCACGCTCCTGCTCAGTGTGCACCCACAGCTGCACCATGCCGGGGCCCAGCGGCCCGGCCCGCAGCACGGTGGGCGGCACCAGCGACCAGCCGGTGGCCTCCGAGACCAGCCAGCTGGCCACCTCACGACCGGCCAGCGTGCCATCCGGGAAATCCCACAGTGGGCGCTCCCCGCGGATCGGCTTGTAGACGCACTCGGCGCTCATCCCGTCGCAGTGCACCGTGCAGAGCAAGGTGGCGTTGGATGCGTCCACGAGCCGGCTGGCTATCTCGATTCGGCCATCATGCAGCAGCGGCAGCGCCGCCGGGTCGGTGGGCAGCACCGTCGACCTGCTCAGGCCTCGACCTGGCGGCGGTAGCCGTTCTGCCGGGGACAGATGTGCCCACCGGGTTCCAGCGGCTCAGCGCACAACGGGCAGGGCCGCCGTCCCGCCGAGACCACTCGCGCCGCACGGGTGGTGAAAGCCCTGGCCTGCTCGGGAGACAGGAACACCCGGACCGCGTCCGGGCCCTCCTCGGTGTCGTCGAGCACCACCGACTCGTCCACTTCGTCCTCGGTGACGGCGAGCAGTTCGACGACGATGGCGCCCGATTCGGCGTCCCAGCCCAGCCCCATCGTCCCGACCCGGAACTCCTGCTCGACCGGTGTCTGCAGCGGCTCGGTGTCCGCCGGCTCCTCGGACTCGGTGGGGATCGCCGCACCGAACCGCCGGACCACCTCGTCGAGGAGCGCGGCAAGCCGCTCGGCCAGGACCGCGACCTGCTCCTTCTCCAGCAGGACGCTGACCACCTTCGACTCGTCAACGGCCTGCAGGTAAAAGGTGCGCTCACCAGGCTCGCCAACGGTGCCCGCGACGAAGCGGTCGGGGGTGCGGAAGACATGAATGACCCGAGACATGACAGTAACGACACTAGAGCACCGCGGGTCAGCGGGCAGAAGCCGTCCCGTGGCCTGGGGCCCGGTCAGCCGGTACCTGTCGATCCCCCCACAGTGGCATCCGAGGACGGTACTGCCGGACGGCGGCCCCGGCGCTTGATCGGCACCAGCGGCTGGAGATCCCCACCGGTGTCATTGATCCGGTGCACGAACGGCCGGGTGTCGGTATAGCTGATCACGCTGATCGAACCCGGGTCGACGACGATGCGCTGGAAGCCGTCCAGATGCATGCCCAGCGCGTCGGCGAGGACCGCCTTGAGGACGTCGCCGTGCGTGCACGCCAGCCAGACCACCACGGCCCCGTGCTCGGCGACCAGCTTGGCGTCCCACTCCCGCACGGCCGCCACCGCCCGCGCCTGCATGGCGGCCAGCCCCTCACCGCCGGGGAACACCGCCGCGCTGGGATGGGACTGCACCACCTTCCACAGCGGTTCCTTGCCCAGCTTGCGCAGTTCCCGCCCGGTCCACTCGCCGTAGTCCACCTCGACGAACCGATCGTCGAGGGCCACCTCCAGCCCGCGCGCCACGGTCAAGGGCGCCACCGTCTCCCGGCAACGCTGCAGGGGGGAACTCACCACTGCGGCCAGCGGCAGCTGCGCCAAGCGTTCGATCAGCGCCTGCGCCTGAGCCCTGCCGTGCTCGTCGAGCGCCACCGCAGGCGTGCGACCGGCGAGCACCCCCGCTGTGTTCGCGCAGGACCGGCCGTGTCGCAGCAGGATCAGGGTGCCCACGGCCGCCACCCTACGCACCACAGCGGTCAGGTCGCGCTGATCGTGCCGGTGGCCAGCAGCGCCAGCACCACAATCCCGAGCGCCACGCGGTACCAGACGAACAGGTAGACGCTGTGCCGTTGCACATAGCGCAGCAACCACGCGATCGAGGCGTAGCCCGTCACGAACGCGATCAGGGTGGCGACCACCATCTGGGCCACCGAGGGCACCAGCCCGGGCCCCCCGCCGGCGAAGACGTCCGGGATCTGGAACACACCGGCACCGACCACGGCCGGAATCGCCAGCAGGAACGAGTAGCGAACCGCCGCGGGCCGGGTCAGCCCGAGGAACAGGCCCGCACTGATCGTGCCTCCGGAGCGGGAGACGCCGGGCACCAACGCCATGGCCTGGGCGAAACCCATCACCACCCCGTCGGTGACGGTGAGCTGCTGCAGCGGGCGCCGCGCCCGCCCGTAGCGCTCGGCGGCGGCTAGCACGAGACCGAACACGATCAGGGTGGTGGCGATCAGCCACAGGTTCCGTCCCGAGGTCTGGATCTGATCCTCGAACAGGTATCCCAGCACGCCGATCGGGATGCTGCCGATGATCACCAGCCAGGCCATCCGGTAGTCCTGGGTGGCGCGCACCTGGGCCGAACGTAACCCCCGGAACCAGGTGGCCACCAGGTGGCCGATGTCCCGGGCGAAGTAGATCAGCACCGCGGCCTCGGTGCCCAGCTGGGTGACGGCGGTGAAGGCGGCGCCGGCATCCTGGCCGAAGAACACCTCCGACACGATCCGCAGATGTCCCGACGAGGAGATCGGGAGAAACTCGGTGAGGCCCTGGATCAGGCCGAGGACGAGTGCTTCGAGCCAACTCACGGGCGTGGACCCTACGGGCGGACCCGTGAGCGGCGATACGAGCTATGGCTCGCATTCCCGCTCACGGGTCGGCCGTAGGGTGCTTCCGTGCAACAGCGTCTCCTAGGTCGCAGTGGCCTGCGGGTGTCCAGACTGGCGCTGGGAACCATGACCTGGGGCCGCGATACCGACGCGGAGGAGGCAGCGACCCAGCTGGTGGCCTTCGTCGAGGCCGGCGGGACGCTGGTGGACACCGCCGATGTGTACGGCGAGGGGGAAGCGGAGCGGATTCTCGGCGGGCTGCTCGCCGACGTCATCCCCCGCGATGAGCTGGTACTGGCCACCAAGGCGGTGGCTCGCCGCGACAGCGGACCGTTCGGCGGTGGAGCGTCCCGGGGGGCGCTGCTGGCGGCGCTGGACGGGTCGCTGCGCCGGCTGCAGACCGACCACATCGACCTGTGGCAGCTGCACGCCTGGGATCCGACCGTGCCCCTGGAGGAGACGCTGTCCGCGGTGAGCGACGCGGTGCGGGCCGGTAAGGTCCGCTACGCGGGGGTGTCCAACTACACCGGCTGGCAGCTGGCCACGGCGGCGGTCACCTCGGCCGTGCCGCTGGTGTCCACCCAGGTGGAGTACTCGCTGCTGGAGCGTGGGGTGGAGCGCGAGACGGCGGCTGCGGCGGCCTACCACGGAGTGGGGCTGCTGGCCTGGGCTCCGCTGGCCCGCGGGGTGCTCACCGGCAAGTACCGCAACGGTACCCCGGCCGATTCCCGGGCGGCCTCGCCGCACTTCGCCCGGTACGTCGAGCACCACCGCACCGATCGGGCGGCGTTGATCGTGGAGGCCGTGGTCACCGCAGCCGACGGGCTGGGCACCTCACCCCTGGAGGTGGCACTGGCCTGGGTGCGGGACCGGCCGGGCGTCGTCGCCCCGGTCGTCGGTGCCCGGGACGCCGCCCAGTTGGCTGGTGCCCTGGCCGCCGAGGAGGTGGAGCTGGCTCCGGCGATCCGGGCTGCGCTCGACGACGTGAGCGCGGTGGAGCTCGGATATCCCGAACGCCCGCTGAGCTGATCTATAAAGGGGCTGATCCAGGAAGGGCTGATCTTCGAGAGGCTGCTCCGCGAGGGAACCGCGCGAGAACAGCTGCCTGCTCGGGGATGACGCCGGGGTGTCACGTCAGGAATGCTGGAACCCAGCCCCTACCGGCAAGGAGGTCGGTGTGTCTGGTGCCCCTCGCGCGGTGTTCGCCGTTGTGTTGCTGGGCGCCGGGCTGGTCACCGGATGCGGCACCGGGCCGGGCACCCAGTCCCAGCAAGATCTGCTTGCCGGCGTGACGCCGGCTTTCTCCCCTCAGGTCGGGCAGGCCCCTGCCGGCACCGTGCTCCCCCTCGACGCACCGGCCACCGCGGTGGTGGTCGATCCGCGCACCAGCACGGTGGCGGCCGCGCTGGCCGATCCCCCGCAGCTGTTGCTGACCACGCTGGACACTGCGGCACCGGACATCACGGCACCGGACACCACGGCACCGGTGCCCGATGTGCCGGTGCGGCGGGTACCGTTGCCCGGTCCAGCCGCAGATCTGGTACTCGCTGCCGAGGGGGGCCCGCTGTTGGTTCCGGTGGCCGCACCCGGATCGCTGGTGCGGGTCCCGCTCGATGGCGGTTCGCCGAGCAGGACAGATCTCGACGGCGCGGCACGCGGAGCGGTCGCGATGGGCGGGTACACAGTGGTCGCGTTGGGTGACCGGCTGGCCGTACTCGAAGAAAGTGAGCAGCGGCGCACCATCCCGGGCTTCGCCGACGCGGTGAGCCTGGTGCCTGCCGGAGCCAAGGTGGCGGTACTCGACCGGGGTCGCACCGCGGTGAGCCTGGTGGACCCCGCCTCCGGCGAGACCGGCCCCGCGCTACGCGCGGGCAACGGCGCCGCCCACGCGGTGGCTGATCGGTTCGGCCGGCTGCTGGTGACCGACGTCCGCGACGGCGAGTTGCTGGTCTTCTCCGGTGACCCCCTGCTACTGCGACAACGCGCTCCCCTGCCGGGTGCGCCGTACGGGCTGGCCTACGACGGCCAGCGGGACCTGGCATGGGTGACGCTGACTGCCCGCAACGAGGTGGTCGGACTCCACATGGGTGGGGGCGAGCCGGTGGTGGTCCACCGCTTCCCCACCGTGCATCAACCCGACGCGGTGGCGGTCGACCCGGTCAGCGGCCGGGTCGTGATCGTCTCCGCGTCGGGAGCCGGACTGCAGGTGATCGACCCGGAGCGGGTGGTGCGCTGATGATCGAGACAGTGGATGGTGACGGCCTCGACTGGGAGTACCAGCCGCTGCGGTTACCGCCGGGAGTGTCCCGGCTGACCGCAGCGACCCAGCTCGCCGTGCAGGCCGAGTTCGCGGGCTGGGAGCTGTCCCGGGTGCGGATGTACTCCGATGGCACCCGCACCGTGTGGCTGCGCCGGCGGCGCACCTCGGCGGCCCAACCCAAGCTGTCGTTCTGAGGCTCGGTCGTTCTGACGCTCTGTCGTCGCGAACCCCACGACATCGCAGTGACCGCGTGTGGTCGCGCCCCGCCTGGCGATCCTGACATGACGCAGGACCCGCACCGACCGGTGCGGGTCCTGCGAATGAGTCGGATCGAACTGGCTTCGTTCTCGCGCCGACGGCGCGAGCGCACCCTCAGGCGGGCTGGATGTTCTCAGCTTGCGGACCCTTCGGCCCCTGCGTGATCTCGAACTTCACCTTCTGGTTCTCCTCCAGCGTGCGGTACCCGGTCGCCTGGATCGCCGAGAAGTGGGCGAAGACGTCGGGGCCGCCGCCATCTTGGGTGATGAAGCCGTACCCCTTCTCCGCGTTGAACCACTTGACCGTGCCGTTCACCGTCGCCATCTTCCATCTCCTTCTCGGACCGCCTATACAGCCCGTACTGCGGGTGTCCCGGATCGCCGTCGTGATCCCGGGGGCGCAGTGCGCACACAGCGCCGACCGGACACAACGAACGCCTGTGGCGCTTGCTCCACAGGCGTCCTTGGAACCAAGACTGCTACAGGCGCAGACGTTAGCAGAAAGTGAGCGCCGCGCTAGAGGGTCAGCAGTATCTGTCTTGGCGCTCGGACACGCTGATCGTTACGCTGAGTAGTAGCTGGCGATCGGCGGGGTCGGGGTCCTGGTGCCCTGCGACGGCGCCGGAGGAGACCGTGCCGGGGTTCGCCTCAACAGCTGCGGAGGAACCGGTCGAGGACCCGGGTACCGAAGGTCAGGCCGTCGACCGGAACCCGCTCGTCGACACCGTGGAACAGCGCAGCGAAATCGAGATCGGGCGGCAGCTGCAGCGGCGCGAACCCGA
>Ga0187893_10014546_pt1 | contig 10707 bp, 6 predicted proteins | sample MA1701074metaG_FD_139574 | JGI IMG/M metagenome (GOLD analysis project Ga0187893, IMG submission 139574) | White microbial mat communities from a basaltic lava cave in the Kipuka Kanohina Cave System on the Island of Hawaii, USA - MA170107-4 metaG ...
GCATGACGGTGGCTGGAATTCACGCCTTGCGAGATCGAGCGGAAGCCGCTCGGCAATGACGCGGGATCGGTGGAACACGGCACGTGCATTGTCGGTCGTTCCTTCGCTTCTGCAACGCTGGGGGCTATTCAACAGATTCGCGCGGGTTTCAATCCCCATCAACACAGCGCGGGCGCCAAGGCATACCGCGACCTGATCACCGAACTCGAAACCCTATGAACACACCCTCCATCGACTCGCTCGCCAACGCCATGAAGGCCGGGCTCGACGACCGCCCCGCCGGACGGCTGCGCGACATGACCGGGCGCGCGACCCCCGGTGCCGTGGCCGTTCCACTCGGCCAGGACGGCTACGAGATCGCGGTCGAGCACATCGAGCCCGACCCGAACCAGCCTCGCAAGACCTTCGACGAAGCGGAGCTACAGAACCTCGCGGACTCCATCCGTGAGAACGGCTTGCTCCAGCCGATCGTGGTCTACCGTCCGGGCGGCCAGGATCGGTACCGAATCATCGCCGGCGAGCGCCGCTACCGCGCGGCGGTTCTTTCCGGCCGAGCAACCGTGCCTTGCCTCGAGATGCCGCCCGACTTCGATCGCGACCTCGTCGACCAGCTCCAGCTCGTCGAGAACATCCAGCGGGCCGACCTGCACCCGGTCGAGGCCGCCCAGGCGATCGAGGCGTACCTCGAAAAGCACGACCTGTCGCAGCGCGAGGCCGCGCGGCGGCTCGGCAAGCCGCTGTCGTTCGTGGCGGAGCTGCTGGCGATCCGGAAGATCCCGGAGAAGCTGCTGGCCAGGGACGGCGTCGCCCGGCTACCCAAGCAGGTGCTGGTCGAGGTCGCTCGGGCGCCCCAGGACGAGCAGGCTCGTCTCGTCGAGCAGGCCCTCGACGGGTCCTCGCTCGATGAGATCCGCGGGCGACGGTCGAACCGCGACGGCAGGGCCCGCGTCGTCTACTTTCACGAGCGGTTCTTGCTCGACGGCCAGCCGCCGCTCGAGATCCGCTGGATGCGGCACCCGGACGAGGTCAGCGATCACGAGCTGGTCGAGGCCCTCGCCGCCGTGGCGCGCAGGATCGCAGAGCGACGCGCGCCGGGGCCGTTCGAAGTTCGAACACCCGAGGCGTGACAGTGCTGTCGAGACGGGGCCCCGCCCTGTGGGCCGCACGGGATGACCGAGCGTCTTGCACGAGAAGACGTAGCGCCGTGCACGGGATGACGTAGCGGAAACGGCGCGAATCCGCGAACGTTCGCCAAGTCCTGGCCCGTAACCCCATAAGAGACATCAAGACACACGCGTGTGAACCCAATCAACCCCACAATCTCTGAGGAGAGCGACATGCCCCGGATCGAGCCGATCCGGGTCGAGATGCTCTCCACGGAGATGCCGGTCCACCAGCTCTCGAAGAAGGGCGCCGAGGAGATCCGGATCATCCGCCGCGGCCGTGGAGGCGGCCAGGTCGAGTTCTACTGGAAGGTGGAGCCCAACCTCGCCGTCGGTCGCCCGGGCCAGCTTGCCTATCACCTGGACACCTGGATCATCCGCCGCCGACTCTACGAGCTGCCTCGGCCGCTGCCGCGGCTGGTCCCCGTGGGTGACCTTCGTCCGATCGCCCGCGACCTCGGCCACGGGGGCGACACGAACGCCGTCAAGGAGGCCTTCGCTCAGAACGCCGCCGCGTTCATCCGGGCGAAGCTGACCTATCGAGGGCGCGCGGGCGAGGAGAGGAGCTTCGAGGGTTACTTCACCCGCTACAACGTGTTCTTCCGGGGCCAGACCCTACCGGGCGGGCGCTCGGCCGAGACGGTGTACCTCGGTCTCAACGACCCGTACTACGCGCTCCTCAACGAGTCGACGTGGCGACCGCTGGACTTCGACTACCTGCGAAGCCTCACGCCGGCAGCCCAGAGGTTCTACGAGCTGGTGAGCCCGAAGATGTTCGCCGTGATCAAGAACGGACACTCAACGGCGTGGCTGCGGTACTCCGAGTTCTGCCAGCTCGCGGTGCAGAAGCGGTATGACACGCGGCGGCGGATGCAGATCCAGATGGCGGCCGTGCACCGGCCGCACCTATTGTCTGGCTACGTCGCCGAGGTGAGCTATCGACGCGCCTCTTCGCAGAACGGATTGCTCGACTGGATCATCCACTATGTACCCGGCTCCCGCGCTCGTGCCGAGTTTGCCGCGTTCAACGGCGCACGGAACCGGGCACCGCAGCGCGTGCCTGCGCGGTTGCCTGCACCGGAGCCCACGGGGAAGAACAGGCACGTCATCGCGCGGGGCGGCTCGGACTCGTCCGACCAATCGACCGCCCGCGCACTGGCGATGTCCTTCGCCGAGCGACGCTTCGGTCTGGCGACCGAGGTGACCGCCGACCAACTCCGCCAAGCCCGGATCATCCTGGACGCTTGCGGAGGGGACGACGAAGTGGCGACGACCGCCGTCCATCTTGCCGCGAAGGAGGGTCGCGACAGCCGATCGGGATTCCCGAGGGTCCTCGGCGGGGTCCTCAAGGGCGGCTACATCGAGATCGCGAAGGCCGCGAAGGATCAGGAGCGACGACGTCACGAAGCCGCGGACCGACTCCAGGACGAGCGCGCTCGCCACGAGCGGTACGAGCATTGGTGTGGGCAACGGGCCGAGCGACGCATCCGCGCGCTGCCGGCCGAGCGTCGAGGGTCCATCGTCGACGAGCGACTATCCGAGTTCGTCGAGAAGTTCCGTTACTACTTCCAGCTTCGCGGCTGGGACCACGATCGCATCCGCGCGTGGGCCGAACCGCGAATCCTGGAGCGGTACGGTCGGGAAGGCGAGCCGACCTTCGAGGCGTGGCGCGAACGCTACGATGAATCGGCGACCGGCACTTCCGGGCCCGACGAGGCCCTACAGTAACCCCTACATGCCAAGCAATGTAGGGTCTGCCGTGAGCGAAAGCTCAACGGCAGCAGCTACCAGCGCGAATTTGCGGCGCACGCTTCGCGGCGCCACTCCGCTGCTCTTCCTCGGCCCGAACGAAACGTGAGCCACGACTACGGGCCGAGGCTGCGCCCGGCTGCCGCCGGGCTTGGCCATTCCGCGCCTGCCGGTGCTCATGGCAAGCGCAGCGGAGTGGCGCCGCTGCCGCGGTTTGCTCGCTCCGCTCGCTCGCCACAAATTCGCGCGGAATGGCCGCGGGCGCGGCTGCGCCCGCCAACTACCACCTCAACGATCACCGCCATGTCCACCACGACTCCGAGGTTCAAGGGGCTTCGCAAGTTCATCCCACAGCCCGACCGCTATCGCGAGCGGTACGGGTGCTTTACGCTGACCGCGCGCGACATGGAGATCCTGGAGACAATCTACCGCTACCGATTCCTCGAGGCTCGCCACGTCCGCGCGCTCGTCGGCGGCTCTGACCAGCAGATCACGCGCCGGCTGCAGGGGCTGTTCCACAACGGCTACCTCGGCCGATATGCCCGCCGCGAGCGTATGCGCCTTGAACTCGATCCCGGCGCCCCGCTGATGGCGTACGGGCTGGAGCTGAAGGGCGCGCGCGCCCTCGAACGGCACCGCGCCGCCGCCGTGGCGACGGCCGGGACGGATCCGGAGCCGGTGCGGTGGAAGAAGGAGTACACGCGGCGGACGGAGTGGTTCCTCGAGCATCACCTGATGGTGTCCAACTTCCGGTGCGTCCTCGAACTCGCGCTCCGCGAGACGCCCGACACCGAGCTCGTGACGTGGAAGCAGGGGAAGGAGATCTGGTTCCGCGTCACGATCCCGGGGGAGCACAGGCGTGTCGTCCGCGTGGCGCCTGACGCCTATTTCGCGCTTCGGCAGGGTAACGAGGTTCGGCACTTCTACCTAGAAGCTGATCGCGGGACGGAGGAGCACCGGAGAATCATGGAGAAGTTCCGTGCGTATTGGTGGTACCTCCAGTGCTCTCGCGAACGAGACGCCGCTGGTCGCCGACCGCGCGTGAACATTCTCATCCTCGCCCCAACCGCTCGCCGACTATTGTCAGTGCTCGACACTCTCCGGGCCTGGAAGGAACCCGAGCGCGCGAGACACGCTGGGAGAAACGCCTTCTGGTTTGCGAGCGAGCAGGTACTTACCGTCGGTAGCGCATCGGCCCTAGTTGACCTTGAGTGGGAGAATCCGAAGGGTTTCGCTGGGACCCTATGGGCGTCAGGACGCCGCTGTTCGACGCCTCAGCTCCAGTCTGCCGGTTCCCGGCCGGGCAATCGCTGGAGCCGCCACTAGCAGTAGAATTGGCACCGTCGGCATCGCGCGGTTGCGGCGCTGCGGAACCCAACCTCATCTTCCGCGCTCTTCGCCGACTCCCGACTCCCGACAGACGTTGCGGTGTGCCTCGTCACCTCTCTGAGCTCGGTTGCTGATAGAATTGAAGTTGGGGTGGGGCACGGGTTCCCAAAAGCGGACTTTTCCGGTCTCCGCACGATGGCGAGTGGGAGGGCCATGAAGCGAGGCCAGCACCAGCAGCAGCGACAGATTCAGCGGCAGACCCAACGGCAGGCTCAGGCCAAGGTGGCCGAGAACGCGGTTCGCCAGGCGATCGATGCGGAGTATGAATACGCGGAACGGGGCTCCCGCGAGGACGCCTTTCCGCCGGATGAGGCCTGGCTCGCAGAACGCGACGACGGCTGGTCCTGGGAGGAGCGTCCTGCCCGCAGCTACGACCGCGAGTGGAGCACACCGCTCGCGACCCTGGGCTCACTGCCGCGCCGCCTCTCCCCTCCCATCCTCTTCCGGATCGATCGGGACTTGGAGGTGCACGGTAAGATCCCCCCACCCTCCCCCGAGGGAGCCGATTCTGCTCCGCTGCCCATCGGCCCGTTGCGCACGGCGATCGCCGAGGCTATCGCGCTGCACATCCGCGAGCAAGCGGTCGCGCCTCTCGAGCGCACGGGCGACTGGGCGAACATCCCGCTCCTCGGCGGAGACCCGGCAGTCGGGCCTGGGCTCCCCAAGGAGGTTCTGGACGAGAAGCTCAAGAAGTGGAACCAGGAGTCCGAGCACCTCGTGCGCCTCGTCGCGCGGCTCCGCGGGGGGCGCGTCGCGCGCGATGTCGCCCATCGCATCTGGTCGACGCCTTACTTCCTCGACTTCGCCATTAGACTACCAAATGGCGACGTGATCGCTCCTAAAGCGCTGCTCAAGCTCGCTCGCGACGGCAAACGCGCCACGCGTGCCGGAGCCCTCCGTCAGCTCGCGGACGCTCCCGACCGCGTGGCGGGTGAGGAGTGGTCCGCCTCCGACTGGCGGGGATTCCGCCAGTCGCAGTCCAACTCGCGCAACCGGAAAGGCTGATGCTATCGAACGCTCGGTGCTACCTCGACTGGCTACGCGCGAGCGGAGCCGCACTCCCACTTCCCGACGAAGCAGGATTCTTCCGGATCGGGCACGCGCGGTTCCTTTTCCCCGTCCTGCGCGTCCACTATCAGGGTTCGGATGGACAGCCTCCCCAGTGGCGGCCGGGGACGTGGAGAAAGGTAGCTCGGGGCTACGTCCGTTACCTGCGCGCGGACCAAGTGCTCGAGTGGATCCGGTCGAGCTGCGCGGAGGTCGATTTCCCCAGCCAAGCGCGCTGGCTTCTCGAGAAGCGTTTCCTGTTCGGGGTCGACGAACCTTCGCACTTGCATCGGGATCTCCTCGCGGGGCGCGTCGAGAGCCTGCGCGTCACGTCGAACAAGAGTCGCCTGCGCTGGTTCCGTGACGAGCACGTGCCGACGTGCGTGCGCGACTGGGAATCGGGTCTCGACCCCGTCCACACGTGTGAGAGCGCCCGCGCCGGGTTCTCTCGCTACATGGCCGTTGGCTACGAGGTCGACGACCTTGGACAGCTGACTCCTACCTCCGGTCCGACCACGTGGGGAGCGGCCAACCTGCGCAACGCTCACCGGCTGTGTACGGCTCCGCGACGCCTGATGCTGGGCGCGCTCATTCCCGCCAAGGCCGTTCCGGTCGGCGGCGATCTCTCAACGTTGGCGGGGCCCGTGGAGGGTCCCGGCCCCGGCGCACAATTCGGCGAAACCGTGACCGTCGCCCTGTCCACGCTCGAGGGTCTCACGCACGAGGACGCGATCGTGGTCTCCGTCTCGGCCGCCGCCCGACTGACCCGCAACGAGGTCCTCGAGAAACGCGTGCGCGTCCCCGCTCTCGCCGGCCGGGTCGAGTTCGCACGTCCTCAGGGCCTTTTGCCGGGGAGTCCGCTCGCGAGGGCTTGGATCGACGGCTATGCCCTGGGCCTGCGACAAGGCGACCCCGCGATCGACGCCGACGGCTGGCGCGAGATCTTCCTGGGCGGTGCAGAACTGCCGGCGGACGGCGTGCTGATCGACGTGCGTTTCGAAACCGACGACGACATTCGCTGGCGGGGAACGGCCATCGCGCAGGTCCACTTGAGACGGCCTCTCAGGGTCGGCGACAAGCTGGCGACGTGCCACGGGATCAAGGGCGTGCTCAGCGGGATCTGGCCGGACGAGCGGATGCCGGTGGTCTCGGGACGTCCGGCCGATCTCGTGCTGGGACCAATGGGCATCGAGAAGCGCAGAGCCCTGGGCCAGCTCCGTGAAATGGGCCTCGAGAAGCCCGTTGCGAGCGGAGTGCAGGGCGGGCCCGCGCTTGTCCTGCGCATGCCGAACGACGCCTGCGAGACGGCACGCTCGATTGGAGACGCGGCCCCCGGACAGGCGGGTTTCCGCTTCGGCGAGATGGAGCTCTGGGCGCTTATGGCGCATGGTGCGCCCGAGATCGCGGCGGAACTCGTTGGCGCAGAACGCTCCACGGCGCGCTGGATGCGACTCGAGTTCAAGTGCGGCGCCCCGGACGCGAAGACCGCGGCCACCCGGGCGCTGAACCGCTTTCTTTGTCTTGCGGGGATCGAGCGCGAAGGGGCAGGGACACTCTGGCCCCGGCTGGCTGGGTGCAGCCTTGCGTTCGATGCTAATCCGCCCTCCGCGATCGAGGTTCGGCCAGACCGGCTTACCCTTGACACCTTATCCGATTCCGACGCGTTCCTTCCCGCGGGTCTCCTCTCCGTCCCGCTCGAGTCAGCAATCGCGTTTGAGCTGGGCGCCACGCAAAGAAGGCCAGGCATCAAGCTGCGTGTCGAGCGCATCCACGTCCTGCCCCCTTGGCTCCGCCCCGACGTCGAGGGTGGTCCCCACCCACTAACCCGCGCGTACTGGGGAGTCGTTCGGGCCTTGAACGGCGGCTCCACTCTGAACGCAGCGCTGCGGCGCCTTCTTGAACTCGCGCTCGGCCCTAAGGGTGTGGGCGAGTTCCTGACCCGCCACGTTCTGGGGCGGCGCCTAACGCGAAGCGCCCGAGCGGTGATCGTTCCCGATCCGTCGCTCAAGATCGACGAGGTGGGAGTGCCGGGGACCTTCCTCGCACACATGTTTGAGGGTGTCGCAGTCAACCAACCAAGACTCGTGCTCGTCAACCGGCAACCGACGCTTCACCGCTACAACCTGCTGGCCATGAAGGCCGTGGCGACGCACGAGGAGAACGTGATTCGGTTGCCACTCGGCGTACTAGCGGCTATGGGCGCGGACTTCGACGGGGACCACGTGACCATCGTAGCCCTGACAAGCGCGAGCGCTCTCGCCGAGGCCGAACGGCTCCTGCCATCGGCCGCCGGGATGCGGTGCGACCCCTTCCGACCCTCCGCCCCCGCCGTCTTCCGATTTTCTCGGGAACTCGCGTCCGGCGCCAGCGAGGACCAACTGGCCGAGGCGCACGAGCTCTCCGCGGACGAATGGGCGAAGCGGCATGCGCGTCTTCAAGAGCTACGGATCCGAGCCGAGGGGGCGCGCGGCCTGCCGGAACTCGCCTCCGTTCTCGAGGGCGGGTCCCTTGCGGGGAGCACGGATTCCGAGTGGCTCCGCCGCCTCTGGCAGGGCATGCCGGAGGCGGATTGGCTGTCTTTTGCGGACGACGAAATGGGGAAGGTCTTCAATTCGGAGCGAAGGAAAGGGAAGTTCGGGGGTGTGTTGCGACGTCAGCTGTACCGACTGCCGTGGATGGGCGACTTCGACAAGTTCGCCCAGTCGGTGCGAGCGCTTCATGCAATGACAGAGCGGCTGACGCAATCCGCGCTGAGCGTGAAGAGCGGGGCGGGCGCTCGGGACGTCAATGTTGACGCCCTGTTCGACGATCCAGAGACCCGATCGGAAGAGCTGCGCCTGCTTGACGGTTCGTTCGCGCCTGACGCAGTGTTCTCGAACCTAGGCGCGCTCTCCGAGCCGACGGGACTTCTCAGCTGGTTTGCCAGACCTTCTCTGCCAAGGCTTCGAGAGTTGCTCCGCGCCGGGCTCACCGGAGAGGCGGACCCCCGCGGCGGGTCGCGCGATCCGAGGCTCGGGTGGTTCCTGGAGTAGCCATGTCGCTCATGGCCACCGTCGATCGGTTGAAGGCCGCAGTCGCAACAGGATCGGCGTCGAGTGCAGCGCAGTTCGCGAAGCTCGCGTACGAGCTCTTCCCCGCGGCGGCGCCGGGCGAGCAGACGATTGTCCGGACGCGTCTGCTCCACCGCTGTCGAGAGCTGCGGGATCGCCGACGGGATTGTCCTCCGGGACAGCTCGCCGGATTCGTGGCCTCCGCCGCGTGGGTGTGCGAGACGTTGCTCCTTCGTGCCGGAAACGAACCGAAACAGGCTTTTCTCGACTGGTACGAGCTCTACGACGCCCTGCGATGGGACAGCTCCCAGGCTGCCGTCCATTCGATCGAGGAGGTGCTGCGGGCGGCCGTTGCGGCCGCGGATGCGTTCCGGGCCTCCACTGGAGACCAACTGGATGACGCGCCGAAGTACCGAGGCTTCCTGCGCTGCCGGATCGCCGCTATCTACCAAGCGGCGCACCAGAACGGAGGCCTGGACGCCGAGAGCAAGGAAACAGCCTTGAAGAAGGCTCTCTCGATCTGGGACGCGCACGTCGCTGAGTGTGGTGGCTCGCTGCCGGACGATCACCTGGATTTCAACGCGCCGCGCATCGCGTACTGCCTGAGGTTCCAGAATCGGCTCGATGAGGCCCTGGTGTGGTACGAGCGGATTTGGCATCCGGGTCCCTCCAAGCGCATCCGCAAGGCGACAGCCTGGGAAGCCCGTCTGCGGTCGGGGCAATGCCACAGCATGCTGGGTGTGGCTGCCTGGACGGTGGGGGACGAGGCGCAAGCGGAGCAAGAGTGGAGCCTCGCCCACCGCTGCTACTTGGCGGCCCACGAGCTGGACGAGCCCGGCACCGACCCGATCGACTCCCGCAATCCTGCGTTCCTCTGGTTCCTGTCGGAGTTCTTCTGGTTCTCGCGGCAGTGGCGACGGGCCGAGGAGTGCGTCCGGCGGCTCCTGGACCGGACGCCGCTCCTGGAGTTGAAGGCTGGGCGAATCGCGGCCGCCCGTATCCTCCTCGGCCAGATCCTCGTTCGCCTGGATCGTCCTGAGGAAGCCGTGACGGTCCTCGAGGATGGGTTGGCCGCAGCACCCGCAGAGATGCGCGCCCGCTTTTTCGCGAGCCTCATCGAGGTTAACCGGGCACGCGAGGAGCCAGAGGCGACGCAGAAGGTCTACGACGCGTGGCGGGCGGAGACCAGCGTTCCGACCCTGGAGATCCCCCGCTTCCCTGCCGCAACGGTTTTGGACGACCCGGCGGCCAAGCGAGCCCTCGCCCAGGAGTGCGAAGGCCTGCTGCGCGACTACCAGCCGCTCCGCGTCGTGCGCCTCCTGGACGACCTCTTCAAAGAAGCCAGCTTGTGGCGCAACGCGCACGTACCGAAAGACCGAGTCTTTCTCAGCCAGCTCGCTCGCGCACACTTCGCTCTCGGCAACTCCCCACTTGCCTTGTCCCTCCTGCTCAAGGCGCGGGACGTCCATCCCGTGGCGCGCAACCAAGCCATGGTTGGACGCTGGATCGGGGAAGTCTTCGCCGCTTCCGGCCAGCTGCCGGCGGCCATTGCTGCGTACGAGGCGGCGATTCGAGCCGACTCCCATCCCAGCACGCTGCTGGCAAGAGCGTTCTGCCTTCAGGCCGTTGGGGAACTCGATGCGGCGATCCGCGACGTCGAAACCGCCCTCGCCGCGCCCACGGACGAGCGGCCGATCCAGACTCTCACGGCCGCGGCGCGACTCTACCTCTCCCGCCACGAAGCCCACGCCATCCCCGACGATCTCGCTCGGGCGCTCGTTCTCGCGCGCGACGCGATCCGGATCGAATCGGTGCAAACCGGCCACCTGTCAGGCGAGACCTTGAAGCGACTCATGCCGGTGATCCGCTCGAGTAACGCCGACGAACTCCTGGCCGAGGTTCTGGATCACCTCCAGACGCAGGACGGGATCCGAGCCCTAGGTCTCCTCGCCGTCGCGGGCGAGCCCTACCCGGACGTCGCCTTCGACCACGCGCTGACGTCTCTCGTCAGGGCCGTGGACAGTCAGGACGATTGGAGCGTGTGGCTAAGGCTCCTGGCGCGGATGCTTGTGCGCGACTACTACACTAGCGCGGAGCGCTTCGAGGCGCGCAGCGGAAGGCTGGTCGCCACGCTCGATCCCTTCGAACGCCGCGATCGTGACCTCATCATTCGAGAACTTGTCCTGTCCATCCGTGATCGGTTAAGGGTAAGTGCCTCCTTTGCGGGAACTCGTGTCTGGTCGTCGCGACGCACTCATAACGGCTGAGCGTAACACAACACGCGAGGAGAAACGAGTCTTGAAGGGGGC
>Ga0187893_10014548_pt1 | contig 10707 bp, 8 predicted proteins | sample MA1701074metaG_FD_139574 | JGI IMG/M metagenome (GOLD analysis project Ga0187893, IMG submission 139574) | White microbial mat communities from a basaltic lava cave in the Kipuka Kanohina Cave System on the Island of Hawaii, USA - MA170107-4 metaG ...
AAGCGATTGCCAACCTGCAGCGCCGGATCGAACGCATTGGGCGAGCGAAGCACGCGGCTTTCCACGAAACTGTAATGCCCGCCGATGCGCAGCCAGCGTGTGGGCTTTGCCTCGACGGATGTGTTCACGCCGCGGGCGCGCGCCAAGTCTGTATTGAAAAAGCTGCCGAAGCCAAAGGGGCAGGTGGCGGGCGGCGGAGGCGCGCCAGGGAATTGCCCAAAGGCGAAGCTGACGATGTCATGGAACTGGTTGTGGAAGCCATCCACGGAGAGACGCACGCGCTCGCCAGCGAGGAACTGGTCCGCGCCGTAGTGAAAGGAGCGGCTGCGTTCAGGGCGCAAGCCGCCGTTGCCGGGAAAGCAGGCGTCCTGCGCAAACGATTGCGAAAGTGAAGGCTCCTTGATGCCCAGGCCGTAGCTGAACTTGAGGCGGGTGGGACCCCAGAACCCGGAGCCCGGGCGCAGCGCATACGCCGCGCCAGCGCGAGGAACGACGCGCGTGCCGAAGCTCGCGTTGGCTTCCGCGCGCACACCGGCCACCACGGTGAGCCGCGCCCCAACTTGCTGGCGCGCTTCCAGGTAGCCGCCGTGATTATTGCGGCGCCCATGTTGGCCGCTGAAGAATCCATTTTCGATATCGAGTTGATAGCCGAGAGTGACGCTGGTGGAGCCGCGGAGATAGCTCGATTGCGCCTGCACCCCGGAGCGGTTGAACTGGTTGCGCACCGTGAAGGCGAAATCGCAGGGAAATGGCGGTGTGAAGAGGCAGAAGTCGCTCGAAGGGTCGTCGAAAGTCTGCCGGATGTAGGCTTCGTAGCCGGCCAACCGGTGGTGCCAGCGGGCACCGGTAGCAAAGTCCCACGCGAGGCTGGCGGAAAAATTGCGCAGCGCGTTGTGGTGATCGCGGTCAACGGGAATCAGCGAGGTCTGGCCGGGCGCGCCGGCGTCGCTGGCGTTGCTGCGCAGCGTGAGACGGAGCTGATTTTCTTCGGCGATGCGCCAGCCGAAGTTGCCGGAAAGCGTGGTGTTGCGGAAGAAGTCGTTGGGGCCATCGCCTGAGGTTTGAAAACGTCCGGCAGCAGCGCTGTAATCGAAGCGGCCTAGAATGCCGCTCAAGTGAGCGGAACCGCGTCCGGTCTCGAAGCTGCCCCCTTCGCCAAGCAGCTCCAACCGCGGGGTGGTGGTTGCGCCACGGCGGGTAAAGACCTGCACCACGCCGGTCATGGCATCGGTGCCGAACAGTGCGCTGGAGGCGCCGCGGATGACTTCCACTTTCTCGATGTTCTCCAGCGCAGAGGTGGAGAAATTCAAGGAGCCACCGGGTTCGTTGGCAGGCGCGCCGTCAATCAGCACTTTTGTGAAATTCGAATTGCCGCCGTCGAGAAACAGCGAGGTGATGCCGCCGGCGCGGCCAAGCCTGGTGACCGCGACGCCGGGAGTGGCTTGCAGCGATTCGGCCAGCCACACCTCCTGGCGCTCGACGAGCTGGCCGCGCGTGAGCACGGAGGAGGGCGCGTTCACGTGGGTCGAGGCCACTGGCTCGGCTTGCGCAGTGACGAGGACTTCTGCGGACAGCCGCTCGAGTTGTAAGCGTGCACTCCAATCGCGATTTTGACCAGGCCCAATGTCCATTTCCTGCTCGAGGCGGGCAAACCAGGGATGCTCGACGCGCACGCGCCATTGGCCGGGCGGCAAGATCATTTCGTAGCGCCCGTCCGTAGCGCTCTGTGCGGTTGCGGCGGGTGAAGAACCCGCGGGAACACGCGTGGCGGTGACGCGCGCGCCGGAAACTGCGGCGCCGCTAGGATCGGTGAGAGTTCCGCTTACAATCGCATTGGCTTGCGGGTGAACCTGGGTCGTGCAGAGCAGCAACAGCGGGGCGACAAACCACAAACGGCGGAAGCGCATCGTTTCCTCCTGCCCTCGCGCGAGGGCGGCGAAGCCGGCCGCGGTGAAGCAGGCCGGGCAACCCTTCGCCTCTCCGATGGGGTCGGGGCGGCTCAGGGTAAACGGATTCCGTCGGTCTCCTGGCTCGTCGGCTCCTTCATAGGCGCGGCCTTCCCGCTCGCCTCACTCGCGGGCCTTGCGGCTGCGGATGAAATGCAAGCAGTGGCCGTGCCCGGTTGCCAACTCTGCGGAATGCATACCGCAGAGGCCGACATACAGTCGCGCGGCGGCGACGGCGTTTCACCGTCTTCCCGTGCACGGAATCCGAACCTGGGTTTACGGTGCCGCGCGGGCACCAAGCCCGCGAAACACCGCAGGACACGAACAACTGACAACAAACTTAAGCTTGCGACGGCAGCCGGCCGCGGACGCGAACGCGCGGCGTGCCATCGGCGCCGGTTTCGACTTCGAGCGCGGCGCCGAACACCTGCTCCAGCAGATCGCGGTCGTAAACCTCCGCCGGGGATCCAACGCGCAGCGACTTGCCACGGTGCATCAGCACCACGTGGTCGGCAAACTCGGCGGCCAGGTTCAATTCGTGGGTAACCACCACCACCGTGTAGCGATTCGCTTCCGCCAGCCAGCGCAACTGGCGCAACAGGTCCACTTGCGCGCCGATGTCGAGGTGCAGCGTGGGCTCATCAAGCAGCAGCAACAGCGGCTGCTGGGCCAGCGCGCGCGCCAGCACCACGCGCTGTTTTTCGCCGCCGGAGATTTCGTGCATCCAGCGCGGCTTCAGGTGCAGCGCGCCCACTTGCGCCAGCGCGCTTTCCACTACCTTGGCGTCCTCCTCGGTCTCGAATCGCAGCCCACGTCCGTAAGGATGCCGGCCCTGCATCACGTATTCCCACACTCGCACGGGAAACAGCAGCAGGCTCTCCTGTTGCACCAGCGCAATGCGCTGCGCACGCGTGCGGGGATCGAGCTTGCTGACTTCGAATCCATCCAGTTGCACACGGCCGGAAAGCGGGGCCAGCGCGCCGGCCATCAAGCGCAGCAGGGTGGATTTGCCGCTGGCGTTGGCGCCGAGGATGGCCACAAGCTGGCGTTGATGCGCAGAAAGCGATGTGGCCTCCAGCGTGAAGAGTGGCGCCGCGCGGTCGCGCGCGTGGTACGCATAGCTGGCAAGCTCGAGCAGCAGGCGTACCTCGCCGGGGCCGACGCGGTCGATTCCCGTGCTGTCGTGCACAAACATGTCTGTGCCGGGCGGCGGGTTCATGAGAGCCTCCGGCGCAGCAGGTAGAGGAATACGGGCGCCCCGGCCATCGCGGTGATGGCGCCGACAGGCAACTCGTTGGGCGCGTTGACGGTGCGGGCCAGCGCGTCGGCCAGAACAATAACAATCGCGCCGCCCACGGCTGTAGTGGGAATCAGCACGCGGTAATCGGACCCGAACAGCAGACGAATGATGTGCGGGACCAAAATGCCGACAAAGCCGATGGCTCCGCTGACGGAAACGGCCAGCGCGGTGAGCAACGACGCGCTCAAATACACAACGAGCTTCACGCGCGGCACATCCACGCCGAGGTGCAGGGCCTCCTGCTCGCCGGAGAGGAGCAAGTTCAGGTCTGCCGCGGTGGTGTAAATCGCGCCGATGGCAACAAGCATCACCAAGAATAGAAGACCGGCCGGAATCGGAGATGAAGACGACAGATCGCCCATCAGCCAGAAGGCCATGCCGCGCGTATCGCGGCTGGGCAGCGTGGTCATCAGGAAGAGAATCAGCGCGGAGAGAAAGGACGCGGTGATGATGCCCGCCAGCAGCAGCGTGTAGCTATCCAGTTGGCCGCCGCGCCGGCCCAGCAGGTAAACACAAGCGATAGCCGCCAGGGCGCCGCCGAAGGCAGCCAGTGGCGTGAGCAACGACGGCGCTCCGAGCGCGAGAATCGCGCCAAGCGCCGCGCCACTGGAAACACCCAGCACATAAGGGTCGGCGAGCGGATTGCGCAGCAGCGCCTGGAATCCCGCGCCCGCCACGCTCAGCGATGCGCCCACCAGCACGCTCAACAGGATTCGAGGCAGGCGAATGTTGAAAACAATCATCTGGTATTCGGTGGGCAGCGGCTCTTCTGCGCCGGCAATGCGCCGGAACAGCAGCATCGCCAGGTCCGCCACTGAGATCGGGACGGCGCCCAGCTTGAGGGCGAACAGGATGATGACGATGAGCACCGCAACCATGCCGCCGCAAATCAACCCCAGCCGCTTGGCGGTCAGCGGCTGCATGATGGTTTCTCCTTCTGCATCGCGCGCCCATTTTCCTGTTTCTCGCTGCGCGCGCCCGGAGTTTCTTTCACCGGGGACGCGAAAGCAGCAGGATGCAACTGCCGGGCCAGTTCTTCGATAGCGGCAAGCAGGCGCGGCGCGGGTCGGTTCACGGCATCGCTGATGATCGCGTACTGGCGATTCTTGACGGCGGTGAGCCCCTGCCACGCAGGGCGCGCAGCCAGCGATTCAAAAGTCTGGCGGACGCCTTCGGAGTGCGAGCTGGCGAAGACCAGCACCTCGGGATCGAGACGAACCACTTCCTCAAGGCTGATGCGCGGCCAATCCTGCTCAACATCAATCACGGAGAGGCCGCCGGCGCGGCGCAGCGCGTCGGCAATGAAGGTGTTCCTGCCGATGGTGATGAGCGGGTCGTGCCACACGATAAAGAGCACGCGGCGCGGCGCGCGTCCGGCCAAGGCTTGATCGAGCGCGGCAAGGCGCGCGCGCAGTTCAGCCACGAGTGCCGCGCCCTGATCGGATGCGCCGAGAGCGCTGGCCACCGAAGTAATCTCCAGCAGCACGTCGTCCACGGTCTGCGGGTCGCGCGCAGAAAAAGCAGGCACACCGAGGCGGTCGAGCGAGTCTACTGTCTCGCGACGGTTGAGCAGCGTGGTGGCGAGCACGAGATCGGGTTTCAGCTCGACGATACGCTCGAGGCTGGGCGTAAGCCCGCCGCCGACCTTGGGCAGCGCCAGCGCTTCAGGCGGAAAGTCGCAGTGGTCCGTCACCCCGGCGAGGCGCGCTTGCAGGCCGAGCGCGAAGACCGTCTCGGTCATGCTCGGCGCCAGCGAGACGATGCGCTCGATGCGCGCGGGAACTTTGATGCTGCGCCCTGCGCCGTCGGTCAGCTCACGGAACGCGCGCTCGGCAGGAGTCGCGGAGGTTGGAGGCGGCTGGGCAAGTGCTGTGAGCGCGGCACAGCCGATCAGCAACGAGAATTGTACAAGCGGAAAAAACAAACCTAACACAGAGGGCACGGAGGCGCAGAGGGCAGGAACAGCCGCTGAACGCTGATGGCGGATGGCTGACCGCAAATGGCTGTCGGCTCTCAAACAAAGACGCCCCAAACGTTCGAAAGAATGGGGCGCACGCGCCACACCCTTTCTCGCGAAGAGTGTCAGCGAACCACGGTGCGGGCGGGTATCCTGGCTTGCGGCTGCGTGATTGTGGGGCCGGTCCTCAGATCGGCACGGGCGCATCTGAAGATGCGCCCCTACACCCGCAACCGCTCACAGTGGCGGGACCGCGGCCGATTCGCACGGCACTTCCCTTCACCCTGAGCGGGGCGACAGCGACGCGAAGGGTTTGCCCTCGCTTCGCTCGCGGATCGAGAGTTTCTCTTCGCCCGCCTTCGTTCTACCCGGCCAGGGCAAACCCCGGAGCGATGTCGCTCCACGGGCCACCCGTACCTGCTGATTTGTTGCGAAAGCGAGTCTACGGCGGGCGAGGAGGCAGTGTCAAACCTCAGGTGCGGGAGAAGCGGCCGCGATCAGGGGCCTGCGACCAGCGGACGCGGTCGATGAACCAGCGGGAGCCGTCTTTGACAACAGTGAAGCGCACCATGTAGCGGCGTCCGTTGGCGGAGACGAGTTCGGTATCGAGCACGGTGAAGCCCGCTTCACCCGCGCGGTCGCGAAAGCCGAGCAGTTGCGTGCGGAACATGTCGCGGTGCGAGGCGATCATCTGCTGATAGGCGGGCCAGGGAATCTGCTCGCGATAGTGCGCGGAGAAATGCTCGTAGGCTGCGCGGGCCTCGCCGCGGCTCAGGGCCGCGAGATGCGCGCGAATCATTCGTCGCGGGCCGGAGACGAGGCCGAGCCGTTCGAGCGGGCCTTCGACGCTGACCAGCGTCCACACGATCAGCGTGAACGCAGCAAGCCCTGCAATCAGCAGCATGCGCAGGCGGCCCAGGAATTCGCGGCGCGCGGCACGGTGCGGGTCGTAGGCGTCGCGGCCCGCATCCATCAACGGCATGTATTCCGGCCTGTGAGTGGGTTCGTCCATGGAGTTGAAAGGCGCACAGCCAAGGGCACAGCGAGAAGTGCCCCTACAAGCTTACCGGTTCTTCCATTCCGGTTTGCGCTTTTCGACAAGCGCGCGCAGGCCTTCCTGCGCGTCTTCCAAGCGGTACAGCTCGTTCAAGAAAATATTCATGGAGTTGCGCAGGCCGTCGCGCAGCGACATGCCCATGCCGCCCAGAATGGCGCGCTTGGCCATGGTGAGCACTGCGCCGGATTGCGATGTGATTTGGGTGACCAGCTCGTCCACCGTTTTTTCGAGCTGATTCTCCGGCACCAGCCGCGTCACCAGGCCCAGCTCTCGCGCGCGCTCAGCAGTGATCGCCTGCCCGGTGAGCACCAGCTCCAGCGCCAGCTTGGGGCCGACGATGTACGGAAAAATGGTGGAAGCCAGCGGCGGAAAAATGCCGAGGCGAATCTCAGGCTGCGCGAAGCGCGCATTGGGCGTGGCCACCACCAGGTCGCCGAAGGCCGCCAGCTCGGAACCGCCGCCGATGGCGTCGCCATTGACAACCACCATCACCGGCTTGCCCACGTCGATCATCGCGGTGAACACGCGGTGAAACGCGTCGAGCATCTGAAAAACGCGCTCGGTGGTGTATTCGCGCACATCAATGCCACCGCAGAAGACTTTGGGGAGGGCGGAGTCGATGACAATGAGCTTGACGTCGTCTTTTTCGTGCAATAGCTCGATGCCGCGCGCGATTTCGGAAAGGAAGCGCTCGTCCAGCAGATTCTTAGCGGGGCGGTTCAGTGTGAGCCGAGCCACCGGCGCGGCAACTTTGTACTGCACGAATTTGAAATCTTCCGCCCTGATCTGCGGTGACCCCGTCACCAGCTCATCTACGCGAGCTTCTTCAGCCATGGAGCTACCTCCTGCTTCGGCAAAATACCACAGGGTTTTGTCGGGTGCGGCAAGAATCGAATCTAGACGGCCTCCAGCGCCAGCGCTAATCCCATGCCGCCAGAAACGCACAGCGTGGCCAACCCGCGATGGCCGCCGGTACGCTTGAGGTGATGCACCAGCGCGGTTGTGATCCGTGCGCCGGTACAGCCGATGGGGTGGCCGAGAGCAATCGCGCCACCATTCGGATTCAAGCGGGCGGGATCGAAATGCAACTCGCGGTCGCAGGCGATGACTTGTGCCGCAAAGGCTTCGTTCAACTCGACCGCGTCGTAGTCGGCCAGCTTCCAGCCGGTGCGTGTTTCGAGCTTTTGGACGGCGGGAACCGGCGCAATGCCCATGATGCGCGGCTCGACCGCGGCCATGGCGGAGTCCACGATGCGCGCGAGTGGCTTCAGGTCAAGCTGACGCACCCGCGTCTCGCTGGCCAGTACCAGCGCAGAGGCGGCGTCTGTGAGTCCGCTGGAGTTGCCCGCAGTAATCGTGCCGGACTTGGAAAAAACCACCGCGAGCTTCGCCAGCGACTTGAGCGTGGTATCGCCGCGCACGTGCTCGTCTTTTTCGATTCGCGTGATCTCGCCTTTCTTGCCGGGCTTCTCGACGGCGACAATTTCGGATTGAAAGCGGCACTCGGCGATGGCGCGGGCGGCGCGCTGCTGGGATTCGAGCGCAAAGCGGTCCTGCTCGTCACGCGAAATCTGATAATCCTGCGCCAGCACCTCGGCGGTTTCGCCCATCACCATTTGCGACATGGGACAGAAAAAGCCGTCGCGGTACATCGCGTCGGTCAGCTGCTGGTGGCCCATCTTCACGCCCCAGCGCGCTTCCACCAGGAACGGCACGCGGCTCATGGATTCGGTGCCGCCCGCCACTACAATGCCCGCGTCGCCCGCGCGGATTTGCTGTGCCGCTACGACAATCGCGCGCAAGCCGGACGCGCACGCCTGATTGACGGTGAAAGCAGGCACATCGTCGCCAAGACCTGCGCGCCATGCGATTTGCCGCGCGGGGTTCGGCCCGACGCCTGCAGGCCGCGCATGGCCGAAGACCAGTTCGTCCACGTGGTAGCGCGTTGCTTTCAGCGCAACATCGGCGAGCTTTGAGCCCGTCTCGCGCGGCGTGGGTAGCTCCCCAAATGCTCGCTCCAGCGCCGCGCGCACGGCGATCACCCCAAGATCGGGCGCCGTCAAATCGGCCAGCCCACCCCCGAATTTGCCGATCGGCGTGCGCACAGCACTGACAATGTAGACCGCATCGCTCATGGGAAACCTGCATCGTAGCATAACCGCGCGGCGGGTTCGCCGCCGCGGTTTATCTGCCTGGGCAAACGTTGTATCCTGTGTCGCTTATGCATGACCTGAGTTTCTTCCGCGAGAATCTGGGCCTGTTCGAACAGATGGCGCGTAACCGCGGTATCGCGCTCGATCTGGATGGCCTCCGCGCGCTCGACCGCGAGCGGCGCGACTGCATCACCGCAGTCGAGCGGCTGAAAGCCGAGCGCAACAAGGCCAGCGAAGAGATCGCGCGGGTGAAGAAGGCCGGGCAGGACGCTGGCGCGCTGATCGCTGAAATGAAGCGCGTGGGCGACCAAGTCAAGCGTCAGGATGAGCATGCGGCGGCGCTTGACGAGCGGCTGCGCGACTTCATGCTTACCGTCCCCAATCTGCCGCACGGCACGGTGCCAGTGGGCCGCGGCGCGGCGGAGAACGTCGAGGTGCGACGCTGGGGCACGCCGCCAACGTTCGATTTCCAGCCTAAACCGCATTGGGAAGTGGGTGAACGCGCGGGCATTTTGGACCTGGCGCGAGCGGCGAAGATGTCCGGGGCGCGCTTCGCGCTCTATCGGGGGCTGGGCGCGCGGCTGGAGCGGGCGCTGGCGAACTTCATGCTCGATACGCACACCGCTGCCGGTTACACCGAGATTCTCCCGCCGTTCATTGTCAACACCCAGTCGCTGGTGGGCGTGGGGCAGTTGCCGAAGTTTGCCTCGGACATGTTTCACATTGAAGGCACGGATTTGTGGCTGACGCCGACGGCAGAAGTCGAGCTGACCAACCTTTACCGCGACGAGACGCTCGACGCCGCGCAACTGCCCATCCGCGTGTGCGCGTGGACCGCGTGCTTCCGCTCAGAAGCCGGCGCGGCGGGCAAGGATACGCGCGGGATTGCGCGGCAGCACCAGTTTCAGAAGGTGGAGCTGTTCAAGTTTACGCGGCCGGAAGAGAGCTACGCGGAGCTGGAGTCACTGGCAACCAGCGCCGAGGTGATCTTGCAGAAGCTCGGCCTGCACTACCGCGTGATGCAGCTTTGCACCGGCGATATGGGCTTCGCTTCGTCGAAGACCTACGACATCGAAGTGTGGCTGCCTTCGACCGGCGAGTTCAAGGAAATTTCGTCGTGCTCGAACTGCGAAGCGTTCCAGGCGCGGCGCTCGGGCATTCGGTACAAGCCCGAAGGCAGCAAGAAGAGTGACTTTGTGCACACCCTGAACGGCTCCGGGCTGGCCGTGGGGCGCACTTGGCTCGCGATTGTTGAGAACTATCAACAAGCCGACGGCTCGATTGTGATTCCAGAAGTGCTGCTTTCCTACATGGGGACTGACAGGATACTGACGACGACCTGCTAGGGATGTGTCCGATGGTCCCGCGAATGCGCGGCGAAGGAAATCTGTGACTCGGTCAGCGACCATGTCGGGGTTTCGCTGCGACAAACAATGGGCCCCTCCACAACAGAGTATTCCAAATCGGGGCGCAGTGCCCTCATGGATTGCGATCTGACGTGAAATCGCATTCTATCATATTGATTTTGCGTGGTTTAACGGCTCAATGCTGGCAGTCCAGCGTGTCCGGCAACCGCCAATGCCGCTAGAAAATCGCCTTTTTCCATTGACATAAGCCCCGTACTTGTCGCAACTTAGCAGCAAGGCGGCGAGGAGGTCCGAGCGCGGACGGGCCTTGCCGGTTCATTTCACTCGAGCTGCCGGAAAGAGCTGGGGACGTGGGTTTGCTCGGCAGGATCCTTCGCTTCATCATCTGGGTACTGGTGGCCACTTGGGTTGGCCGCAAGCTGTTCGGCTGGCTTTTTGGCACAACGGCGGCGTGGTCGTCTGCGCAGAGCCCGGCCGGCGCGCCGATGCCTGCGGAGCGCCGCCAGCTTTACCGTGACCCGGTCTGCGGCACGCATGTGCCCGCGGAAATCTCGCTGACGCTCCAAGAATCAGGTCAAATGCACCACTTCTGCTCCGCCGAGTGCCGCAACGCTTTCGCTGCGCAGCATCGCGAGGCGCGGCAGGCAAGCGCATGACAAAGAAAAGAGGAACACGCACTATGGCCACCGTCACCAAAGCAGCCGCCGCGCCGTTGCAGCCGGTTCCGCGCGCGGTGCCGCCGCGCGAAGAGCTGAACCCCTACCGCATCGCGCAATTGCAATTTGACCTTGCGGCTGAACTGTTGAAACTTGACCCGGGCCTGCGGCAGGTGTTGCGCACGCCGAGGCGCGTGCTGGAAGTCTCGATTCCCACCAAGATGGACAACGGGCAGGTGCGCGTCTTCACCGGCTATCGCGTGCAGCACAA
>Ga0187893_10014549_pt1 | contig 10707 bp, 11 predicted proteins | sample MA1701074metaG_FD_139574 | JGI IMG/M metagenome (GOLD analysis project Ga0187893, IMG submission 139574) | White microbial mat communities from a basaltic lava cave in the Kipuka Kanohina Cave System on the Island of Hawaii, USA - MA170107-4 metaG ...
GTCGTCATGACGACCGTGATGCCCTGTGCCTTGAGGCGACGCACATACTCCCAGATCCGCAGGCGACTCTGGACGTCCAGGCCGAGGGTCGGTTCGTCCAGAAACAGGACTCTGGGATTCGGAATGAGCCCGCACGCGAGATCCAGCTTGCGCTTCATCCCTCCGGAGTAGGTCTTCGCCGGCAAGTCCGCCTTGTCTTCCAGATCCACCAGCTTCAGGATGGCGTCGATGCGACGGAGCGTTTCCGCCGCGGGGAGATGATAAAGGGCCCCCAGCAGCAGTAAATGCTCGCGACCGGTGAGAAAACGATCGATGGCGCGCTCCTGCGGCACATAACCGATGAGCTGCCGGACGCGGTCGGCCTCGCGAACCACATCATGGCCGAGCACGAGGGCCTGGCCCGTCGTCGGGCGGAGCGTCGTGATCAGAATGCGAAGCGTGGTGCTCTTGCCGGCTCCGTTGGGCCCCAGGAGCCCGAACACCTCTCCCGACCGGACCTGCAACGATAAGTCGTCAATCGCGGGCACGCCATCGTATGACTTCCCGAGCTTGGACGTTTCGACGGCGATGGTTTGATCCATCAGTCCCAGCCCTTCAAGCCATGCTGCTCGCTGATCTCGAACTGAATCAGATCGAGTAACCGGCATGCCCGCTGTTGCAGCGTGTCCGCCTCCAGGAGGAACTGTTTTTCCAAGGGCGTGACGTCCAGATTCGTCGAGAGGTTGTTCACCAGAACCTCGTCGCCGACCTCGGGCCTGAACCATTCCCGCCACAGGCGGCCTCCTTCGCGGTTGCCGACGTATTCCGTCAGCAGACGGGCCAGCTCCGCGCGAATCTTTGGATCGAGCGACTCCGCGGCACTACATGGCTTCAAAACGATACACCCTTGTCGATAACTTTTCTCAAACGACTGTTCCCGAATCTCAAAGCGGTGGAGGCCCTGCAGAAGAATATTGGAACGGCCTTCCACCAGGGGCTCCACGCCGACCAGGCGTCCCACGCACCCCACCTCGAAAATGGGGGGAGTCCCGTAATAGTCCCGTTCCCATCCTTCTTTGAGCAGGGTCATGCCGATGCACTGCCCGCCGGCGACCGCATCGGCCAACATCTCCCGGTACCGTAGCTCGAAAATATGCAGGGGGAGGTAGGTCTTCGGAAAGAACACGACGTTGGGGAGGGGGAACAGGGGGATACGCTCCGGGACGCGGTACAGACTGTCGCTCCCGCACGGAGTCTGGTCTCGGTCGAGTTGCATGCCCCACGATAGCCGAAGGCCGAGAGCCTTGTCAACACAGCGTGAGCCGCGCCTCAACTGCAAGAAAACCCTCTCCAGAACAGGCGAATTGCGGTTCCAACGTTCCCGTGTTATAAGCCTCTGCGCCGGAGTTCGAAGGGCGCTCAGACGCCCGCTGACCTCGCCGGCTGGAGGGCATGTGACATCATGAAGATCATCCGGCTTCTCGCGGGCCTTCTTCTCCTTCTGGCTGAGCGAGACACGGTCTGCTCAGCGGAGAGGCCTGTCTCACCTGATATCTTTCAGCCGGCAAGGCCGGGTTACACCTATGTGTTCCCCCGAGACCATGGGTCGCACGACCAGTTCCGCACGGAATGGTGGTACTACACAGGCCATTTGACGGCCGAAGACGGTCACCGCTTCGGGTACCAACTGACTTTCTTCCGCCGGGGGGTGGATGATCCCCAGGTACAGGCCAACCCATCCCGATGGGCGATCCGGCAGCTTTACCTGGCCCACGCGGCGCTCTCCGACCTGAGTCAACGAAGCTTCCTCTACGCCGAGAAGGTCAGCCGGGCCGGTCTCGGCAAGGCCGGGGCCGACACGGGAGAGCTCCGCGTATGGATTGATCGGTGGGCCACCGATACCCGCAGGCCCGACGATCCTCGACAGCATATGCAGGCCTCAGCCGACGGCTTCGCGTTGGACCTGTCGGTGATGCCTGAGAAGGCCCCGGTCATTCACGGCGAGCACGGGATCAGTCACAAAGGCAGCGGTGCCGGCCAGGCCTCCCACTATTACTCGCTCACGCGCCTTGCCACTTCCGGCATCGTCACGATCGGCGCCGAGCGCTTCGCGGTCACCGGAACCAGTTGGATGGACCATGAGTTCGGGTCCGGGGATCTTGGGGAAGAGATGGTGGGGTGGGATTGGTTCAGTGTCCAACTGGACAACAATACCGAGTTGATGCTGTACCATCTGCGGCGGACCGACGGGCAGCCCGACCCGGTCTCCAGTGGAACGTTGATCTCGCCCGACGGACGGACTCAGCATCTCGCGCTTGCGGACTTCCGCGTAGAGGTGCTGGACCGATGGAGAAGCCGCGCGAGCGGCGCCGAGTACCCCAGCCGCTGGCGGATCTCGATTCCCTCCCGGAGTCTGACGCTGGAGGTCGCGCCCTTGTTGGCCGATCAGGAGTTGATTACCCGCCGTAGCACCCAGGTGACCTACTGGGAAGGCGCCGTGCAAGTCCGCGGCACCTTGGGCACTGCGGCGGTCACCGGCCAGGGGTATGTCGAACTCACCGGCTATGCGGAACGATTCCGCAAAAAGCTCTAAGGGCCCGGAGTGGAAAATGTCCCGAGCCATAGAGGCTGACTCGCCACGCGGCCAGCGGGGGCGGTCACTTCGTCTGCGAGTCCCGCCGCTTTTCCTCCTGGCCTTGGTCCTCGGCCTTCCCTCATGCGGGAAACAGAGCGACAGCATCGTGTCGATCGCCCTCAACCCCGCCAATCCCAATATCCTGTACGTGGCGACCAACGAATCCGTCTACAAGACACGCGACGGGGGTACCACCTGGGAACGCATCTCCACGGAACTAAGCTCGCGCCGTGTCCTCACGCTGGCCATCGACCCTCGACATCCCGCCACGATCTATGCCGGCACTATGGGCGATGCCGTATACAAGAGCCCCGACGGTGGCCAGCGCTGGCTGCCCCACAACGTCGGATTGAAAGAGCACATCTCGGTCGTCAACCAGTTTCTGTTCGACCCCCGAGACACCGAGGTCCTCTACGCGGCCACGACAGTCGGGTTCTTTCGTTCCGCGGACGGCGCGCGCTTGTGGGAAGAGCGCATGACGGGGATGAAGGAGGTCCACTATGTCGTGGCCATTGCCCAGTCCCCCACGGACCCTCAGATCCTCTACGCAGGGACCAGCGGCGGGGCCTACCGCAGCAGCGACGGCGCCGCCACCTGGCAAAAAATCAACAACGGCCTGATCCCGGATGAGGTCCTGGAGGCTTCCATGTCGTTGGGCGTGAATGCGATCATGATTGATCCCGTGCAGACTCAGACCGTATACGCCGGCACCACCAAGGGGCTCTTCAAGACCACCAACAAGGGGGAGACCTGGGCCCGCATCGGACAATCCTTACCGGATCAATACGTCAGCAGCGTGCTGATTGATCCGACCAACCCCAATATCCTGTTCGCGGGAGGCAGGGCGGGCGTTCACCGAAGCCAGGACGGAGGACAGAGCTGGCAGGCCATGAACGATGGGCTCGAGACGCTCAACATTCGCACTCTGGCGATGAGTCCCAGGGATCCGCACACCCTCTACGTCGGCACAAACGGGAGCGGCCTCTACCTGAGCACCGATGGAGCGAAGACCTGGAAGCGAGTGAACATCACCCTCGCCTCGGCGGAGTCGGCGAGCGCGGCACATTAGGAGGCTGTTGGGGTGGAGCGCACCAGCACTATTTTCCTGGTCCGGCACGGAGAGACGGATTGGAACCGAAGCGGCCGCATCATGGGCGAACTCCCCATCCCCTTGAACCTCCAGGGAACCGGTCAGGCTGCGCGTCTCGCCTCGTTTCTCCGGTGCCGCCCGATTGGAGCGATTTACTCCAGTCCCGCGGTCCGCGCGCAGGAAACCGCTTCCGTCCTCGCCTCGGCTCTCGGGCTCCCGGTGATGCTCGACGCAGGCTTGACCGAGATCGGGGTGGGAGCGTGGGAAGGCCGCTACTGGACGGAGTTGAGTGAAGACCTGAGTCGGCGCAACTTGTATGCCCGGCCGGAGGAGGCCCGTCCCCCGGGCGGTGAGACACTCCGCGAGGTGCAGTCACGGGCCGTCGCCGCCGTCGAACGGACCCGCGGAGAGCACCGTTCCGATGCCGTGGTCCTGGTCTCTCACGCAGACGTGGTACGGGCGATCGTCGCCCACTATCTCGGGTTCGAGCTGCGGACCATCCGGCAGGTCCGCATTGACCACGCCTCGCTTACCGCACTTGAAATCAAGGGATCCCTCGCGGATCTGCTTTTCCTGAACTACGTACCGATGCCGGGCTAGCTGCCCGTCTTTCCTTCGGCCTCGGCCGGGGCCCCGTGGCGATACCGGCTGCGGGCATCCTTCAGCCCCCGCGACAACGCCGCCCATTCGTCGGCGGTCACCGACTCCTTCATTTTGAAGCGCAGGCCCAAGATGGTCGCCCCGGCCTTCATCCGGTTGTTGTTCATTTGGTCCAGAATCTTGAGGAAGTCTTCGGGTGTGGCGTCGTACTTGGCGTTCAACTCGTATAATTGTTCGTGCAGCGCTCGGTTCTGTTGGGTCAGGGTCCGGACTTCCCCGACAATCGCCGCGACGACATCCTGCGCATGCTTGGCCTTGTCCGGGTCCTTGACCGTCGACTCAATGAGCGTTGTCATCTGGCTCAACCCGCGCTCCACCGTGGCGTCTCCACCACCGCTGCCATGATGGGCCATTCCCGAATGGCCACTGCATCCGGCGCCCAGGATGAGGATCACACTGAGGGACAGCACCAGTCTGGTTGCTTTTACCATCGAAGCTCCTCCCATCGGGTCAGAATTCACGCACGATAGCCCACCCAGCCTGCCATCAGGCCGCCATAACACTGCCTAACCGTTGGTTTCTGTTGACAGAGCCGGAAATTGCCGACTTCCCAGCCATGCGGTGAGTTTGTGTAAAGTCACTAGCGAGCATACTCTTGTCGAAGAATGGAACGTTTTACGTGTAACAAGCCTCTCACACAAGTCTTAGGCATGTATTGAACGCGATCTGAATGTGCGAGCCTAACTCATGCGCAAGATATGCACAAGTTTGCATGCAAATTGTTATTGACATTGTCATAAAGCTTTGCTACAAAGCAAGCACGCACTCAATCGGACATGCTTGTGGAAGAACTCACAGATATTATCGTTGGCCTTGAGCAGCGGATCAGTGCCTATAAAACCCGGTTGCAAGAACTGGAGAAGAAGCGTAAGCGCCTGGAAGAGGAGATCGCCAGTATCAAGAAATACCTCGAGCTGGCCGAAACCCTGTATCGCGTTGAGGCCGACAAAGCCAAGCTCGCCAGCCTGTCCAGCCAGATCATCACCGATGACAAGGGCGCACGTCCCGGCCCGCTCATGGACGTCACCGATCAGTCGAGAGAGATCCTCCTGGGTCGCAGCAGGTACGCCGGGATGAGCATGCCCGAAGCGGCGTACCATATCCTGCGTGAAACCAGGCGCTCGATGCATGCCAAGGAGCTGCTCCAACGCCTGGTGGCCGGAGGCATGCAGATCAAAGGGAAGACCCCTCTCACCTCGGTCGCGACATCCTTGAAACGAGACAAGCGGTTCAGAAAAGTCGGACCGAACACCTTTGAAGCCCTTGAGGAGAGCCTGACTGAGGCGGTCTAAGCGGAAGCAACAACCCACCCTCTAGCGATGAAGGGAGGTGAGAATCTTGGCGACGAAGAAGGCTGCGAAGAAAAAGAAGAAGTAACCCTGCCTCGGTAGCACGCCGGGGGTAAGGCCACTTACTCCCGGCGTCCCTTTCTCCACGCCGGACCCCCCTCAAGGGAGAGATCAGTGATGATACTCGGTGCGTCCGAGATGCGTTAGTACGCGGGTGAGGCGTGCAGGGGAATCGCCTGCGCTGCGGCATAGACGGGGCGCAGGGATCGAGGCTGGGCGGCCACAGGCGTATTGGCGGCATTGACCAGCATCCAGGCATCCGGCTGGTCCAGGATCTGTTCGATGAGCTTCGTATGAAGGGCATGACCTGAACGATCGGCGATCAGATGGCCGATGAACGGAACGCCAAGCAGGGCCAAGTCACCGATCAGGTCGAGGATCTTGTGGCGGACAAACTCGTCTTCGAATCGGAGCCCTGAATCATTGAGGATGCCCTGGTCGGACAGAACGATAGTATTCTCCAGCGTCCCCCCTCGTCCCAGCCCTCTCGCCCAGAGCGCCTCGACTTCATTCAGAAAGCCGAATGTCCGTGCCTCGGCGATCTCCTGCTCAAACGACGACACGCCCCACTCATAGGTGTAGGCCTGCTTCCGGATGAGTGGATGATCGAACTGAATGGAGTAGGTCAAACGGGTACTTGATGCCGGCTCTATCACAACCCGCCGCTGCCCGTCCGCCACCGTGATGGGTCGGAGAATCTTCAAAAAGGGTTGCTGCCGATCCTGCCGCACGATGCCGGCTTCCTTGATCAGACGGACGAATGGTCCGGCACTTCCATCCATGACGGGCACTTCAGGGGCGTCGATTTCAACGAATGCATTGTCGATTTCCAGTCCGACTAGCGCCGAGAGGACATGCTCCACAGTCTTCACCGAAGTCCCATTCATGCTCAACGCCGTGCAGAGCTCCGTCGGGACCAGATGATGGACCGACGCATTGAGCATGACCGGCCCGTCGGCCTCGTTCAGAATGAACACGATTCCCGTGTCCGGTGGGGCCGGGCGCAGTGTCAGGGTTGCCGGCTCTCCAGTATGAAGGCCGACTCCGGAACAGGAAACAGAATGGGCGACGGTCTGTTGCTGGCGCATGCTACCTCCGTGCGGTCTCCTAAGACTCAGCAACAGATATGCCAGGCAACGCCCACGCGAAAATACTCTCAAGCCGTTGATTTAACATTGTATTATCGATCATGTGTTCGGCGGCTTGTGGTAAAAACAAAACATATGCAGCTTTTTCACTGAGATCCCTGGTTGCAAAACCCCCTCTCAACCCGCCGGCCATTGTGATTGCGGGCGAGAAAAGGGGCATGCTACAGTGCCGGGGTTCACCTCAGGGAGGACCTAGCGGCCTACCTACACAACGATGACACCCAACGAAAAGCTGATCGCCAAAAAGACGGAATGGGCCAAGGCAAAACGAGGCTTGGTCGAAGACGGGGTGGTCCAAGACCACCGTCCGAGGATCGAAAGGCTCCCTCCGGGCCAGCACGTCACCAAAGGTTGGCCGGTCCTTGATCTCGGCATTCATCCACCTGTCTCACCGGACCAATGGACCCTGGCGATTGGGGGAGCGGTCGAGAATCCTTTCACCTGGACCTGGGAGCAGTTCCTGGCCCAACCCCAAATCCAGAGCACCTCCGACTTCCACTGCGTCACCACCTGGAGCACATTCGACAACGTCTGGGAAGGGGTGAGTTTCCGCCACATCATTGACGCGGCGCGCGTTCGTCCCGAAGCCAGGTACGTGTATTTTACCAGTCACGACGACTACTCCACCAACCTGCCGCTGGAGGCCTGCACCGATGCCGACGTGCTTCTCGCACAGACGTGGAACGGCCGGCCTTTGCCACGCGAACACGGGGGGCCCGTCCGCGTCATCGTGCCCAAGCGCTATGCCTGGAAGGGGGCCAAGTGGGTGAAACAGATCCTCTTCCTCGAACAGGACCGACCCGGCTACTGGGAGGTGCGGGGATACTCGAACACGGCGCTGCCGTGGGAGGAGGACCGTTATGCGTGACGGCATGCGACGAAGGAGTCGCGTCTCACGAAGGACGGGGAACGCGGTGGCTACACGCGGGGACCGAGCTCGATGAGCCCTTTTCGTATCGCCAGAATGGCCGCCTGGGTGCGATCATAAACCTGCAGCTTATGAAAGATATTGCGAACGTGATTTTTCACGGTCTTCTCGCTGAGATCCAAGCTGTTCGCAATCTCCTTGTTCGTCTTGCCATCCGCCACCAACCGCAGGACTGTTATCTCCCGGTCGGTGAGGTCGTGCTCGACCCAGGACGGCCTCTTGCCCTTCCGCTGCGCTAGCAGCGAGAACTCGGCCAGGATCTTGCTCGCCACGGACGGGTGGATCAGGGACTCCCCCCGGTAAATCGCCCGGATCGCCGCCACGATCTGTGCGGAGTCGGTGTCCTTCAGGAGATACCCGGTGGCGCCGGCCCGGACCAGATCGAAGATGTATTGTTGTTCTTCATACATCGTCAACGCGACGATACCGATATGGGGAAACTCCCGCTTGATGACTCGGGTGGCCTCCACGCCGCCCATCCGCGGCATGCTCACGTCCATCAGGATGACATCCGGGACGAGCGTCCGGGCCTTCTCTACAGCCTCCTGACCGTCCTGCGCCTCCCCGACCACCTCGATGTTCTCCTTGGTCTTGAGGATCGCCGCCAATCCCTCGCGCACGACGCGGTGATCGTCCGCGATCAGCACCTTAATGCGCTCCATCGTCTCTGGCCTCCTTCCGCTTGACCAGCGGGACTTCGATCACAATACGGGTCCCTGCTCCCCTCCTTGAGTCAATCCTCGCTTCGCCGCCGACGAGACGGGCTCGCTCGATGATCCCCTGGACCCCGAAATGATCCCATTTCTCCGGATCGCGGGAGATCGTTTCCATGTCAAACCCCACCCCGTCATCCTTGATGGCGGCCATCAGCGAATCGCGACGGATGGTCAACTGCACGGCGACATGCTCCGCCTTGGCGTGCTTCTGCACGTTGCTGAGGGCTTCCTGCACGATTCGGAAGAGAAAGATCTTGGTCTTGGGAAAGAGGGTGGTCTCATCGCCCGACAGTGTGAATGCTGTCTTGATGTGGTATTGCGTCTCGTATGACTTGAGGTAATTGGTCAAGGCGGGAATCAACTCGAGTTTATCATAGTGCACGGGGCGCAGATTGAAGATCACCTGCCGTGCCTCCTGAATGGCCAGCTTCAGTTCCGCTCGGGTGTCACGCAGAATCGTCTGGCAACCCTTGGGATCCTTCCGAATCTGTCCCAGGCAGAGATCCAGCTTGAAATTCACGCCGGCAAGGCTTTGGACCAACCCGTCGTGGATCTCGCAGGCAATCCGCGTCCCCTCCTCGGTGACGGCCGCGCCGGCTTCCTTCACGTACAACCGATAGAGCGACTGGTACCGGGTCAAGGTTCGTTCGATTTCGGCCGTGGCGCGAATGCGCGCCTCGATGAGCTGCCACATGAATTTGGCGCTGAGGCCCCCGATGACCGTCACCCCCATCCGGTGGAACCCCCGCAAGACCGCCTCGACGTCGCCGTCACCGGTGACATCAATGATCAAATCGACCAGTTCCATCTCCAGCAGTTCCCGGTAGTCACGCACGACCGGAATGCTCAGGCGCCGGGCCAGCGCGATGCCGGACGCCTTTGGGTTGGTCTCCGCGACGCCGACGATTTGTACCAAGGGATCCTTGGCGAAGATCTCCATGAGAGCGGTCCCGCCGCAACCCGCCCCGATGATCGCCACATGGGTGACGGAAGCGTTCTGCTGGGAACTCGCGACCCGCGTCGCGCGTTTCTGGCGGACTGCACGCACCATGGGACCTCACGAAAGGCAGGCCGGACAGCGAGCCCGGCCCGCTCATTAGACGGGCTTACGCGCTGCCGAGAGAACGGAGCGACTGCCGAGGGACCTTCGAAAAACCCAGGAGGGACGCAGCGAGGCTATTGTTCCTGCCGCTCGCGCGCCAGGGTTGTCAACTCATCCATGAACTGATCGATATCCTTGAAGTCCCGGTACACCGACGCAAACCGAACGTAGGCGACTTGATCGAGGTCACGCAATTCACGCATGATCTCCTCCCCGATCACCCTACTCGAGACTTCGGTCTCGCCCCTTTCCTGGATTCGCTTCTCAATCTTATCCGTGACTGCTTCGATATCGTGAGTTCTGATCGGACGCTTCTCGCAGGCCTTCTTGAGTCCAGCCACGATTTTTTGGCGATCGTAGGGCTCCCGCCGTCCGTCTTTCTTCACCACCGCGGGCTGGGTCTCTTCGATCCGCTCGTAAGTGGTGTAGCGGCGCTTGCATGAGAGGCATTCGCGCCGACGGCGGATGACTTGCCCCTCCCGCGCCAACCGCGAATCCACCACCTTATCCTCGAGATCGTCGCAGAACGGACACTTCACCGGATGTGACCCCTTTCAGGCGAGCGGGGCCTCGTAGGCGTGAAAGATCGGGAATCGCCGGCACAGGGCCTTGACCTGTTGGCGGATCTTCCCGTGGACACGAGCCTTCTGGGGATTCTGGATCACCTGGTCGATGAGGTCGGCAATCTCGGCCATCTCTTGTTCGCGCATCCCCCGGGTTGAGACGATGGGGGTACCCAGGCGAATTCCGCTGGCGACCGCGGGCGGGCATTCGTCGTACGGCACCGTGTTCTTATTGACGACGATCCCGGCGGCATCCAAGGCAGCCTCGGCTTCCTTGCCCGTGATCCCCTTGGTCGTCAGATTGACGAGCATCAGATGCGTATCGGTCCCCCCGGAGACAATCCGATAGCCGCGCGCCATCAGGGCGGATGCCAGGGCTTTGGCATTCGCAACCACCTGTTGCTGGTATCGTATGAACGCCGGCGACAGCGCCTCGTTCAGCGCGACCGCCTTCGCCGCAATCACATGCATGAGGGGCCCGCCTTGCATGCCGGGGAAGGTCGCCTTGTCCACGGCCTTGGCGTGCTCCCCCCGGCA
>Ga0187893_10014550_pt1 | contig 10706 bp, 10 predicted proteins | sample MA1701074metaG_FD_139574 | JGI IMG/M metagenome (GOLD analysis project Ga0187893, IMG submission 139574) | White microbial mat communities from a basaltic lava cave in the Kipuka Kanohina Cave System on the Island of Hawaii, USA - MA170107-4 metaG ...
GGCCGATGCGGCGCGCAAGCGGATGGCGCAGTTGGGCCACGTCAACGTCACCGTGCATGAGGGTGACGGCACGCTGGGCCTGCCGCAGTTTGCACCGTACGAGGCCATTGTAGTCACCGCCGCATCGCCGGGTATTCCTCCGCCGCTGGTCGAGCAGCTTGCTGAAGGCGGGCGACTGGTGATTCCCGTGGGCGATGCCCGCCAGCAGGAGTGCCTGCTGGTGCGCAAGGCCGCGGGCCATGTTGCGCATACCGTGCTGCACTACTGCCGCTTCGTTCCGTTAGTCGGCCGCCACGCCTGGCATTCGGGCTCTGTGCAAAAGGAATGAACGCATCTCTCGATGCACTGGATAGCGGCAACCGGGCTGAGCAGCTCTCAGAGGTTCAGAAGTTGAGGGTGAAACTGTTCTTCTGGAGCAGGGCGACGAGTTCTGGCTCCGGCAGATTCCACTCGATATTGAGGCTTTCGTTCCGGCGATCCACGCGCATCTGCTGCAACGCCCGGGAGAGATCGGGGTTCTGGCTGTTGAGCGTGAGCGCCTGATAGGCAATGGCGGCTTGCGCGGCGCTGGAGAAAAGAAGCGCGTCGGAGCTGTCTTTGCATCTTAGCGAGGCCAGCCCGCGCAACCCGTCCCGCAGCTCAAAGCGCAACCAGGCGCTCTGCATGCCGGCGGCCACGTTATCGAAGCCGGGAACCTGCGAAGCGCCGGGCAGCAATTGCTTGAGCGCCAGCCCGGTGAATTTCTTGTCAAGCGCCACCCACATGGGAGCGCGGCCGTTGAGTTCGCGCATCACATCCTGCAGCACACTGTTATTCAGCAGGCTTTGCCCGCCCTGCGTGCGGCGCGTGACAATTTCCTCCGCCAGGCCGCGCCAGCCGAACACGGCTGTGGAGGAATCGAGAAAAGCGAAGACAAACTCTCCGCCCTGATCCATGCGGCCGATGTTGACCATGAGCGCGCCACCGGGGCGCGAGACGCCGAGCTTCAGCTTGCGGGCGTTCTGCTCCACCTGCGCAGCGCCAAAGTTGCCTTCGGCCACGCCCACCAGCTCGACGGCGCCGCCCTCCGCGGCGGGCACAAACGCCCAGCTCAACTGCTGCACTTGCTGCTCGAAGTCCATGCCCAGGGCGTTAATCCACTGTTCGATGCTGCGGAATTGCGGTGGCAGGGCCTGCGTCTTGATCTGCGCGTAGTGGCGCGAGCTGCGCAGCGCCTTCAGGTCCACGAAGATAACTTCGCCGGTGCGCTCCGGGTAGAGACCCATCACCTGACTGGCCAGCGCCTGCCCCGCAGCGGGGGCAGGGGCAAGAGAACACGTCACGGCGATTAGAGACAAGGCGGCACAGACAAACCTGGTTCGCAAGGCGGCTCCTTCCCGATCCTTTCGCGCGGCGGGCTGCCGTATGGCTGCCCCTACCAGCTTCGTACCGGCAAATCAGCGGGAACCTCAACGTAAACAAAGGGCGGAAACGTGTCAAGCAAATACCCACTGTCCATGCCGATTCGCCGGCACCACGGCTCAGGCAGGGTATTGCCACAGCCTGGACTCGTCCCTTGCAGGGATCGTACCTTCTTCCAAGCTACTGTAAAATAAGGGGAAACATGGTGCCGGGGGCGGGGATCGAACCCACGACCTAGGGATTATGAGACCCTCGCTCTACCACTGAGCTACCCCGGCACAGCCGAAATCGCCCATGCATGGTAGGCGTAGGCTGGCAAGACTGTCAAGCAACGCGCGGCGGCCCTCGTCCAGACCCTGGTCATCGCCCTTCGGCGGCCTAGGGGGGTACGAGGGTACTGTTGACACCCCATTGCCCAGTAGGTACCCTTGTCCGCGTAGTAGCAGCACGCTTTGGCTCCTGCGGGAGCCGGAGGGTTAACCGTTTAGACACAAACGGTAAATGACTTGCCCTGCCCGAAGCGGGGTGGTACTCTCTCTCGGTACTTTGAAGTTAACTAACTACCGGGAGACGTACGATGAACAATAAGTGGCTTCGGGTGATGGTGCTGGTCATGTTGGTGCTGGTTAGCGCGTTGGTTTTGCGCAACGCCGTTGTGGAAGTAGCGCACGGCGGTGACCCGCTCCCTCCGACTCCGTGGATGACTGCGCATGGCGGTGATCCGCTGCCGCCGACGCCGTGGGCACACGGCGGGGATCCACTGCCTCCGACACCCTGGAGACAGTAGACGCAGTACAGATTCCGAGCAGCGAGCCAGGCTTGAGGGAACTAGATGCTTGGCTCGTTGCTCAACGTGACTTGGATGGCGGGGATCGGCTTTTCCCTGTACGTGGTCGCTCGCGCCATTCTGCACAAGGATTTCATTCGCTATTTTCCGCTGAATTTCTACCTGCTTAGCCTTGCGCTGCTTAGCCTGGGGCGCCGCATTATTCTGATTCGCCTGGGTATCGATTCGGAAGCCTACCTGTATTTCTACTATTACTCGGATACGCTGCTGACCATCCTGCTCTTCTTTGCCATTCTTGGCCTCTACCAGCATGTGTTCGCGGAAATGAATGTGGGCAAATACATCCGTGGCGGCGGATTCATGCTCCTGCTGCTCACCGCTGGCGTTTCCTACATGATGGTGCAGCAGAACACACAGAACATGACCAGCCGTTTCGTGGTGGGGCTCTCGCAGAACCTGTACTTCGTCGGCGTGGTGCTCACGTATGTGTTGTGGGGCGCCGTCTTGCAACTGCGTGAGACGCGCACCCGCATCGTGCAACTGGTGCTGGCGCTGGGCGTATTTTTCAGCGCGCATGCCGTGTTCTACGCGGCGCGCTACATGTTCCCTTCGATGGTTATGCAGGTGCCGTGGGTGGCTTCGCTGCTGGGCATTTCGCTGCCGCTGGCATGGGCCTATACGTTCACCATGATTCCCGAGGAGGCAAGGCTGGAGACCGCGCGCATCGCGGCTCGCCCCGCCGCATCTCACCGATGATGATCGCCGCACTCATCCTGGTAGCTTCCAGCGTATTCCTGGTGCAGTTTTTTGTGGCTTACTGCCGCTCGCTGCTGGCCAAGTCGTTCGCCCTCGAGCTTTCTCCTGAGGCCCAGATGGTCACCGGGATCGACGATCATCTGGTGCACCGCAACGATTTCAAGCGCCTGTTGCAACTGGTGGAGTTGTGCCCTGAACCCGGCGACGATGCCGTACAACTGCGCGCCGTTCGTACCTATTACGCGATGATGAGGGGCCTGCGTGCCATAAGCGGCTCCATCGTGCCCGCGGTGCGCGAATGGGTGGAGCGGGAGCAGGTGGCCTGCGGCTACTTCGCTGCGGTCGCCTTGGATCGCCGGATTGCCCACAACCGCAGCTTGATGGCTGAACAAACCCGCGCATAGCACGTTCCGCACTGTTCTCCTAATCGAAGGGCCTTCTGGCGGCAACCGGGTTTTGGTTGATTGTGCCTTGCCTTCACTCGGGTTTACGATGAGCCGAGACCGCATGAGTATTTCTCTTCAACAGCGCGTCCGGAAGACCGTCGCCCGGCACGCCATGGTGGCCGCCGGCCAGCGTATCGCTGTCGCCGTGTCGGGCGGCGCGGACTCGGTGGCGCTTCTGCTGCTCTTGCAGGAACTGCGTACGGAGCTTGGTTGCGTGCTTTCCGTCGCCCACATGAACCACCAGCTTCGCGGCGCCGACGCCGATGCGGATGAGCGATTTGCCCGGGAGTTGGCCGCGCGCGCCGCCGTGGAATTCCACGTTCAGCACAGCGACGTAGCCGCCCAAGCAAAACGCAACGGGTGGAACCTGGAGGATGCCGGCCGGCGGCTGCGCCGGCATTTTTTCCGGCAGCTCGTTGCAGACGGCCGCGCGGACCGCGTTGCGGTTGCGCACACCGCGGACGATCAGGCCGAGACCGTGCTGGCGCACTTTTTGCGTGGCAGCGGCACTCGCGGGCTCGCCGGGATTCACCCGGTGGCGGGGTGCGTGGTCCGCCCATTGCTGGAGGTCCGGCGCGCCGAGCTGCGCGCCTATCTCAATGGGCGCGGCCAGCCGTGGCGCGAGGACGCCAGCAATCTCGATACGTCTCGCTTGCGTGCCCGTCTGCGCCATCAGCTTATCCCGCAGCTCGAAGCGGAGTATCAGCCGGCGCTGGCCGATCGGCTCTGCCAGTTGGCCACGATCGCGCGCGGCGAAGAGGAATACTGGGGGCATGTGCTTGATGAGCTCCTTCCTCACATCCTTGTGCAGGATCCGGGCGGCCTCATGATTCCCGCCGCGTCACTTGCCCCTTCCGGCAGGGAACCTGCCGCCGGCCCTTCGGCAGGCCTTGCGCGTCGCCTGGTGCGCAGGCTGGTCCAAGAGGTCAGTGACGAACATACAAACGCTTCCGCAGAACACGTTGAGCGTGTCCTTGAACTGGCCCACGAAGGTCACGCCGGGCAGACAATTCAGCTTCCGGCCGGCGTCCGCGTCCAGCGCACGTCGGATGCCCGCCTGCGCTTCTCCCTATGCGACGGGGAAACGAAAGCCGCCCAATCTCCGTATCAATACAATGTGGATTGGCCGCTCCCACCCGGCATGACGGTTGAGGTTGCGGAAGTCGGCAGCCGCTTCCGGCTCAAACTGATTGACTGGCCTTCCGCGTCGAGCGACACTAGACAGGGACCAGCACCACTGGACGCAGGCCTCCTGGCACCCCCCTTGGTCATTCGCAATTGGCGCCCGGGGGACGCGTATCGGCCGGTTGGCTATCGGCGCGTGCACAAGCTGAAAGAGCTATTCTATCGCGCCCGGATCGAAGCGGCCCAACGGCCCGGATGGCCGGTGCTGGAAAGCGCCGGGCGAGTGGTTTGGACACGCGGCCTCCCGCCCGCTGTGGAGTGCGCCGCCGGCACGGCGACGCAGCAAGGCCTGGTGATTGCTGAGGAGAGCATTTGAAGAGCGAGATTAAGCCCGTCTATTCGTCGGCCAAGTTGTCTGCCCAGGTAGCCCGCCTCGGGCGGCAGATTTCGCGCGATTATTCCGGCCGCACTTTGGATGTACTGCCGATTCTGGAAGACTCCTTTATTTTCGCCGCCGACCTTGTGCGCAACATCACCTGCCCTGTGGTCTGCCACTTCGTGCGCGCCGAATCGAGCATGGTGCGTCTCGGCGAGGCCGAGCTGAAGCAGATTTTCTTCGCGCACCCGCCCGACCTGAAAGGGCGTGACGTGCTGCTGGTGGATGCGGTGCTGGATACCGGGATTACCCTCGACTTTCTGGCCAAGCGCATCCTGCATGCCCGGCCGCGGTCCCTGCGCCTGGCGGTGTTGATTGACCGCCCCGAGTCGCGCCGCGTGGACATGAGGCCCGACTACGTCGGCTTCCCCGGCGCATCTAACTATTTGGTGGGTTATGGGCTGTCGAGCGTCACCGGCCTGTACCGCAATCTCCCGTTTGTGGGCTCGCCCAACGGCCATGCCCGCGCGGCCGTCAAACGTAAGGCGGCCAAGCGGAGGAAGAAGTAGGACGCAAGAAGGGTATACGAATGAACTCGACTGCACGTACGATTATTTTCTGGATGTTCATGATCCTGCTCGCCGTGGTTCTGTGGCGGCTGGCCTCCACCGGCAACCAGTCGGCCCGCGAGAAGGAGATGAACTACACCGAATTCATGCAGCACGCGGAAAAAGGCAACGTGCTGGAAGCCACCGTCGCGCTCTCCCCGGTTGGCGCGCGCATCACCGGCCAGTTGCGGGAACCCAGTCTGAAGTTTCGTGGCGTCACCGTTCCGAAAGAGAACTTGCCCGAGCTGACCAAATTGCTGCGCGAGAAGAACGCCATCATCACTGTCAACGAAGAGTCGCGCAACGACTGGGTCACCGCGCTGGTCTACATCGGCCCCGTGATTCTGATTGCCCTCCTCTGGATTTTCATGATTCGCCAGATGCAGGCCGGCGGAAACAAGGCTCTCAGCTTCGGCAAGTCGCGCGCCCGGCTGCTCGGGGCGCAGCAGAAGAAAGCCACCTTCAAAGACGTGGCGGGCATCGATGAGGCCAAGGAAGAGCTGCAGGAGATCATCGACTTTTTGAAAGACCCGCAAAAATTCCAGAAGCTCGGCGGGCGCATCCCCAAAGGCGTGCTGCTGGTCGGCCCTCCGGGCACCGGCAAGACGCTGCTGGCCCGCGCCATCGCCGGCGAAGCCAACGTGCCTTTCTTCTCCATTTCCGGCTCAGACTTCGTCGAGATGTTCGTCGGCGTTGGCGCCAGCCGCGTCCGCGACCTTTTCGAGCAGGGCAAGAAGAACGCACCGTGCATCATTTTCATCGACGAGATTGACGCCGTGGGCCGCCACCGCGGCGCCGGCCTCGGCGGCGGTCACGACGAGCGCGAGCAGACCCTGAACGCGCTGCTGGTTGAAATGGACGGCTTCGAATCGAACGAAGGCGTAATCCTCATCGCTGCCACCAACCGGCCCGATGTGCTCGACCCTGCGCTGCTGCGCCCCGGTCGCTTTGACCGCCGCGTGGTGGTGCCGCGCCCTGACGTGAAAGGCCGTGAGGAAATCCTGCGCGTGCACACCCGCAAAGTGCCGCTGGGCGACGACGTGGATTTGTCTGTCACCGCGCGCGGTACGCCGGGCTTCTCCGGCGCCGACCTCGCCAACCTGGTGAACGAAGCTGCGTTGTGGGCTGCGCGTCAGAATCGCAAGTTCGTCGCCATGAACGATTTCGAATTGTCCAAAGACAAAGTGCTGATGGGCGCCGAGCGCAAGTCCATGATTCTCTCCGACGAAGAAAAGCGCAACACCGCCTATCACGAGGCCGGCCACGCCATGGTCGCCGCCATGACTCCCAAGGCCGATCCCCTGCACAAGGTCACCATCATTCCGCGCGGCATGGCTCTCGGCGTCACCATGCAGCTTCCCATCGACGACAAGCACACCTACACCAAAGACTTTCTCGAAGCTCAGCTTGCGGTGCTGATGGGCGGGCGCTGCGCGGAAGAGATCTTCCTGAGCCACCTCACCACCGGCGCAGGCAACGATATCGAGCGCGCCACAGAAATCGCCCGCCAGATGGTCTGCGATTGGGGCATGTCCGATCTCGGCCCGCTGGCCTTCGGCAAGAAGGACGAGCAGATATTCCTCGGCCGCGAAATCGCCCAGCACCGCGACTACTCGGAAGACACCGCCATCGCCATTGACCGCGAGGTGAAGAAGATTGTCACCGGCGCCTATCAGCGCGCGCGGCATATTCTGGAGACCAACCGCGAAGCCGTCGAGCGCGTTTCGCTCGCGCTGCTGGTACGCGAAGTGCTCGACGCTAACGAGATCAAGCTGCTCATGGAAGGCAAGTCCCTGCCGGAGCGGCCGCCCTCCACGCCGCCGCCCGGCGCGCCGCCGGTGCCCGCCAAGGAGCCACAGGTCGCGCGCCCTGAGCCGCGCCCCGCGCCTGGTTTCGCTAAAGGCGAGAAACCCGCGCCGGCTTAACCAAATCCAGCTTTCAACAGGGCGACCTTCCCGAGGGTCGCCCTTTTTGTTTTTCCTGAGGTCGGTGACAAGCGTAGAATAAGCGCATGGCGAAGAAGGCTGCGACCATCGCGATCACCTGCCCCTGCTGCCACGCTGCGCTCAAGGTAGATCCTGAGTTGGCCGTTGTCTTGTCGCACGAAGCTCCGCCTAAGGCCGCGCCCGACGTGGATCTGGACGACACGGCGCGCATGCTGCGCGAGCAGGAAATGAAGCGCGAGGAGAAGTTCCGCCTCTCGGTGGAAGCAGAAAAGAAAAAAGAAGACGTCTTCGAGCGCCTGTTCCAGGAAAACCTCAAGAAAGCCAAGGAAGCCCCCCCCGGCGAAAAACCGCTTCGCGACTTCGACCTCGATTGACCCCGGAACTACAGATGAACGCAGATAAAACCAGATGTGTCTGAGCCGCTTTCCATCTGTGTCTATCTGTGTTTATCTGTGGTTCCATTTCATGAGAAAGAGAAGGCAATTTCGCCTAAAGCTGCCGCGCGGCGGGACACTGGTGCTCGGCGAGCGCACGCTGGTGATGGGCGTGCTCAACATCACGCCGGACAGCTTCTATGCCGGCAGCCGCGCCGCCGGCGTGGATGAGGCGGTTGAGCGCGCGCTGCAAATGGAGCGCCACGGGGCCGACATCCTCGACCTCGGCGGCGAATCCACGCGCCCCGGCTCTGAGGGCGCGTCGGCAGACGAAGAACTCGCGCGCGTGCTGCCGGTGCTCGAAAAGCTGCGCGGCCGCCTGAAGATTCCGATTTCGATCGATACGCAGAAAGCCGCCGTGGCCGAAGCCGCCGCCGCGGCCGGCGCGCAAATCCTGAATGACGTCTCCGCGCTGCGCAGCGACCCCGCGCTGGCGGAGGTGGCTCGCCGCCGCGGCTTGCCGCTTATCCTGATGCACATGCGCGGCGAACCGCGCACCATGCAGCAGCGCGCATTCGCGCGCGATGTTCTGAAGGACGTCGCGAGCGGGCTCCGCGCCGCTATGGGTCGCGCCAGCAAAGCTCGCATCCGGCGCTCGCAGGTCATCCTCGACCCGGGCATCGGCTTCGGCAAGAGTTTTCAGCAGAATTGTGAATTGCTGGCGCGACTGCCGGAGCTGGCCCGCCTCGGTTGCCCGCTGCTGGTGGGAACGTCGCGCAAGACGTTCATCGGCGCTTATCTCGCGCAGCCCGGCCAGCATGCCCCCGACCCGCGCGGCGCCATCGCTCCGCCGGAAGATCGCTTGTGGGGCACGGCTGCCACAATTGCCGCCGCGGTGCTGGGCGGCGCGCATGTCGTCCGCGTGCACGACGTGGCTGAAATGGCGCAAGTCGTCCGCCTCGCCGACGCCATCCGCGCCGCACGTTGAGAGTCTCTACCCATTCAGAGTTCACAGGCTATAATCCCGGCTTTACATGGGAGGATTCATGCAGACCCGGCGTGCTGTTCTTTCTGCAGTGATTCTCAGTTCAGCGATTGCGGCAGCATCCTCGCTTGGCGCGCCGCAAAACGCCCAGCAGGATGCCGCCCAGCGGCTGATTGGCGCAGTGATGGGGCCGTCGCCGATGGAGGAAAACCTGCGCGTGCTGACCGACGAAATCGGCGGGCGCATGAGCGGGTCGGACGCAAACCGTCGCAGCGTGCAATGGGGCGTGACCGCGTTTCGCGCCGCGGGCGTGGACTCCGCGGGCACGCACAAGTTCAGCATGCCTGCGTCGTGGAGCGAAGGCGCCACACGAATCGACGTGCTGGCCCCAGAGAAAATCTCACCGCGGGCTGTTTCAATTGCATGGTCGCCAGCCACGCCAGCGGCCGGCATCGAAGCGCCGGTAATCGATGTCGGCGAGGGAACCGCAGCGGAACTCGACCGGGCCGCTGCGCACCTGAAAGGCGCGCTGTTGCTGGTGCATTCACCGGTGCTGCGCACGTGGCTCGATCTCTTCAACGAGTATTTCAAGGCCGGGCCAATTATCGAGCGCGCGCGCAAGGCCGGCGCCGCCGGCATCCTGTGGATTTCCAGCCGCGAGCAGGGCCTGCTCTACCGCCACCAGAACGCTTTCGACGGCAACATCGACGTGATCCCGCAGGCGCTGGTGGCGCGCGAAGACGCGTTGCGCATCGCGCGCTTTCTTGCCGCCGGCCAGCCGGTGCGCGCGCGGCTCACCATGCCCAACAAAATCGGCGGGCAATTCGAAATCGAAAATGTAATCGCGGAAATCCGCGGCACCGACAAGGCCGACGAAATCGTAATGCTCGGCGCGCATCTCGATTCCTGGGAGATGGGCACCGGCGCGCTCGACAACGGCGCCAACTGCGCGCTGGTGATTGAAGTGGCCCGCGCGACCCGCGCCGCGGGCATCCGGCCGCGCCGCACGCTGCGCTTCGCGCTGTGGAACGGGGAAGAGCAGGGCCTGCTCGGCTCATGGGCCTACGCGCGCGACCATCGCAAAGAGCTCGACCGCGTGGTGGCCTACATCAACATCGACGGCGGCACCGGCCACGTGACCGGCTATTCGCTAGGCGGCCGCGCCGACATCGAAGCCGCGGCGCGCGAAGTGCTACAGCCGCTCGAATCCTGGGGCATGAACGCGCACACGCTCGACGCCAGCACCGGCACCGACCATGTGGATTTTCTGCTGGAAGGCGTGCCCACGCTGAACGCCAATCAGGTGGAGGCCAACTACACCATCAACTACCACGCCACGTCGGACACATTCGACAAAGTGGACCTGTTCGCGCTCAAGCGTCATGCCGCATACATCGCCGTCACCATGGCCGGGCTCGCCAATCGCGACACGCGCCCCGGCCCGCGCCAATCACGCGCAGAAATCGAAAAGCTCCTCAAAGAAACCGGCCTCGACGCCCAGATGCGTGCCTTCGGCATGTGCGAGGACTGGGCCGCCGGCCGCCGCGGGCGTCAGCCTTAGAAGCGGGCCAGATAGCGGAGGGAGAAGCTGCGGCCGGGCGCGTCGATGCCCCAGTTGACGCCGCGGTAGTTGCGGTCGCCGATGTTCTCGAAGCCGAGGATGAATTCGTGGTGCTCGCGCACGCGAAAGCCGCCGCGCAGGTTCACCGTGAAATAACCGGGAATGTAAGGGAACAGCGGCGCACGATTGACACCAACGCCTAGCACGCGGTCGCGCACCTGGGCCAACGTCTCGCCGGTGGAAATCAAAATGTCGTCGCTGGTGTTGGGCATCCCGTCGAGCCCGTTTGAGATGAGTCCGCGAACGCGCGCGCCACGATTGAAAAAGTTTCCGATGCTCGA
>Ga0187893_10014551_pt1 | contig 10705 bp, 11 predicted proteins | sample MA1701074metaG_FD_139574 | JGI IMG/M metagenome (GOLD analysis project Ga0187893, IMG submission 139574) | White microbial mat communities from a basaltic lava cave in the Kipuka Kanohina Cave System on the Island of Hawaii, USA - MA170107-4 metaG ...
CCCGACGGTTCGGAGAAGCCGGACTTCGTGCTCAACAAGCGCGCCTACCGCAAGGCCTCGATCCTCGTCGCCGGCGCCAATTTCGGCTGCGGCTCCAGCCGCGAGCACGCGCCCTGGGCGCTGCTCGATTTCGGCATCCGCTGCGTGATCGCACCGAGCTTCGCCGACATCTTCTACAACAACTGCTTCAAGAACGGCATCCTGCCGATCGCCCTGCCGCAGAGCGAGATCGACAAGCTGCTGGACGATGCCGGGCGCGGCGAGAACGCCGTCATCTCCATCGATCTCGAGAAGCAGGAGATCCGCGGCCCCGACGGCGGCTGCATCACGTTCGACCTCGACCCCTTCCGCAAGCACTGCCTGCTGAACGGCCTCGACGACATCGGCCTCACCCTGCAGAAGTCCCCGTCGATCGATTCCTTCGAGTCCAAGAACAAGGCTGGCCAACCCTGGCTGTGGACATAAGGAAGAAGATTCACCGCAAAGGCGCAAAGAACACGAAGGAAGAGGGTCCTCCTCCTGCCTTCACCTAACCCTGTCGTCACCCCCGCGAAAGCGGGGGTCCAGGGCATGTGACGGGCAGTAGTCCTGGATTCCCGCTTTCGCGGGAATGACAACCCTTACTATCCGTCTGGCTGATCCCCCATTCGCCACGGACCTCCGCGCCTCCGCGTCTCCGCGTGGGATTTTGCTCACGCGGAGACGCGGAGTCGCGGAGTCGCGGAGAAACCGTATGGCTACTTTCACCCGTGTTCATCTGTGGTTTCGAATCATCGTTCCGCCGCAATGCTGAGGGCCGGCACGTCCAACTCGCTCCCTTTGCGTCCTTCGTGTCTTTGTGGTGAAACTTGCTGCAAAGACGCACGACGATTCCGGGAGGCAACGATGACCCTGTCCGACGAACTCGCCTTCACGTCCGCCGCCGAGATCGCGCGGCGCATCCGCCAGCGCCAGCTGTCGCCGGTCGAGGTGACCGACGCCACGATCGCCCGCATCGAGGCACGCAACCCGAGCATCAACGCCTTCGTCTTCATGGGCTTCGACGATGCCCGCAAGGCGGCGAAGGCGGCGGAGAAGGCCGTGATGTCGGGCGACGCGCTGGGGCCGCTCCACGGTGTGCCCTCGGCGATCAAGGACCTGTTCGATTTCAAGCCGGGCTGGAAGGCCACCTTCGGCGGCATCCGCGCCTGCAAGGACTTCGTCTCCGACAGCCACTGCGCTTTCGCCGAGCGCTTCGAGAAGGCCGGCGCCGTCTTCGTCGGCAAGACCAACAGCCCCGTCTTCGGCTTCCGCGGCGTCACCGACAACTACCTGTTCGGCCCGTCGCGCAATCCCTTCAACACCGCAAAGAACACGGGCGGCTCCTCCGGCGGCAGCGGCGGTGCCGTCGCCGACGGGCTGGTGCCGATTGCCGAGGGAACGGATGGCGGCGGCTCGATCCGCATACCCTCCTCCTGGTGCGGCGTCTACGGCTACAAGCCCTCGTTCGGACGCACGCCGTTTGTCGTGCGCCCCAACGCCTTCGGCGGCACCGCGCCCTTCCTCTACGAAGGGCCGATGACCCGCACGGTCGAGGATGCGGCATTGGCCTTGAGTGCCCTCGCCGGCTACGACCCGCGCGACCCCTACAGCCTCGACGACAGCGTCGATTTCCTGGCGGCGACGCGGCGGTCGATCCGCGGCTGGAAGATCGCCTACAGCCCGGACTTCGACGTCTTCCCCGTCGACAAGCGCGTCGCCGACGTGGTCGGCAAGGCGGTGAAGCAGTTCCAGGAAGCCGGCGCCCATGTCGAGGAGGTGAAGATCGGCATCAAGCGGTCCCATGCGGAGTTGAGCGACCTCTGGTGCCGGCTGATCGCGCCGCTCAACGTCATGGCGTGCGAGGCGCTGAAGAAGACCGGCCTCGACCTGCTGAAGGACCATCGCGACGATCTGCCGCCGGAACTGCTGCGCTGGATCGAATTCGGCACCAGGCTGACCGCCGTCGACTACCTGAAGGACCAGGCGATCCGCTCCGAAGTTTATGACGCCGTGCAGCGCGTGTTCGAGAAGTACGATCTGCTGGTGACGCCGACGCTGGCCTGCCTGCCGCCCGACAATGCCACCGACGGCAACACCTTGGGCCCGGCCGAGATCAACGGCGAGAAGATCGACCGCCTGATCGGCTGGTGCATCACCTACATGATCAACTATACGGGCCATCCCGCCGCCTCGGTCCCCGCCGGCCTGTCGCCGGAGAAGCTGCCCGTGGGTATGCAGATCGTCGGCCGCCGCTACGCCGATGCCGACGTCCTTGCCGCCAGCGCCGCCTTCGAACGCCTCCGCCCCTGGCACGACACCTACCGCATCCCGGCGGGGCGATTGTAGGGGCGAGCGGCGCTCGCCCGTCTTTGTGACGGGCCGCTCCGGAAAGGCAAGGGGTGCCTTCCGATCATGCGTGCTCATGCGCGTCTTGCACGTACGTCGGACCCGTAATACACTGTCACGCGTGGAAACTCTCACCGTACGTTTGCCGGCGGCGCTGGCCCAGGAAATCGAAGCCGAGTCGAAGGCGCGTAAGATTTCGAAGTCGGATGTCGTGCGCGAACGCTTGCAGCGCGCCGCCAGAGTGCCACGGCGCCGTTCCGCGCTCGTCGCCATCGCCGATCTCATCGGCTCGGTCGATCGCCTGCCCGCCGATCTGAGCGCGCAGCGAAAGCGCCACCTGAAGGCCACGGGCTATGGCCGCAAGCGTTCTCGTTGACGCCGGGTTCGTCGTCGCGCTGCTGAGCCGCCGCGACATCCACCACCGTTGGGCGGTCGCACAGGCGCAGCGGCTGGGGCCACCCTGGAGCACCTGCGAAGCTGTTCTGTCCGAGGCCTTCCATCTCCTGGGAAGACATGGCGCGCCGGCACTTGGCGCGCTGTTGCGCCGCCGGGCCGTGATTGCTGCCTTCCAGCTGGACGGCGATGTCGAGCCGGTATTGAGGCTGATGCAGAAATACGCGCAGACGCCGATGAGCCTCGCTGACGCCTGCCTCGTGCGCATGACCGAAACGCTGGCGGATGTCGTCCTTCTCACCACCGATGCGGACTTCCGCATCTATCGCCGCCACAGCCGCCAGGTCGTTCCCTGCGTGATGCCGTCCTAGTGCCGATGATGGACTGGCGTTCGAAGATCGTGTTCGCCCATCTCGACGAGCCGCCGTTCTGCTTTCGCGCCGATGGCCGTTCCTCGGGCTGCGACGTCGACGTTGCACGCGCCATTCTCAGCTCGATCGGCGTGCCGGAATTCGAACCTGTGATCGTCGAGTTCAGCGACCTGATCCCGGGTCTGGTCGCCGGCCGATGGATGATGACCACGGGGTTGTTCATCACTTCGGCGCGTCGGGAGCTGGTCGATTTCAGCCGGCCGATCTGGGCGCTGCCCGATGGCCTGCTGGTGAGCGCCGGCAATCCGAAGCGACTCACGAGCTACGCGTCCATCGCTGCCGAGCGGACGGCGTCGCTCGGCGTCGTCAAGGGTCAGGTCCAACGTGATGCAGCGCTCGCGGCCGGCGTTCCCGCCGCGCGCATTCGCTATTATGGCTCGCAGGATGAAGCCGCCAAGGCCGTGCTGGCGGGTGAGGTCGATGCCTATGCCAGCGTCGCCATGGCGCACCGCGGCTACCTTCTGCGACAGGCGCAGTCCGGGCTTGCCGTTGTCGACGTCGCTCCGACCGTCGGCTCGGCCGACAACCTCGACCCACCTTATGGCGCCTTCGGCTTCGCAAAGTCCAGTTCCGGACTGGCCCGGGCCGTGGACGACGCCCTTGCCTCCTACCTGGGCTCGCCCGCACACCGCGCCTTGATGTCGACATATGGCTTCGGCCCCGTCGAGATCGATCGGGTGGCAACGCGACGGTAGCGTGGCGCGGGAGTTTGCTCCTACCGTGGAACAGTCTGAATGACGTTTTTCGCCGTATCGTTGTGGCGATCGATGATCTGCCTCAGCGTGTCGAACATCTGCGAGCGCTTGTCGATCACGCGCTTGAGTTTCATCGTCTCGACATCGATGCTGGGCGATGCATCCTGCCGAGCGGCCGGGGCGGGCTTCCGGGCTCCGGTTGCTTGGAGCGATTGCACTCTCCGCGCCTGATCTTCGATTTCGCGGTCCATGTTGCGCATGATCAGCATCAGCATGAGCGCGATCTTGTCTTCGACGGAGAGCCCAGCATCGAGCGTGCCGAAGCGCTGGCGGATGTCGCGCTCGATCTGCACCCGCTGCTGCGGGTAGGGCAGGGTGGACACCCTCAGTTCGCGCGCCTTCTCCTCCAGCCACTGGCGAACCGACGGCGGCAGCAACGGGAGCAACCTGCGCCACTCCCAGATCATCCAATTGGGAATCATCAACCCGAGTAGGTTCCCAATGTCCGGCATGACCGATCCCTCCAAGTCTGTGGCGGCCCACATGGTCCGCCGATGCCGCCTTCTACGGCGTTCCCGGTGACCCGGATGCCCGCATCGCGCCCGTTCGTGACGACGCTCACAATCCAAGGCGCGGGCTAGAGGGGTGCCACTGCGAAATCTCCGATGCGGCGGCATTGGCTTCCGGCGGCGTACAGGCTTGACCGCGGGCGCTGCCGACCGTCGTATATCCCGCCTGAGTCCAACGACATTCACCCCTATGCCCCGCGCCGCCGCTAAACCCCCCACCCTCACTGTCGCCCAGGCTAGGCGCCTCTGGTTGCGCGCCCAGCGGCTCGATTCGTCGGCGCCGTTCGGCGACGGGCCGGAGGCGACGCGGGCGGCGGTGACGCATCTGGGCTACGTGCAGATCGACACCATCAACGTGATCGAGCGCTCCCATCATCACATCCTCTATACCCGCATCCCGGCTTATCGACGCGAGCATCTGCGCCAGGCGCAGAGCGTCGACAAGACGGTGTTCGAATACTGGACGCACGCGCTCTCCTATCTGCCGACCGCGGATCTGCCGTTCTTCCTCGGCACCATGCGGCGCTATCGGAAGGAGTCCCACCCCTGGTACAACGGGGTGAAGAAGCGGGATCTGCGCAAGGTCGTCACCCGCATCCGCAGGAACGGCGCCCTGACCATCCGCGACATCGACGACGACGTGCTCGTCGAGAAGGACCACGCCTGGGCGAGCCGCAAACCGTCGAAGCGGGCGCTGCAGCTCGCCTTCTTTGCCGGCGTGCTCACCATCAGCGAGCGCATCGGCATGCTCAAGACCTACGAGCTGATCCAGCGCCACTTCGGCTGGGAGGAGCGGCCGAAGCCGGCCTCGGAGCGGGCGATCCTGGAGTACCGGCTCGACCGTGCCCTGCGCGCGCAAGGGATCGTCAGCCTCGATTCGATCTGCTTCCAGGATGCCAAGCGCAAGCCGGCGATGCGCCGCCTGATCGAATCTCGCGTCCGCCGCAACGAACTCGTGCCGGCTGCTGTCGACGGCGCCGCGAAGCTGGAGCACTGGGTGCGGCCGGAAGCGCTCGACGCCGCCTCCGACCCGGCGGACACGCTGGTCCACATCCTCTCCCCCTTCGATCCGCTCGTCATCCAGCGCAAGCGGCTCAACCTGTTCTTCGGCTACGACCACCGCTTCGAGGCCTATGTGCCGAAGGAGAAGCGCGTGTTCGGCTACTTCGCCCTGCCCGTGCTCGTCGGCGACGACATCGTCGCCGCCCTCGACCTCAAGACCGACCGAGGCGCCCGCAAGCTGCTGCTGCAGAAATGGACCTGGATCGGTCGCGGCGCCGCCAAGCTCCACAAGCGCCGGATCGAGGAGGAGCTGCACCGCTTCGAGCGCTTCCAGCTCGCGCCCGCGCCGCAACTCGAGAGTGAAATCGAGGCCGCTACAAGTTCGTCTGCCGGTACCCCCGGCTGACGACGGCCGATATCTCGCGCCGCAGCCATGCCGTGTCCTTGGCGTTGTCGCCGAAGCGCTCGGGAACGAAGGAAGCGGCGTCGAAGCGCGGGTCTGTCCCCGCCAGGACGTCGGCGGTCAGATGACCCGCGGCGGCGGAGTAGGTGACGCCGCCGGAGTTCATGGCCGTGCAGACATGGAGGCCGTCGACCCCGGCGACCGGTCCGATCAGCGGCACATCGTCGGGGGTGAAGGATTCCGGTCCGTTGACGAAGCGGCGGATCGGCGCCGTCTCCAGGCTCGGGAAGACCGCGGCCGCCTTCTGGAAATAGGGCGCGATCTTGTCCCAGGCCGGCGGAAACAGCGTGAAGGCAAAGGGCTCCGGCAGCGAGTCGGCGTCGATCGTCTTGGCGTCCTCGTCGAAGGCGCCGACCATCATGCCGCCGACCTCCTCCCGGCCGTAGAACAGGTCTTCCGGCGCGACGAAGGAGGGCGTCTCGCGCGGCAGCCGCGGCGTCACGTCGGCGATGACATAGAAGTGCTCGCACGCCCACTGCGCCAGGGGAACGCCCACGGCCGCCAGCAGCCCGCGCGACCACAATCCGGCGGCCACCACGACGTCGTCGGCCTCGATCGCATCCGTCGTCGTCGCCACGCCGCGCGCGCGGCCGTTGCGCACGGAGAGGCCCGTCGCGCGGCAATTCTCGAGGATGCGAACGCCCCGGCGGCGCGCGCCCTTGGCATAGGCGGCGGTCAGGTCGGCGGGGTTGACGCGGCCCGAGAGCGGATTGAACCAGGCCGCGCCAATGGCGTCGCCCGCGAGCAGCGGATGCAGCCTTGCGGCCTCCTTGCCCGTGACCATGCGCGAGTCGATGCGGCGCGCAGCGGCCTGCGCCTGGTAGCTCTCGAGACGGCGAATGGCGTCGGCGCCATGGGCGAGGAACAGGCGGCCAGTCCTCAGCCAGCCGGTGTCCTGCCCGGTCTCCGCGGTCAGTTGCGGGAGCGCCTCGAAGGCATAGAGCACGGTCGCGTCATGATAGAGGCCGGGCCGCCAGGTGATGTTGCCGGCGGAATGCCAGGTGGTGCCGGAGCCGATCCGGTCGCGCTCGATCAGCACGATCTCGCCGAGCTCCCGCTGCGCCAGGTGCCAGGCGACGCTGCATCCGACCACGCCGCCGCCGACCACCGCGATCCGTCGCGCCATCCTCAACCCTTCGCCGCGCTGTCGCGCCTGACATAGCACGCCGCATGGTTCCTGCAACCCGTGGCGTCCCGCGCGGCTGGGTGCAAAAACCTTCTTGCTGGCCATGCCCTGACACCGTATGCACGTGTGATGGTGAAGCAAGACGCCCGAACGGAGCCTGCCCGTGAACGGTGAGCGCAATCTCGCCCTGTTCTGCGACTTCGAGAACATCGCGCTCGGCGCGCGCGACGCCCGCTATGCCAGCTTCGACATGCAGCTCGTCCTGCAGAAGCTCCTGATCAAGGGCAGCATCGTCGTCAAGAAGGCCTATTGCGACTGGGACCGCTACAAGGAGTTCAAGGCGGCGATGCACGCCGCCGCGTTCGAGCTGATCGAGATCCCGCATGTGCGCCAGTCCGGAAAGAACTCGGCGGACATCCGCATGGTCGTCGACGCGCTCGACCTCTGCTACACCAAGGACCACATCGACACCTTCGTTATCATCTCCGGCGACTCCGATTTCTCGCCGCTGGTCAGCAAGCTGCGCGAGAACGCCAAGACCGTGATCGGCGTCGGCGTGAAGAACTCCACCTCCGACCTGCTGATGAGCAACTGCGACGAATTCATCCTCTACGACGACCTCGCCAGGAAGGCGGAGCCGCCGAAGCGCCGCCGCCAGCCGAAGGCCGAGAAGGCCCCGAAGGCCGAGAAATCCCCGAAGGCCGAGAAGGCGCCGAAGGCCGAGGAGACGACGCCGTCGCTCTTCGACGACAAGGCGCAGAAGGCGATCGACCTCGTGCGCGAGACGGTCGAGGCCCTCTTCGCCGAGCGCGGCGATTCGGCGAAGCTCTGGGGCTCGATGGTCAAGCAGACCCTGAAGCGCCGTCAGCCGAGCTTCGACGAATCCTATTACGGCTTCCGCTCCTTCAACGACCTCCTCGAGGAAGCCCAGTCCCGCGGCCACCTCAAGATCGAAATGGACGAAAAGTCCGGCGGCTACGTGATCCGCAGCGTCACCCGGCAGGCGTAGCGGCGAACTCGATCTCAGGCGCGCCATGGCCGAGAAGTTGAAACATTTCTTCAACGAGTCGCTCGTCCGCTCCATCGCGGAAGAGCTGCGCCGCGCGCACCCGGCGTTGCGCGAGCGCCCCTTCGTCGGCGCCTGCATGGCGCGGCTGGACGGCCTCGAGCTCACGGCCCGCGCCTGGCACATCGCGGAGGTGATGCACGATCATCTGCCGCGCTCTTTCCCGGCCGCCGCGGAGATCCTGGTCGCGTCGCTCGGGCCGGAGCTCGCCGGCATCGACGGATTCGGCCTAGCCCCGTTCCGCTACCTGCCGCACGTGTTCTTCGCGCAGAAGTACGGGCTCGACGATTTCGAACCGGCGATGCGCGCGCAATACGAGCTGACGAAACGGTTCTCCGCCGAATCGAGCATCCGGGTCTTCCTGGTGCGATACCCGGAGAAGACCTATGCGCGCCTGCGCGAGTGGGCCCGCGACGGCAACGTCCATGTGCGGCGGCTCGTCTCGGAGGGCACGCGGCCGCGGCTGCCCTGGGCGCCGCGTCTGCGCGCGTTCCAGGAAGATCCGCGCCCGGTGATCGCGCTGCTCGAGCTGCTCAAGGACGACCCCGAACGCTATGTCCAGCGCTCCGTCGCCAACAACTTGAACGACATCGGCAAGGATCACCCCGACCTCGCGGTCGAGGTCTGCCGCCGGTGGTCGGCCGGCGCGTCCCCGGCGCGAAGTTGGATCGTGCGGCATGCGCTGCGCGACCTCGTCAAGAAGGGGCATCGCGGCGCGCTGACGACGCTGGGAGTCGATGGCAAGCCCGCCGTCCGTATCACCGGGGTCCGGCTCGTTCCACGCAGCGTCAAGATCGGCGGTCAGCTTCGGTTCTCGTTCACGATCGCCAGCACGCGCAAGATGGTTCAGGAGCTGCTTATCGACTACGCCGTGCACTTCGTGAAGGCGAACGGCGCAACCCGGCCGAAGGTGTTCAAGCTCCGCAGGATTGTTCTATCCCCCTCGGATCGAGTGGATCTGGGCAGCACTGTTTCGTTCAAGAACCTGACAACCCGGCGCCACTACCCTGGCCGTCACCGCATCGATCTGCTCACCAACGGCGTCCCCCACCCGCTCGCGGAGTTCGAGGTCCGCTGAGCTCGCCCGCGAGGCCCGATGCCATCGCTCTCCAGCGGCGGCCGGGCCGTCAGTTGGAGAAACCAACATTGGTCTGGATTTTCCCCACTACTGCCTCGGTCTGCGTGTCACTCCAAAGGAACCGACACTGACCCGGGCATTGTGCGGCGCAGATGATTTCAGTCGGACTGACGCGCTCGTGTCTGGTCTCGCCTGAATCGCGCCGGACCAGTGCATCTGATCCAGCTATTCCAAGCTGCGCCAGCGGTCAGCATCAGTGCGCCTGGAAGCACCCACATTCCAAAGAGAGCCACGGCGAGAAGATGGTCGCTCCTGACATCGACGACACTGACGACGACACCCAAAACCATCCAGGCCAGAGCTGCCAGGCCCCATTGCGAGAGAAGGCTGAACTTCATCAGCAGGCGCGAAAACGACGATCGCCGCGACCACCTTTCTGCCTCGGGGTCTCTTCTAAAGTGGGGGTGATCGATGGGGCGCATCCTCGGATGAAAGCACGACCGGCAGTGCAAGTGAAGCGCGGCAAAGATAGGGGTCGCTACCGACATGATCCGAGACGCGTCGGCGGCGAGACGCCGTCTCTGTCTGCGATTTTGGGATCGGCGCCCGCCGTCGGGACCAGCTTACGGCCACCGTCGCCAAGGACTACGATCTGGAGCCGCGGTTCCAATCGCGTTCCCCCTCGACGGCGGCCTCTGACGCGGACGGGTCACCGCTGCTCCGCCAGCTGGGCGCCGTCGATCAGGTAGGAGGCGCCGGAGATGAAGGAGGCCTCGTCGGAGGCGAGGAAGCAGAAGAGGTTGGCGACCTCCTCGATGCGGCCGATGCGGCCCATCGGCACGTGCGCCGCCATCTCCTCGAAGAAGGCGGGCGAGCCGCCGCCGTCGACCACCAGCCCGGTCGGCCCGACATAGCCGGGCGACACGCAGACGGCGCGGATGCCGTGCTCGGCCAGCTCGATCGCCATGGTCTGCGTGAGCAGCACGACGCCGGCCTTGGCGGCGTTGTAGGCCGCGACCTTGCGCTCGGCGACATGGCCGTTGGCCGAGGCGGTCGACAGGATCACGCCGCCCCCGCCCTGCGCCACCATCTGCCGCGCCGCGCGCTGGCTCAGCAGGAAAACCGCCGTCAGCATGACGGCGATGCTGTCGTCCCACGCCTTGCGGGTGTGCTCGAGGAAAGGCTGCGGCCGCACGATGCCGGCATTGTTGACGCAGATGTCGAGCCGGCCGAAGCGCTGGACGGCCGTGTCGACGAGACGCTGGCACACCGCTTCGTCGGTGACATCGCCGCCCACCGGGACAACCTCACCGAACGCCGCCAGCTCGTGCGCCGCCGACTCGACGCGGTCGGGCACGAGATCGGCGATCACCACCCGCGCCCCCTCCTGGAGGAATTTCTTCGCGATGCCCTGGCCGATGCCCCGTCCCGCGCCGGTGACGATCGCGGTCTTCCCCTGCAGCCGGCCCATGCTCCCCTCCTTGCGACGACGCCGGCAGCCTCGCATCGCCGCCG
>Ga0187893_10014552_pt1 | contig 10704 bp, 11 predicted proteins | sample MA1701074metaG_FD_139574 | JGI IMG/M metagenome (GOLD analysis project Ga0187893, IMG submission 139574) | White microbial mat communities from a basaltic lava cave in the Kipuka Kanohina Cave System on the Island of Hawaii, USA - MA170107-4 metaG ...
CTGCCGGCGGCGACGGGAGAGCTGTGGGAGAAGGAGACCGGCGTGCGCCTGATCGACGGCATCGGCGCCACCGAGATGCTGCACATCTTCATCTCCGCGGCCGGCGAGGACATCCGTTCCGGCGCGACCGGCAAGCCGATCCCCGGCTACCGGGCCTGCGTGCTGGACGCGAAGGGCAGGGCATTGGGGCCCGGCACGGTGGGCCGCCTCGCCGTGAAGGGACCGACCGGCTGCCGCTATCTGGCGGACGAGCGCCAGAAGAGCTATGTCCAGAACGGCTGGAACTTGACCGGCGATGCCTATCTGATGGACCAGGACGGATACTTCTGGTACCAGGCGCGCACCGACGATATGATCGTGTCCGCCGGCTACAACATCGCCGGGCCGGAGGTGGAGTCGGCGCTGCTGATGCATCCCGCGGTGTCGGAGTGCGGCGTAATAGGCGTGGCGGACGAGGAACGCGGCCAGCTGGTGAAGGCGGTCGTGGTGCTCAAGGAGGGCTTCGCGCCGGGGCCGGAGATGGCGAAGACGCTGCAGGACTTCGTCAAGCAGACCATCGCGCCTTACAAGTATCCGCGCGCCGTGGAATTCCGCGACGCGCTGCCGCGCACCGAAACCGGCAAGCTGCAGCGCTTCAGGCTGCGCGAGCCGCCGGCCTGAACAACAAACCCGATGCGACGAGGAGACAGATGCGAGCGACGACGAGACTGGCGGCCATTCCGGCGACGATCCTGGCGGCGGCCTGCATGGCGGGCGCAGTGCAGGCGGCGGACCAGGTGAAGGTGGGTTTTCTGAGCACCCTGTCGGGCCCGTCCGCCGCCATCGGCCTGGACATCCGCGACGCCTTCGCGTTGGCGGTGAAGCTCAACGGCGGCAAGCTCGGGGGACTTCCGGCGCAGGTGATCGTCGCCGACGACCAGATGAACCCGGATGTGGCCAAGCAGCTGATCGAGCGGCTGCTCAAGCGCGATCGCGTGGACGTGGTCACCGGCATCGTGTTCACCAACGTCATGCTCGCGGTGGCGCCCTCCGTATTCGAGTCGAAGACTTTCCTCGTCAGCGCCAACTCGACGCCGGCGACCTACTCCGGCGAAGGCTGCAGCCCGTGGTTCTTCAGCACCTCCTGGCAGAACGACGGCATACACGAGGCCGGCGGCAAGTTCATGCAGGACCGCGGCTACAAGAGCGTTGTGCTGGTCGCGCCCAACTATCCGGCGGGCAAGGACGCGTTGACCGGCTTCAAGCGCTTCTACAAGGGCACGGTGATCGACGAGATCTATACCAAGCTCGGGCAGCTCGACTACGCGGCGGAGCTGGCGCAGATCCGCGCCGCCCGTCCCGACGCCATGTACGTGTTCCTGCCGGGCGGCATGGGCGTCAACTTCGTCAAGCAGTACGTCGCCTCGGGCCTGGACAAGACCATTCCGCTGGTCGGCCCCGGGTTCTCCGCCGACGAGGATCTGATCAAGGCGGTGGGCGAGCCGATGGTGGGCATGTACAACACCTCGCACTGGGCGCACGACCTCACCAACGCCGCCAACAAGCGTTTCGTGACCGAGTTCCAGAAAACCTACGGCCGGCTGCCGACGCTGTACGCCTCGCAGGGGTACGACGCGGCGCAGCTGATGGACGCCGCCGTCCGCGACGTCAAGGGCAACATCGAGGACAAGGATGCGTTGCGCAAGGCGCTGCGCGCGGCCAACTTCAAGTCCGTGCGCGGCGACTTCAAGCTCAACGTCAACGGCGTGCCGATCCAGAGCTACTACCTGCGCCAGGTGGTGAAGGAGCCCTCCGGCCGCATCACCAACAAGCTGCAGGCCACGGTGCTGAGCGCCCATCCCGACGCGTACGCGAGCGCCTGCAAGCTGAAATAAGAGGATCTAGGAGCTAGGGGGGCGTTGTGCGGCTTCGCCGCGCCATTCTCGAACGGGTCTTGCTCCGCATCCCTAGCTCCTAGCTCCTAGCTCCTAGCTCCCTCATGGACCTCATCCTCCTTCTCGAGCAGACCCTCAACGGCCTGCAGTTCGGGCTGATGCTGTTCCTGCTCGCGGCCGGCTTGACGCTGGTGTTCGGGATCATGGATATGATCAACCTGGCGCACGGCTCGCTGTACATGGTGGGTGCGTATCTGGCCGCTACGCTGATCGGCTACACCGGCTCCTTCACCCTGGCGCTGCTCGGAGCGCTCGCGGGTACCGCGCTGTTCGGCGCGGCGCTCGAGGTTTCGCTGCTGCGCACCTTGTACCAGCGCGATCACCTCACCCAGGTGCTGGCCACCTTCGCGCTGATCCTGATCATCAACGAGGGCACGCGCATGATCTGGGGGTCTCAGGCGCTGCTGCTCAATGCCCCCGACGCGCTCTCCGGCCCGGTTGAGCTGCTGCCGGGTCTGACCTATCCGGCCTACCGGCTGCTGATCATCGGCGTCGGACTGGCGGTCGCGGCGGCGCTGTATCTGCTGGTGACGCACACGCGAATCGGCATGCTGGTGCGGGCCGGGGCCTCGAACCGCGAGATGGCGCTCACCATGGGCGTCAACGTCAAGCGGCTGTTCACCGCCGTGTTCGCGGCGGGCGCGGCGCTGAGCGCGCTCGCCGGCGTGCTGCTCGGCCCGCTGCTCGCGGTGCAGGTGGGCATGGGCGAGAGCATCCTGATTCTCGCTTTCGTGGTGATCGTGATCGGCGGCATCGGCTCCGTGCGTGGCGCGCTGGTGGGCGCGCTGCTGGTCGGTTTCGTGGACACCTTGGGGCGCACGCTGCTGCCGATGAGCCTGCGCACGGTGCTGCCGCCGCAGGTGGCTTCCAACCTGGGTCCGGCGCTGGCCTCGATCCTGATCTACGTGCTGATGGCGGCGGTGCTGTTCTGGCGGCCGCAGGGCCTGTTTCCGGCTCGCGGTTGACGCGCCGTGACGGCCCTGCACCATTCGCTGCTGCCGCGGGTTGCACTTCCCGCCCTCGCCCTGCTCATCGCCTTTCCGCCGGTGATGCAGGCGATCGACCAGCCGTTCTACATCGTGCTCGCCACGCGCATCCTGATCTTCGCGCTGGCCGCGAGCAGCCTGAACCTGCTGATCGGCTTCGGCGGCATGGTGAGCTTCGGCCATGCCGCCTTTTTCGGCACCGGCGCGTATACCGTGGGCATCCTCATGGTTCACGGGGTGGATTCCGCCTGGATCGCCTGGCCGGCGGCGGTGCTGGCGTCGGCGCTGGCGGCGCTGCTGATCGGCGCCATCAGCCTGCACACCCGAGGCGTGTACTTCATCATGATCACGCTCGCCTTCGCGCAGATGATCTATTACCTGTTCGTCTCGCTGAAGGCTTACGGCGGCGACGACGGGCTCACGCTTGCCGGCCGCTCGCAGGTCGGTTTCGGCGTCGACCTCGCCTCCGACGTGGTGTTTTACTACGTGGTGCTGGCGATCGTCGCCCTACTGCTGGCGCTGCTCGGGCGAATGGTCAATGCGCGCTTCGGTCGCGCGCTGCAGGCGGTCCGCGAGAACGAGACGCGCGCGCAGGCGATCGGGTTCCCGGCCTACCGCTACAAGCTCGCATGCTTCGTCCTCGGCGGCGCGGTGGCTGGTCTGGCCGGGGTGCTGATCGTCAACCAGAACGAACTGGCGAGCCCCAACCTGCTGCACTGGATGCAGTCGGGGATGCTGCTGATCATGGTGATCCTCGGCGGCGTCGGTTTCCTCTACGGCGGCGTGCTGGGTGCGCTGGTGCTGCTGCTGCTCGAAGAGACGCTGTCCGAGTACACCATCCACTGGCAATTCGGCGTGGGCCTGATCCTGCTGGCGGTGGTGCTGTTCGCGCCCAACGGCCTGCTCAGCCTGGCACAGCGGCGGACCCCGAGTGCCCGAGGCGCGAGTGGCTGAGGCGGTGCTGGCGTTGCGGGGCCTCACCAAGCGCTTCGGCGGTCTCACCGCCACCGATGGGGTGACCCTGGACATCGCGCCGGGAGAGCTCCACGCCCTGATCGGCCCGAACGGCGCGGGCAAGACCACGCTGATTCACCAGATCTCCGGGGCGCTGCCGCCCGACGAAGGCAGCGTCGCGTTCGGCGGGCGCGAGATCACGCGGCTGGCGGTGCACGAGCGCGTGGCGGCGGGCCTGGTGCGCTCGTTCCAGGTCACCAACATCTTCCAGCGCTTCAGCGTGCTGGACAACATGGCGCTGGCGGTGCAGGCCGGCAGCGGGTCGAGCATGGCGTTCTGGCGGCCGGTGGCGCGCGAGACCGCGCTGTTCCGGGAGGCGGGCGAGCTGCTCGCCCGCATCGGCCTCGCCGACAAAGCGGCCAGCGCGGCGGCCGAGCTGGCGCACGGCGAGCAGCGCCAGCTCGAAGTCGGCCTGGCGCTGGCGACGCGTCCGAAGCTGCTGCTGCTCGACGAGCCGCTCGCTGGCATGGGACCCGAGGAGTCGGAGCGCATGGTGCAACTCATCGCCGCCCTGGCCCGCAGCTGCACCATCCTGCTGGTCGAGCACGACATGCAGGCGGTGTTCCGGCTGGCCACACGGATCTCGGTCCTCGTGTCGGGCCGCATCATCGCCAGCGGCGCGCCCGACGACGTGCGTCGGGACACCGAGGTGCGGCGGGCCTACCTCGGCGACGAAGCGCCGAGCGCGCTGGCATGAGCGCGCTGCTGGAGGTCTCCGGCCTGGAAGCAGGCTACGGCCAGAGCCAGGTCCTGTTCGGCGTCGACCTGCGGGTGCAGGAAGGCGAGGTCGCCGCGCTGCTCGGGCGCAACGGCATGGGCAAGACCACCACGCTCAAGGCGCTGCTCGGGCTGGTGCCGGCGCGGCGCGGCAGCGTGCGCTTTCGCGGCGAGCGCATCGACCGGCGGCCCCCCGACCGCATCGCGCGCGCCGGCATCGCCCTGGTGCCCGAGGGCCGCCAGATCTTTCCCAACCTGAGCGTCGAGGAGAACCTGGTGGCGTTCGCCGGCAATCGGCGGGGTGCGCTCGAGCCGTGGACCGCCCAGCGCGTCTACGGCCTGTTTCCCCGGCTGTACGAACGCCGCCGCAGCCTGGGCAACCAGCTCTCGGGCGGAGAGCAGCAGATGCTCGCGATCGGGCGCGCGCTGATGACCAACCCCCATCTGCTGATCCTGGACGAGGCGACCGAGGGGCTGGCGCCGCTGGTCCGCGAGGAGATCTGGCGTTGCCTGGACGCGCTGAGCCGCCAGGGGCAGACCATCCTGGTGATCGACAAGTACGTCGAGCGGCTGATCGCGCTGGCGCACCGGCACACGATCCTGGAGCGCGGGCGCGTGGTGTGGCAGGGCAGCTCGCAGGCGCTCGACGCCGATCACGGCATCTGGCATCGGTATCTGGGTATCTAGCCGCAACCAGCAGCCCGGATGGCAGCGCAGCGAAATCCGGGGAAAGGACCGAGGACGACGACGTATGGACAAGAAACACGACAAGGGAGAGGGCGGGCTCGCCGTGCTGCAACCCGCCGGCTGGTCTCGGCCGCGCGGCTACTCAAACGGAATCGCCGCGACCGGCAAGCAGGTGTTCGTCGCCGGCCAGATCGGCTGGGACGAGCAGTGCCGCCTGGTGAGCGGCGATTTCGCCGAGCAGGCGCGGCAGGCGCTGCGCAACGTCGTGGCGGTGCTGAAGGAAGCGGGCGCCGGTCCACAGCACATCGCGCGCATGACCTGGTACGTGACCGACAAGGCGGAATACCTGGCTGCGGCGAAGGCGATCGGCCAGTCGTACCGGGAGATCATCGGTGCCCATTACCCCGCCATGACCGCCATCCAGGTGCCGGCGCTGATCGAGGACGGCGCCAAGGTCGAGATCGAGGCGACGGCGGTAGTGCCTTAGAAACGGAGGGGGACGGCGGTCGGGCTCGCAATCCCCGGTGTCCGGGCTACCGCAGCAGAGTCACCGCGCCGCAGTTGCCTTGCCCGCTGCGCACGTCCCAGGCGGCATCGACGGAGTCGAGGTCGGTGCACGCACCCTCTGAGCCGCCTGCCGCCGGAGCGACGCCGACCGCCGCGTAGGTGGAGAACTGGAAGCGGCCCGATCCCGGCCGGCCGTCGTCGGTCTTGCTGTCCACCTGCTGGAGAATTTCCACCGGGATCATGTTGCCGGTCTTGATATTGACGCGTTGCGCATCGTTGAGCGAGCTGCCCCACAGGTCGTCGGACGCGAGGTGCATGTAGGTGCCGAACACGCTGGCCGGCGTGTTCTCGTTCGACGGAGCCGTCACGCCCGGGTCCTGCATCGAGAACTCGTTCTCCAGGAAACCGCCGGCAGCAAGGTGCGTCCAGGCGAGGATATCCTCGCGCAACGCGTCGGCGTTACCGTGCTCCACCCGGCCGTTGCCGTCGCCATCCAGGCAGGGGCCCGGAACGCATCCGATGTGGAGGGAAGCCTCGGCGTAATCGCCGGGCAGCGCCCGATAGCGGTCCTGGAAAGCGAGCACCGCGGATTCTGCGGCGTCCTGTTGCGCGATCACGCTGCGCACCCGTGCGTCGTGAATCAGGTTCTGGCCGAACAACACGGCCTGCACCAGCATCCCGGCGATGAGCAGGAAGAGCACGCCCTCGAGCAGCGTATGGCCGCGCGCGGTCCGTGCGCGCACTCGGCGCGCCGCCAACACGTGCGGCATACGAGGTCCCCTTTGTTGTTCTGGCCTGGCTCGGTGCATTGGTCTTGTGTCGCCAATGGCCTGGCGGCCGAGGCGCGTTTTTGCCAGTTTGTGACGGCCCGCTCTCCGAGCACAACGAACGTTAAATCTCTGAGAAACGGCGGCACGCCGCTCCGGGCGCGCCGGGCACGTCGTCTTAGCGCCGCGGCGGGAGCACCAGGGAGGGCCACGCCTCGATCCCGAGCAACTCTTCGGGTTCGAGCAGCACCACCGCGCGGCGCGCCAGATCCCGCGCGGTCGGGGTGGCGCCCGCCATCAAATAGCGCTGAATCGTTTCCAGCGGATCGTCGCCGGGCCCGCCTTCGATCGAGCGGCCCTGCAGGTTGATGCGCAGCCCGGTGTACGTTTCCGCGGGTTCCGCGCCGCGGCCGAACTTGGGCTTGCCGAAGTCGGCTTGGCTCACGCGCTGGTAGGGGAAAGCCGCGTCGGTGTGCTCGGCGTAGAAGGACACGACCTCGAACTGGTCCACTCCGGTGATGCCGTTCAGATAGTGCAGGGCGCCGTCGCCGCACAGCGCGCTGCCTAGCAGGCGCTTGCGGTACAGGATGGCCCACTCCGGATGACGGCCGAAGAAATCCTCGCGCTCCTCGTGCGCGATGTGCGCGAGCCGCCGCAAGTCGGGCTTGGTGATCCGAACGTGGGAGCGCGCGCCCGGTATCGGCTCAATACTGGGCATCGGCGCAATATAAGCGAGCCTGGGACGAGGTCAAGAGGAAGCCCGCCTGCGAGCCGGCGGGCTATTGGCGTATGCTGGTCGCTGCGCCGCCGGCCGCGCGCCGGCACGGCGATGCCAACGAATCCGGGGGACCGTTCATGACATCCAAGCTTGTGCTCGCCGCCGCCCTGCTGTCTTCGACCACCGCCTTTGCCGGCGCCTGTCCGGCCCTGCTCGACCGCACCTTCAAGACCGTTCATGGCCAGGACGTGAACCTGTGCGACTACTCGGACCGAGCGATTCTGGTGGTGAACACCGCCAGCCGCTGCGGCTTCACGCCGCAGTTCTCCAAGCTGCAGGCGATGTACGACCGGTACAAGGATCAGGGTCTGGTGGTGATCGGCTTTCCGTCCAACGACTTCCGGCAGGAGCTGGCGACCAACCAGGAGGTGGGTGAATTCTGCGTGGTCAACTACGGCGTGAAGTTCCCGATGGTCGAGAAGTCCTCGGTGAAGGGCCCGGGGGCGAACCCGCTGTTCAAGGACCTGTCCCGGGCCACCGGGCAGGAGCCCGGCTGGAACTTCCACAAGTACCTGATCGCGCCCGGGGGTGCTGCCGTGTACAGCTTCGGCACCAGCACGCAACCGGATGCGAACGAGGTGCTGGCCAAGCTCAAACCGATGCTCAAGTGATCCGCCTCCAACAGACGCGAGCGAGGCCGGGGCGCTACGTCGGTCTGGCAGCAGGCGCCTGCCTGGCGCTGTTTCTGACGTCGCTCTTGGCGCAGCCCTATCCGGCGCGGCCGCCGCGGCTGGTCGTGCCGTTCCCGCCGGGGGGCGCAACCGACGTGCTCGCGCGGCTGGTCGGCGAGGAGCTGGGCCGGCGCCTGGGCGAGCCCGTGGTGATCGAGAATCGCCCGGGCGCCGGCGGCAACATCGCTGCGCAACTGGTGGCGAGAGCGGCGCCGGACGGCTATACCCTGCTCATGGCGCCGACTTCGATCTACTCGATCGCCATGACCCTGTACAAGGAGCCGGGATTCGACGTCGCGCGCGACTTCGCACCCGTGTCCACCCTGGCGAACGTGCCGCACGTGCTGGTGGTGCACCCATCGCTGCCGGCGAACAATCTGAAGGAGCTGCTGGCGCTCGCCAAGGCCAGACCGGGCGAGCTGACCATCGCCTCACAAGGCACCGGCACGGTGTCGCACCTCGAGGCGGAGATGCTGCAGCAGATGACCGGCATCGCGCTGACGCACGTGCCGTACAAGGGGAGCTCCCCGGCGATGGTGGATCTGCTGGGCGGGCGCACGCAGATCATGTTCGACAGCATCGCCTCGGCGATGCCGCAGGTGCGCGCCGGCAAGCTGCGGGCGCTGGCGGTGGCCGCGGAGAAGCGCGCCAGCGTGCTGCCGGACGTACCGACCGTGGCCGAGGCCGCGCTGCCCGGCTACCGCGCGGAATCCTGGCTCGGCATCCTGGCGCCGGCTCGCACGCCGCGCGCCGTGATCGAGCGCTTGAACCGCGAGGTGAATGCGCTGCTCGCCGATCCCAAAGTGCGCCACACGTTGGTGGAGCGCGGCTTCGAGCCGGAGGCGAGCACGCCCGAACAATTCGTGGAACGCATCCGCCACGACCTGCTGGCCTGGGCCAAGGTGGTGAAGGCCTCCGGCGCGACGGTGGAGTGAGGCGTTGGATCCCGGCGCACACGCGGGGAAGGCGCGCGCCCTCGACGGCGTTCGCGTCCTCGACCTGACCCGCATCCTGGCCGGCCCGATGGCCACGCAGACGCTGGCCGACCTGGGCGCCGAAGTCATCAAGGTCGAGCGCCCGGGCACGGGTGACGATACGCGCGCCTGGGGCCCGCCGTTCCTGCAGGACGGCGCGCGGCGCGACACGCGCGACAGCACCTACTTCCTGTGCTGCAATCGCGGGAAGAAATCGATCACCCTCGACCTGGCGCGCTCCGAGGGCCAGCAGATCGTGCGCCGCCTGGCGCAGCAGTGCGACGTGCTCGCCGAGAACTTCAAGGTCGGCGACCTGGCGCGCCACGGGTTGGACTACGCTGCGCTGAGCCGTGTGAATCCGCGCCTGGTGTATTGCTCCATTACCGGCTACGGCCAGAGCGGACCGTACGCCGAGCGGGCCGGTTACGACCCCATCGCCCAGGCGATGGGGGGGATGATGGCGGTCACCGGCGAGCGCGACAGTGCGCCGCAGCGGGTGGGCGTGGCGGTGGTGGACGTGCTCACCGCCCACTGTACGGTCATCGCGATCCTGGCGGCGCTGCGCCACCGCGACGCGACCGGGCAGGGCCAGCACATCGACATGGCATTGCTCGACGTGCAGGTGGCCGCCATGATCAACATCGCCCAGGCGTATCTCTCGGCCGATGTGGTGGCGGTGCGCAACGGCAATCTGCACCCGAGCGTGGTGCCGTCGCAGTCGTTCGACTGCGAGGACGGGATGATCATGCTGGCCGCCGGCAACGACGGGCAGTTCGCACGTCTGTGCGAGGTGCTGGGCCGGGAGGACTGGGCGCGCGACGCGCGCTACGCCACCAACGCCGCGCGCGTGCGCAACCGGGCCGAGCTGACCGCGCTGCTGCAGGCGCGGCTGGCGCAGCAGCCCGTGGCGCACTGGACGGAGCGCCTGTCCCGCGCCGGCGTGCCGTGCGGGCCGATCAACGACATCGCGCAGGTGTTCCGCGACCCGCAGGTGCAGCACCGGGGCATGCGCATCGAGATGCAGCACCCTGCGGCGGGCGCGCTGCCGCTGATGGCGAGCCCGCTGCGCTTGTCGGCGACGCCGGTGGAATATCGCCTGCCGCCCCCGCTGCTGGGGGAGCACACCGACCGGGTGCTGGGGGAGCTGCTCGGATTGCGGCCCGCGGAGATCGAGGAATTGCGGCGCTCGCGTGTCGTGTAGCTGCAAGGAAACGCCGCGAATGTCACAGGAACGGCTCCGCCACGGAGCCGCGCGGCCTCGATTGGTACGAGGTTTGCGATTCTGGTGGGCAGCCGCATCCCAAGGAGAGCGCCATGCCGGCCAGACTGTGGGCCAAGCGGGTCCGCGCCGTTGCCATTGCCGCCTGCCTCGCAGCCCCGGGCGCAGGCCATGCCCAGCTGTTCAAGTGCTTCGACGAGAAGGGCCGGATCACCTATTCCGACGCCCCTTGCATGTCTGCCGTACCGCCGCGTCCCGGTCCCGGTGCGGTGGGCAAGATCAATCGGGAGAAGGCGCTGGGCTTCATGGCGAGCTTCGACAAGGCGCTGGCACGGGTGGATTTCGACCGGGTCCTCGACCATTTCGCCGACGACGCGCTGATCCAGGTGCAGGTGAAGTCGCAGCGCGCCGGCGGCTCCGGCACCATCGGCAAGGCCGAGTTCCGCCGCC
>Ga0187893_10014553_pt1 | contig 10704 bp, 5 predicted proteins | sample MA1701074metaG_FD_139574 | JGI IMG/M metagenome (GOLD analysis project Ga0187893, IMG submission 139574) | White microbial mat communities from a basaltic lava cave in the Kipuka Kanohina Cave System on the Island of Hawaii, USA - MA170107-4 metaG ...
CCGCGGGCTGATGGAACCAAACCGCCACGGCGTCGTGTTCGTTTTCATTACGGTCGATCCGCACGAGGTGGACGTTAACGTCCATCCCACGAAGATCGAGGTCCGTTGGGCAGAATCGAATCTCGTTCATTCACAAGTTCTTAGCGCGTTGCGTGAGGCGTTTCAACGGGCGGACCTTTCGCCCGCCTTTCGATCACGCGAGGCGCCTCCCGCGCCCGATGATGCGACGCAGGAGCGAATGCGCCAGGAACTGGCTGCGGTCCTGAAAGCGGCTTCACCCTATCGATCTGATCCTCCGCGTGAAACTACTGGAGACGATGAATCGTGGCGTTCGGGCGCGATGGCTGCAGGCCAAAACTCGTTGGAAGGCGTGAGGTTTTCGTTTCGTGGTCCAACTGAGCGTGCCCACGAGCTCTATCGTCCGCCGGAGATCGAAGCGAAGGGTTCGCTCGCCGCTCCACTCGGGTCGATACCCTTTCAGCCACAGGGCTTCCGTCCGCCGCGGGCAGTTCAGATGCACAACCTCTATCTCGTCGCCGAAACCGACGACGGCATTGTCATCGTGGACCAGCACGCCCTTCACGAGCGGGTGATGTATGAGCAGCTCAAGGCGAGGATCGCCGAGGGCCCGTTGGAATCGCAGCGCTTGCTCCTGCCGGAAACGCTTAAGGTCACGCCCGCGCAAATGAACGCGATCGAGGCCCATGCCGAGCTCCTCCAGAAACTTGGCCTAGACGTTTCGCTGTTCGGAGCCGATGCGGTCGCCGTTCACGCCTCCCCGGCGATTCTGAAAGATACGGACGTTCCGTCGTTCTTGTCCGACCTGCTGGACAAGCTTGCCCAATCGGCGGCTGGTTCGTCGACCGAAATCGTCTTCCATGAGGTACTGGACATGATGGCGTGCAAGGCGGCGGTTAAGGCGGGCGATCCCTTGAGCGACGAGGAAGTGCAAGCGCTCATGCATCAGCGTCACCTGATCGAAAAAGCAAGCAGTTGTCCGCATGGGCGGCCCACGATGCTGCGGCTTTCCAAGAACGATCTCAATCGACAGTTCAAACGAACATAAAACCGGGTGAAAATAGGGGGTGCACAAGCTCCGGTGATTCCATTAATATGCTCAACCCCGCGGGGTCAGGCCGATCGGCGGCCTGTCGTCATCGCGGCATGGGAGGTCTTGATCCTTGCGCATTCTGTCCATCGTAAAACAAGTGCCGGATTCGAACGCCGCCATGAAAGTGTCGGCCATAGGCGGGGTGGATCAAGCCGGGTTGAAACTGGTGCCGGATCCCTTTGACGAATTCGGCATCGAGCTTGCGATTCAGCTTCGGGAAAAACGGGGGGACGTAAGTGAAATCGTCGCTCTGACATTAGGGCCGGAAAAGGCGGCGGAAGCGCTACGGGTTGCTTTGGCAATGGGCGCCGACATGGGCATTCATCTTTGCGATGCAAGATTCGATTCGCAGGATGAAGTCTACTATGCCCATGTGGTTTCCCAGGCGCTTCAAAAAGAGGGCAAGGGGTTTGATCTCATCCTCTGCGGTAAGCATAACATTGACCTGGACGCCGGGGCCTTGGGTCCAGCGCTGGCGGAATTTCTGGACCTGCCGCACGTAGGGGCGGTCACGGGCCTCGACATTTCCGCCGACGGGAAGCGCTTCACGGCCCGGCGGCGCATCGAAGGAGCGGAGGAGGTCGTGGAAGGCGACCTTCCCATTCTGCTGACCATTGAAAAGGGAATGGTGGAACCGAGATATCCGTCGCTACCCAATTTGATGAAGGCCAAGAAAAAGCCGGTAGCGACGTGGGCCGCGGGCGATTTGACGGGCGTCGATTCAGGCGTACTGGGCACGCAATTCGTTTCGCTTGCCCCGCCCCCGCCTAAACCGGAGTGCAAGTTCGTGGAGGGTGAACCGGCGCAAATGGCCAGGGAACTGGTGCGATTGCTCCGCGACGAAGCCAAGGTGATTTAGATAAGAGGCAACAAGGCAAAGAGGCAAGAAGGCGACGAGGCGATAAAAAGGGGATCGCCGGAAATACAAGGGTACTTATCGAAGATCATGGCAACTTCAAACATGCTTGTATTCGTGGAGCAGCGCGGCGGGAAAATTCACCCCGCCTCGTTTCAGCTCCTGGCCTTGGCGGAGAGGCTCGCGTCGGCAACCGGGGGCCGGGCCGAGGCGTGTCTCGTCGGACATGGAGTCGCATCCCTGGTTCCAACCCTGGCGTCGCATGGGGCGAAGCAAGTATATACCGTCGATGACGCGGAGCTCGCCCAGTATCGCATTCTGCCTTATGCGGCGGCGGTGGATGCAGTTTTGATGGCGGCGACTCCCAAGGTGTTGCTCATTCCCACGACGTTTTTGGGACGTGATCTTGCGGCGCGAATCGCCGCGCGGAAACGGGCGGCGCTGGCCATGGACTGCACGGAAGTTACCGCGGAGGGAGCCGACCTCATCCTTCGTAAGCCGATGTACGCCGGAAAGTTCAGCGGTGAATTTCGTCTTTCGGGCGACCGGTTACAGGTCGTGACGGTTCGCACGAACGCGTATTCCGCGAAGGCGCCGGAGTCCGGTGCGACGGCGGAAACCATTTCCGTCGCGCTATCGCTTTCGCCGGGCGATCGCCGAGTCAGGCTCAACGAAATCGCGGCGACGGGGTCGGGCGTCAAGGACGTCACCGAAGCCGATATCGTGGTTTCCGGCGGGCGATCGCTCAAGTCTTCGGGCAACTTCAAGATCATTTACGACTTGGCGGCGGCGTTGGACGGTGCCGTGGGAGCTTCGCGGGCGGCCTGTGACGCGGGATACCAACCGCACACGCGACAAGTGGGGCTCACCGGCAAGGTGGTGACGCCGCGCCTCTACGTTGCGTGCGGCATCGACGGGGCCATTCAGCATCTGGCAGGCATGCGGGGCAGCAAGGTCATCGTGGCCATCAACACCAAAAAGGAAGCGCCCATTTTCAAGGTCGCCACGTACGGATGCGTCGCCGACTTGTTCACCCTCGTACCCCTGTTGACAGAGGAATTCAGGAAAGTGAAGCACCATTAGGATTGCAAGTGCGGAACGGTGAATTCGGAATGCGGAAACAGACTCTGAACAACGATGACCCCGCCGCCTCCTACGCCCAATCTTCGTCGAACCACATTCTTTGCTTGTTCGAATGAATCCACTCTTGATGACAATACTGCTTCTCGCGGGCTGGGGTGTGTTTGCGTATTCCGCCCGCCGGCGCTGGCGGCTGCTGCGCGTCGGCGGACCGGAAAATCGATTGGATCGCGTGGCGGACCGATTGGCCGCGACGTGGAAGTATGGAGTCCTGCAACAGCGCATGCGCCGATACCCGCTGGCCGGCCTCGCCCATATGCTGGTTTTCAGCGGTTTTCTCGTGCTCCTGCCGCGAAGCCTGATGCTTTGGGGACGTGGGTTTGATGAGTCGTTCGACCTCTGGATCCTCGACCCGGACCATGTCCTTGGGCAGGCCTATTCCTTTTTCAAGGATCTGTTCGCCGTCCTGGTCATTGTGGGGACGCTTGTCTTTCTGTATTTCAGACTCATTCAGCGTTCTACCCGTCTGACACACAGCGGCGAGGGGCTGCTGATTCTCTTTATCATATTGACCATGATGGCCGCGGACATCGTCTATGACGGCGCGGGGCTCGTGCTTCGCGCCCGGGCGGCGAATTCCGCCAGCTTGGTGGTTACTCCCCGCGCATTTCCAGGCCAGCCGATCCGCCGCGAGGATATCACGTGGACCGGGAATCAAAGCGAACGAGGTGAAGTGCTTCGAGTACCGGCGTCGACCTATCGCGATCTGACTCCCGCAGAACTCCAATCAATCGCTAGCGCCCAACACCGCCCGCTTCCTTTTCTGGTCTGCGAACCGGCTGGTTCGGCGACAGCCCGCGTCATGGCGGAGTTTTCCGACGGCGCCTTGAATGTCCTCAAACACGCCGGATTCTGGACGCACTCGGCCCTCGTCTTGCTCTTCCTGAATCTCCTGCCCTATTCCAAGCATTTTCACGTTATTACGGGCATCCCCAACGTCTATTTGCAGAATCTGAAACCGCCCGGGCGACTTCCACCTATCGAGGACATCGACGGAAGGCTCGAGCGCGAGCAGACCCTGGGTATTCGCCGCATCGACCAGTTCAGTTGGAAATCGATTCTGGACTTTTACACATGCACGGAGTGCGGCCGTTGCAGCGACCACTGTCCCGCGACGAAAACAGGCAAGAAACTCTCGCCAAAACATTTGACGCTCGACTTACGCAATTTCCTCTACAAAAACGAATCCGGACTGACCCGTTCCGCGAACGGAAATCGTTCAAACCGTTTCGAGTCCGCCGACCCGGCGACCGAGCCGGGAGCCCAAGCAGATGAATCCAGCGCAAGTTCTCATGCGATCGACTTGGTCAACGGCGTGATCGACCCTGAAGTTCTCTGGGCCTGTACATCGTGCCGGGCGTGCGAAACGGAATGCCCCGTCTTCATAACCTACGTGGACAAGATCGTCGACATGCGCCGCTATCTGGTGCAGGAGAGAAGCGAGTTCCCGCCGCAATTGCAGTCCGCCTTCAAGGGTCTGGAATCCAACGCCAACCCCTGGAGTTTCCCTGCTGCCGATCGCGCCAACTGGGCCGACGGGTTGGGTGTCAAGACGCTCGCCGAACATCCTGACGCCCCCGTACTCTTTTGGGTCGGGTGCATGCCGTCGTTTGACGAACGGGCAAAGAAAATATCGCGCGCGACGGCGCAATTAATGCAGTCCGCCGGCGTGGATTTCGCCATTCTCGGAACGGAAGAACAGTGTACAGGCGACCCCGCCCGGCGCGCGGGAAATGAGTATCTTTATCAGATATTTGCGAAGGCCAACGTAGATGTACTCAACAACTATGGCGCGGACAAGAAAACCATCGTCACCAGTTGCCCCCATTGTTTCAACACGCTCTTGAATGAATACCCGGATTTCGGCGGTAGGTACAACGTCGTCCATCATTCCACGTTCTTGGCCGGATTGATTCGCGAGGGGCGGTTTACACCGACGGAGAACCTCGATCGCAGAATCGCCTACCATGATTCATGTTACCTTGGCCGCTACAACAATGTGTACGATGACCCGCGTGAAGCCTTGAAGAGCATCCCCGGGTTGACGGTTCTGGAACCCGAACAAACCCGAGACCGAGGCATGTGCTGCGGTGCCGGCGGGGCGCAGATGTTCAAGGAGGAAGAGCCGGGTTCGCAACGTGTCAACATCCTGCGGACTCGGCAACTGCTGGAAACCAAGCCCGACACCATTGCAAGTGCTTGTTCCTTCTGCATGAGAATGCTCACCGACGGCTTGGCCGCTGAGGAGCGCAGTGACGTGCGCCAACTGGACATCGCCGAGGTACTGTTGGAGTCCGTATCGCCGAAGAATTAGGAATCGTTTGGTCGATCACCTAACCTGGCAGCCCGTGGTAACGCCCATTTGGCGTAGCGAGGCAAACCCCCTGAGATGGACTGCTTCCGAAGGATGTGCCGGAGAGAGTAACGGGTCAGCCGTCTCTCGGCCTTCCCATCGCCATGGACGTTCCCTCCAATCGCTACGTCGTCCCAATCAACGTCGTAATGAAAATCCCGCTACCGATGGGTGATGTGTTCCGCCTTCCGCGTACGGTTCCCCCGGCTTTTTTTTCGTACCAAGACTTGTACCGCAACTGCGGCGAAGTGCTTCTCAGCTGTCGGAGGTTATCATGCATCCATGAAGCCGGTGCTGTTGTATGACGGGGATTGCGGGTTCTGCCGGCGGTGGATCGAAAGCTGGCGCCGGGCGACCGGAGAGCGCGTGGAGTACGCGCCTTATCAGGAAGCGGCGGAACGGTTTCCACAAATCTCACAGAGTGAATTCACGCGAGAAGCGAAACTCGTGGAGGCGGACGGAACGGTGTACGGCGGGGCGGAAGCCGTCCTGCGAGCGCTGATTCACGCGCCAGGGCGGGCCTGGGCGTACTGGTGCTATCGCCGGATTCCGGGGTTTGGGCTATCGTCGCGAATCGTCTACCGATTTGTAGCCGGGCATCGGCGCGGATTGTCGCACATCACGAATTGGCTCTGGGGAAGGACATCGGAACCGGAAACGTACTGCATTTCCCGGCAATGGTTCCTGCGACTCCTGGCCGTCATCTATCTGATCGCGTTTCTGTCGTTTCGCGTCCAAGTTCCCGGATTGATCGGAAAAAACGGGATTGTTCCCGCGGTGGAAACGCTCGCCGCGTACCAAAAGCACTTCGGCGACGGCGCGTTCTGGAAGTTGCCGACCATCGCTTGGTGGGCGTCGAGCGATGAAGCCATCCTTCGGATGTGCGACGGCGGCGTGGTGCTTTCCCTGCTGCTTCTTTATGGCGTGGCGCCGATACCGATTCTCGTTTTTCTTTGGGCCCTTTATCTATCGCTCGTAAACGTCGGCGGAGTGTTCATGCACTTTCAATGGGACATCCTTCTGCTGGAGACCGGATTCCTGGCGTTATTTTACGCTCCCCTTCGTTTGTATACCGGACGAAGACTTGCGGGGAATCCCTTCGGCTTATCGCGCCTGCTGATGTGGTGGCTACTATTTCGACTGATGTTTCGGTCGGGGTACGTGAAGCTGGCGGGCGACAACCCGACGTGGGAAAATCTTCTTGCGTTGACCCTCCACTACGAAACCCAGCCTCTACCCATCTGTACGAGCTGGTTAGCCCATCAACTTCCGCTTTGGTTTCATAAGGCATCTTGTGCCATCATGTTCGGGATCGAGCTGGGGCTGCCGTTTCTCATCATCGCTCCGAGGCGGCTTCGGCATCTTGCCGCCGGCGCGTTCATTTTTCTCATGTTGCTCATCGCGGCGACGGGGAACTACAACTTCTTCAATCTGCTGACGGTCGCGCTTTGCGTCACTCTTTTGGACGACGGTTTTCTCGCCCGGTTGACGATTCGCCGGACGCGCGATCAACTGCCACGGGTCCGCGGCGGACCGGATCGTCGTCCCCTGACGCGGATCGCGCTTGGGTGCGCGGCCCTTGCGGCGCTGGCGATGACGGCGATGGACGGATACCTGTCCACCTATCGAGAATGGAACCCTCCAAACTGGGTCCGCAAGGTACTGGTCGCGGTTCAGCCCTTTCATGCGTTCAATCAGTACGGACTCTTCGCGCGGATGACTGAGTCGCGGCCGGAAATCGTCATCGAAGGCAGCCGCGACGGTTCGACCTGGCTGGAATACGAGTTTTCATGGAAGCCGGGCGACGTGAAGCGTCCGCCGGGTTTCGTTCAGCCGCATCAGCCGCGGCTCGATTGGCAAATGTGGTTCGCGGCTCTGGGCACGTATCAGCGCAACCCGTGGTTTGGAAACCTTCTTCGTCGTATTCTGGAAGGGCGAACGGAAGTTCTCGCGTTGTTCGAGAAGAACCCGTTTGCCGAGGGGCCGCCGCGCTACGTTCGCGCGACGCTGTATCGTTATTACTTCACGGATGCGAAGACCCGCCGGGAAACCGGGGCCTGGTGGAATCGGGAGCGATTGGGGTTGTACGCGAAGCCAATGTCGTTGACGCGGAAATGAGTGATGCACGAGGCGGAACATGAGTGAGTGGGGATTCGCAATTCTGGGATTGCTGCTCGGCGCGGGGGCGACGGGGGCCATTCTCGCCCTGCGCCAAGCCGGCCAAAGACATCGCGAGATCGAACGGTCCGAAGAAGAGCGCGGGCAGCGGGCGTCGGAGCTGTCGGCGATGACGGAGCAACTTCGAACGGCCTTTTCGGCCCTGTCGCGCGAGGCGCTTTCGGCAAATGCCGATGATTTTTTGAAACTCGCCCGGACGCAACTCGATCAGCAGAGCTTGATGGGAACCGCGCAGCTGGAGGAGAAGAAGAGGCTCATTGACTCGCGATTGGAGGAGATGGGGGCCAGATTGACGTCGTTAAATCAGTTGATCCAGGGAATCGAGCAGGAGCGAAACAAGGCGTTTGGATCGCTGACGGGCCAACTCGAAAAGCACGCCCAGGTGACCGGCCGCCTGCATGAAACAACGCATCAGTTGCGGGAGGCGCTGGCTCATCCTCAGCGCCGCGGGCAATGGGGAGAGCGGATGGCCGAGGATTTGCTGCGGCTTGCGGGATTGATCGAAGGTGTGAATTACGCGAAACAGCAGCGCGTGGGCGGCGGTGACAAACCTGATTTCACGTTTTTTCTCCCGGAAAATCGCCGCGTGCACATGGACGTCAAGTTTCCTCTGGCTAATTACTTGAGAGCGGTCGAGGCCGACACGGATCCGGCGCGCAAGCAGGCGGTCGATCAATTCCTGAAGGACGTTCGATCGCGAATCAGGGAAGTGGCGACGCGGGAATACATCGATCCGGCTGCGGGAACCGTGGATTATGCTCTTGTATTCATCCCCAATGAGGAGGTCTATTCGTTCATTCATCAGCACGATCCTGCGCTCATGGACGACGCCTTGCGTACCCGCGTGGTGCCGTGCTCGCCATTGTCGCTGTACGCCGTGATTTCGGTGATCCGGCAGGCATCGGAGAACTTTCGATTTGAACAGAGTTCGCGCAGGATTCTTGACTTGCTGGGCGAATTTCACAAACAGTGGAAGCTTTACGTCGAAGTGATGGAGCGGTTGGGAAAGCGGCTGGGAGAGACGGTTAAAGCCTACGAGGACCTTAGCGGGGCACGATCCCGTCAGTTGGACCGGCACCTGGAACGGATCGAGGACGCCCGAGGAGATCGAAGTGATCTGATTGTATCTTCGTCCGAGCAAATAAGAGTAGCCGAAGAGGAGTCACGGACGAGTGCAAGGCCGATGGGTTTCTGAGCGGGAAATTGATCTCTTCGGGATAGTTGTTTTTTCCCTGCTGACTGGGAATCGACCTCTTATTTATCGTCTCGGAGTACATCTCCCGGTTTGAAAATTGACAAGCATTACCATTTGTTCTCCAATGGTCCAAGTCACACGGGGCGTGGCGCAGCCTGGTTAGCGCGCTTGACTGGGGGTCAAGAGGTCGCAGGTTCGAATCCTGTCGCCCCGAATTGAGGCACCATCGATCCATCGCAAGGGTTTGCATACTTGTCTGATCGACGTTGCCGACGACGGAATTTCAATTCCCCATACGATGAAGTCCATGTCCGGTCCGGCGAATTCGTCGATCGTCAGTTCAACTTCCTCACGAAGCACGCGGATCATTCTGACCGCCGTTCTTTTGATGGGCGCGATTCTTCGTGCCGCGTACCTCATGGAATTGTCGCATGGTCCGGAGTTCACCGCCCCATCGGCCGACGGGCTGTTCAATGATTATTGGGCGCGGGGAATCGCATTCGACGAATGGACTCCGCCTCTTGGAACGGAAGACACGAAAGTACGAGAATCGCCATACCTGCGGGCGCCAGGATACCCCTATTTTCTCGCCGCTATCTATGCCATTACGGGCGGTGGATACTGGGGACCTCGAATTATTCAAATGTCGTTGGGGATTGTCAGCGCTCTGCTGGCATTCGTTATATCCCGCCGAATTCTCGGTGACATCGCTGGGCTCGGCGCCGCCGGCATTCTTTCCGTCTATTGGGTGTTCATTTATTTCGAAGGGGAGCTGCTCGAACCCGCCCTGCTTGTCCTTTTGATTTTGGTCAGCCTGTACTTGTTAGTGCAAGACGTAGGAAATCGAACGCCATATTATTCCTTCGCCGGTGGCGCGGCGCTCGGGCTGGCAGCGCTCACGCGGCCGAATGCGTTGATCCTGATTCTTCCCGCCTGCGCATGGATCGCCTGGAGCGGACGGCGAGGTGCCTGGATTCGCCGATGGCTCCCCGCGACCCTCGTGATCCTCGGCGCGGTGGCCATGTTGGTTCCCTCCGCGATTCGCAACTATCGCCTGAGCGGCGCGTTTATTCCTGTCTCCGCGAACGCGGGCATCAATTTGTATATAGGGAACAATCCCCAGGCGGACGGCTTTTTCTCGGGTCAGCTCGGCCCGTACGGGCGATTCGCTAACTGCTTCGATTATCCGAGGCTGGCTCGCGCTGTGGGCGTGCAGGTCGGACGCGAGGTCGATTACGTGGAAGTCTCCGACCACCTCTCGACCGAGGCGATCAAGTTCGTGAAGGCGCAACCGATGCGCACATTGGCACTCATGGTTCGAAAGGCTTACTTGTTCCTCGCCCCCTACGAAATTTCGCACAACGGCGTTCCCGCCCTTGATCGCTCGCATTTGAGAGTTCTATCTTTGCTTCCGGGAGGATTTTCGTTTGTGGCCTCGACCGCATTCATGGGTTTGATAAGTCTACTTGGCCAGTTTCAGCTCCATCCATTCAGGCAATCCACACGTGCAAGCCGCGACGCGCTATTACTGATCCTTTCCTGGGTCGCTTGCTATAGCCTCTCATTCCTGCCTTTTTTTGGCTCTTCGACCTATCGAGTCCCGGTCATTGCCCTGCTGGCGCTCATGAGCGCGCGGTTTGTCCATGAGATTTCCGGGGCAGTCAATGAACGTCACTTCAGGCGGCTTGGGATCGGCGTTGTGCTTTGGGCCATCCTTTGGGCCGTCTTTTCCATTCCCTTTATTTCGTACGAACCTAGCAGCAGCGAGTGGCATTATGGCAAGGGTAGCGCCTATTTGCGAAACAACGACTTCAAACAGGCGGCTTCGCAATTCGAGGCTGCGATTTCGAGCGATCCCGAAAATGTCGACG
>Ga0187893_10014554_pt1 | contig 10704 bp, 10 predicted proteins | sample MA1701074metaG_FD_139574 | JGI IMG/M metagenome (GOLD analysis project Ga0187893, IMG submission 139574) | White microbial mat communities from a basaltic lava cave in the Kipuka Kanohina Cave System on the Island of Hawaii, USA - MA170107-4 metaG ...
CCTGAGCTGAGGGGTGTCTTGCTCGTCGGGAACGTTGAACAGCGCAACAATCTCGTCCTGGAGAAGCGCTTCTACAACACCGCCATAATCCGATATTATCGAAGAAGCCGCTTTCCTGTAATCCGTCAAAAAAGACGTAAAATCCGTCGAATCTAACTTGGTAGAAAGCTCCTCAAAGTCAGATATCTTGGCTACAAGCGCAGTGACTCTCCTCAGCTTCGACTGTTCTCTACTGTCGGAAACAACCACAGTCGGCTGAAAGCTATGAGGTTCTTTTGCAGATTCGTCTTTTCTTTTCAACTGGTCCACCATCTGGTTGAAGCTCTCGTAAACCCTAGTCATGGCAACGTCGTCGTACATTGATTCATCTATATCGAGCTTTGCCGAAAAATCTCCGCGGGACAACCGCTTCATCGAGGATACAAGTCTTTCGAAATAGACACTATGGTCCGATGAGAAAAACGAATTCGCAAAAAAGCAAATCGACCCAACCACAGCTCCAATTAAAACGCTCCAGAGAAGAGAGTAAAAGACCAGATTTTTATCCGAGAATTCTTTAAGCCCCAACATAATCGTGCTGTTATCGGCACTGGGGATCTCAAATTCCTTTATTCCCTTGCCGTTTTCCCCCCCAAAACTTTCCTTGAGTATCCCGTTCTCATCCAGAAGTTTAAGATACGCCACATCCGGCCTCGAATTCAACACGCTCTTTGCAACCCGGGAAAAGTCGTTTCCGTCCCTAAAAAGGGTCTCAATCTCATCTGCTTTATGTCCTAAAATTCTGGAGGAATAAAAAAAAGAGCAAAAGACTGCGACTACCGCAGATACGATCATAACAATTAGGACCAGCGTAAAGCCGCCTTTTGTGCTAAAACCTCTCATTTTACTTGAGTCCATATTGTGGTTCCCCCTATTACCAACTTGAAGGAATTACCTGGATAACTTTCAATAAGAGCATTTCAACAATACCCTATTAGGTAATCTACAAATCATAATACTAAGTAAAACTCAACTAGTAAAGAATGGAAAAACACCGGTTTTAAATATTTATAATAAGCGTATAACAATACAACTCCTAACCATATGAACCCCAAGCGCCTACAGGGCTAATTGAAGTCAATCCGGTAATGAAAATTTGTATTGATGAGAAGGTACGAAAAGAAATTAGAGCTAAATAAATTCGAAGCTCATCGACCTACAAGACTGAGCTATTGATTGGCTAAAGGCTCGACATTGACTTTAGTTCTGTCTTTCTTGAACCTCTCGAATTTCACAGTTCCATCTATCAGAGCAAAAAGAGTAAAATCTCTTCCAAGACCTACGTTTTTGCCTGGATGAAATTTGGTTCCCCTTTGTCTTACCAGTATGTTGCCGGATTTTACAATCTCCCCCCCAAACTTCTTAACACCCAACCTCCTACCCTCGCTGTCCCTTCCGTTGCTTGTGCTTCCACCGCCTTTTTTCGTTGCCATGCGCTACCTCCTAACTCTCTATACCTGTTATCTCAACGCGAGTGTAAACCTGACGATGTCCGTTCTTTCTCCTATACCCCTTTCTCCTCTTAAACTTGAATATGATCAGCTTCTTTCCTTTCTCCTCGTTGAGAATTTTACCCTTGACTCTGGCGTTACCGACAAGTGGAGACCCCACTTTCAAATCTCCCGCCTCATCAGAAACCATCAAAACTTCCCCAAATTCCACTGCATCGCCGCCTTTTCCAACAATCCTCTCGACTTTTATCACGTCTCCAGGTCTTACTCTAAACTGTTTGCCGCCAGTTCTAATAACTGCCTGCATTTCTAGTAACCTCCGAGAATCTGAAGCTCATAATTTTTGCCTAATTTCTCGTTCGTTGTCAAATTTCATCTTTACAAATCTGACCGTGAGATTCGAGCCTTGATGTCAGGTTCATAATACCAATGAGATTTCTCACTTGCCCACCCGAAAAACAGAAAGCGGAGAATACCTTGAGCCCTCCCTGTGGAGCACGCTTTTCATCACGGCAACCTCGGTTATGAAAAAAGGAAAACGCCTGGGGAGAGGTAAAGAGCCTTTTATCCTTGAGCTCCCTTTTATTCTCCCAATGGTTATATGAGGGAGGAAGCGACGACCTTCTTTCTGAAAACCCAGCCCAAGGAGCCTTTCTTCCAATTCCCTCTGAAATTTTGAAAGCTCCTCGTTCTCCGTCAAACCTAAGAATAGAACCCTTGGATTTCTTAAGTCAGGCAACCCTCCGAATCTTGAAACCTTCAAATAAAAAGGGGAATAAATACTCGTAACTTCCCCGACCTGTTTTTCTATCTGCTCAACTTTCGACTCTTCTGTTTCTCCCAAAAACTTGAGAGTGAGATGCAACTTTTCTTGGCTCTCCCATTTCACCCCTTCCCAGTGAGGCTTAACCTCATCCACATAGTGTCTAATTTCGTCTTTTATATCGTCAGGAATAAGCGCAGCGATAAAAACCCTCAAACCTGGCTCTCCGGAAGCCGTAATTCCTTCAGTTCTCTATCGCAAGGCAAAACGGACACTTAATCGGACTCTTCTTTATTTTCGTCCCGTCAAAATGGTACGCGGATATTTTGAAATGGAAATTGTTGAGCGTTCCTGAAATAGTGCCGTCCATATTTTCTCCCCACCTCACCGACCTTTGGTTATCGTTTATAGCTATGATCATATAAACGTTTCCGCTCTCCATACCGTTTATATCGAGGGGGCTTGGCTTTGGAACCCCTTTTAGCGAACCGTACTGAGGGTGTGAATGAAAATCCCCGACAATCTCTAATTTGTCGAACTTGGAAAGCACATTTCCAATCCTGTTGTGGCCATAATGATTTGGAGACACTCCGTTTCTCATTCTTTTGGCGCTCTGATAAGCAACGCTGTATTCAACAATGAACCTGTCTTCGAGCTTGTAGCCGAGAAGGAGCCCGAGACACTCTTTTTTATAGACCTCTATCGAGCTCAAAATAAGTCCCATGAAGGCCGACTCGGAGAGAAACAACTTCATAATAGAACTCCCAGAGGATATAAACCAGGAATTACTCGAGCATTTGTATTCGAAATCCCTGACTCAGATTGACAGAAAAGAAAACAGCCAAAATTGTAAAGACTTTTTCCCACATTATCAAGAAATATGGAAAAAATGGAAAAAGGAGGAAAGAAATGATATAAAAATTGCTGTAACATCCCTAAATCATTGATGTTTATCATTTAATTCGATGATAAAATACACGTGAACTACTTGAAGCAGTTTAGATGAAACCAGGCTGAATACTTGTAACAACTAAGTCTACTTGCACCAGGTAGGAAAAGTCTTCCCGCCACCCCTTGTGAGTTGTCGTTGGTTTTGGCCGTTTAGATACATGATATAGATATCGCTCGACCCGCCCCTGTTTGAAGAGAAAGCTATGTAATGCCCGTCCGGCGACCAGGACGGATTCTCGTTTCTTCTGGACGACCAAGTCAACCTTTGCTCATCCGAGCCGTCTGGGTTTACAGTAAAAATATTCGCTTCGCCTCCTTCAACCCTGACATACGCTATTTTATTCACCGAACTATTTCGAGACCAAGACGGGTCGGTGTTATAGCTTCCAGATGATATCTTTCTCACGTTGGTGCCGTTGGGATTCATAACATAAACCTGAGGAGACCCAGACCTGTCAGAAACAAAAGCTATCTTAGTTCCATCGGGCGACCATGTAGGCGAAACCTCTATTGCACGAGTGCCTGTTATGTTTGCACCTCCCTTTCCGTTGGCTTTAGCGACAAATATATCGCCGTTGGAGCTATAGACTATCTTGCTCCCGTCTGGAGACCACTCGGCGCTCTGGTCCAACCTAAAACCGCGAGTAAGCCTCGTTTCCTTCACGCTAGGTATGAGGTTGATGACATAGAGGTCTTGGTCCCAAACCTTATCTGAATTGAAGACTATCTTTGTTCCATCGTACGAACAGTTAGGTGATAGAACCAGTGCCCTGTGGTTTGTGAGTTTTCTTATACTGTTGCCGTCATAGTCCATCATGTTAATGTCCCTGTTTTGACCAGAGCCGGAAACAAATACGATTTTTGAAGTAAAAAACCCGTCTAAACCTGTAAGCTCCCTCATCACCAGGTCGGCAAATCTGTGAGCAGCCTCTCTCACCTTCCCCGAAGTTGCTTCATAGGACCTTCCGAAAAGCGCTTTTTCCCTCGCGACATCAAATAGCCTGACCGCAATGATGATTTTATCACCTGCCGATTGATACTCGCCCTTCGCAAGCGCCTCTCCACCTGCATCGAAGAACGCCTGAAAATTGACATTGCCGAAGCTGTCCAAACCCATACCTCCGCCCTGACCCACATCGAAAAGTCCGGTATTAGTGAGGTCGCTCCTCAAAACCTGAATGAACTCATTTGCCCTCCGGTCTCTGGTGCCAAACGATGCGCCTGACAGGTCGGGAACGAAGATAGATATTTTGTCGATAATAGGCCCCTGTATCGGAGGCACTATAATCTGAGCTGAAAGGTATGAGGAGCAAGCTAAGATTAAAGCCATAGTAAAAATTAGTGCTCTATATTTCATTATTTTCTCCGGCTAAGAATTGGGATTTTACCACTTAAAGCTTTAGGGAGTTAATAAACTGAAGAAATTTATCGAAGGTTGCAAAGAACCTATTGGTTCCAGATGAGTTTTTCAATTATATTGACCGACCTTTATTCTTCCAGCTCCACGTTCCAGTAAGAGACATCTACAAAATTCAAAAAAGGTTCCCATTCTTTATACCTTACCGCTTTAACGTAGATATTGGAAAACGGGTCCCAGTTGGGCTTTTTAGGTCTGCTTATAAGCTTCATCCTGGCATCTTCAGGAGTTCTCCCGCCTTTTTTGCGGTTACAATCGCCGCAGCTACATACTACGTTCTCCCAGACGCTCTTTCCGCCGAGAGACCTTGGGACGATATGGTCTATGGTTAAGTCAGAGCGAGGGAACTTGTCGCCGCAGTATTGACACACACCGCTATCCCTCCTGAAAATGTTGATCCGGTTAAACTTGGCTTCTTTTCTAGGCATTCTTTCATATCTTATAAGCATTATCACGCGCGGAATTCTGATCACTCTGCTTACCGTCTTTATTGCATCTTCATTCTTCACTGTCCTGATGTCGGCCCATGACTCGAAATCGAATGTCTTGTAGTCTCCCCCTACCGCCTTCGCAACTCCTCCATAGAGCATTATAAAAGCCCTCTTTACGTTCGTTACAGTGATGGGAACAAAGTAACGATTTAGGACCAGGACAGGAGAGGTTAAAATCATGAGAGAAAAATCTACCTATTTTTAACCTATACCGCAAGTTGAAAGTTAATCTATGAGACCGAATTAACACTGAGTTAATAATCGTATGAACAGCGAAACTTATTTAGAATGAGAAACCCTATGAGCAGCTTTACCACCAGCTGTCTAAACACGCATGAATCATTTAATTCCAGATAACCTTCAGTTAAATTAATATACCTAAATTAAAGGATCGAAAAATTATGGACAATATGTTCACCGTTTTTATCGTCCAGGTGGTTCTCTGGATTCTTCTTTTTATCGTCATTGTTTACTTAGTGAGGAAAAATACCGGTCTTAAAAAGGAAATTGAATCTCTAAAAGAGGCGTGGGAGAAAAAGAAAAAAGGGAGATGAATGTATCCTGAGCTATTCAGAATTGGAGATTTTGTAATTTCGTCCTTTGGAGTTATGGTGGCAATTGCATTTCTTGCCGCCTACTGGGTTTCTTCTCTGGAATTCAATAGGAAGGGGCTGGACGAAAAACTTTTGGGCAACATTTTTGTTGCCGCAATGGTCGGCGGCATAGTTGGGGCAAAGATTCTATATTTATTCGAGAATGTTCCGGTATCGGAGGTCATGAGAAATCCGTTTTCTCACCTTTTCTCACGAGGCGGGCTCACTTTCTACGGAGGGTTTTTCGGAGGAGCGATTCTCGTTTGTATTGTCACTCTGAGAAGCAAGACAAGTCTTTGGACGGTTATGGACTGTTTAGCGCCATCGATAGCCCTCGGACACTCTATCGGAAGAATAGGATGCCTTCTCGTTGGAGACGACTACGGCGTTCCATCCGACGTTCCCTGGGCTATGGCTTTCCCGAACGGACTCCCTCCGACAACCGAAAGAGTGCATCCCACTCAAATATATGAAGCTATTTTGCTTGGGATCGTCTTCTTTATTCTCTGGAAAGTGAGAAAGAGAAACATGCCGGACGGATGGTTATTCTCCTTGTGCTTGATTCTAGCGGGAATTGAAAGGTTTCTTGTCGAATTCATAAGGGCGACTACCCCAAGCCCCATACCGGGCCTTTCACTAGCTCAACTTATTGCGCTCGGATTGATAATTGTGGGCGTTATCAAACTGATTCAGACAATATCCTCAAAAGTGGATATGGCAAAGAGACATTAAACACATTGTTCAAAGGAACTAAAATCAGCCAAACTACAAAAAAATTCAACCAGTTTACAATCTCTAGCTTGAGGAAATAGGCTCGGTTATTGCTACAGCCAGCAACTTGTGTTATTTTGCCCTACGTAACTCTAAAAAGTTTTGGTTATCGAGGACGTTATGAGAATTATAAAGTTTTCATCATTTTTGCCAGGGTTCTTATCCGTCTTTCTTGTAGGAATTACATATACTCATGCTGCAAGCTACTATATCAGTCCTCTGGGGAATGACTCTAATTCCGGAACTTCGCCGCTGATGGCCTGGAAAACTATAGATAAAGTAAACAGCACAATCTTCTTCCCGGGTGATTTTATCCTATTTGAGGGCGGAAAGAATTTTACAGGTACCATTTACTTTGATTCCACCGTTACGGGGACAAGTACCCTTCCTATCACTATTTCTTCTTACGGAATTGGGCGCGCAAAAATAAAACCGGGTGTTGATACGGGATTTTTCGCTTACAACACTGCTGGATTCCTGCTAAAGAATATAAATTTTGTTGGATCCGGTCGGGATATCAATACTAGCGATGGAATACTTTTTTACAATGACCTTCCAGGGGACCAAAAATTAGAATATGTCCATATAGACCGTGTGCAGGTCAGGGGATTCGGAAGCTGGGGCATCGCCATAGGAGGTGGAAACGGTAAAAGTGGCTTTCGAGACATCCGCATCACCAAAACAAAATCTTACGATAACACAGATGGTATTTTGATTTGGGGCGCTTTTTCTTCGACCTCAACGCAGTATTCCAATGAGGATGTCTATATAGGTCACACAGAGGCCTATAACAACAGTGGAATACCAGGACTACCATACAATACAGGAAACGGTATTACGGTCTCAGACACTGATGGGGGAATTATTGAACGATGCGTGGCCCATGACAATGGGTGGCTTAATACTGCCGTGGGCGGTCCGATCGGGATTTGGGCCTGGGACTCAAACAACATTGTCATTCAGTACAATGAGTCCTACAATAACCGCACTGCCTCCAGCGCCGATGGCGGGGGTTTCGACCTTGACGGTGGAGTGACTAATTCGGTTATGCAGTATAACTATTCCCACGATAACGACGGGGCTGGTTTTTTGTTGGCACAATTTGATGATGCTAGACCCTTTTCTGGGAACACCATACGTTACAACATCAGTCAAAACGACGGACGAAAGAATAGCTATGGGGCAATCGAGGTGTGGAATGGCGGAAGCGGAATTACAAACACCCAAATTTACAACAATACAATCTATGTGAGCCCGACGACAAATGGCAGTCCGAAAGCCATGTCCATTATAAGCCCGACACGAAACGTCCATGTGCGCAACAATATTTTTATAACCACAGGTGGCTTACGATTGGTAAAGGTTGTTTCCGGGCAAAAGGGAATCTTGTTTCAAGGTAATGATTATTGGCCAAGTGGCGGGAGCTTTGTCGTCAATTGGGGCTCTGAAACTTACGCCAGTTTAAGTTCTTGGCGAAATAGCACTGGCCAAGAGAAAATGGGAACCGTGAACACAGGATTTAGTGTGGACCCAAAGCTGGTAAATCCAGGCGGCGGAGGTTCATTTGGCAATCCTAGCTTTCTCTCCACGCTTTCTGATTATTTTTTGCAGAGTAGTTCTCCTCTTATTGATAAGGGCTTGAATTTATTCAATAAGTTTGGCATCAACCCAGGCTTGAAAGATTTCTATGGCAATACCATACCCCAAGGAGCAGGGTATGATGTAGGAGCCCATGATACGAAACTAGATTAATCTACAATTGGTTGATGCTTGATCTAATCGAATCTCTATCTTGCAATCTATGAAAACGAGTTTAGATATAATAATTATGACGAATTTCCTCTCAAATTCATCCTTATAGTATGGCTCGCCGTATTGGGAAGAAGCATTTTCGATTCAATCCATAACAAATGAATACTCTTCCCCTTAATATTCACTCAGTTCTTTTTTCCCTATTTAACAAATCTGATAGGGCCTCCCATACTCCCTCTGTATCTAGACTTCTTGAAGCATATTCAGCGTTTAATAGTTGGTCGGAAAGAAAATGATCATATTTCTCTTCAAGTTTGTTTTTTACAGAAGAGGCAAGTTTCATTGGATCTGCAGGCCCTTCCTTTGTTAGTTCTTCAAGGTGCTTAGTCAATTCATTTTCATTTATTCGTGCAATGTTCAACGCGACACCCTCCTGGGATACATTCAAACCAATATCCAAAAGTTGTATTAAGAGAGTGTTCAATATCTTGTCCCCTTTCCAGAGGAAGATCAAAACGTCCGCTCCATTCTGTAGTAAGGCTTTTTTATCGAGTCCGAGCATTAAGAAATTTTTCTTTCCTTCCAACAAGAGTTCTTTGGCTTGATTGTCCAAATACAACGGAATGTCTTCCCTCAAATATGTCCGGTACATCTCTTTTCTTATTTCATCGTTAATTAACCCTATACGACCGCTGAATTTAGGGGCAACACCACCCCTTGCTGGTATCAGGTAGACCGTTTTTCTGGACTCATCAATATCGGTCACTTTCCATCTCCTACCGGAAAAAATTAAAAACAGGTCTTTATTTAAAGGGAATGTTATTGGAATAGAACCAATTACTTTGTCGCCTGCAAACAATTGATACTCTTCGGGCGTTTTAAATGCGGTATAAAAATCATAATTATTGACGATTCTTTCTCCCAATTCTCCGGCTAGTAGTATTCCATCACCTGCTTGAGAAATGAGTTTTTTATTGCCCATTGACCTCAATAAATCGGCGAATTGTCTCTTAGTAATATTCTTAAAAGGGCCGTTTTCACAAAGCATCTGCCATAACTGACCTGCCTCTGCCCCTCCAATCTGGACTATTACTGACAGAATTTGTTGTATAAGAGTTGAAAGATGTAGTCTTCCAGTCGTGGGAGGTTCAAACCATCTCTTTATGAGAAGCTCAACCATTGATATTGTCTCAACAAGTTCTGCTCTTATCCTGTCAATTGGATTTGAGTTCACACCAATTTCCTCTTCTTGAATGTATATTCTCAAAATTGCCGGTTCATTCCGTCTGCCAGAACGTCCCAGCCTTTGTCTCATGCTTGAGACCGATGTGGGACAGCCAACCTGAGCAACGCTTTTTACCATGCCTATGTCAATTCCCAATTCGAGCGTGCTGCTACAGACCGCAGTCGTTGGCTTTTCTTTGTCCTTCAAAAATGACTCAACCTCTTCGCGAATTTCTTTTGAAAGGCTCCCGTGATGAGCGAAAAATTCATTTGGTACTATATTCTCCTCACAAAGACGTCTTAACCTGTCAGCGTACTTTTCCACGTTATTTTTAGAATTTGCAAAAACGAGATTGGAAGCACCACGGAGAGTTCTATACAAATCCTTACAAATCTCTAAAAAATCTCCTGTCTCAGTCTCTTCTACGTTTTGTTTTTCATCTTCTATAATAAGGACATTATGAGCCGTTTTGTAACCATTAATCAGGAGCTTTACCTCCTGGCTTGTAGATTCAGAAACTATAATAAGGCAAGAAAAACTCTTGTCGTTTCTCAAAAACTGCGCAGCAAGCTCCATATCACCTAGAGTTGCGCTCAGCGCGATCCTAGGGATTTTCCGTTTTAATAGAAATTCGATTCTGCTTATCAGTGATTGCAGTTGTCTTCCTCTTTCAGTCCCAATGAAGGAATGGAGCTCGTCAATCACTACATAGTAGGTGTTCTTGAAAAGACTGTTTACTTTAGTCCCGTGATTTACAAAAATCGCTTCTAAAGATTCAGGGGTGATTAAAAGTATTCCTTTTGGGGACCTTAAGAGGTTTCTTTTCTGGCTTTGAGACACATCTCCATGCCATTTTGTCACCGGTACGTCAACCTTTTCTCCAATCTCTGTAATCCTGTCAAACTGGTCGTTGATAAGGGCTTTTAAAGGGCTTATATACAGTACGCTGACACTGGATTGTTCCGAATCTATGATCTTCGAGAAAATTGGAAGAAACGCGGCTTCTGTTTTTCCGCTTGCTGTTGGAGATGCGATTATTACGTCCGTCGTCCCGGATAAAATCGGTTTTATAGCTTTTTCCTGAGCATCTCTTAGTTCTGTCCAGCCTTGCTCCCATACCCATCTCTTGATTTTTTCATGCAACAATTCAAAAGAGACTGATTCTTGATCTTCTTTACAATTTGAAGGTCGTGAGTTCATCTTTTTCTTCGTTATTTGTCTCCATGTCATTTATTTCGGAGTCTTCTTCCA
>Ga0187893_10014555_pt1 | contig 10704 bp, 11 predicted proteins | sample MA1701074metaG_FD_139574 | JGI IMG/M metagenome (GOLD analysis project Ga0187893, IMG submission 139574) | White microbial mat communities from a basaltic lava cave in the Kipuka Kanohina Cave System on the Island of Hawaii, USA - MA170107-4 metaG ...
CTCATCCCAGCGAACCTGGACGTCTTCGCCGAGAAGCGTCGTGGGCACGGGGTAGAACGCGCCCTCCACTTCGACGTGGGCATCGGGATGAACCCTTCGAGTCCCGCAGTGAAAGAAAGCGAACCTCTCCGGGGGAACAACCCGGAGAGCCGGCTTGTCGGTCTCGAGAAAATGCGACCAGACCTGCTTGCGCGTCGTTCCGTGGATTCTCAATCGAGCGATCGTTCGATTCCACCGGCGCAGGAACTGGTTCAGCTCGTCAAGGCTTGAGAATCGTCGCCCCTTCAGAGCGTTGTCCTTCACGTAGCCCCCACTTCGCTCTTGCTTGCCGTTCTCCCTCGGGTTCCGAGGCCTCGTCGGCAAGGGCGTGAACCCCCAGTGCTTCGCGAACTCGAGGTAGACCGTATTCACATCCGGGTCGAACAAACAGGCACGCACGACTGCCGCCTTCTGGTTATCGTGACGGATGACCTTGGGCACGCCCCCAAAATCGAAAAACGCGTGTTCATGCAAGCGGAGGAACGTCTCGAGCTTCTGATCCCACGCCGCTTCCTCGTATCCATGCCGCGAGCAGCACAGCGTCATTCGAAACACCCACGGGCGTCGCCATTGACCGCTTCGTGCATCCAACGTCGGTGCCCCCTGGAAAAAATCCACCTGGGCCTCTTCGCCCGCTTCGCAATGCATCACTCCCACCACCGGACGAGAAAGCTTCAGTCCTCGGACGTACCGCTTCACCGACTCGTAGCTGTACGCGTAGCCGTAGTCCTCGACCAGGTCCTGCCAGACCCGTTTGATGCTCAGCCTCTGCTTGTCCACCTTATCGACGATCTCGTCATGGTGAATCGCCGCCGACGAGCGAGGCGGGGCGGTCGAGCCGGGGAACACTTTGGCCGCTTTTGACTCCGAGCCGGGGAACGCTTTGGCCGGGTTTGATTCTCCCGACCCTTCGAGATCCTCGGAAATCCACTCCAAGACCTCTTCCGAGCCGGGGAACACCGTGGCCGGTTTTGCACGCCGACGAGGGTCGTACCGAGACACCGTCTCCCGACGAACCCCCGTCTCCAACTCGATCCGACGGTAGGACCAGCCCAACTGCAGTAACGCGATAACTTGCTGCTTCTTATCCACTTTCAGGTAGTTTCCCAAGGCGTCCTGACCCTCCTTACAGAGGGAAGGATCCTCGATCACCCCTACCCGAGGTGGCCGGTTTTGAAGCGTTCCGGGCTGGCCGGTTTTAGGTGTTCGCTAACATGGCTTCAGTTGTGGATGGTATTGGCTCTCTGCGGACTCATGCTGGGTCCGCTCACGGTCACGGCGCCCGAGGCTACAGGCTTGCGCCACGACACGGTCGATTGACCGTTCACGCGGCCCATACCCTCTGCTTGTTTGTCATCGAGACCTGGGAAGCGCGCAAGAGAAAGGAATAAGGAGCCAGAAAAGCAGACCGATGGAGCAGCGGTCGGCTCGACCGGCTGATTGCCTGTATACTTCTATGCAACGAGCCGACCGCGACTCATCGGCTCGTTATCCAATGCGAGAGCCGTGCTCCGCTGCTTGTGTCAATGAAGAGTATCGTACAGAACCCGGAGCGCACCGATGATCTGATTCGCTTCGACACGTACCGCTTTTACCTGCACTCGGTCTGCGCGTTTCTCTCCGATGAGCACAACGCCTGGGACGCTTTCGCCAGGCAATGGCTGCTTGAAGCCGCAAAGCTTCCCCCGTTAACGACTATCGACGAAAAATGGATCGCGCGTTTTCTCAAACTCTCGTGGAATACCGAGTACCTCCTCGCTCAGAAGATCGACGACGTCGAATTAGCTCGCGTCAGCAACCAGTGGCTGCCTGTCCAGGCATACTATGCGGTCTACTCCGCGGCTGAGGCGCTCGCATACTCGATCGATGGTCACAAGACTGAAGGCCATGCCAAGACGCTTCGCAAGACGAGCGACTGGCTCGTCAAGCACGGTCCGCGGCCCTGGTGTTTCGCCTTTACAGGCGCCAGGGGTAAGTCCGGAGGCGAGGCGAAGCCTGTCAGGCTCCCCAACCCGCTCATGTTGCCCAGCAATCTTCAACGAATTGGCGTTCAACCAGTGCAGATGATTGCGAAGTGCCTCAAGGCGGAACATTCCCACCGGATCGATGACTCCTGGCGCCGGGGCTGCGGCAAGAAGAAATATGAATACGCCCCTCCGGGGCCAACGACCGTTCTGCATTTTCTGTATAGACTGAGAATAAAAGCGAACTATGGAAACGTCGACCTGTTTCTCGCAGACGCTCCGGACGACGAGATCACGGGATTCGGCAACCATCTGCGTAAGCTGTGCTACTGGACCCTCTTGATGATGGAAATTGTCGTTCGACGCCGCATCCTTCCATCCCGATTCGATACTCTGGCGTCGAGTTACCTGACCGGCAACCCGGACGCGAAGCACTTAGCCATGCGCTGCCGTGTGTACCTACAGGCAATCTAGGGGGACTTGGATAACAGTCGCTGAAGCAGACGGTCGGCGCGACCGTCTTCTCAGCACCAAAAGGTGTATGCTCTGATCCCAGCAGCCGCCCGCTGCTTAGCTTTTCGTTAGCCCCGACCCTTTGACGCGGAACGGAGCACCCACTACCATCGGGCAGTCGGCCCAATATCCTTAAGACACTGATTCAATCAAGGAGGCGTCCCATGGCGATTCCACGGCGAGGCGTCTTTACAGTCTGCTGCGTTGTACTTTTGGCTCTCCTCGATGTCGTTGACACGAGCTATGGTCAAGCACCGCCAGGTGGTGGGGCCAAGCTGCCCTTCGGACGCCTCTTGAGATGCGATCTGACTTCCCAAAGGACGAAGACTTGCGACTTCACCTCGCCGCCCGGGAAACTCCTTGTAGTCGAGACTCTGTCAGCCTTTGCCAATCCTCCCGTTGGCCACAAAGCAGGATTGCAATTCTTGTACACAGCGGACGGCGTCAATCAGGCGGCGGTTACACTCGCCCTCACTGATACTTTCTCCCACGACGATGTCCACGCAGGGCTCGCCGTTGTCGAGTCCGTACGCCTGTACGTCTACCCTGGGTCGACAATGACCCTTGCCGTTGCTCAGGACTCGGTTGCCGATGCGCCCATTGGGCTGACGTTGTCCGGACACGCCGTTAACTGTACCCCTGGCGGTGCGTGCCCAGTGCCGTAGGAAGACGGACGCCCTGGCGACCAGACCACGTCGGAGCAACGGACGAGCATCGATGGTAGACTTCCCTTTCCATCCACGCCTGACGGGGTGTTTACCTCCTGTGTTGATACCTATTGCTGATGCGTCGTATCGGTGACGAAACGGTCTAACAGTAGACCCCGAGTTGATCGCTATCGACACGGATTGGCTAACCTGTCGCTGAAGCAGACGGTCGGCTTGACCGTCCCTTCAGCAGCAGAAGGTGTATGCTGTGATCGGAGCAGCCGCCCGCTGCTTAGCTTTTCGTTGACCGGACTGGACACGATTGGCCATGGCGGAACACACCTGGCTCGACTATGCCGCCGCAATCGGCGCGATTGCGACACCGATCCTCGTGGCTCTCCTGGGCGCGCTCGGCTGGCGCCTTCGTACGCGTCTCGAACGTCAGCTTCAACTTGAGGATCAACTCCGAAGCGACCGCGTCGAGATCTACAACGAGATTCTCGAACCGTTCGTAATCCTCCTCACTACGGACGCTGCGTGGCAGGCGGGCCCCAAGAACCGGAACAGAGACAAGAACCAAGCCGCTCAAGCGATAATGCTGTCAGTCAGCTATCGCAAGAACGCCTTCCAGATGTCACTGCTCGGCTCAGATTCGGTCGTCAAGGCCTACAATGATCTTATGCAGTTCCTTTACCAACGGGGTGAGGCTGCTCAACCAATTCCGCCTGACGACTCGAAGACGATGATGCATTTGCTTGGCGGGTTTCTTCTTGCGATCCGCAAGAGCATGGGAAACGAATCCACAAAGCGTGACAACTGGGACATGCTGGAGTGGTTCATGACCGACGCACGGAAGTGGCGTACCCCACCGAGCCGTTCAACATCGCGCTGAAGCAGTCGGCCGGCGTGGCCGACCGACTTACAGCAAACGGACGTATACTTTCCTCACAGCAGCCGGCCGCTGCTTAGCTTTTCGTTGGGCGAACTCGGGTCAATGCGTCAATACTGTCGAATCTTGCTGTTCGTATCCATACCATTTGTTCTGTGGATAGCGTTCGACAGCGCTTTGATGACGTATCTGGCATCCGAGGGCGACGGCAATCCACTTCCTGACTTTCTCACTCAGGCGGTTAGCGTGAACAACACACTCATCCGTCACGGCACTCACGTCATTGCGTTCGGACTCCTTTTCGGAGGCCCGTTATTTTGCATTGGCATCCTTCGTTACACCGGTTCACTGCAGCGCACGATCGCAACCAACGACGACTTCCAGCGAGAATTATTCCGCTTGCAAACGTGTCTTCTTGTCGCCACTGCTCTCGCGGCGCTCGTGCTCCTCGCATTGTTCTTCGACGCATACAGCCTTCTGCGCATCTGGTTGCTGCTCGTCGTGTGGGGCTACCTGATGTACGCTTTCGCTCTCACCCACGCATTCGTCCTGCAACGATCCCTATTTGAAGACACCTATTCACGTTGGCGGCCTTGGTGGGTCATGGGGCTGGCCTTCCTACTTCACATCGTATTGTGGCCGGCGCTACTGGTCCCGGTCGCCGTTCTCTTTAATGCCAGACGACAGTTCCGTCGCCGTCAACTGTCTCACGTGCGAGCCTAGGGATCGTCGCCCAACATTAGCTGAAGCAGACGGTCGGCCGAGCCGACCGCCTTGCAGCAAACGGTGTATCCTTGATTCGCGCCCGCTGCTTAGCTTTTCGTTATTCAGGCCCTAAAGCCGCTCTTGTCTTGATTGGAAGCGGGGTGGCGGGCCGTCTTCTCACACGCACACGTGCCCTTCGAAAGCTCCTTTGGCACCATCCCATTTCATGGCGTTAACATGACACCCCGTGGATGCCCGCGAACGAGCCACCATACGTCGACGTTACATTGGCGTGGGCACCCTGGCCTATCTGTCTATTCTCGGCAGCGCTGCCTATGCGAAAGTCGCAGTTCCCCAACTGTCGTGGAGCATTCTCGCTATCCCACTTGTCTTCGTCCTCGTCATTGGCATGCCGACGCTCTACTTCGTGAGCTCCTTGGCAGTGCGGCTCGAGGAATACCGCCGGACGCGCACTCGGTGTGCACACTGCGGTCAGGAGCTTAGCCGTGCCGGTGCGTTTTGGTGTCGTGCCTGTCAACGCCTGACCAAAGACGGATCCAGTGCAATCATCTCGTGGCTTGTTGCCATCAGCATCATTGTCCTGTTCTGGTACGTCTCTGGTCGTCTCGTTTGACGACGGCCGTCGGAGTCGTTTGAGGTAGTTCATCCGAGCTAATTCACCCCTCCGATTGCCAGGGCTCGTGCAGAACAGCACGAGGCTGAATAACCGCGCGCTGAAGCAGTCGGCCGGCGTGGCCGACTTCTTCACCCAAAGAGGCGTATACTCCGCTCACAGCAGCCGTCCGCTGCTTAGCTTTTCGTTATCAGTCGCGAGTCGATGCAGAGTCGGTAGGAGGATGACCTGGTCGAACGCATTGTGCTTTACCCGGCCGGAATCGTTCTCGCAGTCATCGTATCTCTCGCGGTTGCATGGCTTCTCAATGTTAGTCTCATGTTCCTCGGTTCGCCCCCTTGGCTCGCCGAAGCGGGCGCGGGTTTCGTCGCCGCCGCCGCCTTCATTCTCGTAGGCGCGCATGTTGCGGCTTCACGTGGACTCACGTTTCCCCTCCTGTTGTTCGCAGTTGGCGCATGCCTTTCATGGTTTCTGCTCCGCGGCATCGTTCGAGACATCTCTCCTTACCAGGGCATCTTGGAACTTGCGTGTACCTACGTTGGAGGTGGCGGCGGCGTTTTCCTGTTTCTCAAGCACGTTCGACGACGAGTCGGGCGCGCGAGCCTCGCAACGTTGGCCTTCGTGGTGGCGGCTGCTATCTTTGGCGCTTCGGCAGAAGCGCTACTCCGACCGCAGTACGGCAATGGTGGATTGGTATACGGACCGAACGGCGAGATTCAGCCGGTTCGCTTCGTCTGGCTCGACGGCCACACCTCCGCTACAATCTGGAGTCCGAATACGAACGCGTCCTTGCTGACCGACGCCGTAAAGAATGGACGGATCGCAATCGAAACCGACCCCGGCAGCGGCCCGCTTAGCGCCCCAGCCACCCACATTCGCGACTCCGACGACCTTCACAGGATTCGAGTGGTCGCCGAAACAAGCATGGCTGACAGAATCAAATGGGACCGCGGCCACGGTTTCGTGCCAGCGTTCCTGACATTTCGCTATCGAGCCATGCAACTGCCATCCGGCCCAGTTCTTCGGACTGAGATGTGAGGTCGTGCGGCGGCTGATAACACGCGCTGAAGCAGACGGTCGGCTGGCGACCGTCTTTCCAGCAGCAAACGAGTTTATACTTCGCTCACAGCAGCCGCCCGCTGCTTAGCTTTTCGTTATTCGATTCCAGCTCCCGGCGTGACCATTCTCTCGGGAGTGACGTCGCTGGTAGCGATTCTAGGAGAATCATCGCGGAAAGGAAACAATCCAAGACCTGCCCCATAGAAGGGAGGAATCCAATCATGGTCCGTTCACTGCTTCGTCACTGCGGAGTCTTTGCCGTGCCATTTGCCGCTTTCATCGTTGGCGCGCCGTCAAAAACCCAAGCGGACGAGGTTTGGGTCGCACCCTCGTATCAGCAGGACTTCGGTGGTTTTGGCATCGGGAGTGCGGTGTTTTGGCCGGTGACACCGTTTGGGGCCGTCCGCCTTGCCTGGAGTATCCCTGACGATCTCGATACCTTCGAGACTGCCAAGGTCGTTTTGATTCCGCACACACCTGCAGGTACCGGCACTCTCTTTGTCTACGTCTGCACCGCGCAGAACGCCGACCTAACGGGGACCGCATGCACCGGGCCGGTAGCTCATCCGTTCATCGGTGTTGCGAACCGCCTGCTGGAAGTCGACGTTAGCGCTGCCATTGCGCCGCAGGTGGGCGCTCCCGGGCTGAACTATCTAACTGTTGTCGCCTTAACGACACCAACCACTGCTACTGACCATATCCTAGGGCTACGATTCTCCTATGAACCCATCCTCCCCAACGGCGTCGCGACGTTGGATGCCAATACCTTTACCGGAGCACAAACGGCGCCGGCCTTCATTGGTGATGGCTCCGGCTTGACGAATGTCAGTGCTCCTCCCGGGCCACCTGGCCCCGCGGGGCCGGCCGGGCCAGCTGGACCACAAGGCCCCACTGGACCACAAGGCCCCACTGGACCACAAGGCCCAACTGGACCGCAAGGCCCCCAAGGTCCCCCTGGTCTCTCGTCCATCTTCACCGTGTTCAGAAACTACTGCGTATTCCGCTGAACGCGATCGCTGGTTCCGGGAACGTGATCAGCGATTCCGCTGATCGTGATCACGCCGTCGGAGCGAAGCGACGATAACTCTGTTCTGGTGCCCTGTTCAAGGGCGGTGCTCACCTCCTTGGACAAGATGATTGTGAATAGAGAGATAGGTAGAGGCCTTGTGCAGGCTGTGGAAAACCGGCGGTTTTTTTGCCGGTTTTCCAAGGGCTTGTGGGAAGCGGTGGACGGAGTCTTCTTGCTGCGCTTCGAAGCCGTCCACGGTTTTCCACAGCCCGTCAGCGTGCACAGGCCCCTCGGAGCGAAGCGACGTCTGTGAGGTTGCCGTGGACGGATTTGCGTTCACGCAGCTATGAGTTCTTGGTTCGTTTGCGTCGCTTTGCTGCTGCCCGACGGACGGCCTGTGCCAGTCGCCATCGTTTCCAATCCGGAGCGCCTCCGCGCTGGTGACGTAGAGCCGAGCGGGTAACTTCCACCTCAAGGAGCTCGCTGGCATGGGCGACCACGAGGTCTCGGATCCACTCGGGGAGCGAAGGACGGCGGCCCGCGACCATGTGGTCACGACGCAGCGCTTGCTCGAGCGCACCCCGCTCAGTGTCGGAGAAGCGAACGAAGACTCCGTGCTGACGGGGATGCGGTGCCTTCGGTCGCCCACGCTTCGCCATCGATTTTCCGATATCACGATATCAGAAAATCGTTCTGCCTCCAAACTCGTCTCCACGACGTCTGCATGCCATCGTGGACTCGTACCCCAGCTGCTCACGGCTTGGTGGTGGCATCCGGCTTGCCATTGGTGCGCGTGTTCCGAATCGAGGGTCCCTTGAGGTCGATGCGGTGTGCGTTGTGGAGCAGCCGGTCACAGATGGAATCGGCGAGGTTGGGGTCGCCGATGACGGCGTGCCAGTCCTTGGCGCGGAGTTGGGTGGCGATCAGCGTGGAGGCTCGCTCAGAGCGGTCCTCGATGACCTCGATCAAGTCTCGGCGTTCGTTGTCGCGCAGTGGGGCCAGCAGCCAGTCGTCGATCGCCAGTAGCTCGAAGCGGGCCAGGCCCGCGAGCAGCCTCTCGTAGGAACCGTCGCCGCGGGCCACAGCGAGCTTCTGCAGCAGCCGAGGCAGACGCAAGTAGCTCGCGGAGAAGCCGCGGCGGCAGGCGCGCTCGACGAAGGCGCAGGCGAGGTAGGACTTTCCGATCCCGGTGGGCCCGGTGATGATGAGGTTGTGTCGGCTCTGGAGCCAGCCGCAGTCTCCGAGGCTCAGCACCTGCTGGCGGTCGAGCCCGCGGGGGTGCTTGAAGTTGACGTCCTCGAGCGAGGCCTGGTAGCGGAGCTTGGCGAAGCGCAGTCGGCGTGTGAGCTTGCGCTGCTCGCGTGCACTCCACTCGGCATCGACCAGAAGCCCCAGCCGCTCCTCGAAGTTGAGCCGGGCGTGCTCGGTGCCGCGTTGTTGCTGCTGAAACGCCTCGGCCATGCCCGAGAGCTTCATCTGGTTCATCTTGTCCAGTGTTTGTTGGGTCAGCATCACTTCTCCTCTTCAGCGGCGTAGTAGTGAGCGCCGCGGACGTTTTCGTGTGAGGGAGTCGGAGACAGAGCGGCCGGCTCAGCCTCGAAAGGCAAGCGGTCCTGCGCCGAGCTGAGAATGTTCTTGACCGTGCGGTAGCTGTAGGAGCGCAGGTGCTCGGCGCGTTCGCAAGCCGCCTCGAGCCTTTCGGCGCCGTATTGCCGGCCCAAACGCATCAATCCCAGGCAGGCGCGGTAGCCTTGCTCCGGGTGCGGACGGCTCTTGAGAATCCCGGCCACCACCCGTCCCGTGGCCGGACCTGTCTTTTCGGCCCATCCGATCAAGCGCGAGGGTGTCCACTCGGCGTGCGCGCGGTGTGAGCTCGGCATGTGCTCGGGCTTGGTCGAGGGCTGGTGGTCGTATCGGCGCCTGTGGGAATCGATGCGCCGGCCCTTGTAGTAGATCTCCACCACCGAGGCGGTGTAGCGCGCCTCCACCCGCTCGTGCACCAGCTGGTAGGGAACGCTGTAGGGGTGTCGTTCCACCTCGACGTGGTAGTCGATGTTGACGCGGCAGAGCTTCCAGTGCGCAAGCTCGAAGCGGTCTTCGGGAAGCGGTCTCAGAGCCGGCCGGTCCAGCCGCTCCCACAGCTCGCGCCGGCTGACACCGAGCTTCTGGAGCGGACGGCCGTTGAGATCTTCGAGTAGTTCGCGGATGGCGGCGTTCAGCTCAGAGAGCTCGAAGAACTGACGGTTGCGCAGCCGCGCCAGAATCCAGCGCTGCGCGACCAGGACCATCGACTCGACCTTGGCCTTGTCCCGCGCCTGGCCAGGTCGGGCCGGCACGACCACCGCCCCGTAGTGAGCCGCGAGCTCTTGGTAGCTGCGGTTGACCCCTGGCTCGTAGCGACACGGCCGCGTGACTCCGCTCTTGAGCTGGTCGGGCACCCAGAGCTCGGTCGTGCCGCCGAAGTACTCCACCATTCTCGTGTGGGCCGAGATCCAGTCGTGAAGCTTCTGCGTCGGGGTCGCCTCGGCGTAGCTGTAGCCGCTGGCTCCCAGCGTCGCCACGAACAGCTCCACCGGAACCTCCTCGCCTGTCTTGCTGTCGACGAGATGCGGCCGCTTACCCGAGAAGTCCATGAAGGTCTTCTCACCCGCGTGCTCCTGCCGCATTGAGGGCTTGAGCCTCTTCGCCCACCGACGGTAAAGCTCGCAGTACTGGCTGTAGCCATAGCCCTGGGGGTGGACCTGGCGATACTCCTCCCAGAGCAGGTGCAGCGTGACCCCGATGCGCTTCAGCTCCTGATGGACCGAGCTGAAGTCGGGAACCGCGCGCCCAGCCGCGGGCGCAGGCGCTTGGAACAGCTTCGCCTCGAGCGTGGTGTCGTCCAGCTCGGCCGGCAGTGGCCAGCCAAGCCCAGCCCGCTGCGCTCGCTGAAGGTACTCCGACACCGTGCCCGCGCCCACACCGCACGCCCGAGCGATCGCCCGGTGATGCAGACCCTGGCCATGCTTGAGCCTCAGGATCTCCCGTATCTGTCTCATCGGTAGCCGCTTTGCTCCCATCCAGGTCCTCCTCGAGAGGACCTAGGCTGAAACAGCTTCGCTACCGACGGGTGATCACGATCCCCGGAATCGGCGATCGCCATCCCCGGAATCGCCGATCACGATCCCCGGAACCGGTGATCACAATCCCGGAATCGGTGATCACGATCGGCCGGAATCAGCGATCACGATGCTCCGGAATACGCA
>Ga0187893_10014556_pt1 | contig 10704 bp, 6 predicted proteins | sample MA1701074metaG_FD_139574 | JGI IMG/M metagenome (GOLD analysis project Ga0187893, IMG submission 139574) | White microbial mat communities from a basaltic lava cave in the Kipuka Kanohina Cave System on the Island of Hawaii, USA - MA170107-4 metaG ...
ATCTGGTATTTCATTGAAGGCTTTACCAACAGGAAAAAGGATTTACCCTCCGGACAAATGGAACAGAATTTTACTTTGTACAGAGTTCCGGTTTCGGGCAACAAGCAGGAAATCATTTTTCTGAAGAGCAAGAAAACGGAACGATGGTGGATGGAATTGCCGTTTGAAAAAACACGCAACCGGCTGCTGAGGAATCATTTCCTTCCATGTTCATACAAGGATTATCAGCAGGCATGCAACAATGAAATTCCCGACCGTTGGTGGCAGGCGCTGCAAAAAATGTCGTAAAAATTTGTTTTGTTAATCATTTATTTTTTTAGTTACTTTACCGCCCGAATTTGAAAGCACTTAAACCATACAACCTAAACTCCTGTAGCGAGATATGAAAAGATTCATTGCCTGCCTTTTTTCAGTCGCAATTTGCAATACACTTTATTCCCAGCAAGACCCGCAATTCAGTCAGAATATGTTCAACCGCCTGCAACCAAACCCGGCAACAGCAGGCAGCAATGATGCAATATGCGCAGCATTACTCTATCGCAGTCAATGGGTAAGCTTTGAGGGCGCTCCGAAAACCGGATTATTAAGTGTAGATATGCCGGTAGAATTTCTTCATGGAGGCGTGGGCTTAACTCTAATGACTGATAAGCTGGGCGTGGAAAATACGTTTAATGCAAAACTTGCTTATGCGCTAAGATTTGATGTAGGTCCGGGCAAAATTGCCGTTGGCGCTGACGTTGGGATTTTGCAACGCTCTCTTGACGGAACAAAATTTGTTTATGACAATTCAGTAGTTGATGAATTAATTCCCTCATCATCTGTAAGCGGTAGCAAACTTGATGTTGGAGCCGGAGTATATTACAATTCAGAACATTTTTATATTGGTGGTTCAACAACTCATCTGTTGGAGGGTGATATCAAATACGGAAATTTGACAACAGAAGTGAAAAGACATTTTTATGGAATGGCAGGTGCAAGTTTTGATTTGTCCCCCACTGTTGCATTAAAGCCATCGGTATTTGTGAAATCCGTATCGCCAAAGACGATCTATGATTTTAATCTGAATATTCATTTTAACAATAAGTTTTATGGCGGGGTTTCGTATCGGACCGAAGATGCCATCGTGGCAATGCTTGGGTTTACAGTATTGCAAAACCTTCGCATCGGCTATTCGTACGACATTACCACTTCGAGAATAAAGGATTTCAGCGATGGAACTCATGAAATTTCAGTAGGATATTGTTATAAAATCAGAAAGAAAGAACCTCCGCTTATCCGTAATGTAAGATTCCTCTGAAATATTATTAATTCAGGCATTTTGTAACTTACTTGAAGAACTTCCGTTTGTAATGTTTTAAATTACATTTTAGTTTGGTAATAAAATATTCAGTTATCTTTGTCGTTACGGAATAATAATATAACCTTAACTTGTCTTCACATGAAACAAATTGTCATTGGCTCATTTGTGTTGCTCATCCTCAGCAGTTGCGGAGGGGGTAACAGAGGTCAGTTGATAGGTGCGGGAAACAGGGAAAAATGGTATCAGGCGGATCCCTACGGAATGGTATTCATTCCATCAGGTTCCTATCTGATGGGTCCAAGCGACCAGGATGTTCCCTATGCCATGGTGGCACAAAGCAAATCGGTTTCAGTTCATGCTTTTTATATGGACAATACCGAAATAACTAATAATGAATACCGGCAGTTTGTTGAATGGGTCCGTGATTCATTAGCGCACCGGCTCATTGGCGGAGAGCACTTAATAGATGAAGGCGAATATGGCGAGCGCATTAACTGGAGAGCGAAAATAAAATGGGATGAAGAAGAAAATGTGGAAACATTAGCTGAATTGTTCTTGCCTGAAAGTGAAAGGTTTTATAAAAGAAAAGAAATAGATGTACGTAAGCTTAATTTCGAATATTATTGGATTGATTTAAAAGCAGCCGCACAACGCGAAAACCGGGAGCAGGGAAAAACTGATCGTTCGGTTTTCATTAAAAAGGACATCATTAACGTGTATCCGGATACGCTTGCATGGATACATGATTATACTTATTCATTTAATGACCCGATAACCAGCAGTTATTTCTGGCATCCGGCTTATGACGAATACCCGGTAGTAGGAGTTACATGGAAGCAGGCGCGTGCTTTTTGTATCTGGCGTACACAGCTTCTTTCAAGTTATCTAATGGGTAACGAAGAAACCATTGTTCAGGATTTCAGGTTGCCGACCGAATCGGAGTGGGAATATGCAGCAAGAGGCGGCTTGGATTTATCTCCCTATCCATGGGGCGGACCATACATCAGAAACAGCCGAGGATGTTTCTTAGGAAACTTTAAGCCCATGAGAGGAAATTATCTCGATGATGGCGGCTTTTATACTGTAAAGGTTACTTCTTATTGGCCCAATGACTACGGATTATACTGCATGGCCGGAAATGTTGCTGAATGGACCAGTGATGCCTATGATGAATCTGCCTATAATTTCAGTCATGACCTCAATCCGCATTATGAATACGAAGCAAAAGATACTGATCCCCCTGCATTAAAACGGAAAGTAATCAGAGGAGGATCCTGGAAAGATGTAGGGTATTATTTGCAGACCGGAACCCGTGCTTATGAATATCAGGATACCGCAAAATGCTACGTTGGATTCAGGTGCGTGATGGACTTTTTGGGAAGAGATAAATCAGATTTCTGATTTTTTTTTCCTTTATTTTTACCTTGCTTTGTACTTAATTACTTTTGCCGCAAAATTTATTATTTAATTTATATCAATTATCAATTAACCAATAAAAAACCAAATCTAAAATTATGGGACTGACGCAAATTTCACAAGGAAAAAAATTCAGGACATTCATGGCTCGCCTTTACGGATGGGGCGCATCTATTGTAATCATCGGAGCTTTGTTTAAAATACAGCACTATCCTGGCGCGGGTTTTTTCCTCGTTCTTGGATTAGGAACAGAAGCGGTTATTTTCTTCTTTTCAGCTTTCGAGCCGCCCCATGAAGAAATTGACTGGTCATTGGTGTATCCGGAACTGGCAGGAATGCATGAGCCGGGCTATGAGAAAGGAAAGAAAAAGAAAATTGATCCCGTAGCGCAGGCGCTTGATAAAATGCTTTCTGACGCCAAAATCGGGCCTGATCTTATTCAAAGTCTTGGTTCGGGATTAACGCGATTAGGGGAAAATACCTCACGACTTGCCGATATGACTGATGCATCAGCCGCCACCAATGAATTTACTCAGAAAGCAAAAGGAGCTGCGCAATCACTCCATAGTCTTGCTCAATCGTATGATAAAGCCACACAGGTAATGAACGATATGAGCTCCAATACTGAAGATGTAAAAGTTTATAACGATCAGCTTCGTTCAGCCGGAAGAAACCTCGCAGCCATCAATGCTAACTATGAGTTGCAGTTGCAGGATTCCACCAGTCACTTAAAGCAGACTTCCAAATTTTATGAAGGCATTAATCAATTGATGGAAAATCTTAATTCATCGCTTGATGATACCAGAAAATATAAGGATGAAGTGGCGAAGCTAGCAAGAAACTTGTCTTCGCTCAATACAGTTTATGGCAACATGCTGTCTGCTATGAACATCAATCCCAACAAGTAATATTTTGCGAAGGCATCCGTTTCAATAATGGATTGCATAATTATTTAACTGAAAACCAAAATTCTATTAAACCATGGCAGGTGCGAAATTAACTCCCAGGCAGCGCATGATCAACATGATGTACCTTGTACTCACAGCGCTGTTAGCTCTGAATGTTTCCAAAGAAATTATTAATGCGTTCGTAACAGTGAATGACAGTCTGGAAGTTTCCAATCGAAACACTACTGCAAAGAATGCGAGAACGTATGCAGATTTCGATTTCCAGATGAAAAATGATCCGATTAAAACCAAGCCCTTTTTTGATAAAGCGAATGCCGCTAAAAAAGCTTCGGAGGATTTGGTTAAGCATATTGAGGACCTGAAAAAAGATCTTGTAAAACAAACGGATGGAATAAAGGAAGGAAGCACAATTCCGGAATTGATCGAAATGGACGATAAGGAAAATTATGATGTTCCCACTTATATCATGTGCGGCAGCTCAAATGACGGAAAGGGCTTTAAAGCTACTGAGCTGAAAGAAAAAATTATTAAATACAAAGAAGCTTTGGTTAAAAATCTGCCGGCAGAAGACCAGTCAAAATTCAAAATCCGCTTTGATGAACTGTTGGTTACCTCCGATCCGGATTCGAAAAGCAAAATTTATAGAGAAGACAATAAAAAGACGTGGGAAATGGCAAATTTTTATCATAATCCCGTAGTGGCTTCCGTAGCATTGCTCAGTAAATTTCAGGCGGACATTAAAAATGCCGAATCTGAAGTCATTAATCATTTGTACAAGTCTATCTCGGCATCCAGTTATAAATTCGATGCACTGCAGGCGCGGGTAATTGCTCCCACCAGCTATGTTTTATTAGGTCAAAAATACCAGGCAGATGTTTTCCTTGCTGCATATAGCTCCACCTCCAATCCGAAAATTTTAGTCGGTGATGTGGATACTGCAAAAAAAGCTATTCGCGGTACCGGAACTGAAATTCCTGTTTCTGGCGGATTGGGCAAGTATGAAGTAACTGCAACTTCAGAAGGAATTAAAAAATGGGGTGGTTTAATAACCGTAAAAAACCCTGAGACCAATGTGGAAGAATCATATCCGTTTGAAGCTTCCTATGTTGCTGCAAGACCTTCCACAGTTATTTCTGCTGATAAAATGAATGTATTGTACATTGGTGTTGATAATCCAATGTCCATTTCAGTTCCCGGTGTAGCCAATGATCTGGTGGTTGCATCCATAACAGGGGGAGGTGGCACGCTTTCCAAAGATCCTAAAGCGGGTGGTGGAAAATACATTGCAAAAGTTACTACTCAAGGTGAAGCGACCATCAATGTTACAGCTAAGATGGATAATAAGAATATGCCAATGGGAAGCATGAAGTATCGTGTAAAAAGAGTTCCTGACCCGGTAGCTAAATGCGCTAATTCCAAAGGAGGTCCCATCAATAAAAGTATTCTAGCAGCCCAGCCGGGAATTGTTTCCATTATGGAAAACTTTGACTTTGAACTTTATTTTAAAGTGAAAAACTTTAAAATGACCATTGTAAGAAAAGGACGTGATCCGATCGAATTAAGCAGCGATGGAAACTTTTTTACACCTCAAATGAAAGAAATCATTCAAACTTCTCCTCTTGGCACAAAAATTTACATCGAATACATCAAAGCTTCCGGTCCGGATGGAACCGTAAGGTCGCTTAGTCCGTTAAACTTCGTATTAAATTAATTTTTCAATTAAAATATGAATACCATGAGAAAAATATTTGTATTGATGATTGCCACGTTGTTTTGCAACATCGGGAATGGATATTCTCAAAATGTGCTTGACGGAGTTTATGTTAAAGAGCATTATCCTACGCGGCAGGTAATTCAACCGGCCTATCTGCGGGAAGCAGATGTGATGTGGTCAAAAAAGATTTGGCGCGTGATTGATCTTAAAGAAAAAATGAACCTTGCTTTTGCCTATCCATACAGCGGTTCGATGAAAGACAGGAGAAGTCTGATTGATGTTTTTTTTGATTCAGTAGAAGAAGGAACACTCACTGCCTACAGCACCCTGGATGACGAATTCACATTGCCCATGACGCGCGAGCAGTTGGAAACTGTAGGGGGTGCCGGAATTGACAGCACCACCTATACCAGCCCCGATCCCCCATATCTTGAAATTGATACCGTCATTGTACGCAAATTTTCGCGCGACAAGGTGGTGGGTTACAGGATAAAGGAAGAATGGTTTTTTGACAAACAGCGTTCAGTTATGGATGTACGCATTATCGGGATTGCCCCCATGGCTTATGAGTGGGACGAAAAAGGGAATACCCGTGAAAATGCCAAGATGGTTCCCATTTTCTGGGTTTATTTTCCCGAAGCAAGAAAAATTCTTGCAAACACCGAATGTTTCAACCGCTTTAATGATGCTGAACGAAAAACGTATGATGACGTTTTTCAAAAGCGATTATTCAGCAGTTACATTACCAAAGAATCTAATGTTTTTGACAGGAGAATTGAAGATTACCGCCTGGGAATGGATGCTTTAGTGGAATCCGACCGTGTAAAAAATGACATTATCAACATGGAACACGATATGTGGGAGTATTAAACAAGAATATTTTGATTCCATCCTCCGGCATTACCGGAGGATTTTTTTTTTCTTTCCTTCGAATTTGATGGCACCAAAATACTTGTACCTTTGCATCCTCAATCCCCAAAATCCTATGAATAAAAAAAGTACACTTATCATCCTGTTAATTTCTTTGTTCGGAATTCATGTGTCGTTCGCACAAAATAAGTTTTCCGCACCCCATGCAAACCTTTTCAGGATGCCGGAAATGGTTACCGAAGCCGACTACCTTCCCAAGACCATCGTTTTTAAATTAAAACCGGATTACCGGAGTTATTCATTCCGCAATGAAATTAATCTTCCGGAACTGAACCGTGTTTTATCTGAATTGAAAGCTGAAAATCCGGAAAAAATATTTCCAAACCACCTGCCGCCATCCAATGAGAGAAATGCAGCGGGTCAGAAGCTTGCCGATCTTTCATTAATTTATAAAGCAGAATATAAAAATGATATCCAAATAGTAAAAGCCATTAACAGTATTATTCGTACCGGTCTGGTTGAATATGCCGAACCATTTTATGTTCCCCGATTATTTTTTACTCCGAATGATCCGAGTTTGGGATTACAAGGATTTCTCAATAAAATAAATGCTTATGCCGCCTGGGATATTCAAACCGGGGACACCAATGTGGTCATTGGAATTGTTGATACCGGCACCGACTGGGATCACCCGGACCTTGCCGGAAATCTTAAATTGAATTATGCCGATCCGATCAATGGAATTGATGATGACAGTGACGGATATATTGATAACTACCGCGGATGGGATGTGGCGGATAATGATAATAATCCGCTGGTTGGCGGAGGAGGTGGTCCACAGTCACATGGATCTCATGTTTCTGGATGCGCAGATGCAGTAACTGATAATGGGACAGGAGTGGCAAGTCCAGGTTTTAACTGCAAATTTCTCCCTGTCAAAGCTTCGATGAATTCCGATCCGAATGCTTACTTAGTGAAGGGATATGAGGGGATCATTTATGCTGCCGATCACGGGTGTTCCATAATAAATTGTTCGTGGGGAGGACCCGGAGGTGGGCAGTTTGGTCAGGATGCCATCACTTATGCCACTGTAAATCAGGGAGCACTGGTGGTGTGTGCTGCCGGAAATGACGGAGCAGAAACAAAATTTTATCCGGCATCTTATAAATATGCATTATCGGTTGCATCCACTGTAGTTAATGATACCAAATCGAGCTTTTCCAATTACGGATTTACGATAGATGTTTGTGCGCCCGGATCCAATATTTACAGTACGTATTATAACAATACCTATAATTATTCGAGTGGTACCTCAATGGCTTCACCGATAGCTGCAGGTGCTGCCGCAATTATTAAATCACAATTTCCTTCTCTTAACGGATTGCAGGTAGGCGAACGGTTGAGGATGGGCTGCGATAATATTTATGGCGTAGGCAGCAATTCAGCTTACCAGGATAAGCTTGGCAGGGGGCGCATTAATATGAATAATTCATTGATCAATAATACACCTTCCGTCCGCTTCGAAAATAAAATTGCTTCCGATGGAAATGACGAAACCTTTGTTATTGGTGATACCATCAGGATTTCAGGAGATTTTATTAATTATCTCAATCCTACTACCAATCTTAATGTAACATTATCTTCCACCTCTCCTTACGTTTCCATTCTGAATCCGGCTTACCCGATCGGATCTTTGGGAACATTAGCTTCGGTTAACAATAGTTCTTCTCCTTTTCAGATCAAAATAAATTCCGGTACTCCGCTGAATGCTAAAATCGCATTGAAATTTACTTTTATTGACGGATTATACAGCGATTTCCAGGTAATTGAAGAAGTAGTTAATGTGGATTATATCAATATTACAATTAACGAAGTAAGCACTACCATTACCAGCAAAGGGCAGCTTTTCTGGAATGCAACAGGTCAGGCAGAAGGACTTGGGTTTTATTATAAGAACAATCAACTGGTGTATGATGGCGGATTAATGATCGGCAACAACAACCAGGTGAGCGATAATATGCGAAGCGGACCCGGAGCATTTGACAACGACTTTTTATCACAGCAAGTGGTTCAGCGGGTACTGCCTTCCGTTGTTTCTGAATTTGATCTGTATGGAAAATTCAATGACAATCCCGCATCGGTTCCATTGAAGGTGCTTGTTACCCACAAAGCTTTTGCCTGGAGCACTCCGGGGAATACCAAATATGTAATTGTGGAATACAGCATTAAAAACACCGGCACCACTTCGCTCAGTTCATTATATGCCGGAATTTTTGCCGATTGGGATGTTATGAATTACGACTCCAACCGCGCAGGGCTTGATGCCGGAACCAAAATGGGCTATGTGTGGAGCAGCCAGACAGGCGGAATTTATGCCGGCATAAAACTGCTTACCGGTGGAGGATTTTTTCATTATGCCATTGATAATATAACAGGCGGTGCAGGGGGGGTGAATATTTTTGATGACTACACTTCCGGTGAAAAATATACTACCTTGTCATCCAGTCGTGCTTCGGCAGGAACGGCTGGCGGTGGTAATGATGTGTGCGATGTGGTCAGCTCCGGTCCTTTTTCGGTCACTGCAGGCGATTCGGTAAAAGTTGCCTTTGCTTTGATTGCGGGCGATGATCTGCCCGACCTGATTACAAGCGCCAATAACGCCCAAACGCAATACGACAACATTACCGGAATTCATGAATTGGCCTTAACTGAGAATTTTCTTGCCGTTTATCCCAACCCTGCTTCCGATTACCTGACCGTTTCATTCATGATGAACCGGAAAGCAGCCATAGGTTATTCCGTAATGGACATGACCGGTCGTGAGGTGTTGAAAGCGGATGCAGGCAATTACCATTCCGGCATGAATGTGTTGAAGATTAATACCGCAGCGTTAAGTGTCGGTGTTTATTCCATTATGCTCACTGTTGATGGCGATCAGAAATTCAGCGCACGGTTTTCCATTGTGAAATAACCCTCAGGTTAGTATCTGAAAGGAAATATTTTTTACGCCAAAAAACTTATTACCTTTTCCGCTCCTGGCAGAATTCAATAATGTAAAAAGGTAAATCATATAGAGCATTCATCTGCTATTAAGGTAATAAGGTTTGAATTGATTCTTTGGTTACCTGTAAGAGATAATTTAAGCCGTATTTTTCTTTTGAGACACATTTAAGAATGAGAAAGAAAAAAGATTTTCTTTAAATGATTTCATTGTAATAAGTAATTCAACAGAAAGAGACGGGTCAGAAAAAAATCATATCCTGATATCTTTAATATTCAGTTGCAGCGATTTTTTATCCATAAAAAAAGTTTCCTCCACATGGTAGCAGACCTCCATTTCCTTCTGAGGATTTATCTGCTGAAAAATTTCGCCCATTCCGAAAGCAATGCCGTGCAGCAGCCGGTTCCGGTTATTCTGATACAATGAAACCTTCAGATGATTTTTGCCCACCACCTTTGCATACCCTCTTTCCTTTACCCCTCCCGACTGGAATATGGGTGATAAATTTCCCGGACCGAATGGCTCAAATTGCTTCAGCACATTGAAAAACTTTTCTGTAATGTCCGAAAAATTTAATTCCGAATCAATTTCAATGCTCGGGATAAGGCACTTTTCATCAATCGTTTCATTCACTGCCTCTTCAAAGCGGCTGCGGAATTCATCCACTGCTTCGGGCTTCATCGTCAGCCCGGCTGCAAACGTATGACCTCCGAACTGTTCCAGCAAATCGCTGCACCGCTCGATAGCATTGTAAACATCAAAACCCTTCACCGACCGGGCAGAACCCGCCACCTTTCCGTCCGAACGGGTAAGAATAATGGTAGGGCGGCAGAATTTGTCTGCAATGCGCGAAGCCACTATGCCTATAATCCCCTTATGCCATTCGGGATGATACAACACGGCTGACTTCCGGTTTACAAACAATTCATCGCGCGCAATCAGTTCAAGCGCCTGTTCGGTAATGGTCTTATCGAGATCTTTGCGGGTAAGATTATGCTCATTGATGCCGGTGCTTTTCAGCGCTGCATTATCGGGGCAATTTGAAATCAGAAGCTCCACCGCCTGCCTGCCGCTTTCAATCCTGCCGGCTGCATTAATGCGCGGACCAATCACAAAGACCACATCCGTTACATTCAATTCCTTTTTAAGCCCCGATATTTCAATAATGGCTTTTATTCCCTGACGTCTTTGTTCATTTATTTTTTTCAATCCGTAAAAAACCAGCACCCTGTTTTCGCCTGTTATGGGAACTATGTCGGCACCGATAGCAATGGCAACCAAATCGAGGTAACCCTCAATTTCAGCAAACGGAATATTGTTTTTCAGGCAATATGCCTGCACCAGCTTAAACCCAATGCCGCAGCCGGGCAACTCTTTGTTCGGATACGGGCAATCATCGCGCTTCGGATCAAGGACAGCCGTTGCCTGCGGCAGCGCTGCGCCCGGCAGGTGGTGATCGCAGATAATAAATTCTATCCCTTTTTCACGGGCATAA